>FSSH01000372.1_pt2 | contig 25125 bp, 19 predicted proteins | sample 1166101 | NCBI WGS metagenome assembly FSSH01 (sample SAMEA32972668, study PRJEB13176) | freshwater metagenome | biome: Drinking water system; feature: Biomass in drinking water that filtered by 0.45 um membrane; material: drinking water | place: USA | collected 2012-12-20 | depth 0 m
CGCGCAAGAACCAGTCAAGGTTGAACGAGGACAGCTTCTGAGCGGCCTTGGGAACGAAAGCACCAGATTTTTCATACCACCAGCCCTTGAGAGCCTTGACTAGCATATTGGCTCTCCAGTTATTAGCGGCGGCGCGGTGTCATGCAATAAAACACGTGATCAAAGCCTGGTTGAGGTACAATTGTAACGTCTTCAATATCGAAATAGCGTTCGAAGAGTGGTTCAATCCATATCCGGTCAAAATGAAACAAGTGAAATCTATCAATTGCTTTAAACTCTTGACTTTTTTCATTAAAAGGCGCGGCCCCTGGAATAGACGCCAGCCATACGATGTATTTGCCACCTGGCTTCAATACACGATTCACCTCCCGCAAAGATGTATCTAGCGACATGACATGATCGAGCGATGTACCTGATACAACTATGTCAAACTGTGCGTCATCCCAAGGTAGGAACTCGTTGATACCACGCACCACTTCGAATGCTGCGGTCTCAAGCATAGGCAATGGCTCGAGACCGCACACCATACAGGCCTTTCGGGTGGCCAAGTATGACGGTAGGCCGTAAGGGCCACAACCAATGTCCAGAATGCGACCATGGGCATATATCTCCAGATAACATCCAAACAACTGTGCGTATTTTTGCTCGCGGTGGCTGCAACTGCCTAGTCGCTCCTCGACATAGCCCTTGGCCCCATTTTCGAACAACTCCCGCCAAACTGGATAGAGCGCGGGATTGAGCGCTTCGAGACGACGCAGGCTTTCCTCAATGGGCAGCTGTTTTGAAGGCTTAAAAATGGGAGCCTTTATTTCTAATTCTGATCGTAATCTCGCTGAGCGTGCATGCAACCCCGCAATAACCAGTGAATTGATCTTAGCTGAGGCAACATCGAAAAATTGCTGCTCAATCGCGGATTGCGGTAACAAGAGACTCTGATGCAGCTTCGCGTCATGCTGTATAAGCTGCTGTTCAAGCCTCTGTGCGCGTAGTTCATTTTGTGTCTGATAAAATTTTGCTTGCGTGCTGAACTCCTCGAGCCGAATGATAACCGCCTCGTAGGAAGCTTGCATCCGGGTCAAGGCCGGAGCGGTCACCCACTCAAGAAAACGATTCATAAATCCAGCCATGAATTAGTCCTCGGCTAATGGTCGATTTTCGAAAATGGCATGCGGAAAAAAAACTGCTCCAGAAGCATAGCCAGCAGGAATAATGCGGATGCGATAAGTCCGATGCCGATATTCATAGAACTCAACATGTCCAGGGATATTGGGCAGCAATCCGACCGAAATAAGATAGTCCCCTTCCATCAATTGAAGCTCGCCAAGATCAACAATAAACTGGCCGACCTTTGCTGCGCGCCTCAGGCCTTGAGAATTGGCAATATCGCGTGCGTCATGCCCGGAAGGATTGATCGTTGAAAACTGCGCAACCAGCAAAAGGTCGCGCTCTCGCTCAATGCCAATCGCGAGCCCGAGATTTTCGACAGGGGCATCTCCATCACAATGATAATCAACGCAAATGGAAAACTTATCCCAGGTGCGGAACATCGTTTCCAACTGACTTGGCCCGGACAAAAATCGCACACTGTCGATAAATACAGGCCCTCGCCGATAGACCGGAATGGTCGCCGGATCGGGCTCGCTCACTTCCGGCAAAGATGACGCGTCTGCTTGTGCCTGCTCTTCCGGTTGCAAAGTTTCCTGGGCATGTGCAGCGCCGGATGCTGCCGTCTCGTCGACGATCTCTACAATCTGGCCAAGCTGGTTGGATATGCGCTGATGCACGCTATAATCATAGCGCCGCGTCACGTCCCGCGCGTTGCCGATATCACGAAGTTCGCCATGCTCGATCCAGATAGCCTTGTCGCAAAGCTGCGCGACTTGACCCGTGCCGTGGCTAACGAACAGTACAGTTGCTCCAGAATCGCAGATTTCACGGATGCGCTTCATGCACTTGGAAACAAAATAGCTGTCACCTGCCGCCAGGGCCTCGTCGACAATGAACACCTCGGGGTCCGCAGAAATGGCGGTGGCGAATGTCAGCCTCGCCGCCATACCGCTGGAATAGGTGCGGAAGGGCTCGTCGATCACATGACCCAGCTCGCTGAACTCAATGATCCACGGAATCTTCGCCTCGATCTCGGCGCGGCTCATGCCCATGCAAAGTCCGCCGGTGACGATGTTTTCACGCCCCGTGAAATCCGGGTGGAAGCCTGTGCCCAGCTCCAGGATGGCCGAGATGCGGCCATTGATTTTCACATCCCCTGTAGTTGCGTCGAGCAGGCCCGTGATGATTTTCAGCAGAGTACTCTTGCCTGAGCCATTGGGGCCGATGATGCCGACGATGCTGCCACGCGGCACGTCAAACGAAATGTCCTGCAGCACCCATTTGTCCCGGTGCAGGCTCTTGCGGCTCCAGATCTCGCGCAGCAGGTCGCTGTTGCGCTCATAAATCTTGTAGGCCTTACCGACATTGCGCACGCTGATCGCAAGGTCATCGGGGTTCAATGACGGAGGGTCTGTTCTGGATGTTGGGTCGGTCATGCTCATATCTTTACAGAACGTTGCCAAGGAAGGGCTTGATCTTGCGGAAGACCAAAAGCCCACCCAGAAAGGCAGCTGCTGTCATGGCCGTAAAAACGACCCAGGCAAAACCATGCTCGATGCGACCGAAAAAGATCACGTCCTGATACACCCAGACCACATAGCTCAGCGGATTGAGATACAGCACTGGCCGGATCATGGCAGGCACCCAGTCCGGCAGATACACCGCTGGCGTGAAATACATCGCTACCACTAGATAAATGCCGACAAATTCCCGTATGTCACGCATGAAAGGCGTGATCACGGAAAGAATCAGCATCAACCCCAGCGCAAACACCATGTGCATGCCAAGCACCACAGGCAGCAGCAGGATGAAGAGAGAGAGGCCGCCGCCAAAGATGAGCTTATAGCCCAGAAGCAGCACAAGGCAGGGAATGTAAATCATGAAACAGGCCGCAACCCCAGCCACAGGCAGGATTTCAACCGGAAACACCACCTGCTTTACCAGATTGGCATGTGTGGCAAATAGCGAAGGTCCGCGCCCCAGTGCATTTGAGGTGATTAGCCAAGGCACAAGCCCAGCCAGGATATAGCTGGTGTAGTCCCCAGGGAAAGTGTTGGTGACCGCCATCTTGGCGCCGATCACCACGCCAAAGATTAGCATGAAAGTCAGCAGCACGACGATGGGCTGGACATAGACCCAAATGGTGCCAAGCCCATGCCCGGCAAAGCCGCTTTTCAGGTCCCGCGTCATCATTTCGGCCAGTAGGCCGCGGTTGCGGAAGGCTGTCCAGACAAAGTCGGATACCATGTTCAGGAGGCTAGATGCTGGCTGGGGTGCATGGGCCGACTGTGGCGCTTGGCGCGGCATGGTGTTCTCTTCGCTCACAGGTAGGCCTCACAAAACTGTTCGAGATTGAGCAGGGACCAGATCAGCAGGCGGCGGTTCTGGCGGCCTTCGAGATGGTCGTCGATGAGCGAGCGTACCGCTTTCGCATCCAGATAATCATAGATGCGAGCGCGGTCGTTGAGCAGTCGACGCTTCACATAGTCGATGCTTTCACCCTTGAACCAGCTGGCATCAGGAGCGGAGAAACCTTGTTTCTCGCGTTCGGCAATCTGTGCAGGAATATGCCGCGCCATCATATCGCGCAGGATCAGTTTGCCATCACGTGTTTTCTCGAAATAGCGCTGCGACTTGCCGCCAGGCTCGTTCTCGTTGAGGCGCACAACCTCGGTGAGATTGCCCAGTTTCATGCGCGCCGGAAGCCGCATGGCGAAATCGACGAGATCATTGTCCAAAAAGGGCACGCGGCCTTCCAGCCCATGCGCCATGGCAAGCTTGTCATCGACGATCAGCAGGCCGTTGAGAAATGTCTTGGCCTCGAAATAGAGCGAATGATTGATGTAGTCCTCGGGCCGTGTCAGCTCATGGGCATGGTCCTGAAACACGCCGCGAAAGATTGCCATCGGGTCGGTGGCGCTGGCCTGGTTCCAGACCGGTGACATCACGCTGGCAAGCGTATCGGTCGGGATCAGTCGCTGCCAGAAGCCATAATATTTTTCGACGTAATGATCGAAATCATCGTTCACGACGGCGCGGTAATAGCGCCACGGATATCCAGCAAAGAGTTCGTCCCCGCCCGTCCCGGACAAGACGACCTTGACGAATTTGGAGGCAAGCTTGGCTGCATACCAGTTCGGGTAGCATTGGCCAACGCGTGGCTCCTCGAGGTGCCAGGCGAGGCGGGGGATCGCCCGCTCCATATCGCCTGCCTTCAACACCATCTCGTAATGCTCTGTCTTGAACAGATACGACATGTGTTCTGCCTTCGCGCGCTCGTCATAACCAAGTTCGACGCCAGAGGCCGAGTTGAGGTCGAAACCCACGGTAAACGTCCGCATGAAGGGTAGCTGCTGGGCAGCAAGGGCCGTGATTGAGCCTGAATCCATACCGCCCGAGAGATATGCACCCACATCGACATCGGAAATCATCTGGCGTGAAACCGCCTGACGGAACAGATGGTCGAGTTCGTCCATAGCGTCCGCTTGGCTTAATGCCTGCTCGGGCTCTTGAAAGTGAAAGTCCCAATAGCGCTGTGGGGCAGGCGGCGCGCGTCCTTCCTCAATCTGGATGTAGCAGCCGGCAGGTAAAAGCTTCACGTCAGCAAACAATGTGTCATCAGAGAAGAAATTCTGGAACGTGAGATATTCGGCCAGACCACCGATATTCATCCTCGTCGTGAATTCCGGATAGCCGCGAAAAGCCTTGATCTCTGAGGCAAAGAGAAACGTGCCATCCACCTGCGTGTAATAAAGTGGCTTCACGCCAAATCGGTCACGTGCGATTGTGAGCTTTCTCGTCTGTCTGTCCCAGACACCGAAGGCAAACATGCCGTTGAGTTTGTAGAGCGCGGACAGGCCCCATTCGAGGAAGGCAGTGAGCAGGACTTCGCTGTCTCCGCTCGAATGAAACAGGTGCCCGCGCGCCGACAGATCAGCTTTCAATTCCTGAAAATTGTAGATTTCGCCATTATAGGTCAGCACATAACGCCCGTCGCGCGTCGTCATCGGCTGGCGTGCGGCATCCGTGAGATCAATGATCGACAGCCGCCGGTGACCAAGCCCGATTGGTCCGTCGCGGTAATGGCCTTCACCATCAGGCCCGCGATGGGCGATGAGATCCGTCATTGCCTTGAGCGATACCGGAGAGGCTGGGCGGCCATCCCGGTGGAACATGCCTGCAATACCGCACATGTGGCTTCAGTCCGTTCTGTCGGAGGGCTGTTTGATCAGGTCCCTGATCAAGGTGTCGTAAGGCTCATGTGGCAGCCTTGGCGCGGCGCTGCGCGACCTGCTCAATATGATCTTTGCGCCATTGGATCAGGCGCTTCAATCCTTCCTCCAGATCGATCTTTGCGGTAAAGCCAATTTCCTTGGTGGCACGGACCGGGGAGCCGATGCGATTTCGCACCAGAGTGGCCTGGCTGCGTGGTGCATAGTTGATCGGCTGATTGGAGCCGGTGAGGTTAAGCAGTTTTTCTGCCACTTCCTTCAGCGAGGTACGCTTGCCGGTGCCGACATTGTAGAAGCGGTCGGTCGCGTCTGATTTCATGGCGCAAAGATTTGACGCGGCGCAATCCTCGACGGCGACGAAATCGAACGCCTCCGAGCCATCTCCCATGATGGTCGGTCCCTCGCCCTTATCGATCGCATCGAGCATCTTCATGATGACGGCAATATAGGCGCCGCGATAATCCTGGCGCGGCCCGTAGACGTTCATATAGCGCAGACCGACAAAATCGAGTCCGTAGCGGAAGTGATAGGCGCGAGCCATGGCTTCACCGCAGATCTTGGTCGCGCCGTAGAAATTCTTGTTGTTGAACGGATGATCCTCCGTCATCGGCTCTTCCACGGCGTCGCCGTATACGGACGCCGAAGACGACCATACCAGCCGTTTCACGCCGTTGCGTACGCAGCCATCGAGCACGTTGAACATGCCGCGGACATTGGTTTCGAAAGCGGTGCGTGGATATTCGTGGCATTGCAGTAGCCAAAGCGCGGCGAACTGGAAGACGCCATCCACACCCTTCATGGCCGCATCGAGGATGTCAGTCTGGGTGATATCGCCACCAGCTTCGAAGATCTTCACGCGCGGATCTTTCAGAGCGTGTTCGAGATTGGCAGTCGTGCCGCGGACGAAGTTGTCATAGATGACAATTTCGCCAACATCCTCCTTCGTCAGCTGGTCCACCGCATGCGAGCCGATCAGCCCGGCACCGCCAATGACCAGTACGCGCTTGCCCTTGAGTTCCATGTTTCAAATCCTTCAATTTCACCCGTTTGCCGGGATTGAGTTGAATTGTGTTCATTTTCTGTGACTTGGAATAACCCAGACGACATGCGATAAGCGCAGCACCGGAGCACGATTACAGCTCGCCGCCGCCGTCGTGCGCAGGTTTGACCGCCCTTGGTGCCTGAGCCGTGTCGTGACACAGTCTCTATCCCTGACATGCTCGGACCGTCGAGTGCTCCGGCAAAACACATGGGCGTCATTTGACGTCTCGTGGCGTCGCGCTTCACCTTCGGCTCCAGTGTCACTCAATAAGATCGATGCCATCAGACGAGTAGCGTGGAGCCGGCGGTACGTGCACCAACCTCTCCCGGCGGTCGTCGCTGCGCCACGAAACGCCCAGCCGATAGGGCGCGCGCGCTGCGTGACGGTGGTGCGTCGCCATGAAACACCAGCTGCGAAGGTCGACAGATGCTGGGTTTCCAGCCAGCAGGCGTGCCTAACGGACAAAAACATATGCCGTGTCCCTACAGAAGCGCGACCGGCAGGCGTCGCGGTAACTATCTGGGGGTGCGTCGTTGCTAACGCCTCTTTGAGGTCTTTCAATAGCCCGATATCCGCCGTCGGCTGCAACTGGTTTTGCCATCATAGTTGGCTCGTTAGCATGTTCAGCGCATGAACGTCAAATATGTTCATGGCATGAACGACGACGCATGATCCGCATTTCCCACCATTACGGTGAGGGAAATATCTCGCCCGGCAAGTCAGAGCTCTTCACGCCATCCAGTCCGATTTATGTGAACGTCGTCTCTTCCGCCTGTGCCCCGTTTTGACGGCATAAAACACCTTGTCCTTAGCTTGCTGTGCCTGGGTATCGCCATGCAGGTGTTTTTTATTGTAGTACATCCACCATACGGGAGGGCTTGCTGGGCAAGCAAAATTCAAACCCCTACCCCAAAACGCTCGCCCCAGATGCCAAGATTGACGATGCGCCACAAAGTGAAATCAAGTGCGCGGCGCCCCTCCATCATGTCGCTGGCAAGCGCACGTACGCCGCCGGGATTCAATAGTCCAGGATAACGACGCATAGTGGCCTCGACGCCTTCGGTCACCAGATCGCGCAACGGGCCACGAAACCAGATTTGCTCTGGCGTGGCGAAACCGAGCTTGTCGCGGCGATCGCGCACCATATCCGGCAAAATGCCCGACATGCCCCGGCGCAGCACGCGCTTCGTGTCACCGCCGACAATCTTGTGATCATTGCCAAGCGCAAGGCAGAACTCGACCAAAGGATGGTCAAGAAACGGCACACGCGCCTCGATCGAATGGGCCATGGAATTGCGATCCTCCCAATGCAGCAGCATAGCGAGGTTCGAACCGTAGGTCAGAGTGAGGCAAAGGCTGCGAAGGTCGGTCGGCGCCGGCAGCCCGAGCAGATCGCCGGCAAGCTCGACCGGACCTTTGCCGGTATTGCCGCGCTCGCGCAGCATATCGGTGCCAAGCCAGTCATGCTGAGCAATTGTCTGGCGACCGCGACGCAGCAGCCGCGAGACGGCGTTTGGCAGGAGTGGCACGACATGGCGCGCCAATTGTTCGGTGATCGGCGTGCCATGGTAGCGCCTGCGCTCGAAGATGGTGCGCGTGAGCTGGCCGAATTTGCCGCGTCGCGTCAGATCGGCCATATAATAGCTGAAGCCGCCATGATAGCCGGATAGTTGTTCGTCCGCGCCCTGGCCATCGAGCATGACTTTGACGCCGACGCGTTTTGCTTCCTCGAACACGCACCACTGCGCGAAAATCGAGGTTGAACCAAATGGTTCGTCCTGGTGCCAGGTGATGTCGGAGGCTTTCTGAAAAACATCCTCCGCCCTGGGAAAAATGAAATGCGGCTCCGTGTGGGCGTGGGCGACCACCGCGTCCATGAATGGTTTTTCGTCAACGCTTTTTTCTGTGTAGCAGGCTGACACTGTGTTGACCCTGGCGCCCGCAGTGCTCTGGCGCAAAAGCGGTGCCATCAGGCAGACAATTGCAGACGAATCGAGCCCTCCCGACAGACAGGAGCCAACCGGTACGTCCGAGCGCAGATGCAGACGTACGGCGTCACTGAGCAGGTCACGAAATTGCTCGGCGGCCTCGCTTTCGCTTATGGAAAGCGTGCCAGCTGTCGCAGGATACCAGCGCGTGATCTTGGCTTGCAGCGGCAAGCCCTGCCCGGCCTCAACAATGATGTATTCACCGCCGCGCACCTGGCTGATATCAGCGAACATCGTCTCTGAGGTGTGATTGGCGATACCAGCGGCAAGAAAATCATGCACGCGGGCAACATTCATCCGTCCGCTCAGGCCAGGCAAACCATGCAATTGCTTGATTTCCGATGCGAGCGCCAGGCCGTGCGCCGTCTGGGCCAAATAAAGCGGCTTGATGCCATAGCGGTCGCGCGCGGCGAACAGGCGCTGGTCGCGCTCGTCCCAGATGATGACTGCAAACATGCCGCGCAGGCGATCGAGCGCTGCAGACCCCCAGAGCATATAGGCGCGCAGCAACACTTCCGAATCCGACTGCGTGACAAACACCTCGCCCTTGGCCCGCATCTCGTCGCGCAGTTCAAGGTAGTTATAGATCTCGCCGTTAAACACCATGTGGAAGCGACCGGTCGCATCACTCATCGGCTGATGGCCGGCCTCGGACACGTCGATGATCGCAAGACGCCGATGGCCAAGCGCGACCGGCCCGAGCGATGATGCAAACTCCTGCCACCCACGCCCGTCAGGACCGCGATGGGCGACGATATCGATCCGGGCCGGGTCTGGTGCGAAGCGGATGGAGGCGAACAGGCCGCACATCAATGCTGCCCCACATGGCTGCGGATGGCGTCGAGAACCCGCGCGGCCGCATCACCCGCGCCGTAATCGTCGATGTCGCGCCGTGGTGATACCCAATCAGGAGCGGTCCACAGACGATTCCAGCCGTGCGAAATCGTCTCGACCCATTCGGTTTCGTCGCGAAGCGTGATGCAGGGCCGGCGGGCGAAATAGGCTTCCTTCTGCAAGCCACCGGAATCCGTCATCACCAGCGCCGCGCCGTCGATGAGCCGCGCCATATCGATGGCGCCAACGGGATCGATGATCCGGATCGCACCGCTCTCGACACCGCTCCTGGCGAGAGCATTGCGCGTGCGCGGATGGATCGGCAATACGATCGGGCGCCCTTGGGCTTCATTGATGATTGTCGCCATCACGCGCGCCAAGCGCGTTGGATCATCCGTGTTTTCGGCGCGATGAATGGTAGCGAGGACATAACCACCTTCGGACAAGGCGCTTGTGGCAAGAATGGTCGACTGTAGGCGCGCGCGCGCCATGGCGAACATCATCGCATCGCACATGACGTCGCCGACATGATGCACGCCCTCGACAATCCCCTCGCGCGTCAGATTGTCGATACCTGTCCGGGTCGGGCTGAGCAGCAGCGTCGAGAGGTGATCAACCAGCACCCGGTTCACCTCTTCCGGCATGCGCCGGTTAAACGAGCGCAACCCCGCCTCGACATGAACAATTGGAATATGCAGTTTGGAGGCGGCGAGCGCGCCGGCGAGCGTGGAATTGGTGTCACCATAAACCAGCACCCAATCGGGGCGGTGTTTGAGCAGCGCGCCCTCGACCGCCTCGAGCATACGCCCGGTCATGGCGCCGTGATGGCCACCGTGAATGCCGAAATGCTCGTCGGGCGCGGGGATATCGAGTTCACGAAAGAACACGTCCGACATCATATCGTCGAAATGCTGTCCAGTGTGAACGAGTATCTCTTGAAAATCGCCGCTGGCGCGGATGGCGCGACTGACCGCCGCAGCCTTGATGAATTGCGGGCGGGCGCCGACCACCGTGAGCAAGGTGATGCGGCTCATCAGCCATCGCTCACAGGTGATGCATGGCCAAGCATCAGCATGGCCGGCGCCAGAACCGCGCGCGGACCAAACGCCGCGACCAGCGCATCATGCTGGCCCTGCGCATCATCGATGGCGGTAATGATCCATCCATCCGGCGGCGGGTGGACGGCTTGCGCGCTGGCAACCACCGCCACGCCCATCACATGGGAGCGGCTCATGCCGGCATCGGCCAGCCCCGCGACCGTCATGCCCTGTTCGGCGGCGGCCAGAATGGCGATCTCCGCCAGATCACTGCCGCCGGCAAGGCCGACGCTGCCCCAGCCGCGCGCCTGCGCCACGCCGATCACCGCCGCGCAATCCATCCGCGCCCGCCGGAAAAACGTCAGCGACCAGGAAAGATACTCGGCCGTCAGGCGTGATTTTTCGGCAAAGCCTTGCGGCGTGAGATAATAGGCATAACGGCGCGAGGGTACTTCCTGAACCTTGATCAGGCCCTTCTTCACGCAGCGCTTGATGTAGGTGTTGACCAGGCCCAGCGCCACGCCCAGCTCCGAGGCGAGTTTGCGCTGCGAGACCTGCGCCTCGCGCTCCACCGAGGCCAGCAGCCCCGCAATATGGCGGCGCTCATCCTCGCTGCCGGCAATATCAACCATTACCGCGCCGCCTCATCGAGCTTGATCGTTTCCGAAGCCATCGGCATGGAGGCTCGCCTAGCATGTTCAGCGCATGAACGTCAAACGAGTTCAAGGCAAATGCTTGCTGGCATGACACAGGCGGAGTGCTTGGTTTTTCCTCTATTGGTGAAGGCGCCCCAAGACGGCGTGTGGGTAAAGCCGGATTGCGTCACTCGGCCGGCTTTACCGCCACCTTTTGTTACAAAGGTGCGTTGGTAGGCTCACATTCCCCGCATCAGGGGCTCAAGCGCATCGCGCAGCACCTCGCGCTCGCTCTCCCAGCACAGTGTCTGCGCCGCCTGGCGCGATGCCGCTTTGAATGCGGATACACTGGCTTGCGTTAACCTGTTGATGGCATCGGCGGCGGCCTTCGCGCTCGCATCGCGGCTGACCACACCGACGCCATGCCCCTCGACCACGCGCTTCAGGTCCACGCCTGGCGAGACTGCAACTGCCAGTCCCGCGCCGATATATTCGAACAGCTTGTTGGGTAGGCTGAAATGGCGCTGGTCGGTGTTCAGCGGGGTGAAATGCACACCAAGATCAGCGCTATGCGCGGCCAGCGGCATCACCTCATCCGGCGGGACGGCCTGCTCGAATGTTACCAATTCGGCCCGGCCTGTTGCCTCGATCTTCGCCTTGAGGCCGGCAATATAACCGGCATTGCCATCGCCCCGGATGGTGAGGCGATGCGGCTCTGCCCATAGCGGAATGGAATCGATCAGCGCCTCCAGCCCCCGGTCCGGCAGCACCTGGCCATGATAGAGAATGCGCAGCGGCCAGCCGGTCTGCGCGTTCGCATCCAGCGCGATGCGATCGGGAATGTTGCGCACCACGGCGGGAGGGTGGGCGAGCGCATAATGCTCCTGGAGGGCTTCTGCGAGTTTCGGGCCAACAGTCGAGATGCTGTCCGCCATGGGGATCGCGTGGCGCTCAAGCGCCGTCACCATCGGCTTGTAGACCAGCCGCCAGAAGGCGCGCTCATCGAATTCCAGCGTGGCGAATTCATGCGTGTCGTAATGGATCAGGCAGCCGGAGGCCTGCTTGTAGGCCGCTGCCACCACCAGCGCCGGCCAGTCATTGGCGATGACGAGGCGCGGGGCGTGGCGCTTCAGCGCCTCAAGCGCCCAGCGATGGCGCGGCTCGATCCAGAAGCCGGCCTTTGCCGCCCATAGGCCGAGATGCGCCGGCAATTGCCGCGCCACCGTGCTGAGCCGGTGGAGCAGCGTCGGTCGCGGCACTGGCCAAAGGCAGGACGCGTAGGGGAGCGCGTCTTCGGGCTCCCTATAAGCGATGACCAGAGGTTGATGGCTCATGTCCTCTAGCAGGGCGCATTGTCGCAGCACGCGCCTGTCCCGTGCGATTCGAGAAAAAGTCAGAACGCCGACCTGGCGGCTCCAGTCTGAGAGGGTGGGGTTATCGGCGCGCATTGATCGCGTCCAGGATCAAGCGCGCCGTTTGCTCGGCACGTGCACGCCATGAAGCGTGTTCGCGCACATATCGAGCCCCGCGGGCGCCCATGGTTTGAGCAGCCTGCGGGTCTGCGGCAAGAGCAGCTACGGCGCGCGCTAGCGCCTCGGGCGCAGCCATGGGAATAACCACACCGGCTTGATGCTGTCGCACCAGATCAGCCTGGAAGGGCAAATCCGTGACGATGACGGGCACCCCGCAGGCCATCGCCTCGAAGAGTTTTAGGGGGGCGACGCCGGCCGATGAGCGGCCATCGGGATCCTCAACGACGCATAGGGCAGCCAACGCGCCGCGCAACAGGGCGGGAATCTCGTAATAGGGCTTCTTGCCGAGCCATTCGAGGCGTTTATTGCCCGCAGCGAGGCGCTGTCGCTCGATGCCGTCGCCGGCCACGAGAAGGTGCACCCCCACCGGCCAGCCCGGTTCATCAAGCGCAGCAAGCATCGTCTCGATGCCGTGCCAGGCGACGAGCCCGCCAACGAAAATGACATAGGAGCCGTTCGCTGCCGCTCGCGGGCCATCAGCACAAAAAAGCTCCGTATTGGCGCCGTTCGGGATCGTCAACACGCGGTCGTGGCGGGTAACCTGTCGCACCCAGAGGTTCAAACCATCAGTCACGGCAGCGATGTTCGTCGCGAGACGATATTGCAGAACATAGAGCGTTGAAATCACCGGCAGGAGCGGTCGCAGCCAGGGATAGGTGATGGCAAGATCGGCGGGTAAGCCGTTGATCTCTTGTACGACCGGCTTGCGCCACAACCATGCGACGAGGCTCGCAGGAAGGGCAGCAAAGTGCGCGCGCACATAGACCGCGTCGACGCGCGGGAGAACAGAAACGAGGCGTATCTGCGCGCGCAGATAATCAAGACCGCGGCCGAGAAATGAGCCGCGTGCGCTGACCCCGCCAGCGTTTGTGGCGATGAGCTCGACATCCCAGCCAAGCGCACGAAGCTCGTTCACGGTTTCATGGACGTGCGTATAGACCGCCTGTCCCTCGCGCGGTGTCTCCAGGCACAGATAAGCGAGGCGCCGCGTGCTCACGCGCCGGCGACCGCCCCGATGTCGCTCAAGACCTGCAGCACTGCTGAAATGACGCGGTCCTGCGTCGCCTCGTCGAGATAGGGGTGCATCGGCAGCGAGACGACTTCCTTGGCCACTTTCTCACTCACCGGCAGGCCATTTCCCGCAACCGGAAAGCGCTTGTAGGCAGTCTGCTGGTTCAGCGGTTTGGGATAATAGATGTTTGTGGGCACGCCGCGCGCCTTCATGCCATCGATGAAGCGTGCGCGCTGCGTTGCAGGAATGCGGATCGTGTACTGGGCCCAAACGGAAACGCAGTGGGCGGGAACGAACGGGGTGACAACAAAATCCCTCAACGCATTGTCATAACGCGCCGCAACAGCCTGTCGCGCGGCGATTTCCTCTTCGAAGATCGCCAGCTTCTCCAGCAAGATCGCTGCCTGCAGCGTGTCCAGGCGCGAATTCATGCCAATGCGGACATTATCATATTTATCGGCGCCCTTGCCGTGAAAACGCAGCGATCTCAGCAACTCGGAGTATCCCGCATCGTTCGTCAGGATTGCACCGCCGTCACCATAGCAGCCGAGCGGCTTTGCAGGGAAAAAGCTCGCCGTGGTGAAATCGCCGATGGCTCCCGCTCTCCGTCCCTTATAGCTGGCGCCAAAGCCTTGCGCGCTATCGCAAATCAGGCTGAGGCCATTATCGCGGCAGAACGCCTCGATCGGATCGTAATCGGCCATGAGGCCGAACAAGTCGACGGTAATGACTGCACGCGGCGTCAGGCCGGCGCGCCGCGCCATGTCGAGCGCCAGCGGCAGCGCCTTCGGGTCCATGTTGTAGGTCGCCTCGTCAATATCGACGAAGATCGGCGTTGCCCCAAGCCAGGCAACCGCTTCAGCGGTAGCAGCGAAAGTGAAGGCCGGACAAATGACCGCATCGTTTGGTTTCAAGCCGAGCGCCATCAGGCACAGGCCAAGCGCATCGGTACCGTTGGCGGTGCCGATGGCATGCTGAGCGCCACAAAACGTGGCGAGCTTGCGTTCGAACTCGCCAACCTGCGGACCAAGGATGTATTGCCCGTCATCGACAGCTGACAAAATCGCAGTCGTCATGCGTTCACCGATACGGCGGCGTTGCGCCTTCAAGTCGATAAATGCAATCGGCTCGTCGCTCACGATGCAATTTCCTCAAGACGACCTTCGGAAGTTTCGCGATAGCGTACCCCCGTTTCCGGGCAAACAAGCTGCTTGTCAAGCTTGACGCCGGCGCGGCTCATCCAGCCGATACGGCGCGCCGGGACGCCGGCCATCAGGGCGAAATCGGGGACATCTGCGGTGATAACCGCGCCCGCCGCGATGAATGAGTATGCCCCCAACGTGTGACCGCAGACAATCGTCGCGTTGGCGCCGATGGTGGCGCCCGTCTTGACCAGCGTCCGGCGAAATTGCGATTTCCGGCTGATGAAGGCGCGCGGGTTATTGACGTTGGTGAAGACGCAGGACGGGCCGCAAAACACGCCGTCCTGCAATTCAACGCCGTCATAGAGCGCGACATTGTTCTGGATCTTGCACTGGTCGCCGACGCGTACGCGGGGCCCGATCATCACGTTCTGGCCGATGATGCAATCGCGCCCGATCGTGACGTCGGACAACACATGGCAGAAATGCCAGATCCGTGTTCCCCTGCCGAGACTTGCTCCCTCGTCCACGTAGGAACTTTCGTGAACAAGCACGTCAGGAAAGCGCTGATCTTCACGCATTTGCGAGGCGACGGCCAATGCAGTTACGCCCCCGGCCGTGTCGAGATCATCGGGTGGCGCTCGCCAGTGCCGATCACCGGCAACGAGCGGAAGGCGGAGACGACTTCAATGGAAAAGCGCACATCATCGAGACCGTAGCCATGACCAGCCAGGATTTCTTCATAGGACCGTGTGTGCAGGTCGGTAAAGCCATCGGAGAACTCAACCTCCTCGCCATCGACCGAAATCGAGCGATAGGTCGTTTTCATGCCACGTGCGCCCGCGGGCAGATCATCACGATCCACCGACAAGAACCAGCGCACATCTGCCTTTTCGTAGGAAAGAAAGCCACCTGCGCGCGCGTCATCTCTTAGGTGCGCCTGCTGGCCCTGCAGCGGCCCAAACACGAAGGCGAGCATGTCAAAGAAATGGACACCGATATTGGTAGCCACGCCGCCCGATTTCGCCTCTTCGCCCTTCCACGATGCGTGGTACCAGCGCCCGCGCGAGGTGATATAGGTAAGATCCACCGAATGGCGGACATCAGATCTCGCTACCTTGTCGCGCAATGCGATAATTGCCGGGTGAAGGCGCAATTGCAGGATGGTGTTGATCTTGCGTCCGGTATCCGCCTCGATTTCAGCCAGGCCGTCGATATTCCATGGATTGAGCACCAGAGGCTTTTCACAGATCACATGCGAGCCTGAACGAAGGCCGAAGCGGATGTGGGCATCGTGAAGGTAGTTCGGAGAACAGATGCTGACGTAATCAAGTCGCTCGCCCTTGCGCTTGAGTTTGTCGACATGGCGGTCAAAGCGCTCGAATTCGGTAAAAAAATGAGCGTCTGGAAAATGGCTGTCCATGATCCCGACCGAGTCATTGGGATCAAACGCGACTTTCAAATCGCCCCCGATCGCCTTGATCGCTTTCATGTGGCGCGGCGCGATGTAACCGGCCGCACCAATCAACGCGAAACTTGTCATTGTTCCGTCATCCTGTTGTTATTCCAGTTCTTTTACGCCTTGACGATGTGATCGCTGACCACATCTCGTCGCGCGCACGCATTGCGCGTGTCGACCACCAAGCGCGCGGATGCCGCCAGTGCTTTGTAGTCTACGGCATCATGATCCGTGGCGATCAAAACAACATCGTACCCGCTGACGGCACTGTGAGACAATGAAATCGACGTTCTGCCGGCAAGCGCAGAATGTTCGCGGGTCATCGGAATGACCGGAATGTGAGGGTCATGAAAATCGGTTTGCGCCCCACGTGCTTCCAGAATTTCGATCAGACGCAAGGAAGGGCTCTCGCGCATGTCGTCGATATTCTTCTTGTAGGCAACGCCGATGATCAGAACGCGTGCCTTCGATAATCCTGTTCCAGCGCTCCGATCAAGCGCCTCTGCGAGACGATCAACAACATAATGCGGCATGCTGGTGTTGATTTGCCCAGCCAGCTCAATAAAGCGCGTGGTGACATCAAATTCGCGTGCCTTCCACGTCAGATAAAAGGGGTCGATTGGAATGCAGTGACCGCCCAGACCGGGTCCGGGATAAAACGGCATGAAGCCGAAAGGTTTCGTTTTGGCAGCATCGATGACTTCCCACACATCAATGCCCATTTTATCGTAAATCAACTTCAGCTCGTTGACCAAAGCGATATTGACTGAGCGAAAAATATTCTCGGTAAGTTTGACCGCCTCTGCGGTTTTGCTTGAGGAAACCGGGACGGTTCTGACGATCAATGCGTCATAGACCGCGCGCGCGATCCGTAACGCGTCCTCGCCGTCTGCGCCGACAACCTTGGGAATTGTTGATGTGGAAAATTCCTCATTGCCGGGATCTTCCCGCTCGGGGGAGAAGGCCAGGAAAAAATCGATGCCACTGCGCAACCCGCTTTGTTCCAGACGCGGGCGCATCACTTCGTCCGTTGTGCCTGGCCAGGTGGTGGATTCAAGTACGACAAGTTGGCCTTTGCGCAGGTGTTGTGTGATCGTCTCGGCGGTTTTTTCGATGTAGGTCAAATCCGGTTCGCGGTGCTTGGATAAGGGGGTTGGAACAGCAATGATAATGCAGTCCGTATCCGTCAGCCGGTCAAACTGAGATGTCGCGACGAAGCGCTTGTTCTTCACCGCCTCGTCGATCGCAATTGTTGAAATATGCTTGATCGCGCTCTCGCCCCGGTTGAGCTGATCAACCCGCGCCTGATCGATATCAAAACCGATCACATTGAATCCTGCACGACACGCAGCAAGCGCCAGCGGTATCCCGACATAGCCAAGGCCGATAATGCCGATGGTGTAATCGCGCGACTTGATCGACGAAATCAGCTTGTCGACGTTGACTTTCTCATCAATCTGCACCGGAAAACTCACTTTATAAGATCGCTTCAATAGCTTAGGTTGAAAGCGGCTTGTCGACCAAATTGCCCGAGGACGCAAGGGGACTTTTTGCGCCACGAACCTGTTTTTGCCTGCACCCATGCGCAGTCCGCCTGGAATTGATCCCCAGCAGCCTCCCGATTGGCGATGGTGACGTGTGTCCGGCTGACGTCGACGTCCCCCGGGGAGGAGCGAGCGTCGACTGCTGCTGGTGCTGCGCGCCCCGCATGGGACGGAAGATTGTTCAGCCAAGTGATTTTTCGAGCGCTTCGTGAAACGACAGCAATGGAAATCGGAATAAATAAGCCATTTTAACCCTGATCACCTCAGGAATGGCCGCCGGATCGTCGAACTATCAAGGCAAAACGGCTGATCTTGGGGAATTCAGATTTTGTTTTGCGCCTGTGACCCATTGTCGAGCGTCAGCTGCGCCAACGGGCTGGGTGGCGGTTCAGCATTGATCCGCGTCACCTCCGACAGCATCGTTGTTCAGGGCATGCAAAGCGCCAGCGGGATTGCCGAAACGATTGACAGACGGCGCAGCCGGGCGGGAGTGATCGGCTGTCTCGGGAGATTGATCTTGCAGAGACTGCCCTGGCTGAAACAATCGTCATTCGTGGCAGAGCATCATTCCCGCGACCGCCATAGGCGAGACGAAGATCGTCGCGCCGAGAAAACCAGATAAGAGTGGTGGAAGGCCCTTCTCTCCGGCCCATCGGATATGCCAGACGCGCTCTTCCCCGATGTGATCGAGACGGAGCGCGCCCGGTGCCGGTCAGGCTGCCTGGACAGCTCCGAGAAACTCCTCGATCATGCCCTTCAGTTTTGCCGACCCTTCAGTCAGCACCTTCGAGGCGGCGAGGACTTCGCCGGACGCTGACCCCGTCTGGCCGGCGGCCTGCTGAACACCCACGATATTGCGGCTGAGTTCGGTCGTGCCGGCGGTTGCCTGGTCGACATTGTGCGCGATCTTGCTGGTGGAGCTCGATTGTTTATCAACAGCGCTGGAGATCCCCGCAGAAATCATGCCGATTTCTTCGATGACCTTGCCGATGCTGTGAATGGCTTCCACCACGATGTTTGTCTGCTCCTGCACGTCGGCGATCTGCTTGGCAATTTCCCCGGTCGCCTGTCCGGTCTGATTGGCGAGGCCCTTGACCTCGCTTGCCACGACCGCGAACCCCTTGCCAGCCTCGCCCGCCCGCGCTGCCTCGATGGTGGCGTTCAAGGCGAGAAGATTGGTCTGTGCCGCGATGCCATTGATCAGATTGCTGACATCGCCGATCTTCTGGACAGCCAGCGCCAATTTTCCAGCGACCTCCGAGGCGCGCCCGGCCTGCAGGGCGGCATTTTCGGAAATCCGCGATGCGGTCGAGACCTGGTGGCCGATTTCACTGATCGAGCTGTGCAATTCCGACGCCGCCGCGGCGATGGCGCGAACATTGGCGGAAGCCTGTTCCGACACCATACCCACGTTCGAGGCCTCGCGGTCGGTCTGGGTGGCGGCTGCGCTGAGCCCGTCGGCGGTGCCTTCCAATTGCTTGGCTGCAATCGTCACCGTCTCCACGGCCTGCGAGGCGGCGCGGTCGAAATCCGTCGTCAACCTTTCCACCCGCTGGGCACGTTCCGACTGGGCTTGCTGGTGGGCCTGATCCTGCGCCAGCTTCTGTTCCTTGAGCCGGCTGCGGAAGACTTCCAGCGCCCGTGCCATCACGCCCATTTCGTCCTGGCGCTCGCGATCAGCAATGGTGATGTCCAATCGCCCTTCCGACAGGTCGCCAAACACCGTTTTGAGGCGCGCCAATGGCGCCACGATCGAGCGCGTCGTCAGCAGTGCGATCACCAGCGAGAGAACGAGGCTGCACAGCAAAACGGCGAACACGACGCGCGCCATGAAGTCCCATTTGCCTTGAATGGCAACCGCACTTGCATTCAGACGTTCCGTCTGAAGGGGCAGAATTCCGGTGCCGTTGCCTTCAAGACGATTGAGGATCTTGTCGGCCAGAGGAACGGCTTCCTTGGAAAGCAATTGCAAGGGAATGTTCCAGCCATCGCTCTGGCGGATCGCCAGGATGGCGTCCGCGCGCTGGCGCATTTCCGCGCGCAGGCTGGTGATAGCAGGCAATCTCGCCCGCTGATCCTCGACCAGCCCGCCTGCCGCTGCTTCCAGCGCCTCGCGCCCTCGGGTCGCGGCAGCCCAGCTGTCTTCAAAAGCTTTCAAGCCCTTGGGGGACGCCGATACCAGATAGCCACGCAGTGCGGCAGCAGCGCCGGCGGTATTGGCGCGCAGATCGGCCATGTAACGCAGATGCAGCGCCGTTCCGTCGGCGCGCTTCGTCTCCGCTTCCATCAATGCGGTTGCCTCGGCGAAATGCTTCTGCAACCGAGGTTCCAGCTCATCGTTCAGCATGCGGTTGGCAGGCATCGCCTCCACCGTACCGACGATCGCTGCGATTTTTTCCTGAACGGATTTCAATTGATCAAGATCGGAGCGGATGGCGCGCCAGCTCGCAGCATCATCCTGATGGCGAAAACTGGGAGCCAGACGATCTAAACCAGCAGCCGAGGCTGAAATGGCCTTCCACACCGCCACACGATGCTCGTTATGCGAGGAATCCCCTGACAGAACGGTTGCCTGCGTATCGGCCATCGAGACATGGATCTGCTTGGCCAGATTTGACAGATGGATGGTGACCGGGACGCGATAATCGGTAATCTCGTCAATGGAGGTCTTGACCTCCTGACCTTGAACAAAAATGGTCACGCAAATGGCAGCCAGCGTCACGCCGATTGCAGCAAAGCTTGAAATCAGGCGACCACTGACGCCAAATCGTTGCAGAATTTTCATAAGCGAGTCCTCCGGCCCTATGGTGTTCCAACCCAAAGCGACTTTATGAAGCACGCATCTTAATTGTTTGTTGATGGTGTCACGGCGTCGTGAAGGGAATTTGATCCATGCGCTGGCTGCCGGCTTGCGCTGACCTGATCTGCAGCTCCGACGTTCTGGTCCCGATGCGCCATTTTCCGGTCGCGCGTGACCACAATCTGCGCCATACAGGCGATCGTTTGATCCCTTTTCGGTCGCCAGATGATGGTCTCCTGTTTATGGCGCGCTCCGCGCGGTTATGGCATCGGTCATCGCCATCGACGGGAAACAGGCAAGGGCAGGGCGCAAGCTGGTGATTGATAGCGTGGAAAAATCAGATAATTGCGACGCTTGGCGCTTCTCGGTCGCCCCCATGATGGATTGGACGGACCGGCACTGCCGCGTCTTCCATCGTCAGATGACGCGCCGCGCCCGCCTCTATACCGAGATGGTGACAACAGGCGCCGTCATTCATGGCGAGCGTGAGAAATTGCTCGGGTTTTCACCGCAGGAGCAGCCGCTGGCCCTCCAGCTTGGCGGCAGCGTTCCTATCGAGCTTGCCCGGGCAGCGCGCATTGGTGAAGGCTTTGGCTATAGCGAAATCAATCTCAATGTCGGTTGCCCGTCGGACCGCGTGCAGAACGGGCGCTTCGGGGCCTGCCTGATGGCAGAACCGGCGCTCGTGGGTGAGTGCGTCGCGGCGATGAAGGCGGCAGTTTCAATTCCCGTCACTGTCAAATGCCGCATCGGCATCGATGATCAGGACCCGGCCGAGGCGCTTCATACATTGACGCAAACGCTTGTTGCGGCAGGTGTCGATGTGCTCATCGTTCACGCCCGCAAGGCCTGGCTGAAAGGATTGTCGCCGCGCGAGAACCGCGAGATACCGCCACTGGATTACCCGCTCGTCTATCGTCTGAAACAGGCGTTTCCGCGATTGCCCGTGGTTATCAATGGCGGCATCACCACGCTCGATGATGTCGATCAACATCTTGCCCATGTTGATGGCGTGATGCTCGGGCGCGCTGCCTACCATCAGCCGGAATTGCTGCTCGACGTTGATCGACGTTTTTTCGGGCAGAAAAACCCGCATGATGATGCGTCAGCAGCGCTTGATGCCTGCGTCCCCTACATCGAAGGCCAGTTGGCGCGCGGCGTCAGGCTGTCGGCGGTAACGCGCCACCTCCTGGGGCTTTTTGCCGGCCGCCCCGGCGCCCGATCCTTCCGCCGCCATCTGGCTGACAGGGCGGTGAAGGAGGGCGCGGGCTGTGAGGTTGTTCGCGAGGCGATGGCCTTTGTCAGCAGGAGTGGTGAGGAGATGGCAGCGCGGGTGAATGCAGCCTGAAATCACGCCGCATGGCCCTCGTTATCCGGCCGGTGCACCGGTGATTGCCGCCACCACGACGAGAGCGAGTAGAAAACTGATTTCGGCAGCTTGTTGCGTCGCACCGGCAATGTCGCCGGTCTGCCCGCCAAGGTGACGCTTGGCAAGCCGGCCACCGGCGTGACCTGCCATGAGACTGCCGGCAAGCCCTGCGATAAAGGGCGGCATGCCGAGTGCAGGTGCGACGAGGAGGCCCACAAGGGCAATGGCGATGATTGCCGTCAATGTGAAGCGGCGCATATCGGGGGCGCCGGTGGCAAACGCGGCCCCATCGCTGTGCGCCGGTGGCAGCGCGACTGCTAACCATAACGCCACCACCCGCGACAAACCGCCGCTCGCGATCATGACAAGCGCTGTTGCCATAGCGCCGCTGCGCTCGACGAGGCTTGCCAGCAGGGCAACGCGCAACATCAGGCTGAACACCAGCGCAACCGTGCCATAGGTGCCGATGCGGCTGTCGCGCATGATGGCGAGCTTGTCATCGCGATTGGCGCCGCCGCCAATGCCATCGGCCGTGTCGGCAAGACCATCCTCGTGGAAGGCGCCCGTCGACCAGGTGAGGGCGAGAACGGCGAGGATCGCAGCGATCAGCGGCGACAGCCCTAAACCCAGCATCATCATGAGCACGAGCGCACCGATGCTGTGCAATAGCATGCCGGCGAGCGGCAGCATCGGCGCGGCGCGTGCGAAATCCGGCCGCCCATGCGGATCATCCTCGAAGGGCAGGGGAGGCAGCGGCAGCCGCGAGAAGAAGCGCAGCAGAACGGCCAGGTCGATGAGCGCTCTGCGCAGTGCATGCAGAAATATCGACCGTCTCTGCGCCTGGTTATCATCGCCCATGACAGGTTGCCTCTTTGTCTTTGGCGATATAGGAGGCTCAACCGCCTGCGGTCCAGTCTCGAACCGGAATGCCCTGGTTGCGGTGCACCGTTCCCGTCATCCGCCTGCCAGCGAGATATCATATGATCGCCTCCCCGGACCGCCGACCGTTCGATGATGTCCGCCACCTGGTCGCAACCTTGCCGTTCGGTGATACGTCTGCCGCCAACACCGCTCGTAGCCGCCAGGCTGAGCTGACCAAACCTGCCGGTTCGCTTGGCCGGCTGGAGGACATCGCCGTGTGGCTGGCGACGTGGGGCGGTGGGCGAGCGATCGCCGTCAACCGTCCGCTTGCCGCCATTTTCGCTGGCGCCCACGGTGTCGCCGCGCGTGGCGTTTCGGCCTATCCCCCCGCCGTCAACGCCCAGATGCTTGCCAATTTCTCGCAAGGCGGCGCGGCGATCAATCAGCTATGCAAGACCTTTGACATCAGCCTGCGCGTCTTCGATCTGGCCGTTGATATTCCAACCGGCGATATCTGCGATGGCCCGGCCATGAGCGAGCGCGACTGTGCGGCCAATATGGCGTTTGGCATGGAGGCGCTGGCAGGCGAGCCTGATCTTCTGTGCCTCGGCGATATGGGGATTGGCAATACGACTGCCGCAGCGGCCATCTACGCGGCGTTGTGGGGTGGCGGCGCAACCACATGGGTGGGCGCAGGAACCGGCGTCGACGCTGACGGGCTCGCGCGCAAGACAAACGCCGTCGAGACAGCCCTGGCGACCCACAGCGGGCATCTCGGCGACCCGCTCGCCGTGTTGGCAAGGCTGGGGGGGCGCGAGATCGCCGCCATTGCCGGTGCGATCCTTGCAGCCCGCCACCAGCGTGTGCCGGTGATCCTTGATGGCTATGTGACGACGGCGGCGGCGGCTGTGCTGCACGCCCTGCGCCCTGATGCGCTCGACCATTGCCTTGCGGCACATTGTTCGGCGGAAAAAGCTCATGCGAATGTGCTGGAGCGCCTTGGATTGAAACCGCTCCTGTCGCTGGACATGCGCCTTGGCGAGGCAAGCGGGGCGGCACTTGCCGTTTCAATCGTCAGGGCCGCCGCCGCCTTACATTCCGGCATGGCGACGTTTGCCGAGGCGGGGGTGTCAGGCTGCCTGTGAGGTGCGTTTCAGTTCGGTGGGGAGTTCCGCCTGAGATTCGGATTGTGGAACGGCTGCAAGCGGTTGCATGACCCGGTTGGCGGGGAAGGTGACAGTGACCTCGGTTCCCACCTTGAGCTTCGACTTGAAGGTGAAGATACCACCGTGAAGATCGACCAGCCCGCGGACGATCGGCAGGCCGAGGCCAGCCCCCTGTTCGGCGATCTTCAGCGCGTTCGTTCCCTGGCCGAAGCTTGACAGCACGACCGGGATTTCATCGTCCGGGATGCCGGGGCCGGTATCGCGGATCGACAGATATTGCCCGCCGCCAGCCGTCCAGCCGGCCTTGATGAAGATCGTGCCGTTGCCGGGTGTGAACTTGATGGCGTTCGACATGATATTGAGCGTGATCTGGCGGATCGCCCGTTCATCAGCCCACAGGTTGGGCATGAACTCCTCGAACGTTTGTTTGAGCGTGATACCCTTGCTGGAGGCCCGTAGCGCGACCAGGCGCAGACAATCATCGACCGTCGTCACGAGGCTGATGCTCTCCTCATTCAGTTCGAACCGCCCGGCCTCGACGCGGGAAAGATCGAGAATTTCATTGATGAGGTTCAGCAGGTGCTGCCCTGAGGCGTGGATATCGCCAGCGTATTCCTTATAGGTAGGGTTGCCGAAAGGACCGAGAATTTCCGCCTGCATGACTTCCGAAAAGCCAAGGATGGCATTGAGCGGCGTGCGCAGCTCATGGCTCATGGTTGCCAGAAAGCGCGATTTGGCGAGGTTGGAAGCCTCCGCATGGCGACGCGCCTCATCCGAGGCGATCTTCGCCTGCTCCAATTCGCGAATTAGACGTCCCTGCTCGGCTCGCATCGACAAGCCATCGAGCGTTGCGGTGTAGAGGCGATGCGAGAGAACGAGAAAGAAGCCTTCGGCGGCGATCGTCATCATCGCCATCGTCAGCGGCACCGGCTCCAGCTTCAACGCAAAGCGCATCACGAGGCCAAGCGCGACGGGAAGCGTGCAGCTCCAGACCGCAGCCGGCTGGCTGGAGGACAACATGGCGCTGACGGCAATAACCAGCAATGTGAGAACGAACAGGAACATCTGCCCGGTAATCGGATCAGACGAGACGATCGGCAGGGCGTAGATGAGCGACCAGGCAAAGCCATGCATGGCCTCGATGGCGCTGAAGCGCTTGCGCCAGCGGTTGATTGCCGTGCCATCCAGCGATTTGCGGCTGAAATGGCTGCATGAGGCAATAATCACGGCGTTCATTGTCAGCACGCCGGCCAACCAGGCGATCAGCGGGACGATCGGAAACCAGATCGAGCCAACGCCAGCCGTTGCGATCGCCAGCAAGGGCACCAGAAAGGCTGTCGACAGGCGATTTTTGGCAAACTGAAC
>FSSH01002963.1_pt1 | contig 25121 bp, 28 predicted proteins | sample 1166101 | NCBI WGS metagenome assembly FSSH01 (sample SAMEA32972668, study PRJEB13176) | freshwater metagenome | biome: Drinking water system; feature: Biomass in drinking water that filtered by 0.45 um membrane; material: drinking water | place: USA | collected 2012-12-20 | depth 0 m
GTCCCCGCCAAACGCCCCAGGGAAATCACCCCCCCCTCCCCCCCTATTAATGACGGTTTGGCATTTATTCATTGGCACGCGGTTTGTCGGCTAGCCGATTGGCACCTCGATTGGCCGGGGGATGCATGACGCAAAAGCCCAGCATGCTGGGCTCATTCACGATCGGTGCCTAGTCTGCCCATGCGGCGTCGTGGAGCCGCCTGAGGTCCAACCCATGCCCGACATCACCCCTGTGTCCCCCTCGATCTCTGGCGTCAACCCTGCCCCCTCAGCTGCCACTGCGGGCGATGCGATCATCAACCAGCGCGGCAATGCGCTGCTCCGCGTGAACAACGGCGGCGGCGCGTCGGTCAACGTCACGCTGGCGGCTGGCTCCAACCCGGTGCGACCTGCTGACGCCAACTTCCCCGCGATGCCTCTGGGTAACCAGGTGGTCGCCGTGCCCGCCGGCGCGTCTCGCCTGATTGGTCCCATCCCGCCATCGTTCAACGACGGTAACGGGAAGGTCCAGTTGTCCTACTCGGCGACGGCGTCTGTGACCGTCGAGGCCTATCAGCCTGCGTAACCATCTGCTTCACCCCTACGCGAGTGACTGTCCATCGCGGTCTTGCGGGAGTGGCAAGGGGGGCACACTCCTCGCAAGTTCTTCAGCTCGTCGGTCCCGCCCAGCGCCTTGGGAATGATGTGGTCAACGTGCTGAGACGGGGCCCGTGCACAGAGAACGCAGAACGGATCTCTGGCCAGGATCATCTTCCGAAGCTTCCTCCAGGCCGCCCCGTATCCGCGTGACGTAGACGAGCCCTCGGTGGTCCTCCATGCGGTGGGCGCCACTACCGCCTTCAGATGGGTCTCGCAATACCTCTTCCGAGTCAACTGGGAGCAGCCTGGGTGGTTGCACGGACGCGGCGGCTTCGTTGGCACAATGCGGCTCCCAGATCGACCTTGCGGGCCTTGGCGACATCCTTCCAGGCTTTGCCGGTCGAGTCCAGCACGGCTTCTTGGCCCGTGGCGGCCTGCCAACGCCTGATGGCGACGTCCACAAACACGGGCTCGATCTCGATGGCCCGGCACAGGCGGCCAGTCTGCTCCGCGGCCATGAGCTGGGTTCCGCTGCCTGAGAATGGCTCAAAGACGATGTCACCAGGAGCGGTGTGCTTGCGGATCGGCCTGGCGAAGAGCTCGATGGGCTTCTGTGTTGGATGCTCGTTGCCACTCACCTTCGAAGCCTCTCCGCCCTCGGGGGTTTCCCATCCGCACTCCCAGACGCTGGTGAAGTCGTGGACGTTGTCGTGTTCGGGCATCGAGCCCTTCCGCCAGCCCATCATGCATGGCTCGTGCTGAAAGTGCCAATAGACCCGTCCAAAGACCGACGAGGGTTTCACCCAGACGACCTGCTGATGATCGAGGATGCCGAGCTCCTCCCAGATCTTCTGGATGAGCCCGCAACGGCGATGGGCGTGCCAACAGTAGATCGCGGCCTTGTCCTCAAGCACGGTCAGCACGTTGGCGAAGAGCGATCGGAAGAATGCGTCAGCGTCCTTGATGTCGATCTCGTGGTAAACGTCCGACCAATCTTTGCCCGTAGTCTTCCGGCCCTCGACATTGGGACGATCGCCGGTGTACTCGACCAGATAGGGTGGGTCTGTTGCTACCAGGCTCGCTTTCTGACCGCCCATGATCTTGGCGACGTCGTCGGCTTTGGTGGAGTCGCCGCACAGGATGCGGTGCTTTCCGAGCCTCCAAATGTCACCCGGGCGGGTCACAGCGACCTTGAGCGGCTTGGGTGCCTCGTCCTCCTCCGCCTGGCTACGCCCGCCGGCGAGCCGCTCCAGCTCCATTGCCGAGTACCCCACAGAGTCCAGCTGGTCTTCGGAGAGGGTCTTCAGCGTTGCGGCCAGGGCCTCTTCGTCCCATTCGGAGAACTCAGCGGCCCGGTTGTCTGCGATGGCGTAGCCAACCCGCTCCGCCCCAGCGAGGGCGCTCTCGATGACCGCGATCGACTTCCAGCCCAGGCTCCTTGCAGCCTGAAGCAGGCCGTTGCCGGCGATGACCACACCCTTTGCATCGACGACGACGGGCTTCTGCTGGCCAAACCTGGCCAGGCTGGCGGCGATCGCCGCGATCGACTTCTCTCCATGGATTTTCAGGTTGGCCGGATCAAGAACGACCTGATCGACCAGGCGGGTGTGCTTGAGTAAAGACGGGGCGATATGAGGCTTTTTCCCTTGCGGCATTGAGGTCCTCCTCGCACACGCAAACCACTCCGACAAAGGCCATGACTTTCAGCGCGGCTTCCAGCCGTACCCCTCGTCGGCCGGCAAGCCATCGTGCGATGGATGTTCTGTTTACATCGCACTTCGCCGCAACCTCCGTCACTGTGAGTCCACGTGTGGCAATTTGGCGGAGCACGAGATCGGCAACATAGTCGGTCACAGTGCCCGTCGATCGGATGCTCGCATTCACGTCTTGAGCGCCCGTGCCATGACGACACAATGCGGACTGTTGATGCGACCGTTTTCACGTCTTGGTCTGTACCTACTCCCGCGAGATGTCCTCGCTCATCTGATCGAGAGGATTGACCCATGCGTTTGGTCACCGGCTCAACGTGTCATTCGACGTCACCCAATCCGATCGCCGTCGTATTGGCGATTCAGGTCCGGGAACCCGTCTCCGGGGTGATTCTGGCTGATTTGTCCTTGCAAATCACAGTTGGATCGGTTCAGATAACACCCATGACAGCCGTTTCCCTCGGGCACTCGGGAGCGGTCACGATAGCTAGTCCGTCTCGTGAGCCGATCGCCGGAAAGATCGAAGCTCAGGCTTCACCCCTGGGCGAGGCGATCATTTTGTGGGGTGAATACCTCACACAGCGGAGGAGGAAGCCCAAGAGCGTTGAAGCCTTCCGCCAGACGGTCACCAAGGCAGCCCGCGAATGCGGATGGGCCTCGGTGAGCGACGTGACATTCGACGCTGTCACACACTGGATGGGCCAGCACCCGGCGTGGAAAGGAAGCACCTACAACCGCCATCTGTCTGCGTTTCGCTCATTCTCTTCGTATCTGAAGTCATCAGGCAAACTGGAGAGTGATCCTCTGGTGGATACGCAGCGAGCGATCGACGACGGCGGGGACGGCGCTCGGGCGGCCACGCTTGAGGAAGCAAGGGCGATCATTCTGCGAGCCTGGGTTCGCGACCAGGCTGACCGGCGCTGCAAGGGCAATCGGGCTCTTTACTGGATGTGCCTTTTCGCCGGGGCGTGTCGCCTGGATGAGCCGTCACGCTGGCGCCGCAAGCACCTGGTGCTCGATCACGCCCCGCCGTTCGTTGCCTGGACCAGCGACATCAACAAGAACCGAAAGAAGCAGGAGGTCGCGCTCTCGCCCGAGCTGGCCGAGCTCCTGAAAGCTCACCTGCGGGCCGACGACGTCGCCCGGGCGGCTGAAGGCCGGCCCAGGGCCGGACCCGATGATCGCGTGTTTCCGACCATCCCGAACAAGGGCACGTTCACCAAGGACCGGGACGCGGCAGGGGTCAGGGCACTGGACCATCGCGGCCGCGGCTTCTCGCCGCACTCGGCTCGCAAGTTCTTCTCGACGGTCCTAACCGGCCTGGGCGTCGCGGAGAAGATGGTCGACCGGCTGATGCGTCACTCGGGGAAAGTCGAGCAGCGGTACTACGACCCGACGCTGGCCGAGCAGGCTGCCGAGGTCGCCAAACTCCCCCGGCTGTGGCCCGAGCAGGCGGGGCCTACCCAACAGGAGGACGGCTCCCCAATTGTGGATAACTCAGGAAATTCGGGCCTCAACTTGACAAGATCGGGGAAGGGCGCTCATTATGTGGGCGGCACTCGGCAGGAACCACCTGCCACAAGTCAGTCGGTCAAACGTCCTGGGCCCCCTTCCGAGCCCTGCCGAGTGCCAACTACGCGGACCGATGGGGGTCTGGGACGTGCGATCGACGGATTGATGCGAGCGGCCGGGAAAGGCCGCGACGGACATAACGGACGGGTTGAATCCCGGCCGATTATGGAGCCTGAAATCGGCATTTCAGGCTCCATAACGGCTCAGGACCTCAACAACCTGGCTGATCTGTTCGACGTCCTTTCCCGGCTGCTCCGAAACAGGAGCAGCGGCCATGACGGTCGATCACAAGCGTCCCCTGAAGAAAACTGAGTCTGCACGGTTCTCCCGAACGCCAGGCGAATGGCACGTCAGGCCGCCGACGGCCCAGAATCCGAGTCGCGCGGTTGTAACGGCGCTCTCAGGATTCGTCGAGATCTACAACGCCCCCTTGACGGTTGAGACCGCCGCCAACGCTCGGCTGATCGCCAGCGCCCCGGATCTCGAATACGCACTGCGGGAGCTCATGGACGCTGACGCAGGCCTGGAGCGAGCGTCATTCAACCAGGATGGTGGCAGGGAGATTCTGCGGGCCGCTCAGGAACGCTGGGTGCTGGCCCGAGCGGTCGCCCATCAGGTCCTGAAGCGGGTCTCGGACGATGCAGAAGAGCCACCCTGCGAAACCGCCACGTTTGTCGGAAACAGCCTCTACAACCGGCCAGCGAATGACGCCGCCCGCCTGATGCGAGAAGGCGGTGGGGCATGATCACCACCCCGTTCTACATCGAGAGACGGAAGACCGACGGCGATTGGTGCCTGATGAACCGTCACGACGTGTGCGTCATGCAGTTTGTCCACGAGGAGGCTGCCAAGGTCCACCGGGACCTGTGCAACGACACCTTCCAGGACGGCTTCGCGTACTGCATCGACATCACGGCGGCTGAGGCCAAGGCCCTCGAGGCGAAGCGGGTCCATCGGGCCCACGAGGAGGCCAAGCGCGGCGTAGCCGAGCTCGCCATGGCGGCCGGGAGCGATCAGCCGATCGCGAGCCCCGGGGCCAGCGGAGAGGCCAAGCAGGCTCCGTTGGCTCTTCCCGAGAGTTTTATCAGCAGGGCCATCGCGAAAGTGAAGTTCGTGTTCGAGTCAATCAAGGAGTCCGGCAATGCCTGAGTGGTCCAATTTCATCAAGAAGAACTGCATCGAGCCCGAAGATCTTCCCAATCCGCATGGCCCCAACATCGTGGTCATCGAGACCATGGACACTGAGGAGGCCAAGGACTTCAAGACCCAGCAGCCGTACGAACGTCACCTGCTGTTCCTGGCTGGCTGGCGGCTGCCATTCCGTCTGAACAACACCCGCATCAAGGTCATCCGCGAACTCTTCGGAGATCGGGTGGAGGACTGCCTGGGGAAGAAGATTGTTCTGATGGTCGGGATGGACAACTCGTTTGGCGAGGCCAGGCCGGTGATCAACATTCATCCTTTCGTCCCGAACCCGACGGCAGAAGCCGTTCCCGTCCCGGCTCGTCTGGGCGTGACCGACAAACGGCGGCTTGAGGCCGCCAGCATGTACGGAGTAGCGATCGCACCGGCCTCGTTTCGTCTTCCCGGTCAGGCCCCTTCCTCATCGTCGCCGGCGGTTCGCAGCGGCAATCCCGCTGCAAAGCTTGGCGAAGAGAATGCGGCCAAGCTGCTGATCACGCTTCGGGAACGGGGGAAGGACTGGGATTGGATGGTGGCTCATCTGAGGCGGGACGGAATGGGCGCGATGGTGGACGGGAAACTCCCAGCCGATTGCGAGGCTGCCATTCGGGAAGTGGTCTGGAAGACGATCAAGGACCTGCCCAAGACGGTGACCATCGAGGACCGCGAGGGCGAGGTAGCCCGCCTGATCGCGTCCTGGCGACCGCCGGCGTCACTCGAACGGGTGGACACCAAGACCGGCGAAGTCATCAGTCGCGACGACGACATCCCGTTCTGATCTCTCTCCCCCAGTCGGGGCCGTTCGAAAGGTCGGCTCCCGGCTTTCTTGACCATGCACCCCACCCAGCCCATACCCGCATGCCCCCTCGACTTCGACCGCCTGGTCGACGCCGAGATTGGTACCGGCTTGAGCACGCTGGAACTCGGCGTGATGGTTCGCCTCGTTCGGTTCGCATGGCGTCAATCGCCGCCATGCACGCTCCCGAACGATCATGCATCCCTGGCGGCGGTCGCCGGGGTTACGGTTGAGGAGTGGCAGCGCATGCAAACGCGGCTGCTCCTGGCTCTTGGGACCCTGCCATCCCAGATGGAGGCGGCAACGCCTCATTCCGGACCCCCCGAGCGGATCACGCTCGGACACGCCCGGCGAGCCTTCGAGGACCAGGCGGCGAAAGCCGCGGCCACAAACGCGATTCGAAGCGCGGCTGGCAAGAAGGGCGCCGAGGCCCGCTGGACCCAGGGTCCGGATGGCAAACGCATGGCAAACGCATGGCAAACGCATGCGTTTGCCATGGCTGAGCCATCCAGCGCCCCCAATGCGCGCACGCACGGAGCGCTGGAGCGCTTAAGACCAGGAATTAATCCTGAAGCAGAGCGCTCCAGCGCTGAAGGCAGCCTGTCGGGAAGAAGCATCGACGCCCCCGCGATCGCCGGGGCGATCTACGACGGCCTGGAGGCCCAAGCCGCGGCGAAGGTCGAGCTCTGGCGGAAAAGCCAGGTCGAGCAGATCCTGCGGGAGGGGATCAAGCCGTACGCGGTGGCTGGCCGCGCCGGGCGTCAGGTTGAGCGAGATGTCCGGGCCATCGCCGGCGTCCCGCACGTCACACCGGCGGCCGCGGAGATCGCCCTGGGCCGGCTGACTGAGCGGGAGGAGGATCCGGACAAGGAGCCCATCCGTTCCGCCATGGGATATCTGATCAACGCCCTGGGGGCGAAGGCGGGCGGACAACCCCTGACGCCATATCTGACTGATCAGCCGGTCGTCGATCGCTGGGACCAGGCCGCGATGAAGGTCTTTGACAGCTCGCGGACGCTTGAGGCCGCCCGGGGTGCAGCACGCCGCTTCGACGCCGCCACACAGACGGCGGCTCAGCCGCGGGCGGGAATCCGCCATGCGTAAGCGCGGCCTCAAGTGCAAGTGCAAGGTGTGCGGCTCAAGGGCCGCGTGGCTGAAGGTGTCTCGGCCATTCCGAGGCGTGTCCAAGAAGGCTGGCGCCGCCAGCAAGGAGCGAAGGAAGTGGCAAAGAACGTATCCCTCCCGACGGAAGCGACATGGGCGTCGATTGTGGCAATGCAGAAAGCTCGCGACGTCGTGAAGGCCAACCTGACCGAGGTGGAGGTGGATTTGACCGACGCCCGACGCGAGCTGGATGAGCTGGGGTCGAAGGACGAATCCAGCCAGGACTTCCAGGTCGCCGCCGCCCGGAAGGAGCGGTGTCTGCGGGTCCGCGACGTCTACAAGGAGCGACTGAAGACGCTCGCCGACAAGATCGACGGCTCAGTCGCGGCCGCGGCCAAGGGCGAGAACAAACTGCTGGATGACTTCGACGCGAAGCTCTTTGTCGCCAAGCCCAAGGCGGAGGATCTCTATCACGCTGCAAAGGATGGTGACGCGGAGGGCCAACTGGACCTGGATGGAAAGCCTGTGCGGCCGGTCGGGCGGCCCGGGCCGAAGCCCAAGCCTGAAACGCCGGACCCGAGCAAGGGCGACGGTGTCGATGAGCACCTGAACGCCTCGGTCAACGAGCTCGACCTCCGCGAAAATCTCAAGGGCAAGCTCATCGCCGCAGGACTCACAACAGTCGGTCGCGTGGCCGCGATCCTCGACGACGTCGCCAAGAGCATCCGCGACGAGCTCAACTGTGGGGAGAACATCGCCTCCGAGATCAAAGCCTCGGTGAAGAAGTTCCGCAAGGAGCATCGGTCTGCCGCGATGAAGGTCGAGAAGGGCGAGTAGTCAATCTCTGCCCCGGCCCGGGCACGGGCGTGGGGCGGTTTGTGTGGAAGTCCGGTCCACATTCCAGTGGTTGGTGGTTCGTGAGTCGTCCCGGCGAGCTCACCAGGTGGTGTGTCACGCCAGGGCACGCCCAGTCGCTCAGGTTGCTCTTAAATCAGGAGGTTGATCATGGTCGCGAAGTCCGAGCCAAAGAAGGCCAGCAAGAAGACATCCGCATCGCCCTCGATCGAGCCCAGGCCCGAAAGCAAGCCCCTCATTCTCGGCGTGGATCTCAAGGGTGAGCTGCTGGATGTCGAGCTCACCAAGGTGATCGATCCTGCGGGCACGCCCGACCGCCTCGCGCGTGACGGCGACGAAGTCGCGATCGAGAACCTGGCCAGGAGCATGCGTGAGACTGGCCAGCTTCAGCCTGTCATGCTCGAGCGTCTGGTCGACGGCCGGTTCGCCCGGGTGTTCGGCCGCCGGCGGATCGCCGCGGCCCGCAAGCTCGGTTGGACGCACATCCGGGCCAGCGTCGTCCCTCCGCTCCCGGACAACGTTCGGCGCACGATCGTGGCGGTCGAGAACGTCCAGCGTCAGGATCTGACGCCGGCTGAAGAGACGCTGGCCGTCGCCGAGCTCATGGAGCTGCAGGCAATCTCCGCGGCAGTCCAGTACGGGCGTCCGCTGAGCCTTCATTGTGGTGCCTGGGGGAACGTAATCTGTACGCCGGACACGACCAGGGCCATCGCGGAGATGCCAGCCAAGCAGCAGGCCGCCAATCGGCGCGATCTGCTGCTCGACCACAACGTCCGCAACATCGCCGCCGAGCTCGTGGCGGCGATGCTGGGCAAGGCCGCCAGCTGGGTGCGCGACCGGATGTACATCGGGCGGCTCGACCAGGACGGCCGCAAAGCCGTCCTGGACGGCCGTCTACCCCTCGCCCACGCCCGAGAGATCGCTAAGGTCAGCGACGATGGCCTGCGTAAGCGGCTGGCCAAGGACTACGCCGCCGGCGGGAGCGATTCGATCAGCAGAACCGAGCCCGGGAAGCTTTCGGAGCTGCAGGACGAGGTCCGCAAGCACGTCTTTGCGCTGTGGACCGCCCCTTGGAATCCGGAGATCGAGTTCGCCGGGAAGTCCGCTTGCACCGGGTGCCAGTTCAACTCGACCACGAACCCAGGCCTCTTCGAGGTTGGCGGCAAGGTGTCGCTGTCGATGATCGGCGGCCGAGGGACGTGGGACGCGGGCGACGCCGACGCAGTGAAGGTTCGTGAAGGAGGCGTCTGCACCCTCCCGTCCTGCTACCAGGAGAAGCTCCGCGCCGCGAAGGGAGCCATATCCACTCACGCCAAGCGGATCGTCGAGCTGGAGATCTCCGCCAAAAAGGCCAAGGGTGGCAAGCAATGGAAGATCGCGGGGGTATCGCCAAAGGACAGTGCCCAGGCGGTTCTGGCCGCCGCCAAGGACCGCGTCCCTGAGTATGTGAAGGACTCTGCCCTGGCCAAGAAGATCGAGGACCGGCGGAAGCTTGGGTCACCTTCCAGGCCAAAGGTCCACTCTGACCCCAAAGCCAAAGAGCGGGCGGAGCTCGCGGAAGCCAAAAGCCAGGCCAGCTACAAGCTCAGAGACGCGAGGATGGTTCGGGTCAAGAAGCTCGAGACCGCGATCATCGACTCGCTGAAGACGAAGCCAGGATCGCTCGCCCTCATGCATTTGGTGGTAGAGACCGGCCCATGGAAGAAGGGGATGGGCAAGGGTCCCACTGCCCGGAAAGCAGCGCACGGCCCCGAGCTCCAGCAGCTGCTCCGCCTGGTTAAGTCCCCGAGCCTTGAAGGCCTCATCAAGATCGAGAAGGCCGGCGGGTTCAAGTTCGGCCTGCTGGATCCCTGGAACATGAACGACAAGGAACTCGTCGATGTCGTCGCGACGGCGATGGGAATTGACCTGGGCAACGCGCCGACGCTTGAGCAGTTCCTGCCGGCGAAGTTCCGCACGGCGAAGAAGGCCGCGGCGGTCGAGTTTGAGAAAGCCGCCGAGGCCGGCGAGGAGCCGGACGACGATCTTCGGGACCATGATGACGACACGGTCGAGGAGGACGACGAATGAGGCCGCCACTCGTGAGCCGTTACAAGCCATTCTGCAACTCGTGTGGCCGGTCTCCTCGATCAGGACTGAAAACAGTTCTCGATCAAACGTTGTGTGCCGATTGCGTCGCCACCCGTCGCGACACGATCGCGGCCCGGAACACGGTGAGCTTGCTTCCCCAGGGGACGCTGTCGCTTTCGTCTCTACAGGCAGCCGTCGATCAAGGCGAGCAGGAGCTTTTCCGCCTTGACCACTCGGAGATGTGCCGCCGCTCCGAGGTCATCTACACCCAGGGGCGGCTGATCGCGGCGTACCGGGCGCTTGTGCTCGAGCTCAAGACGCAGGGAGGGATTCATTGAAGGCCTTCATTGATAAGGAAATCCGGGCCCTACTGGGGAAGTTCGTCAGGCTGGCGGTTTCGGGGATGGGTTATGTCGAAGCCGGCCGCGCGGAGGGCCGCATCGAGAGCGTCGGCGTTTACTGCTCCGAGGGCGACGAGCCCTATGTCTCGGTCTATGTGCGCTGGTTCAGCTCAGACGGCAAGCCGGACGCAAACACCATCCGTCACAACGTCGAGAGCCTGGTGATCCTGGAAAGGACCGATTCATGAAGTTCCCGTTCGAAGCGCTCAGCCAGCACATTGCCATCCTGGGAAAAACCGGCTCGGGCAAGACCTATACCGCCAAGGGGCTCGTCGAGCACATCCTGGGCGAAGGCCGGCGGGTGTGCATCGTCGATCCCACAGGCGCGTGGTGGGGGCTCCGGAGCTCCGCTGACGGAGCCGCGGCCGGGTTCCCCGTCGTGATCCTGGGGGGATCACATGGCGACACCGGCCTGCCAGGCGAGTCCGGCGCCGCGTGCGCCCAGCTCGTGGCCGAGCAGTTTGTGCAGGTCATCTTCGACACCAGCCTGATGGGGGTGAACGAACGAACCAGGTGGTTCGCGGCCTTTGGGCACGAGCTCTTCCGCCGCAACAGCCGGCCGCTCCACCTGGTCATCGACGAGGCCCATATGTTCGCGCCTCAGGGCAAGGTCCCGGACCCGGACACCGGGAAGATGCTCCACGCGGCCAACACGCTGGCTAGCGGCGGGCGCTCGCGCGGCATCCGGATGATGATGATCACACAGCGGCCGGCGAAGCTTCACAAGGACTCGCTGACCTGCTGCGACACGCTAATCGCCATGCGGGTGATCGCCCCCCAGGACCGCGACGCAATCGAGGAGTGGGTGTCAGGCAACGGCGACAAGGCCCAGTCCAAGGCGGTCCTGTCGAGCTTGGCGGGGTTGCCGAAGGGCGAGGGGTGGGTGTGGGCCCCCGAGATCGGATTCCTGGAGCGGCTGAAGTTCCCCAAGATCCGGACGTTCGACTCATCCAAGACGCCCGAGGACGGCGACGAGGCTCCGGCGCCGAAGACGCTTGCGGAGATCGACCTGTCGGCGATCACGGCGACGATGACCGAAGCCGTCGAGGAGGCGAAGGCCAACGACCCGAAGGTCCTGCGGGCAAAGATCCAGGAACTCGAAGAAAGGCTGAGCGGGCCCAAGTCCGACGCGGAGATCATCGACGCCGGCCGCGTCGCACAGTTTGAGGTGGAGCGGAACGGCTTTCAGTCTCAGATATTTGAGCTTGAGCACCAGTTGGCGACCGCAAAGCACCTCTGCGAGACCTTTCGCGCCAACTACGCTCATCTGTGGACGCAGGTCGATGCTTGGCGGAAAGAACTTGCTCGCCGGCTGGGGCTCGTCGACGTCGACACTGACGAGACAGTTGAAGACTTCAAGGCGCTGGATGTCTGGCCGACATTATCGCCGAGCGAAATGCACCGTGCCCTGGAGCGGGAAGCACCCCGCCGCGAGGCCATGCCTGTTGGGGACAGCGCTGGGAGGCAAACCCCGACCACTGGACGGGCTGAGACACGCCCTGTCGACGAAAGGCGAGCCCCAGCCGCGAGGGCCCACACGCGCCAGCCCCCCGGGGAATCGGCCCCGGGGGCGGTGGCAAGCGACGAGGCTGGACTCACGGGACCGCAGGCCCGGGTGATCAACTCCATAGCCTGGTGGAACGCGTTCGGGGTGATGTATCCGACACGAGTGCAGGCGGCCCACATGGCCAGCTACGCCCCATCGGGTGGAAGCTGGCGCAACACGCTGAGTGAATGCCGCACGCTTGGTCTGGTGGGTGATCGCGGGGCGGACTCGCTGTGCCTGACACCTCGCGGGGCGAGCCTGGTTGCGGTGAGTCCTGCAGTGACAAGCCTTCAAGAGATGCACGACCGCATCATGGACAGGCTCTCTGGTCCACAGGTGAAAGTGTTTGCAGTTGTCATAGCCCGCGGCAAAGCCATGAGCCGGACTGAGGTCGCCGAGCTCGCCGGCTACGAGGCTACCGGGGGCTCGTTCCGGAACACCTGCAGCGAGCTCAGCTCCTTGGGGCTGGTCATCTATCCGAACAAGACCACGATCGCCGCGGCCCCGTGGGTCATGGGGGTGAAGTCGTGAAAACACTTGAGCAGATGTGCGATGTCTTGAACCGGCTCCTGACGCTGAGCCCTGAGCTTGTGAATGAACTTCTCCACAGATCGGCGATCACCAGCAGTATCTCACAGGCAAAATCTTTGCTGGATGACGACGACATCGTCGTTGCTATTTGCGCGTCCGGAGTTCAACTTACTCCGCTGCTGCTGATTAACAGCCTGGTCAGCGAAACGCGCGAATTCCGAGTGTGGTCCATCTTCCGAGACGTGGATGAGAAGACCGGCGAGACCATCAACTTCTTCGTCGCTCCGGTGAACAGGAGTAAGTCATGAGCGTACCTCGAGTCGTCAACATCGGCGGCCATCCATTCAGGTTGTGCTGCTTCAGAATTGAATCTTGGGACGAGAACGGTGTTCCCGAGCGGCTAACACATATTCCTGACGATCGAACGGCGGAGCTGTCGGACAACTCCGACAGAAACCACTTCATGCTCTTTTGGTGCTCGTTTGCCGCCATCGGTCCAAATCCGAAGATGGCTGGAAAGGGCCAGGAATGAGCGAAGGCCCCCGCATCCTGCTGTCTGAGGCGGTCCAGGTCCTCGACCAGATCCGCGGCCTGTGGCGATGCCCCGGGCTGGAAGTGGTTGGCTCGGTGCGCCGCGAGCTCCCGCACGTCGGCGACATCGAAGTCATCGCGGAGATTCCCGCCATGGCCATTCGCAAGAACCCCCGTCCGCAGGACGATCCGCTGTTTGTGGCGATCAACACGACGATGCACAACCCGTGGATCGCGAACGCTGGCGGCGGACTCTTTGAGCCGCGAATGGAAGTCTGCCCCTCTGAGCAGCGACCGTGCATCGGCAAAGCCGTTCGCGGCCTGCGTCCTGACTTCCGCGCGTGCTCGCTCGAGGTCGACCCCTGGGGCAAGACGATCCCACTCCAGGTCTACCGCTACACCCCGATCAACCGCGGCTGGATCACGCTCATGCGCACCGGGCCCAGCGAGTTCGGGCAGTGGTTCCTGGGCCAGTGGAAGAAGCGTTGGATGATCCAGCCCGATCACCAGGCCAGCGTCGACGGCTACCTCGTCGATCGAACCGGGAAGGTGATCGATACCCCGACTGAAACTGAGGCCTTCAGGCTGTGCGGCCTGGAGTGGATTCCGCCTCAGAATCGCCAGCGTGTCGCCGAGGCTGCCATGCGTGACAAAAAGGAGCTGATGAAGTGAGCCATAGGAAAGAAATTGAAAAGTCAGCCCAGGACATCGCGCGTGCCGCGAAGTTACTCAAGCCGGCGGGCTCTTCGTTCTGCGTGCTGATGTGGGGGCCTGACGAGTACGGACATCAGTGGGGCACATACGCGCATGACACTTCGCCGGCGTCGGGTCCGGATGACCGCGGCTCCTCTCGTTTGAACCTGGCGAAGGAACTTCGAAAGATTGCCGACATCATTGAGGCGCGAGCCGACCTCCCGCCAGGAGTCGCCGGCCATGGGTGAGCTCTTCACAGCCGAGGCCAATGCAGTAGGCCGCCTGGTCATCACGGCCCCCGGCCTGCCCGTTGCCCAGGCCCGCCATCGCGATCGCGTCATCCATGGGAAGGGCGGAAGGGCGTTCGTCCAGCGGTACACGCCCAAGGAGACGATGGCCTGGCGCCGCAACGTGCTGCTCGCGGCCCGCCAGACTTCCGGCTACCCGAATGAACCATGGGCCGGTGCCGTGCGGCTGTCGATGGAGGCCTTCTTCGAGCGTCCCCAGCGGCTCATGACTCGGTCATCGCCGGCAGGGGCCATCCGCAAGAACACCAAGCCTGACTCCGACAACCTGGTGAAGGCGGTCATGGACGCCCTCACGCCGCCCAAGCTGAAGCTGACCGGCAATCAGGCCATTGACGAGGCGGCCCGCCTTGAGAACCTCCGCGGCTATCTGTGGATCGACGATGGCCAGGTCCATCTCGGGCCTGTCGATCGCTGGTATGCGGCCATGGGGTGCGGTCCGGGCGTCATCATCACCGTCGAACGAGTCCCTGAAGGAGAGTGACCCCGTGCTTGTCATGCGTCAAGAACACGACGAACAGATCCGGGTGGAAACGCCGGGAGGACCGATGGTGATCAGCGTCAAGAGAAACGCTCACGGACATATCAAGATCGGTGTGGATGCGCCCCGAGACTGGCAGATCACTCGCGAGGCACGCGGAACACCAAGGGTGCCCAAGGGGCCGGGCAAACCCGCATTGCCGGCGGGGGTGAAGCCATGAGCAATCACAAGGAGCTCGTTCGAATCTCTTGCGTTTTGTTCCATCTCTCCGAGCAGGCTCGCTCCGCCTCATCGCTGTGCAACTCCAACGCCTGCTTCATGAGTATCTCGCCGGAGCGGCTGCAGGCCTTGCGGGATGTCATCGCTGGAACGGAGCAGCGGGTGCTCGAGTTCTGCGACGCGGTTACCAAGTTCGAGAGGGTTGCCGGCGTCACTGTGATCGAGAGGCGTGAGCAGCCTCACGTAAAGACCACCAAACCAAGGGGAGGCCGGCGAAGTGGTTGAGCTGCCTAGCGCGGGTAGTATCGCGAGAGATGTCTCTCGGGAACTGCACCACGCAAAGGAGCTCGCAATGTTCAAGCGAATTCGGTCTGCTTCGAGTCTGCTGGTTGGCCTGGCGATGTTTGCTTACGCCTTCATGGCGGGGATGATGGGCGGCTGCCAGAGCGTGGACACGCCCACCAACACCTTTGACCGGGGGGGTGCAACGCTGAAGAACCCCAGCCCGGTGACCCTCGACATCCAGGACGACGAGAAGCGCGGGACCGCCAGTGGGGTGGGGCCAGCCCGGTGGACTGCCATCACCGGCGAGCAGCTCCAGACCTTCCAGACCGGATCGACCCCGCGCGACGTGTGGGTCCGAAAGAGCCCGGACGGGACGATCCAGTTCAACCTGTCAAGCGGTACGGATGTCACTGCCGAAGGGATTGAGTTCGACCAGTCCAAGGGCGTCTTCAAGATCGCCAAGTTCGGGACCAACGCCAGCGAGCCGATCCGCGCCGGCAACGAGGCCTTCGACAAACTGGCCGACTACTGGAAGAGCCTGCCCCAGACTCAGAAGGACGCCCTGGTCGCCCAGATGGACACCATCAAGGCGGCGTACCCGAGCATGGAGTCGGTCTTGACTGGCCTCATCAAGGCCCTGACCGGCGGGGTGGCGCCGTGACCGCGAGCTGGCGGACGACGGCGGCGGGCGTCTTGGCCATCGTGGCCAGCGTGCTCGGGGCGGCGGCGACGCTGTTGGACTCTGACGCGAAGACGAATCCGGATTGGCCGGCCCTGATTGCGGCTTTTACCGCCGGGGCTGGACTGCTGAACGCCAGGGACAACAAGGTCACCAGCGAGCAGGCTGGCGCAACGTAACTGAAAGGCTTGGTGTTCCCATGAGTGCTGACCTCGCGAAGCCCGACATGCCGCTAGACATAAACGGGTTCCAGTCGATGTATGGGCCCTATGCACTTGGCACCATGATCGTCGTCATTCTGTCCGTCGTCATGGTCGGTTCGGTCTTCGTCCTCTACACCCGCGTCGTCAAGCCCTTCATGGACGGCCAGCTTTCGTTGTCGGAGGCGCGGGCCAGAGAGATCGCCGGCCTCAAGGGCCTGGGGGACGGGATGGCAACGACCGCCCGCGCCCTTGAGCAAATGGCGAAAGACTTCCAGACGTGGGACCTCAGCCGGCGTCAGGCAGCTGAAATGTTCACCCGTCAACTTGAAGCCATGGCCAAGGTGCAAGGGGGAAATCACGGATGATCTACGACACCACTGGGTACGACTGGGCTGATTCGGCTATCGCCTCCGCGTCGGGGGGGCGACACAAGTTTGTGTCATCGGTCTTCGCTGAGCGTCAGTGGCGAGCCAACGAAGAAGACGCGATGTCGGTGGACCTCGACAAGCTCAAGCGTTATCTGGAGGGCGTGGAACCATGCGTCCCCCACTTCATCTCGTGCGAGTACCTACGCAACGCCGGCCAGGTGGAGGACATCCGAGACATCCTTGCGACCTTCGAGCGGGAGAGGCCCGACATCCTGCGGATGCTCTACTGCCCAGACCTGCGGTTCATCCCGCAGTGGCAGTCCGCGAACGGATCGATCGACCGTGCACACGCGGAGATTGCTCGTCGCAATGCAGACCCCATCGAAGCGGAGATCATCGCGCGGGCCAGCGTGCTGGCGATCGATCAGTATGTCTTTGGTGTGTCTCCGAAGCAGGCCAAGTGCCGCGTGTGCGAGTGTGCCAACGTCGATGACCTGACGGCGGTCGACCTGGACAAGACCTGGGAGATCGTTCCAGGCTACCTGGCTGGGTGCGCTCAGGTCCTGGCCGGCTACGGCCGTCCGCTGGCCGCGACGGTGCTTGATGAGTTCGTGAAAGGGCTCGGCAAGTCCCCCGGCGGGATCTCCATGCCGCTCGAATTTTGGAAGCGGTACACCCAGGAGGCCGCCAAGGCCTACGGATCACTGGTGTGGTGGAAGCCGTGGAAGTTCGACGGGCAGCGATGGTCCGCACAGCCCCGTGGGGCAGTTGCACCGTTTGCGGCAGCGTTGCTGATTGGCTAGCCGATCCGAATCCCCAAGTGGGGCCCCGAGATGACTGCGGTCGATCCCATCGCCAGCAGGGCTGCCATGTCGTTCTTGGCGATAAGGCGGGCGGCCGTCGCGGATGGGTGAACCCCGTCTGGGCAGTACGTGCTAAAGCTCCCTGAGCTCCGGTTGAAGAGGCCGCCAGTGGCCTCCTCGAGGATCCGGCGTCGGTTGATGAAGACGCTGCGATTCGCGGAGACCTGGCTGAGCGCGTAAAGAACGTCGGCGTAGTTCCCCCACTCAGCTCCGTTGGTGGTGCCGCTAGTGTCGTAGTCGGCGATGAGAACGCAAATGGCGTTGGGATTCATCGAGAGCCGCCAGTTGATCTTTGCCTGGGCGTTGGCGGAGAACTGAGCAGCCGTCACGCCCTGGCCAGTATCGTTCGCCCCCAGGGCGATGTACCAGATGTCCGGATCAAACTTTGTCGCGAACGGGCCGGAGTTGGGACGATCCGTCTGTTGACTTGGCATCTGCTTCCCGCCCTCGCTGAACGAGTGCCACTCGAATCCCCGCGTGTCAGCAGACGTGAACCAGGCGGGGCCGACTTCCACCATTTCAGCGCCGGAGTTCGAACGGAGCTCGATAAGGCCATAAAGCGACGAGAGGTTGCCAGGGTTTGGCGTGAAGCCACCCCAGTTGAACGGACCGCTCAGGTTGAGCCAGTCATTGGCGGCGCTCTGGGCGGCAGTGATGTTTACCGCCTGGGTGGCGCCGAGAGCTCCGCCGAAATAGCTGGTTGCTCCGGTGGTGTTCCGAAGGAAGTTGACTTGAAGATTGGCCCCCTGAGTGGACACGTGCGGAATCATGACGTTCCAACGCAGGCCAGTCCGATTGATGTACTCAATGCTGCTCCGGTCAATCTCAGTGAGCGCAGCGTCCACACCATCAAGCCGGTGGTTCATGTTCTGCAGAAAGCCGTAGGAGTTGGATGCTCGGCGTGAGTTGTTGGCGGGCTCGGCCGCATACGGGAATCTATTAGCCACGGTATCACCGATCGCATTGGTTCCGCTCGTCGCAGCGCCGGTGGAAGCAGCTCCAACAGCGCCGCTGGAGTTGGCGACCTTCAGGATCTGGCTGGCGGGGATGTTCCCGAAGACCTTCCAGCTTTCATAGACAAGCATGGCGACCACCTGATTGCCAAATCCACCGGGGGCTGTTGACCGTGAGTCACCGTCGATCGCGATGCGAACCGCATGGGGGGATCGGTTGCCGCGCCGGGCCTGGAGGATCAGGTTCTGCAGAATCTTGAGGCTGTTCGCGTGGCCGCCGTATCGAGGCGTCGTCAGGTACGTCATGGGAAGCTCCTCCTACCAGGTGATGATGACTCCGCCAGGAGCGCCAGCGAAACCGCTGGCCGGGCCTCCCGTTCCGCTGCCATAGCCGCCGCCGCCAAACCCAAAGCCCGGCGCGAGTGGGGCGGACCCGCTTCGCGCGTTGCATCCACCGATCCCGCCCTGGCCTGGGATCCCCGAGCCGGCAGAGCCTCCCGAGAGATTGACATTGCCGCCCGATCCCAGGCCGCCCGAGCCGCCCACCCCGCCGCCAGCGCCGCCCGAACCCTTAAGCCCGCCGCTGGCGGAGAACGACACCCCGCCCCGCGTGAACGTGGAGGCGGCGCCGTTGCCCCCATCCGCGTTCCCTGGGCCAACCCCGCCCGTCCCCCCCGCGCCGACCACGACCGTCCAGGCGTCTCCTGGCGTCACGGATACCAAGGCGATGACGCCGCCGCCCGCCCCGCCCCCGCCGCCGTGTTGGGTCGTCGGTACAGTCCGGCTGTCCCCGTAGCCCCCGCCGCCCCCCCCGCCCCACAACTCGACCTGGATCCTGAAGACTCCCGCCGGGACTGTCCAGGTCGATGTGCCAGCCGTCTGGTAGTTCACCATTCCGTTCGCGATGGGTGTGATGGGGAGCTGGGCCTGAGGCACCAGACCGCCAGCGTCGAGCGCAGCCGCACCGTTCGCGGCGCCGCGTGCGGCAATGATCTGGTTCACCTTCGTCGCGGCGTCGAGGATGTCGCCCCTCGCGTTGGCGGGGGAGTCAGCGCCGGAGTCGAGGTTGGTCAGGTTGACGGGTGCGCTAGGCCAGGTGGACATGGACTAAAACTCCGCGAGGGCGTTCGGTCTCGCCCATCGCGGCATACTTCCCCGTGGAATCCTCACGTCAAGCGTGGGCAGTTTTACAGAACGGCCCGGCGAACTGCGTCCACTTTTACAGCCCGCTCACCCTGGCATCGATCAGCCCGTCCGAGAGCTGGCCAGCCTGGTTGTACAGCCTGACGCGCGGCCCAAGGACCGGATCTCGATCGACCATCTCCCAGCTCCACCCGGGACCGAGCCCGTTGAAGGTGACCGCGACGTTCTGCACGATCGAGAACCTGCCCGCCGGCAACGGCAATCGGAGATCTCCGGGGACGATCCGATATTGAGGCGGGAGGGCCGCCGTGTCGATGTCCTGCAGATCGGCGATGAAGGTCGGGGCCCGCATGAACACCAGCATGCGGCTGATTGTTGGAACCGGGAAGGCATCGCCGACCGTCGCAGACACCCGCGCCTTGAGGTATCGAGCCCGAACGACCGTCGACCTCGCCGCCGCAATCGCCGTCCATTCCGAGTAGGTTGCGTCGTCGTCTGACCAGGCGACCTCCACGACCAGGCTCCCGCCGCCCTCGATGATGACGTCCGGGGAGAAGTCAAAGATGAAGCCGGCGTCAAGCGGGGTGTGCTCGTAGGAGATCGGCTGGGCCGGGAACATCACCCATCGGGTCCAGCGATCCCAGGTGCCAACCGTCTCGCCGCCCAGGCCATCCCAGGTGGTGATGTCGTCGGACTCGAGCCCGCCCTCCATGGTGATGTGGCAGTTGACCTTCACCCCGGGCCAGTTGTCGATCGAGGCGTCGTCGGAGATCGCGACCCCATCGAGGCTGATCGGGCCCAGCGTGGTGTCCACAAACAGCGCGGCCAGGCTCTCGTTCCCGCTGGTGTCGACCGCCTTGATGGCGAACCGCCAGGTTCCCTGGTCCGGGGCGTTGATCTCCGCCGGCGAGGCCTGAAGGACATCTTCGTGGAGCGGGGTCAGTGCCTCCCAGGTCGTCCCGGTTCCATACCTGATCCGCACCCCAGCGATGTCGGGGGGAACCACGGCGAGCCGCCAGGCGTACCGCCTCACGCCGTCTGAGAGCCTGGTCACGGAGAACTCAGAGACGTTCGGCGGGGGGGCCGACTTCCCAATGACGGTGTGTTCGGCGTTGGTCCAGTTGGACGCGGCCCCAATGTCGCTGATGGTCCTCACCATCAGCTGATAGATCTTTCCCTCCTCGACGTCGAAGACGCTGATCTGTCTGGACTCGATCGACTGGATCGGACGGGGGGTCCAGGTTCCGCCCGGCTCAGCCGGCGCCGGCGGCCGCTCCCTAAGCCGCACCTCGGCCGAGGTTCCGATGGGGCGGATTCCGCTCTGCGGAGCCAGTGAGATCAGCATTCGCGGCTGGAGCGTCCCGCTTGAGTCGCGGACCATCACGAGATCGTCTGACCTGATTGCCTCGATCACGGGCGCGTCCGGGCGATTCTCCCAGGACGGGGGTAGAGAGACGCCGGCGTCGTACGGAGGGATGACGCCCTGATCGGCCTGGTGAATCGCGGGGGCGTGATCAACCACTGTGAGGCGGGCGGCGGCATCTGCCTGTCCGTCAACGGACTTGATGATCACCTCGCGGCTTTCCAAGCCCATGTGGCCAAACGCAAAGAGGTCTCCGGCGGACGGACGATCCTGCGTCGTGGAGATCGGGTTCACCAGGTCCAGTTGGCTTTGCACGCCCGGGTTGTTGACGACCGGGAAGACCAAGGACGCTCCCGAACGGGCCCGAACCCTGATCACGTAGTTGTCGCCGGCGTCCATGGTCACGGGCGAATCGATCACCAGGCCCGTCAGATTGTCCGAGGCGTCAGCAATGGTCCTGACGACGCGCCCATACCCAAGCCCGAATAGCGGAACGTCGTGGGTCAGCAGGACAAGATCCCCACGACCTGAGACAAGATGCTCGGCGTCCACTCCGAACTCGTAGGTTTCCGGGCGAAGATCCAGGACCGCGAGGTAGTACCGGCCATGCTTCCAGGCCTCCTCAGCCGTCACAACGCCTTTGATCTCCAGCGTCTCGAACAACGTCGCCTCGGGCAAATCCGTTTCAGCCCCGAAAGCATCGCGGCGAACGCCGTCGGTTCCGGTGTATCCGTAGCGATCGGAGAGGACGATGCGTTCACGTCGCTGGTAGTTGACCGTGCTATCAAGGAACTGCACCCGCAAGGCGTGAGGCTTGTCCGGATAGGCCTTGTTCCCCTTGAAATCGAAGCTGTTGCGTGGCGTGAAGTGCTGGCGCGGCACGCTCTGCGGGCGATCGCGAACGACGGAGAAGAGCCCGTCGCGGGTGGAGAGGGCCGCCCGGCCGGCAGCACATATCTCGTCAAGCACGGCTCGGACCGTACCCGCGGTGTCGATGATCCCGTTGTACTCGAGCCCGCGGGCCCTGGTCTCTTCGGCCCAGGCCTGCAGCTCATCAATGTCGATCCGCCGATCCGCGATTGGAGTCGCCACGGCGTTCCCTTGCATCACGGCCCGGTAGTGCGAAGCCGGCGTTGAAGTTGCACGCTCGATCCAGGTCTGCTGATCCTCATCCCAGTCCGGAAGAATGGACTGGACAAAGACAGAGAAGTCGTCGAGGGTTCCCTGAAGCTGATCCGTCGCCTTGATTCGCACGGCGATTTTGGCAACGCCATTCAGCCGAATCGGATCTTGGTTGCGAATGGACCTCAAGGTGGACCAGTACACGTCGTCAGAGACTGATGTGTCGTTGTTGTCATCCGTCGCTCGACGCATCCGGATGTCGTACTGGCCCTGTGGAACCGCCCAGTTCACGCTTCGCCGGATGTTCTTGGCCTCGTTGCTGGTGACCACGATCGAGTTGAGATACGTCGAGGTGCTGTACCAGGTGTAATGGAGTCCAGCGATGTGCGCTCTTTGGGCCAGGCGGCCCAGGGATGACGCCGGAACAGTGGTGAAACTGGCATCCCCGGGCGGCTTCCAGCCGAGCGACACAGACCCATCAGCAGATCTGGATTCAACCCTGACGACAATCCGATGCCACCCCTGGGTGAGCGTGACGGCTCCAGTGTGACCGCCGTACGCGCCGTCCGCCGGGTGGGAACCGTACCAGCTCACCACATTGCGGCTGTCGATGGAGAGATCTCCAGCGTCGGAACAGTCGAGAGCGAACTCGTATCGGCCCTTGCGGGGAGCGAAGATGTACCCCTCTGCCTTCCACGACCAGCCTCCATCGGGGGGGAGGTAGTCTGGCAGCGGGGCCCCCGCGGCGGACCCAAACGAGATGGGCCCAAGGTACACCCCTCGCCCACCCAGCGTCGCCTCGGGCTCCCGAAACAAAAAGTCCAGCCCCCTGGAGAAATCGGGGGATGCATCGTTGATGGCCTTCCAGCTCTCTGTGCCGGCGGGGGCGTACTCGACTTCGACCGCCACGGTGACGTTCTGTCTCGATCCGTTCGACGCCGACCTCAGAAGGCCGGACGGGAAGCTGATGTCGACGGAGAGCTCGGTGGCGTCCGGATCTGAGGTGCGCTTTGTCCATCCATCGGACTGCTTCAACAGGGCGGATATCGACCGCTCGAGCACCGTGCCCGGGTACAGGTTGAGCGGAGGATCATCCGGGAGCCCTTCGCGATATTCGATCTCGACGCCCTGATAGCTCAGGAGATCGGTCGTTCCGATCCTGGGCTCGGTCATGGCCAACCGGCCTTTGCCGCACACGAATAGCGCTCGCAGATACTGATCGTCGCCCACGATCTCCGTGTAAGAGGCGGCGCCGAGCGGGGGGACCATTCGAATCGCGCCGAAGGGTTGTGGGACTACGCCATACTGGCGAAGGGCGTTGCGGGCGCCGGTGAGGCTGGGGGAGCTGGTGTTCCCGGTGTCCGACGAGTACGAGGATGACGAGGCGGGGATCAAGGCGTTGATGGCCAGTGTCCCTGCAAGGCCGACGATGCCTGTAGAAATAGAGGCGGCGGTCGCGACTTGGGCGGCGGTGAACCCAGCCGTCAGCGTGAACCCCAGAGCGGCGCCGATGACGGGCCCAAGGGCCACGGCCCCGGCAATCAGGGCGATGCTTGCGACGATTCGGAGGATGGTCTTGCTTCCACCCCCGCCTCCGGCGGGGACCATGGCCACGGTCACACGACGGCCAGGCCTGGGACGCACGCGAGCCCAGGCGTGCTGAGGAACCTCGTGGTCACCGATGTAGACCCGGATGTCTGGCCCCGGGCTGACGCCGACGGCGGCCATGATGTCGCAGATGTTCCCGCCGGCTGGAAGCTCGCTGTGGATGCTCCCAGGTTCAAACGGGTTGAGCTTTGCGACCAGGTTCAGCGGGCCGGCGTAGCGGTAGCCAGCCTGCAGCCGCCCGTTCCAACCAAGGCCAAGCCGCTCGACACACGACTTGGCTCCGAGCTCAGCGTGCAAGAAGTCGGACTTGGCTACCACGATTCCGACGTGCGGCCTCCCATGCACCCGGAACAGGAGGACGTCTCCGGCTTGGCGATCCGCGGCGACACTCCAGGTCGCATCTCCGCAGATGGACTCAACGACGCAGTTCATATCGAACAGGTCGGACTTGTCGACGCCCTTGTACCTGTCGGCCAAGCTGGGCAGATAGATCCCAAACTGCTCGGCGTAGACGAGCCGGACCAGACCCCAGCAATCAAGGCCGTCGCGGTTTCGCCCGCGAGGCTTGAAGTCCAGCCCGATGTAGTTTTTTACCCAGGCCGGCGGCTCGTTGCGGATGATCCCCACTGGCGTCTCCTATCCGTCGGTTTCTGTCGAAGCCAACCCGAAGCATCCCGGGAATCGCGAAGGGGAGAATGAGTCCGCCGGAAATGGCTCGCTCATGATGTCCTCGTAGCGAAGCTCCCCCTGCACGGTGCTGGCGTCAAAGGTCACATTGCGAAGCTTGAAGACATAGGGCCCGCTCTCAATGACGTCCGGGGTGGAAGCCAGGACCACCGAGAGCTCGACGGAGATCGCCTCGCCGTCGGTTTCGCGGATCGCCTGGATGATGCGACGGTCGATCCCGTCGATCGAGAGCCTGACGGATGGGAGGTTCTCGGAGTCGCCCGGGATGTTGTCGATCTGAAATGGGAACTGCTGATAGGTCTGCCCCCCGGCGACCAGGTCCTCGCCGTTGTCGGTCACTCGAATGGGCGCGACAAAGCTGGGATGCGTGAGGGTGAGGAGCAGCGAGATCACCTCATCCGTCTGGCCGGCCTGGAGTGCCACCCTCATCCTCGAGCTGATCGGGCGCGGCATGGGCTACTCCTCGAAGTCGATGAAGGCCGTCGCGTTGATCCCGTTGGCGGCGACGCGGACGTTGAAGGCCTCTCCCGGGTTGAGCTGAATGTCGACGGGGACGCTCACGCCGGCGGTGGGGGGAACCGGCTGGCGATACATCGAGCTCCCCGCGGCGACGGTCGGTTCTGCGGTGAAGTTCTCGAAGCCCGTCGCGGTCACGACGCCGGTGTGGCCCTTGGTCTTCTGGGGGTTTAGGCTGGTACCCGTCCCGTTAGTGGAGGTACGGGCGCAGCTCACGACCGGGCGAGCGGCGGTCGAGCTGGTCCCGTCGAACAGGACCGCGAACCTGGTGATCCGGATCCCCTTGTTGGACGGAGCCACGACCTGAAGGACCGTTTTGGGGTTGACCGCATCCGTGAGAGCGACCCCGCCACTGTTGCTCGCAACTGCCTGAAGACCTGCCATGAGAACCTCCTTGGGCTATGAGCCCGCACTGCCTGAAACACCCCGGTCGTAATCGGTGCTTGTGGTACCACTCGGATCTCCCACGTCGGGAGGCGAGTGCGATGGTGAGTCGGGGAACATCCCCAGCATCTGGTAGTTGGTGACGTCGCCCGTCGCCGGCGAGAAGAACAGGATGGCCTCCGAGGTGTCGGGCGTCGGGGCGATGGTGTCGGGCTCGGCGACGGTCATGAACCAGACCTGGTCGAACCCCGGCGATGGGTCCGAGGCGGCGTTCAATGAGATGAGCTGCTCCTCCGGCGGGGGTGGCGGGGGCGGGGGAGGAGGCGGGTCCTCGGCGCGTGCCGCGGTGGCGGAAATGAGAGAGAGAAGGGTG
>FSSH01000245.1_pt1 | contig 25068 bp, 16 predicted proteins | sample 1166101 | NCBI WGS metagenome assembly FSSH01 (sample SAMEA32972668, study PRJEB13176) | freshwater metagenome | biome: Drinking water system; feature: Biomass in drinking water that filtered by 0.45 um membrane; material: drinking water | place: USA | collected 2012-12-20 | depth 0 m
TAAAATCAACAGCCTGCTAAAAACTAATTCAGTGCTAGTAAAATTTTGGAAACGAGACGAGTTTTAAACGACTTTAGACTTAAAAATCAGAGTGTATTGCAAATTTCAATAGCTATGTTGCAAAAATACCACAAAATTAAAAAGCAATAAACAATTATATCCCTCCTTATACTGAATTTGCCGGGTTTTAAAACTAGCATACGCAGACTTGCAGCTTTGAAATAAGTAAGTGCAGCCACATCGTCTGTTATTCATTGGTGACAAGCAATTTGAATTTTCAGCCGGGTATTTCATAGTTTGGTTTTATTCGCCGGCTATAAGGCGGTCAATTGGGGGATTACCACACCTCTTGTAAACCGATATTCGGAAGCAATGTTTTAACTCCTCAGCATCTTAATTTCGCGCACGTTTTGGCGGATGCGGCGATTGAGCTCTCGACTGATATTGGTGACCAATTTTAATTTGACGCTCAATGCTAAAGAGCTCTGGTCTGCCTCTAAACCAATGTAGTCTAAAACCAGGCAGGTAACTTCCTCATCCGCAAGTACATCGGCGGATCGCTTGCCGCGATCCAACATTGCCATTTCGCCAAACGCTGACCCTGCTGAGAGCGCGGAGACTCGTTCACTGCGTCTCTGATCTAAATGAATGAAGATACTCACCTGTCCCGACAGGATGAAGTAGAGGAAATCCGCAGAGTCGCCTTCGCGGCAAATATAGCTGCCTTGCTCATAGGTTTTATGGGTGGATAGTGACTCTAAAAATGCCATTTCTTCTTCTGTAAAGCCTTGCAGAAAAGCTTGCTCGGCGACCGGTAAAGAGGTTTGGCCACTCTTAGCAAAGTCCCCCAGTATCTGGTCTTCGCACCACTCCAGTGCGTCATCGACTACTTGGTAGTTAAATAATGGGGCCGAATCCAGGCTGCCAGTCGCTTTTTTGATACGTTTCACCGATTCATACTTTCCCCAGGTGCCTGTAAACAACACTGTCTTCCCCAGTTCTTGCAGGCGCAAAATCATACCGGCGAACAGTCGCTCGGCACCTTCGCTGACGGTGGAGGTGCGCGTTATATCCAAAATTAGAAAGTCGGTTTTGTCGACTAAGTCCATTACCTCGTGGATGACTATTTCGGCTGAGGAAAACATCAACTCTCCCTGTAACTCCAGGATATTGATCCGGCAGCCTAACTCCATCAGCATTACCGTTTGGCGCGGCGGACGGTAACGTTTGGAAGGCACTTGCTCTGCATCATAACTGGCATGGATTACCGAGGAAGAGGTAGATCGACCGGTGTGTAACATGTGTAAACCAAAATCAGCGGAGATTTTTTTGCAGGCGGCAATACCGCGCGCGCTGTTTCCGCGGTCGTCTAGTTTGGGCGAAAAAACCGCTAGGCCAAATTGGCCGGGTAACACCGCCATGATCCCGCCACCAACGCCACTCTTTGCTGGCATTCCCACTTCAAAAACCCAAGCGCCGGAATAATCGTACATACCGCAAGAACTCATGACGCTTAACACCTTAGGCACATGGTGGCTTTCCAAGGCGCGCACACCTGTGATGGGGTTGACACCATTGTTGGCCATAACCGCGCCAATCACAGCCAAATCCCTACAGTTAACCAGGATCGAACACTGCTTGAAATACAAGTCGAGCACGTCGTCGGTGTCGGTTTCGATAATATTGGAATTTCGCAGTAAATAGGCAATGGCCCGGTTACGATGCCCCGTGCTTTTTTCTGACAAATAGACTTCTTCGTCTATCATCACTTTATGCCCTAAATACTGCTCATAACAGGTCAGCATGCGTTGCAATTTACTGGCTGGCGAGTCGCCTTTTATTAGCGAAACCGTTGCAATCGCTCCCGCATTGATCATAGGATTTTTGGGTCGACCGGTGTCTGGCTCAAGGCTGATTGAGTTGAACGCCTCGCCCGACGGTTCCACATCGACTTTTTTTACTACCGAATCCACACTTTTGTCATGCAATGCCATACCGTAGGTGATGGCCTTTGAAATGGACTGAATCGTAAATTCCTGTCGCGAATCCCCAACCTGATAAACGTGCCCATCGGTTGTAACCAGCGCTATTCCAAACCAGTTTGGGTCAGCTTTCGCTAGCTCTGGGATATAGCTAGCGACTTCCCCCTCATCAAATCCGGCCAGTTCGGCGTGAAGAGACTCAAGGTAGCTCTGGAGATAATTAGATTGCATGGTTTTCCCTTGCGTTGGACTTAACGCGCTTGTGGTGTACTGTTGCTTTCGATCTGGCAGCAAAGAGTGTCTATTGCGATGCCGACCCCGCTTTTTTCTTATTAGATCGGCTTTGAATAGTCGATTAAGTGAATTTAAAGCACAACACATGCCAGTCGCTCATGCGCGAACCCTACTGGAAATACATGATTTATTGTCTTTTATTGCACCAAAATAGAACAAAGAGCCACCATTTTGGTACGTTTTTTCTAAAGGGTGCGTCCACTACTCCGCGCTTAGGTGGGGCGATAGCGCTCAAACGTCAGATAGGATTTTGCTGCGGGTCTGACGAAGCAAGTGCCTTCGGTATGCGGCGCAGTTTTAATACGCCTTCGAGTATTAAATGTCATATTAATGTGATATCTATAAGCTACTTTGCAACGCAAAGTTTGAACATCTTTCGTACTCACCCAATAATAAAAAAACATCTATGTCTATAGAATTTGAAGATTTGAGCGAACATCTTCGGCTCATTAAAATTTCAGGCCGCCTGGATATTTTGGGCACTCAGGAAATTGCTACGAAATTTACCGCTCTGGCATGTGCGGAAAATCGGCGGGTAGTGGTCGATCTGACTGGGGTAAGCTTTTTGGCGTCCATCGGTATTCGGGAGCTCATTACTAACGCCAAGGCTTTACAGCGGCGTGGCGGTAAGATGACTTTGTTCATCGGCAATAATGAGGCCGTTATCAAGACCTTGGAAGCCACTGGTATTGACGCGCTATTGCCTATGTTTACAGATTTAGAGCAGGGGACCGAGGCAGCGCTTTCTTGATGTGTACTGCTTACCAGCGTCTTGTCGGGGTTCTGTGATGGACAGTTTCAGTGTTCAAGCGGATCCTTCCGGAATCCGTGAAGCGTCTCTATGGCTGGAGCGGATGCTAACGCAAAACGGTGTGCCGGAAGCGCACCGCTCCCGTTTGGATTTGTGCTTCAACGAGGTAGCGGCGAATATTTTGTATCATGGTGGCGAATCGGCTGTTTCGGGGCTTATTTTTCTCGAACTCACTGTGCGAATGTTGCCTGATGCTGACGGTCAAGCCACTATCACGGTGTCCGATGCCGGTACTCCATTTGATCCAGTGTCAGCCTTACCGGCCCTCAGGCCGGAATCCCTGAGCGATGCCGAACCCGGCGGCTTGGGTTTGATTATGTTGCACAAATTGACCGATGAATTGCGCTATAGCCTCGCGGATGGTCGAAATCGCCTTAGTTTTGCAGTCCGTTGGTCAAACAGCCACTAATGGACTACAAACACATCAAACGCAGTCGATTCAAACGCGGGCCGGATCGTCGACTCGGCAGTTCTCATTCTCATTCCGATAAGCGGGTTGATGAGGGTGATAGGCGCAAACTCGGGCCGAGTTGGCTGTCCTTGTTTCGGGGCATGGATGATGAAACCATTAGCGAATCCATCGGAGATTTTGAGGTATTGACGCTCCCGGCTGGCTCCTTGCTGCTCAAGCCGGGCGATAAAAATGAATGCGTTTACCTGTTGCTGTCAGGCCAGTTGGTCGCCAATTTGGATAGTTCCTTAAATCCGGATGCCGCCATGCCGATCAGGCCCGGCGAGTGTATCGGCGAATTTTCCGCTATCGATGGCAAGCCGGTATCGGCCTTCGTGATTGCTCTGCAAGATGCGCGGGTATTGCAAGTCTCACCCGAATCGTTTTGGCAGCGCTTAATGCCCATCCCGGGCGTGGCTCGCAATTTACTGGTTTCGTTGACAGAAAGGATGCGCCGCAGCAACGAAGCCACCCTGGATTCTCAGCGCAAGCAGCTCGCGCTCCAGTATATAAAAAAGGAACTTGAGGTAGCGAAACAATTGCAGGCCGGCATGTTGCCATTGCACAGGCCTTTGTTCCCCGAGCGATGCGACATTGAAGTTGCCGGCATTATGGAGCCAGCCTCGGAAATTGGCGGCGATTTGTTCGATGCGTTTTTTGTCGACGAGCATCTACTATTTTTTAGTATCGGCGACGTATCCGGCCATGGCATTCCGGCTGCATTATTCATGGCCCGCACCATAGGCTTGATGCGTATTTCCGCGCTAAGTACTACGCGTCCGGATCACTTGCTAGAACGTATCAATAATCAACTGTGTGAAGGTAACGACGCCAATATGTTCGTCACCTTGTTTTGCGGTTTTCTGGACGTTCGCAGTGGCGAACTAACCTACTCAAACGCAGGGCATCACGCGCCTTTATTGGTTCGACTCAGCGACGGTAGGCGTCTGCCTATTCCAAAAGGTGCTTTGGTGGGGGTTATATCCGGTATTAAATACTCAGCCCAGCAAGTGATTTTAGAGCGAGGGGATGCTTTGATTTGCTTTACTGACGGAGTTACCGAGGCAAATTCGGAAGACGGCACTGAGTTTTCTGAGGATCGCTTATTGGCACTCAGCGCCAATCATGCCGACCGATCATTAGAAGAACTCCTCGATATTGTGCGCAGGGAGGTTGCGAGTTTTACCAACCACCAACCGCTGGCTGATGATTGCACCATGCTCGCGATGCGCCGAAGATTGCCAGGCTAAACATCTGCTATTGTCCCATCCGGGACTGAGCTTGTTGCGGTCTTACGCCGCGTAACCTAGTACAGTCTTAGAACCCACCAATATCAAGGCCAACAGTTTTGCAAGGCCGGGTTAGTCGTGTGTTGATCGGAGCTCGCTATTTGCTGGTGTGGGTGTACACTCCGTCCCAATCGATCGGTGGCGGCGTTTCGCGGTAGTGCTCAATTCTTTCCAGATACAGCCGGTATAGCCAAACGCTCGGATTTGAGCGGTGGAGCTGAGCAAATAATTCGGCAGCCGTCTCCCAATCCGCTTGTCTATAGACGGTTAATGCGCGGCGGTTAAGTTGCAACTGCTCAATTAGCGCGGCGTCGGCGGCATCTGTCAAACACAAAGGTTCGTAGATAGTAATCGGCTCTCGCTTACCCTTAACCCTTACTATATCCAGTTCCCGATAGAGAAATTGCGGCGCCTGCTCTCGTGTGGCATCGCTGACGATGATCAATGCACCGTATTCTTTTGTGAGGCCTTCCAGTCGCGAGCCCAAATTTACCGCATCGCCCAACACGGTATACGCCATCCTGAATGAAGAGCCCATATTGCCCACACTCATCTTGCCAGTATTGATACCAATCCCGATAGCTATCTCCGGCCAGTCTTTGGCCTTGAGTTGCTGATTGAGCTCGGTAATCGCCGGCAAAATTGCTAGTGCCGCCTCCAGCGCATGCTCACCGTGTCTGGGGTCATGAAGGGGCGCGCCCCAAAAGGCCATAACAGCGTCGCCCATATACTTGTCGATGGTGCCCTGGTGCCGATGAATCACTTTGGTGATGGCTGTCAAAATCAAATTCATCAGTTCGGATAGTGCCTGAGGTTCTAAACCTTCCGAGATCGAGGTAAACCCACGCACGTCGGTAAACAATACTGTCATCTCCCGACTTTCTCCGGCCAAACTAAAGTCGTCCTCCGATTGCACCATTTGATCGACCAATTCAGGTGGTACATATTGACTAAAGCTTTTGCCCAGCTGCGTTTTGCGCCGGGTTTCCAGAAAATAGGCAAAACTGACCTGCGCCACAAATAAGCTACTGAGCAACAGCAGTGGCGTGAACAGCGCAGAATCAATGTGCAGCTTCGTCCATAGCGCAAAATTCACCGCGATCACCAGGAGCGAAAAGCCGAAATACAGCATAAAACTGCCGGAGAACGACAGGCGCGGCCAGAAAAACGTGCAGATAAGTCCCAACACCAACAATTCCAGCACTTCAAAGCCTATTAAGTAAGCCGGCTTGGACTTGATGCTTTGATCCAGCAAGGCACTGACGATATTGGCGTGGATTTCCACCCCAGGATAAACGTTCTGCACCGGCGTGCTGCGAAGATCCATTAAGCCGGCGGAGGTGGTGCCGACTATGGCAATTTTGCCCGCTAAAGCGGCGCGATCCACTTGGCCCTGCAACACGTCGGTGGCTGACACGTATGGGAAACTGCCCTGTCTACCGCGATACGGCACCAGGATGGCGCTATGCTGGTCGGTCGGTATAGTGTAGTCACCCACGCGGATGCCTTCCAGAGAGGCTAAGTCCTGGTCGCCCAGCTGATCGGTTAAAAATTCGACCTCCCGAATTGCCCGGTAGCGGCGATAGATAGCCAACGACAATGCATCGTAAAGCGACGACTGATATTCGATCAGCAATGGCAGTCGCCTATAAATGCCGTCACGGTCAACCATCGGATTGTTAAAAAATCCGCCGATGCCTGCTGCCTCTTGCAATGCGCGTAAATTGGCGCCAAAACTGCCCGCGGACGGCAATAAGCCGGCAAATTCTCCGGCTGTAGCCAATGGCGGCGGCGGTTTGTTGTCGTGGCCAATCGATTCTTGCTTGTGTTGAGTAAAATAACCCAACACCACAGGACGATTTTTCAAACTGGCCGCGAAGATATCGTCGTAAGCCAATTTTTGGCTCAGCCCCGCAAAGGCGTGTTGGTAAGCCTGATTGCCGGCGAGTTCCCCTTCGGCGAGTTGTTTTAGCGCCTCTATGCCCGATGAGTTGTCCGGTTCGGAAAACACCACATCAAATGCCAATAAATCGATTCGGTAGTCGTCAAACAATTTGTCAGTTAATTGGGCTAACTTGTTGCGCGACCAAGGCCAACGGCCTTCCTGGCTGATCGATTTTTCGTCGATGTCGATGATGACGATTCGGCTATCGACAGAATTAGGAATCGTGGCGCGCAATCGCAGATCGTAAGCAATGTGTTCCAAGCGTTCGATCAGGGAAATATCCAACCACTGCGCCGCATACGCCAGAAAGCAGAGAATTAGCGCGGTGTTAACCAAGCGCCTGCTAAATTTGAAAAGAGTGGTGTACGTGATGCGCATGGCCAATTGAGTCGGTTTTATTATCCCCGGCAATTCTATCTCACCAGGAACCAGGCCCATCGATAACATTTTCTGGGTAACTTGACGCTACTTTGTCAGATTGGCCAAAAGTCTGCATGGTCGCCAGGAAGCCGGTGTTTGTTGCTCTGGGGGGAGCGTAATTCCGCCCTTGGCGACAGGAATCGCTTCACACTCATTAGCGCTAACAATCTGTCGAGATGAAGATGTTGTTGTCTTAGTCTGAGAAACCAGAGCTCAGCGACGGCATTAACTGGCAATCCCTTCTAGCGCATGAGCTTTTCTGAATATTCATCTGCCATGTCGCTTACTTTATCAGCAGCGATTTTCGACTCTTGATCAATTGACATGTTTGCCTGTGCAGCGTAAAACTTTCCCGATTGTCTAAGCTGCTGATAAGCATTTGTTTATTGGGGGAATCAACTCAAATACTGTCAGGCAATCGCTTGAATAGCATCAGCGAAGAAATGAAAGCACCGACAACCCGAATAACTCAATTATTTATGACGCTTAAGCAGACTAATCGGCCCGATATATTCAGCACTCAGCGTTGTCAGCGAGATCAAATTAACCACTTGACGGAAAAAGGGGTTTTTCTGTGTTTTCAGCGATTTAGAGGTCAACTCGGACATGCGGTCCAGGTATTGTTATGCGTGTTTGGACCTAGCTTGGCCGCTGCTGCAACGCCGGACAAGCCGCATTTTCCCATCCGCCAGTTTGTAATTCAGGGCAACCTGAAAATTTCAAGTCACACCCTTGAGTCGGTTGTCGCTCCGCTTACTGGCGATGACAGAGACTTTGCAACTATCCAAGCGGCAGTAGCCGCCATCCAGCTTGCGTATAAAGAAGCTGGCTACGAGACGATACGCGTGGTCATACCTAAGCAGGAGATAGACAACGGTATTGTGCGTCTACAGGTTTTTGAAGCGGTTTTGGGCAAGGTACAACTTGAGGGAAACAAGTTCTTTGACGACAGTAATATTCGCCATGCGTTGCCCAGTCTAAAGGAAGGGCAAACCCCTGATATTCGAGCTCTCGGCGTTAATCTGCGTTTGGTTAACGAAAGTAGCGCAAAGCAAACCCAGGTAACTTTTCTAAAAGGCGACGATCCGCAGGCCGTTGATGCCAAGGTTGAGGTGGTTGACGGTAGCCCTTGGCGCGCAGCGGCTAGTCTGGATAATACCGGCACTGATGCGACCGGCGACTGGCGTTTAGGCTTTGCATACATGCACAGTAACTTGTTTAATCGGGATCATGTTATCTCCGCTCAATACGTGACATCACCGGAACACATTGAAAACGTCAATATCTTTGGCCTCAACTATCGGATACCGCTTTACACCCTGGGTGATGCGCTGGAGTTCAACGCCAGTCACTCCGACGTCAACTCTGGAGTGATCAATACCACCGCCGGCAGCTATGGCATTAGCGGTAGTGGCGATAACCTCGGCGGCCACTATATCTATTTATTACCCAGAGTGATGGGTTGGGATCAGCGCATTAACGTGGGCTTTGACTTCCGTCGTTACCAAAACAATGTCACCTTACAAGGTGGGGATGGCAGCAGCCTGGTGCCTGATACCCAAGTAAATGTTTTAAGCGCCTCGTATATCGGCTTCATTCGCCAACCCGAACGAGAGTGGGCAGTCAATTTTGGCGTTTATCAAAATATGCCAGGAGGCAGTAAGGGCGATAGCCTGGCTCTGGAAGCCGCGCGAACGGGTGCTAATGCCAGTTACACCCTGATGCGTTACTCGGTAAACTTCAATCAGAACTTGCCGGAAAATTGGCAACTGCGTGCCGAATTCAGCGGCCAGCATACTAACGATGCCTTGATTTCCGGTGAGCAGTTCGGCTTAGGTGGGATTAACTCGGTGCGGGGTTTTCAGGAGCGTATTCTGGCAAATGACAAGGGTCACAGAGCCTCGCTGGAATTATTTACCCCGGATTTAGCGGCTTTGCTTGAGAAAAACTCAGTCAAACTGCGAGCGGTGGCTTTTTACAATGCTGCGAATGCTTGGCGGAATAACCCACTGCCCGACGAAGAGGATCATAATCACATTTCCAGCATTGGCCTTGGGTTGCGCGGCAGCGTTGGCCAGCACGCGCATCTGCGTCTTGATTTAGCTAACATCCTCGACACCGGGGATGTTAGTAGCGAAGGCCAGAAACTTGCGCAAGCCAGCGTATTTTGTTTGTTCTGATGCCCGATTAACCCGATGACTGATATGAAAAAAAGTTGCGGCGTGACCGTGCCAATTAAACCTCGATTCAGTGCGCTGGCTGCGGCTATTTCAGCGTGCTTGGCAGGCCAAATGGTCTGCGCTAATCCAGATGGTGGTAGCGTCGTCAGCGGCTCCGCATCGTTTGCAATGACCGGCGATACACTCACGATCCAAAATAGCCCTGGCGCAATCATCAACTGGCAGAGCTTTTCCATTGATAAAGGCGAAGTGACGCAATTTATCCAGCAAAATGCCGCGAGTCAGGTGTTAAACCGGGTGACGGGTGGTGATCCCAGTCAAATACTGGGAGCATTGCAATCCAACGGTCGGGTGTTTTTGCTTAATCCAAACGGCATCTCCTTCGGTGCCGAAGCCAGAGTTGATGTGGCAGGATTGGTTGTTTCCACCCTAAATTTAAGCAATGAAAACTTTTTAGCCGGTCGTTTAAAGTTCGACAACCAAGCCCATGCCGCCGGTATTAGCAACCAGGGCAACATTAACACCGCTATCGGTGGCCACGTGGTGATCGTGGCGCCTAAAGTGGAAAATTCCGGGATTATCACTGCGCCTGATGGTGAAATTATGCTGGCTGCCGGTCATAGCGTCAGTCTGATTGATCTTGATAAACCGGAAATCAGCGTAAAGATCAGTGCCGAAGCCAATCAAACAGTGAACCTGGGTCAACTGGTTGCTAAAAATATCTCGATATATGGCGGTATCGTCAGCAACGCTGGCGTTATCAACGCCGATGTTGCTAGGGTGGGAGAAAACGGCAAGATTATTCTGGATGCCGAAGCCGCCCTGACAACCAGCGATACCAGCGTCATTACCGCGAATGGGCCAGTCGGGGGGGAGGTGGTTTTGGCCGGCGGGGGTGACACGCAAATCGGCGGCAGGGTGGAAGCTAAAGCGATCTCTATCGAAACGGCTGAAACAGAAAGCCAACTCAATCTCGGCAAAGGTGGCGCGATTGCTGTGCTGGGCGACCGGGTAGGGCTTCTGGACAACGCTCGTTTAAACGCCTCAGGTGCCAAGGGGGGCGGTGTGGTCTTGGTCGGCGGCGATATGTATGGGCAAGCCTCGCCGAGGTTAGCTAAATTGACCGCCTCTTTGCCGTTTAACGCGTCCCCCTCATCAGAAGCACCTAACGCGTCTCCCAGCAATGCCCGGATGACCTGGATGAGTAGTGCAGCCGACATTCGCGCCGACGCCGAACAACAAGGCGATGGTGGCGAGATTGTTTTGTGGGCCGATGATGCCACCAGAGTTTATGGTCAAGTCTCCGCTAAAGGCGGCCGGTTGGGTGGCAATGGCGGTTTTGTCGAAACATCGGGCAAACGCTTTCTGGATGTTACGGCAACGCCAGACCTCAGTGCGGCAAATGGCGACAGCGGTACTTGGTTGCTTGATCCCAATGACGTCGTTATCAAGCGCACTTTAGCCAATAGCAATATTGGGGGTTCCCCTAACTTTAGTAGCGTCAACGACAGTGCCGTTATCAGTACAAGCACGATAGAGGCTGCGCTGAATAATGGCACAAATGTCAGCATCAGCACCGGCAACGGCGGCAGCAATAGTCAAGCGGGTGATATCAGCGTGATTGATTCCCTAGCCAAAACTGGTGCAGCCAATGCTACCTTGACTCTTTCGGCTCATCGTAACATCAATATTAATGCCGATATCAGTGCCAGTGGCGGCATTCTTAATCTCAATTTGCTCGCAGACTCCGACGGATTAAACGGCGGTGTATCTTCGATTGGTTTGGCGCACAGGGTAAGCCTCAACGGTGGCGTAGTGAGTTTTACCAACGGTCTGAATCTAGCGGGGTCAGTAGCCAACAGTGCGCTAGTCAGTGCGGACAATTCCGTGCTTAATGGTAGTGGCGGCATACTGGATGGCGTAGCGATAAACTCAAATTTGATGGCTAATGGCAGTTTTGGGGTCTTAAACGGACTCACACTGGCTAACGGCACGACGCTGCAAGCTGGGAATAGCCAATGGCTTTTTAACGGCGGCACACTTGCTAGCACGGGTAACGCCGAAGTTAAACTGGCAGGCGCAAAGCTATCCGTTTCAGACTTCGTTATTGATAGCGGCATTACCATAAGCGGCTATGGGCAAATTACCCCAGGCGGACCTCAACCACGCAATCTGACCAATAACGGCACGCTAATTAGCGATACCAACGATCAGACCTTAGCCATTGGTGATGGATCGGCATTTTGGAATTTTGCCAATAACGGCACGATTCGGGCGAATGCGGGCTCACTGACTATCAATTACGGCACAAGTTGGCATAACAACGGCGCATTTGAATTGAATGGTGGTCACTTGAATTTGGGTGGCTACTTCACTACAACCGACTTGAATGCGCTGGTTCGGACCGGCGGCAGTGTCAACCTTACTGCCGGGACTTTGGACAACAACGGCCAAGTGTTAAATATCGGTCAGGCCGGCAATTTCGGCCCCGGCGGCCTAAATTCCACGGGGATTAACATTGTCGGCGGCAGCATCGTTTCCGATGGTTCGGTAGCCTTGAAGGGTTCAGGCAAGCTTTATAACGTAAGTCTTGGCGATGTTTTGCACGACCACTTAGCAGTAACCGGCAATTTTGAATTGTTGCAAAATGTTTCACTCGCGGCAGGCATTACGCTGGATGTGGATAACTCCGACGGCCAAAGACTCATGATTGGGAATAGCTTCGAGGCGTCGAGCTTTACCAATCTCGGTACGATTAATGTAAATGCGGGCAATTTTGACATCAATACCAGCACAACCTGGCGTAACGCCGGCTTAATCGATTTAAAGCAAGGCGCCACTTTGAACCTCGGTGGCAACTTCAGCACAGCCGACATTGGCACCTTGAATCGCAGCGGCGGTATCGTCAATCTGACGCGTGGCACACTGGACAATCGCGGCGCTCTATTGGATATCGGTCAGTCCGGTACATTCGGGCCTGGCGGTCTAGGCGCTATAAATGCGATGACTATTTTGGGCGGCACCCTGATTTCCGATGGCTTGGTCGCTTTAACCGGTACGGGCAGTTTGGACGGCCTTACGCTTGGCGATGCGGCGCACAGTCAATTTGCGACGCAAGGTAACTTTGCGGTGTTAAATGGCTTAAATTTGGTGGATGGCCTAAATCTGCAAGTCGGCACCGCCAATTTGTCGCTGGCTGGCGGTACGCTAGGCAGCACCGGACAAGCCCAAATAAGCTTAGCGGGCGGATCGCTGATTCTCACCAGCGCCACCCCTTTGATCATTGACCATGGCATTACGCTCAGCGGCTATGGCCGCATCAGCCCAAACAGCACAGCACCGCAGACCCTCGTCAATAACGGTAGCTTAGTCAGCAATACCAGCGGCCAAAGCCTGCGGATAGGCGACGGCGCCAATACCGCCGAGTTCATCAATAACGGCACGATACGAGTTGATGCCGGCAGTGTCGACATTCGTTACGGTATCGATTGGCGCAATGCGGGACAGATAGCATTGAACGCAGGCACGCTGAATTTGGGTGGTAACTTCAGCACAGCGGGTATTGGGACCCTGACTCGGCAGATCGGTACGGTCATTAATCTTACTCGCGGTACCCTCGATGCCAGCGGCACCGTGCTGGATATTGGGCTATCCGGCACCTTTGGTCCAGGCGGTTTGGGTTCCATCAATTTAACCCGCATTTTGGCTGACACCATTATTTCCGACGGCTCGGTTCAGTTAGCGGATGTGACGCTCGGAGACGCCGCCCACACGCAGCTCAATACCGAGGGTCAGTTTTACTTTGTAAACAATCTAACGCTTGCCGATGGTTTTACCTTACATGCGGGCAACAGCCTCTGGCAAGTCAGCGGTGGTAGTATCAACAGTCCAGGCACCGCGGCGATTGTATTAGCGGGCGGTTCTCTCTATAACACCAGCACGGGCACACCGATGACAATCGGCGGCGGCATCGAGATCAAGGGCTTCGGTTCTATAGAAACCCTTGATCCTGAAAACCTTAACCAAAGTATCGTCAATAACGGCGTCATTACCGCGAACGATACCACCCATAATTTAGGGATTCATGCGTATTCGTTTCTGAACAATGGCTTGCTGCGTGTGGCCGCAGGGACGATGTCGGTAAATCAGACCGGCTCAAACTGGCGCAACGACGGCGGCCTTGAAATTTCGTCCGATGGTGTATTCAGTACCGCTGACGGTAACCTGAATAATGGCCCAAATGGCGCTATCTTTGGTACCGGTACTATTGATTTGGGTAGCCGAGAAATCTTGCTAAACGGCGATCCAGTTAGGGTTGCAAATACTTTAGTTAACAATGGCAGGCTTACCACTATAGCCGACAATGCGATAGGCGTTTTGACCCTGGTCGGTAAGCTGGTTAACAATGGTGTGATGTCGATTCCGTTGCTGGGCAAAACGCCGGGAATGTATGGTTCATTAGCCTTGGTGGACAGTCCCGATCTATCGGCCGGGCAGCATGCCGACGCGATTTTGGGTGGCAATTTGGAAATCACCGAAAACAATGGGTTTTTCGCCGATTTAGGTGATAGTTTCTCAAGTATTATCACTGCTAGCGGCAGCATCGATAGCGCGCTCCTCAACCTTGTCCAGCCCACAGACGTTGAGTTTTTACTCGTAAATTCCGGCTCTATTTCACTAGCCGATACCACCCAATCCATCACCCGTTGGCAAGGTTATGCCGATGGTGACTGGGTTACTGCTGCCAACTGGACTCGCGGCACACCCAACGTGAACAAAGATGCCGTCGTCAGCGGCTTTACTGCCAACCAAATTGTTGCTGTCTCATCCGGCAATCAAATGGCCCGCAGCCTGCAATTCGACGATAACTTCTCGCTAGTACTGAATGGGGGGACTTTGACACTGCCTCTTGGTTTTAATCAATTTGGTGGAGATTTAGTTGTCGACGGCGGCACCATGGTCAGTCAAAGCCCGCTTAACATGATTGGAACCCTGTTTATGCTGGATGGGGTTATTGGCGGTACCGGCAACCTGATCAACCAGGGGACTGTATTTGTCTTCGGCGATTCCCGTTTTAATGTTCCTGTTATCAATACCAACGCTTGGAAATTCTCGGCTGGGTTGGCTGCCTTTAGTATGGGGTTTACCCAAACTGCCGGAGTGGTTGAGCTTGTTGGTGGAGATATGCAAGGCAACTATACCCTTACTGGCGGCAGCCTCCTGGGTAGCGGTACCATTGCCGGTAATTTGAATGTGCTGGCAGGCAACGTGTCTCCAGGCGGTCCGGTTGGGGTGATGACCATCAACGGCAACTTAAGCCTGTCCGATGCTTCCGCACTGTTTATCGATTTGGGTGGTCTAATACAAGGTGTGGAGTACGATTACATGAATGTAACGGGTACTATCAACCTGGCCGGCGGTTTGTATGTTGACGCTTATGCCGATTATGAGCCAGCCATCGGCAGCACATACAATTTGATGAATTTTGCCAACGCTGTAGGTCAATTTTCCCAAGTAAGTCAGCCTTGGCCTGCCATTCGCTATAACGTATTCAGCAATTATTTGGAGCTACTGATCTCCGACCCAAGTGTGTCTAGCCCAACAATCCCGGTATTGGAGCCAAGTCCAGTCGTTGCAACGCCGCCTATTTTAGTCGCCAATAATCCGCTAACGCTTGATTTGGAGAATATCATTCAAGGTGGTATTAAAAACCCGGTGACTGTGGCGAATGCCCCAATGATGAGCGCCTCAGTGCCGCTCTTGCAATGGGTGACTGAGACCGACCAGCCGATATTTTACGAGCGCAAACCGATTAATACCGGCAGCTGTCGATAATTAACCCGACTGACGAGCAGGATGGCAACACGTCAAACATCAGCTTTACCCGACTACCGCAACTTTGGAAACCGCGTATGAAACCTACAATTATTAATAATTCAGTCGTGATGGTCATTTGCCTGTATCTAGCTTACATGCCTGAACTGTGGGCTGCTGATGCGGCTATCTTGCAAAAAGTCAACGGGGTGGCGTTTGTGACCCATCCCAACGGCAAATCGGATCTGGTGCATGAGGGTTTGGGCGTAAACGTGGGCGATACGGTCAACACGGAAAAAGATTCATCGCTAATGTTAGTGTTTGCCGATAAAGGCCAAGTGGCTTTAAGGCCGGAAACCAGTTTTCAAATCAAGGCTTTTCATTACGAAGAAGCAAAGCCTGTCGAAGACAATTTGGTCATAGCGCTCCTAAAAGGTGGGCTGCGTACCGTCACCGGTCTGGTGAGCAAGCGCGGCAATAGAGATGCCTACAAGCTGGAATCTGCCAATGCCACCATGGGAATTCGCGGGACCGATTTTAATGCTCGACTGTGCGATAGCGATTGCCAAAACGAGCAAGCACATCAGTATTCGGTCGGTCCGCTGCCCTCCGGAACCATTGGGCGCATCGTGGAACTAGAGGGTAATCTTAACCTTGCGCACGGGGACGGTGCGGCGCTGCAAGCTAACAAGCTGCAGCCATTATTCGAAAACGATCAACTAAATCTCGATGGGGATGGGCAAGCGTTGCTGGTGTTCATCGACGGCACTCGGATGCTTTTACAAGCGGGGGCCAAGATTAAGCTCAGAGAATATCATTACGACCAAGCCAAGCCAGAAATCGGGAAGATTCTGTTTGAGATGAGCGCAGGCAATGTGCGTATCGGTGGCGGCATGATAGGTAAAAATCGTCCGGAACAGGTGCAAATAATTACTCAAGTGGCCAGTGTAGCAATGCCAAGCGCTAACTTCGACCTAAAGTGCGGTCGCGATGAAGACAGTAACTGCGATAGCGGCTTATACGTGAGTGTGCGCGACGGCAATGGCCTGCTTAAATCGGGCAGCCAAAGCTTGGCGCTCAACAAAGGTGTAAATGCCTATGCCCCGGACCCAACGAGCCCGGCAATATTGCTCGATCAAACCCCGAAATTTATTGCGGAAAACAGCAGTCCACTGCCCGAGCTAATTGCGGTTCAAATGGATAAAGTGTTTGGCATGGGCGCGCAAGAAATACCGACAGGTTTATATGTGTCCGTCAATGACGGCAGTATTGTACTCAATCAGGGCGGTTTATCTCTGGAAACCAGCAAAGGCGAGAGCGCCTTTGCCCCGTCAGATGGATCATCGCCTTTGCTGTTACCGAACACGCCAGCGTTTGTAAATTACGATGCCGTTTTGGGCCGCTTCCCCTTCATTCCCGGCTTGTGCTCGATGTAAGCGGCAACTCCTTACCATTCCCCGTTACTAGGCAGCAATGCGACGATTGCGGTTGCCAACCCTGCATCTAATCGCCGCTCTAACCGTTCTAAGCCCTTATTTACCGATGAGATGAGGGCGACAATAGCACATTACCTAAGCCTTATTTCTTCCTGATTACGTATGACTTTCAGCCGAATGGAAGGCCCTTCAAATAACCGTCATACCGGCATGGATTGCCGGTATCCAGTGTACAAGGATGTACCGGGTCTTTTGTGAGTGGGAGTGATTCCCGGCTCGCATCCTTGCAGTTTGGACCCCGGCAATCCATGCCGGGGGGACGCGGCCTTTAGAACTCATAGGATCACGCCATTTCAGTTTTGGCTGAAGCTTATACGTAATCAGGTATTTCTTTGTGGAAGGCTCATTCGCTATTTTGTATTACATTTCACCAAATCTTAATAGAACTGAACAATTACTGTCTTAAGCGCCGGTTAGCATTCGCCCTGCAAATTCTATGACATAGATTTTTTCAATCTAAAAAATAGATTTTTGCGATGTATTAGAAAAACAACTAACTGTCTTAGCTTAAGGAATAAAAATTCATGAAAGTTTTTAAATTGACTCTGATCGCAGCCGCTGTAGTGTCTGTTGTGTCGCCTTTGACCGCTCAAGCGGCTGATACCCTGTTTGACAATTTCACGCCGCTGACAAGCTCGGCTGGTCCAATCCCTGTCGGTAGTGCCGGCGAAGCGACGCCAATTACTTTGTCCAGCCCAAACTTTACTCAAGTTTCCATCGCAGATCGCACCAATCATTTGGCGCAAGGCCAAGGTGACAGCGGTGCCTGGGATATGATCACAGCAAACGAAACTGGCCCAGACGCTGGACGTTATTTGTTCATGCCTTACGAAACCAGTACCGGTGGCGTACAACGTATCGATTTGCGTGACCCAAACTACAATACTCGCACCACCACCATCGTGGCACCGGGAACTCAAGGCTTCGTAGCTGGTGATGCCTCGCGCTGGACACCTTGGGGTACTTATTTAACGGCTGAAGAATCTTGGAGTGATCCAGCTCAAGCCACGTCACCTTATGGTCGTTTGTTTGAAGTGACCAACCCTACCACTGCGGGCCTAAACGGCGGTAACTTCGTCCAACGCAAGATCGGTCCTGCTGATATTCGCGTTTCTCATGAAGGTCTGGCGTTTGACGCAGCAAACAATTTTTATTTCATCGACGAACGTAACGATAGCCATATCTTCAAATTTACGTCTGCTAATCCCAATGCCATGAATGGTCAAGACTTCTTCGGTGCAGGTTTGACTTCCGTATTGCGCGTCGGCAACGGTACTGTTGAAGAAGCCGAAGGCGCTTACACCTGGGTCGATTTGACCGACTTGGCCGGTAACGCTTTGGCGGGCACTGTGGTCAAAACTGATCCAAACGGCATGACTGTGTTGGATGGTCGTGCCACACCAAATGTCTCTGCGTTCTTAGGTACCAACTTTGACCGTCCAGAAGATTTGGAAATTCACACATTGGATAACGGCGATCAATTGATCTACGTGGCTACAACCACCAACAACAAAGTATTCACACTGAATTTAGCCACCAACAACATTAAGCTGTTCGCTAGCCAAGCCACTATAGATTTGGCAACCGGCAATGCTGTAGGTAGTGGTTTCAGAAGCCCAGATAATCTGGCTATCGACTCAGAAAACAATATGTACATCATTGAAGACCGCGACGGCGGTGTCGATAACGACATCTGGTTTGCAAAAGACTTGAACAAAGACGGCGATTTGCTGGATGCAGGCGAAGGGCTAGCGCGTTGGGCGTCTAACGGTACCCAAGGCTCCGAGTTTACCGGTTTGTACTTCGATAAGTTCAACCCCAACGTTGCCTATGTCAACATTCAACACCCAACTAGCGGCAACGATCGCACCATGCAGATCAATGCTGTGCCAGTCCCAGGCGCGGTTTGGTTGTTCGGTTCAGCGTTGTTAGGTTTCTTGGGTATTTCACGTCGCAAAGCCTAATAGGTGACGAGTCATCCGCAGGGACGCGGATTCTTTTAAGAGCGGCGGCAGTGAAAATTGTCGCCGCTTTTTCTTTTAGTGTCTCTGACGGTGTAATCCGATGAAGGCTAAGGAAAACGGCTGGCCATGTGCAAAGCCGCTATCAATGGGTATCATCGCTAAAATATCCGGCAAATCGAAATAGCGCGCTGATGCGAGGTCAGTGAAATTAGCCTTAGCGTATTAACCTAATCTCGCCGGCAAGTGACTTAAGAACAACTCGTTTCTGTCGTCATATAATAGTCACAAACATGTCGTATTCTCGGGTTATATCCCCTTAAATAGCCAGTCTGACAAATGAATTACTCCGCAACCGTGCAAGGCAAAGGTTTTAATTTTGGGGATTTACGTACCTTGCTGGCTAAGGCTTCGCCGCATCGGTCTGCCGATCAGTTGGCTGGATTGGCGGCGGGTTCCGAAGTCGAGCGCGCGGTCGCTCAGCAAGTGTTAGCCGATGTACCCTTGCGGCAGTTTCTCCAAGAGCCTTTGCTAGCGCCGGAGAAGGATGAAGTTTCACGCTTGATTTTCGAGCGGCACGATGCCGAGGCGTTTTCGCCGATTGCAAACCTCAGCGTGGGCGAATTGCGCAATTGGTTGTTAAGCGAAACTAGCGATTTGGCAGCGATTTCGACGGGGCTAATGCCGGAAATGGTGGCTGCGGTTAGCAAAATCATGCGCAACCAGGATTTGATCGCCGTCGCGCGCCGCTGCCGGGTCGTGACTGCGTTTCGCAATACCATCGGGTTACCGGGTCGATTGTCGACTCGATTGCAGCCCAACCATCCGACCGATGATCCACGCGGCATCGCCGCCAGCATTTTGGATGGTCTGTTATACGGCAGTGGCGACGCAGTGATCGGTATCAATCCGGCCACCGACAATTTGGACAATGTGTTTACCCTCCTAAGCCTGCTTGACGAGATCATCGTCCAGCACCAAATTCCTACCCAATCCTGCGTGTTGGCTCATGTGACTACCAGTATGGAATTGATGCGGCGCGGTGCGCCGGTGGATTTACTGTTTCAATCCATCGCCGGTACCGAAGCCGCCAATCGCAGCTTTGGTATCGATCTGGGGATGCTTCGCGAAGCCAAGCTGATGGCCGAAAGTTTGGCGCGCGGCAGTATTGGCAAACAGCTGATGTATTTCGAAACCGGACAGGGCAGCGCCCTGTCGGCAAATGCGCATCACGGCATTGATGCGCAAACCTGCGAGGCGCGGGCGTATTCGGTGGCTAGGGAGTTTAATCCGCTGCTGGTTAACACCGTGGTCGGCTTCATCGGGCCGGAATATTTATATGACGGTAAGCAGATTATTCGTGCCGGTCTCGAAGATCATTTCTGTGGCAAACTGCTGGGTGTGCCGATGGGCTGCGATGTTTGTTATACCAATCATGCCGAGGCAGATCAGAACGATATGGATACGCTGCTGACGCTCTTGGGCGTGGCTGGTTGCAACTTCATCATGGGCATTCCTGGCGCCGACGATGTGATGTTGGCGTATCAAAGCACTTCATTTCACGATGCGCTTTATCTGCGACAGGTGCTGGGTTTACGACCTGCACCGGAGTTCGAGGCTTGGCTGGAGCGGATGGGTATTTTCGATGGCCAAAATCGCTTGGCGCATGCGCGCGAGGCCACGCCGCTACTGCGTCATTTTCATGGTTTGCCGAGGGCTTAGCGATGAGCGATCCGTGGTTTAGATTACGTCAATTTACCCCAGCCCGAATTGCTCAAGGCAGTGCGGGATGCAGTCAAACGACTGCTACGTTATTGGATTTTCAACTCGCGCACGCCAGTGCTAGGGATGCCGTTCACCAGACGTGGGCTTCGGCAGACTTTGCCAGTGGCGTGGAAAAATTGGGTTTAGAGCCACTGATGTTGGCGACGCGGGTTATCGACCGCCAGCAATATTTGCAGCGACCCGATCTGGGTCGTTGTCTTGCCGAAGCGTGCCGGCCAGTGCTTGAAGCGCGGGCAGGCCTGAGCAACGACGTGGCTTTGATCGTCAGCAATGGTTTATCCTCTAAGGCCTTGGACAATCATGGTTTAGCGTTGTTGGAAGCGATGGTCGCTGCTTTCGCCCTGACGCGGTTGCGATTCGGACCGGTTTGTCTGGTGCCGAATGGCAGAGTGGCTTTGGCGGATGAAATCGGCGCATTGTTAAACGCGCGCTTGACAATAATCATCGTTGGGGAGCGGCCGGGACTGAGCGCAGCCGATAGCTTGGGCGCCTATTTGACCTACTCGCCGAAAATCGGCAATACCGATGCCGAACGCAATTGCATTTCAAATATTCGCCCGCCCGACGGCTTAGATTATCTGGCCGCCGCAGCCAAATTAGCCTATTTGGCTGAGCAAGCTATAGTGCGGGGTTTTTCCGGTGTTATGCTGAAGGATGATATGCCGGAATTGAAACTCGCCGGCAATAGCGAGCTGATTTACGCTACAAACAGTCTCTCTTGACCAGTCCGGGGTGACAAGCCCAGTTGCTTGTAGTTTTGTTAAGACCACAATTTCAGAAGCCGACGTTTGTAGCGAGAGTGGGCTTTTGCAAATACCCGATTAAGGCGGTCTTTCAATATGGAAGGGGTGCAGAATCTATTTTGCTCGCAACGATTGCAATTTTGATCGACTAATCGCCTAATGCTCTCTTGCAAACACCACGCTTGTTCCACTAGTTTTTTTGCTGCTGTTTTCACGTCATCTTCTTCTGTTGGTCAGGAACTTGGTAGGTCTGCGATAAAGGATGATAAAAAATTCGTTTGAGTAGGGAGCACTGCAAACGCTGACGGTTTGGAGAGGCAACGCCTTAAAGCTGCGCTGGGTGGCTGATTGTCTTAAATGACGCATGTCCCAGCAGTCATAAGATATAGCCCGCCCGTAAAATGGCTCCGTAGAAAGAATAGCAGAACCTGCGATCTTGGGCGGACTTGTTGCCAAACCTTTGCGCCGATAGGGCAGACTTTGTTTAGAAAGGTCTTTGCCACGGGGCGAGAATCAACCAGAAATAACTTCGTCATCACCTCGTAATAATCTACATAAATAATGCAGGCTTTTGGTTTTAGCACATAGCGAAAAACCTTAAGACAACGTTAGTCGCCGCTGACGATATTTGAGTTTGTTTTATGTTTGGCCAATTTAGTCGTAAAGTTATTATGAATAGAATATTGCAGCCTATTGAGATAAAAGCCGAATGGAATAGCGATAAAGCCGCCTGGATAGCCACCAGCAGTTTATTCGAGAAACTTGAAATCGAGGCGGCCACGATTGACGAATTGATTGGCTGCGTAAGAGTGCGGATTTTGGAGAGTATTGGCATAGATTCTATTAATAGGGCTGGCCAAGCCAAGCAAACCTTTATTCTTACCAAGAGCTGGCCGGTCAGCAGTCTTATTTCGATTCGCGAAAGCTAAATATTCGGCAAAACTAAGGCAAATCAGCAGTTCGGGAATGGTAGATTTACCTTGGAACTCTCGCTGTTAACGCTTAATCTGCACACCTATCAACAGCACCCCCGATATTGCTGTTTCGACACCATGCATCAGCATGAGCGAGAAGTGCATATCATCGCGGAAGCAATAGCCAATCTAGGAATTGATATTCTTTGTTTTCAAGAAGTCGGCGAATATTTGCAAGATCCCATTACCTACCCCTACGGCGAATCGCCTTCTAATATGGCTTTCCGCGTTTGTCAAAAATTACGGCGTTGGGGATATTGGTACCATATTCATCAAGACTGGAGCCATATCGGTTTTCATCGTTGGCGGGAGGGCACTGCTATCATGAGTCGTTATCCGATGCTGCATAACTATTCGGCGTACGTATCGGAAGACCAGCGGAAAGACAATTATATGTCCCGCAACGTCACTGTTTCTTGCATTGATGTGCCTTGGTTTGGGCTGTTACATATCGCAAATGCTCATTTGAGTTGGGCACATCATGGGTTTTTTCAGGAGTATGACCGCCTCAAACAACTTGTCGATTCACGTCGGCATTTTGGTGTCAGAGCGGATTTACTGGTTGGTGACTTCAACGCACCCGCAGGCGGACATGCCTATCAGCATATCGTGGGTAATGCCGAATACGTCGATCAATTTTATGAATTGCACCCGTATCAGTTTTTCCAGCCGAGCTATCACGGCCGGATAGATGGCTGGAAAAATACCTCGCCCAAACGCATCGACTATATCTTTAAAAGAAACGGCAATCCACTGCGAATCAAGTCTATGGATACTATTTTTAATGATCAGTTTTATCCTGTGGTTTCCGATCATTTCGGCTATTTTGCAAAATTTGATTTGTTTTGAGTGCTGGTTAGCATAAATGAATCAGAGAGCTGCTGACTGTGGTTTTATTTAATGAAGATGAAATATTGGCCATGTTAAATAATATCGTGCTGCCAATTTATTTTTAGGCTAAGTGTTTCTATTGAGACAATGTCTATTGATGTCGGCGCATGGGTTTTTTTGCATCGATATCGAATAAGTTAAATGAAAATACAGCTTTTGGCTATTTTAATTATTATGGTTTTTCCTGCCTGTGGGATTTTGTCGACAAAAGACTCAATGTGGCCAGATGACTTACCCAGATACGAGTATTTTTTGCAGGAGTATCAGCGCGATTTGGTCAATACTAATACTCAAAATCTCGATCAGTATTTGACGTGGGTCACACGGTTCTATCATGGCTGGGAGCTTTATCCAAGTGGTTGGAATAATATAAAGCACGATTTACTACTTAGAATTAAAGATCCACAATTAGCTAAAGATGTTAACGATAAAATGGATGATCTGGGATTATCCATTTCTCGAGAATGGGCAAAAAATAACGACACTCGCGTTATAAATACCCGGCACGTATCAATCTGGGGAAATGCCTTGTTGAAGTCCTTACAGAAGGGTGAAACGTTGCAAATCATTGAGCGCATTGCCAGTGATGTTCAAGACTTGATAGGCAAAAAAATTAGCGCCGACGTCATCACCGAAAATCGGTTTTACGTAGAGGAAGACATTTTTAAAGACGTGAATTGATAGCTTGTGTGAGCAGCAATCTGCCTTGATATTTGGAGTAGAAGGTAATTCCATCTCCCAAGATATGCCTCATCCGTCATGTGAAATGCAGCCGGTGTTGCAGGCAAGCAAGCTTCGATAGCAAATTCGTTAAAGCCGCCGTTTGTTGAATTTAACGTTGGTATGCGAGATTTTGTGAATCCGGTTTCTAGATAGGCGGCATAAGGTGCTAATCTATAGGCGGTTCTCTTAAGTTAGCTTTAAGACATGCACAATAAAGTGGAATCGCCTTCAACTATTCGACCTGGCCGTAATGGACACTACACCCGCAAACTCAGATCAGCAATTCAAATCATCTAAGCACAATAAGCGGCTTTACGTCGCGACAGATGGATCGTTAAAGTCTTGCATGACGGGTCCCTGGTTAGAGTTGCCCATCGACTTTAAAGAATGGCCGCAGTCGGACACCAGCAACGTCGTCTTGTTTGCCAGCAGAGCAGCAAAATATCCAACCCCTGTGTCTAGCAACGACACCCAACAAGAGCAGGGCGGATCCCGCTAATTATCCGCAAAAACATAGTGCTCCAGGCGTTTTAAAACACGTTCAAATTCATTATCCCCGGCGTAAGGTGGGTCAAAATTCGCTATGCTCACCCACTGCGTCTTTTGCTCCTTGTGAACGAACGGTTCAAAATCGTCCACTAACACGATTTCGGAAACCGAGGCGTTTGGAATAAACCGCAGGTCTTTAATGACTCCCTGCCATTCAACATATTCGATGTCTGCAAACCATGCCGGCGCGAAACCGTCTGCAACAAGTAATTTTGCGATTGGTCTAAACGTGGGCTCCTGGACCGCAGTGAAAATCACTATCCGTGGAAATAAAGCCTCACACAGCGTTAGGAAGTGTCTCAGTCCAGGTCGGGGAATTTGACTATGGGCAGTCGAGATCAGGGTGCCTTCCAAGTCTAGCGCTAGTGTCATCGGTTTCTTGATCCGCACGGACGAACTCCTTATTTCTTAAAAGGCGTAAACGTCCATTTTAATGGCCTAAGCGGTCCAGCGCACCGACTTCGACACAGAAAATCGCTAGGCTCGGTCCGTAACATCCATCACTCGGAGAAATTGCTATGAGTAAGGCCCCAAAAAGTAATAAAGAGGATAAAAAGAAACCAGCCCACACGCAGAAAGAAAAGAAGGCTATTAAGAAATCTAAGCAAGATTCAAGTAACAGCGGCGGCTTGCTAACGGGTAAGTAGCCAATTAGCTGGCGCATGGGGTGTGTAGTGGTCAACTTTTTTCGGACACCAAAATAGGTTGTTGATCTGCCATTTTCATTTCATAGCGATTGGGGGCAGGTAGCCCAATGACG
>FSSH01000204.1_pt1 | contig 24899 bp, 29 predicted proteins | sample 1166101 | NCBI WGS metagenome assembly FSSH01 (sample SAMEA32972668, study PRJEB13176) | freshwater metagenome | biome: Drinking water system; feature: Biomass in drinking water that filtered by 0.45 um membrane; material: drinking water | place: USA | collected 2012-12-20 | depth 0 m
TCACTGTGACCGCCTGGGATTCGAACTGTCCGGCATACATCCCGCAGCTTTTCCCGGCGGTCGACGTCGCTGCCGCGCTCGCCGAGCGCGATGCCCGTATTGCAACGCTTGAAGCCGAATTAGCTGCGCTCGCTGAATTCCAATAAATGGAATAATCAATTCCACGCTATCCACATTCTTATTGCAGGCCGTCGGATGCATATCCGTTTCACCAGGCAGAATCTTCTGCCGGCCAGACCATCCAAGGAGCTTGCCATGTCGCGCATTCCTACTCCCGCTTCGATCGACGCCGCTCTCCCGGCCTCCCGCCCGCTACTTGAAGCGGTCAACAAGCAGCTCGGCTCTGTTCCGAATATGTTCCGCATCATCGCAAATAGTCCGGCTGCGCTGGAAGGCTATCTCGGCCTTAATGGTGCGCTGGCAAAGGGCACGTTGCCAGCCGCCACGCGCGAGCGCATTGCCTTGGCTGTCGCTCAGATCAATGGCTGTGGTTATTGCTTGGCTGCCCACACCTACCTCGGCAGCAACCTCGCCAAACTCGACGCCGCCGAGATCGCCGCCAATCGCCGCGGCACGTCGAATGATGCCAAGGCTGCCGCTGCGGTCCAATTTGCAGCAAAAATCGCCAGCCAACGCGGTGCGGTTTCCGCCGCCGATGTCGAGGTCGTCCGCATCGCCGGTTATAGCGATGCTGCCATCGTCGAGATCGTGGCACATGTCGCGGTCAATACGCTTACCAACTACATCAACGAGGTCCTGGGCACGGTGATCGACTTCCCCCAAGTCGACTCGCTCGCTGCCTAAGGTCGTGGCGGGCGGAGTGTCCTCCCCCGGCAGCTTCGCCCGCCGCTTTGCTTTCCAGACGCTAACAGGAGACACCGCATGCCGCGTCCACCCTTGCCCCCGTTTACGACCGCCAGCGCCGCCGAAAAAGTAAGGCTGGCTGAAGACGGCTGGAACAGCCGCGATCCAGCGCGGGTCGCGCTCGCTTACACCCCCAATTGCAGCTGGCGAAATCGCGCAGAATTTGCGACCGGGCGTGCCGAGATCGAAGCGCTCTTGACCCGCAAATGGGCTCGAGAACTTGAATATCGGCTTATCAAGGAAATTTGGGCGCATGACGGCAATCGCATCGCCGTGCGCTTCGCCTATGAGTACCACGACGACAGCGGACAGTGGTTCCGGGCCTATGGAAATGAGAATTGGGAGTTCGATGCCGACGGCCTGATGCGTCGCCGAATCGCCAGCATCAACGAGCACCCCATCACTCCCGCCGAACGCAAGTTCCATTGGCCGCTCGGTCGCCGCCCCGATGACCATCCGGGCCTCAGCGATTTCGGCTTCTGAGCATCGCCGAGGCCCTGATCGAGGTATTGAAGTGCCTGATGTTCTTGAAGACCGAATTCGACTCCAGGTCGAACTTGCGCTGTCAGACTGCACTGCCTGCGCGGAATCGCGTGGAGAGCAGGAAGACCTAGCGCGCACAGCAGGACTATCTGGTGCCGAGATCGATGCAGCCCGCCGTGGCCGATGCTTCGACATACGGGCGAACGCCGCCGTTGTCTTGGCCTGCGCCGTGCGATCGTCGTCCGCGAAACCTGAGGCGACACACAAGGCGGCGCTCACTGCCCAGGCTCGCCGCGCGGGCCTGAACGACGCGGAAATCGATGCAGTTTACGCAATCGCCGAATTCAATCGACCCACAATCGGTAAGGAGCATTCGACATGAGCATCAATCCAGGAGTTTCTCTTCTGTTCCGCCTGTTTTCACGTTTCCGAAAGAAAATGCCGATGGGGCTTTCCGCGCCCCAGCGGTTTGGTCTGGCCGATGATTGGGGCGCTTCGGTTTTCCGATCCATCCGCTGCGAACTGCCGCATATGGAATCGATCATGCGGTTGATGTGAGCGCAGCGAACCGTAGCGCCCTCTTCAATAGGACGGACTTGGCGCAGGTCTCGGGCCCGCGCGTCACACGTGCATTCATCCAAAATTGTCGAGGGCTGCTCCGCCCCCCGCAACGCCTTGGCCACCAATGTCAAGGTTTCCGGCCATGCGACTGGCAACGGATTCTCGCTTTCAGCCTCGTTAGGATGGCCCATACCCGCAAAACTGTCATAACCGTGTCCCATCTGGCAACGACCAACGATGGTCTGACCAATGGGGTTCGTTCATGCAAAAGCGGGTGCTGATACTGCTGTCCAACGGCTTCGAGGTCATGGAAGCGGGGTGCTTCACCGAGGTCTTTGGTTGGGCTTCAATCTACGGCGACGTGAAATTCGATCAGCTCTCCGTTGGCCTGCGAAGCCCGGTGACGACCACATTCGGATTTGATGTGCTTCCCGAAAAGCTGTTGAATGACGTTAATGTCGACGAGTTCGACGCACTGGTGATACCGGGAGGCTTTGCTGATGCCGGCTTTTATGAAGAAGCCCTGTCCGAACCATTTCTCGATGCGATCCGAAATTTCGACAAACGACAAGCGCCGATTGCGGCCGTTTGTGTCGGCTCCCTATCGCTCGCCGCCGCCGGGATCCTAAATGGCAGAAGGGCTACAATCTACCATCAGATTGGCGGAAAACGCAAAGCAGAACTGGAAAGATATGGTTCGGTCTTTGTTGACCAACCTCTGGTAGTCGATAGAAATGTGATGACTTCAACCGGGCCTGGGACAGGTATCGAACTCGCCTTAAAGTTGCTCGAAGTCCTGACGACTTCCGAATTCGCTCAAGAGATTCGTGGTCGGATGCGCATTCCGATCCCTAATTTAACATGGTATGAAAAGCCACAATTATAATGGCGCTTATCCCTTACACGCACCCTTCACCTAGGGTCTGATCGGCGCAACTTTCCCCTACCAACTAAAGGGGATCGGACGAAACTATCGCGCCATGCTCGCACCGAACTTCTAATCTTAACCGCGCTCGCACTTGGTAGCTGCGACTCCAATGCCTCGCGCACGTTCACCGCCGGTGACTACGATCGGCTCGACGTGGCTGACGTCAACGCGCGCAATGCAATCGCCCGCGTCGATGCGCTTGAAAGTCGCGTTGATGATCTGGAGTCCAAGCTGGATAGATGAGCTGCACCCGGTTTCGTGGACACCAAGATGAGGTGTTTTTGGAACCGGAGGGTGACGATGCAACGACGGAAGTTCAGCCGGGAGTTCAAGTTCGAGGCGGTGACGCTGGTGTTGGAGCGGGGCGTTTCAGCAGCACAGGCGGCGCGGGATCTGGGCGTGTATGCGAACGTGCTGCGCAAGTGGATCCGCGAAGCGGAAGGCGATCCGGAATCGGCCTTTCCCGGCCACGGTAACCTGAGGCCGGAACAGCTTGCGATTGAGCGGCTGCGCCGCGAGCTGCCCCGGATGAAGGCGGAGCGCGACATCCTAAAAAAAGCGGCGGCCTACGTCGCGAAGGGCGCTCGAGATCACGTCGCCCATATCGCTGATTTACTTATAAAATATTGGTGGAGCCGTGGGGGATCGAACCCCAGACCTCTGCAATGCCATCGCAGCGCTCTCCCAGCTGAGCTACGGCCCCATCAATTTCGCCCGAAACCTGTCCGGGAGCGTCGCCATTATCGACGCGACGCCCCCTTGGCAAGTAGCGCGTGATGCGCTTTTTCGGTTGAGGCGCTTAGCGCTCTTCCTCATCGGTGGACGTCTCAACGCCCAGATCATCATCACCGCCCAGATCGACTTCATCGTCTGGCGAGGGTTCCTCGTCATCGGCAGTGATGTCCAGATCTTCGTCGTCACCGGCGAGATCATCGTCATTCTTCTTGGGCGTCTGCGTCTTTGGTGCGTCAAACGGCAGCGGCTGTTTTGACTTCAGAATCGGCTCAGGCTCCCAGGCCTGTCCGCATTCGATGCACGTCACCGGGTCATCCTTGCCCAGATCATAAAAACGGGTTGCGCATTTTGGGCACGTTCTTTTCGTGCCCCATTCCGGCTTCACCATAAGGTGCCTCGTGCCTTTCGAAGAGATTGTCGAAGTGATGGGGTTTTGTGGCTGTTGAGCCGCAAAGTGGGGCGCGCCTTGCCATAGCGCAAGCGCGCTGTCAAAGCCGCCGCCGATGTCGCATGCCCCCACCCCGCCCGTTGACGCTGCCCGCCGCTTTGTGGCGCGTGGCCCGCTGTCCGGGGAAATGACGGTTCCGGGTGACAAGTCAATCAGCCACCGCGCGTTGATGTTTTCAGCGCTTGCGGTGGGCACCAGCCGGATTGAGGGGCTGTTGGAGGGGGAGGATGTGCTGGCCACTGCCGCCGCGCTCCGCGCAATGGGCGCGACGATCACCCGACTGGCTGACGGCATCTGGGAAGTAAGCGGCGTTGGCGTGGGCGGGCTGTTGCAACCGACGCAGGCGCTCGACATGGGCAATTCGGGCACCTCGACCCGGCTGCTGATGGGATTGGTGGCGAGCCACGCCATCACGGCGACATTCATTGGCGATGCATCGCTATCGGCCCGGCCAATGGGGCGGGTGATTGAACCGCTGGCGCACATGGGGGCAGACATCACGGCCAGCCCCGGCGGACGCCTGCCGTTGATGGTGCGCGGCATCTGCCCTGCGGTGCCGATCAGCTACACGCTGCCGGTGGCGTCAGCGCAGGTAAAATCGGCGGTGCTGCTGGCGGGGCTGAATACGCCCGGTATTACCCGCGTGATTGAGCCCGTCGCAACGCGCGACCACAGCGAGCGGATGCTGCAGGGCTTTGGCGCGGTGCTGAACGTTGAAGAAACCAATCAGGGCCGGATCATCTCGATCACCGGAGAGGCAGAGCTAACCCCGCAAACCATCACCGTCCCCGGCGATCCATCCTCTGCGGCCTTTTTCGCGGTTGCGGCGTCGGTGATCCCAGGATCGGACGTGCTGATCGCCAATGTCGGCCTTAACCCCACCCGCACCGGCCTGTTCACCGCGTTGCGGATGATGCGGGCAGATATCACCCCCGAAAACCCGCGCACCGTCGGCGGTGAGCCGGTCGCTGATCTGCGCGTTCGTCACGCACGGCTGAACGCGATTGAGGTGCCGACTGATCTGGCACCCAGCATGATCGACGAATATCCGATCCTGTTCGTCGCCGCTGCCTGTGCCACCGGGCGCACCGTGGCGCGCGGGGCGCATGAATTGCGGGTCAAGGAATCGGATAGGATCGCGGCAATGGCGTCCGCCCTCGGCGCGATCGGCGTGGCGGTGGAGGAATTTGAGGACGGGCTGGCGATCACCGGATCGGGCGGCGCGCTGCTGCCCGGTGGCGCGGCGATCGCGTCGCAACTGGATCACCGAATCGCGATGAGCATGGCGATTGCCGGGCTGGCATCGCACGCCGCCGTCACCATTGATGACGTTTCACCCGTCGCAACCAGTTTCCCGACATTTTTCGAAACGCTTGACGCGCTTGCCGGTTAGGGCCTTTGGTGACGCCATGATTATTGCTGTCGACGGACCCGCTGCATCGGGCAAGGGCACCATTGCCCGGGCGCTGGCCCGGCATTACGGCCTGCCGCATCTTGATACCGGGCTGCTATACCGCGCCGTCGCCCTGACAGTGGTCCGCAACGACCTGAACCCCGATATCGAAGCGGATTGTTTTGCCGCCTGCGACTTTGATGAATCGGTGCTCGCCGACCCCGAATTGCGCACCGACGAAATCGGCAAAACCGCGTCAATCGTCTCCGCTCATCCGCTGGTGCGCACCGCTTTGCTCCACCGCCAGCGGCGCTTTGCCAATCAGCCAGGCGGCGCGGTGCTCGACGGGCGTGATATCGGCACGGTGATTGCCCCCAATGCCGATGCCAAGCTGTTCGTTCAGGCCACGCCCACCATCCGCGCCAAGCGCCGGCATAGCGAGCTGCGCGCGCAAGGGTCGTCGGTCAGCCTGGACAAGGTGCTGACGGATATCAGGGCGCGCGACCAGCGCGACACGCACCGCACCGCAGCCCCGCTTATCCTCGCCAATGATGCAGCCTTGCTCGATACAAGCTTCCTGTCGATCGAAAGCGCGGTCCAGCGCGCCATCGCCCTGGTGGAAACCCGCATCACAAAGCGCCCCGGCGAAGACAGCCAGCCGAAAGCATAACGCACACGCCAATCCTTGCGTTTTTGCAGGTACTCGGCTAACGCGCGCTCGTCCGACGGGTGGTTGCTCGTGGGGGTGCGGCGCAGAGGTATGCCTCTTGCGCCCTTTCGCTTTTGTGAAGCCTCCCCGAAATGCTGCGCGCTGGATGCTGCGGCTGGCATTCGGCCACCTCGGCATATCGGCCAAAAGACCACCGGATCCAACCGGTCGGCCGGAAAACTTGACTAGGATTACTTTATTTTATGGCTTCTTCGCCAAACCCAACGCGCGACGATTTCGCAGCACTTTTGGAAGCAACTCTCGGCGGCGCCGACAGTTTTGAAGGGCGGGTCGTTAAGGGCACCGTCACCGCAATTGAAAACGACCTTGTCGTCATCGACGTCGGCCTGAAGTCAGAAGGCCGCGTGCCGCTGCGCGAATTCGCGCCTGCGCCGGGCCAAAAGGCCGATCTGAAAGTTGGCGACGAAGTCGAAGTCTTCGTTGACCGGGTGGAAAACATCCACGGCGAAGCAATGCTGTCACGCGACCGCGCCCGCCGCGAAGCCGCATGGGATACGCTGGAAACCGAATTCGCCAAGACTGCCCGTGTCGAAGGCGTCATCTTTGGCCGCGTTAAGGGCGGCTTCACCGTCGACCTGAACGGTGCCGTGGCGTTCCTGCCCGGCTCGCAAGTCGATATCCGTCCGGTGCGCGATGTTACGCCATTGATGGACATTCCACAGCCTTTCCAGATCCTGAAGATGGACCGCAAGCGCGGCAACATCGTCGTGTCGCGCCGCGCCATTCTGGAAGAAACCCGTGCAGAACAGCGTTCGGGCCTGATCCTGTCGCTGGCCGAGGGCCAGGTGATCGACGGTATCGTCAAGAACATCACCGATTACGGCGCGTTCGTCGATCTGGGCGGCATCGATGGCCTGCTGCACGTGACGGATCTCAGCTACAAGCGCGTTGGGCATCCTTCGGAAGTGCTTGTCATCGGCGATACCGTGAAGGTGCAGATCATCCGCATCAATAAGGACACGCAGCGCATCTCGCTCGGCATGAAGCAGCTTGAGAGTGATCCATGGGATGGCGCGATGGAGAAATACCCGATCGGCGCCAAACTGTCGGGCCGCGTGACCAACATCACCGAATATGGTGCATTCGTTGAACTCGAAGCAGGCATCGAAGGCCTGGTCCATGTCAGCGAAATGAGCTGGACCAAGAAGAACGTCCACCCCGGCAAGATCGTCTCCACTTCGCAGGAAGTCGACGTCATCGTCCTCGAAGTCGATTCGGAAAAGCGTCGCATCTCGCTTGGTCTCAAGCAGGCGATCAGCAATCCGTGGGAAGCCTTTGCAGAGGCGCACCCGGTTGGCTCAACCGTCGAAGGCGAAGTCAAGAACGCGACCGAATTCGGCCTGTTCATTGGCCTCGACAACGATGTCGACGGCATGGTCCATATGTCCGACATCGCCTGGGGCGTTTCGGGTGAGGACGCGCTGAACCTGCACCGTAAGGGTGAAACCGTTCAGGCAATCGTGCTCGACATCGATGCCGAAAAGGAGCGCATCTCGCTTGGCATGAAGCAGCTTGAGCGCGGCGCGCCTGCCGTGGCTGGTGCTGCTGGTGGTGCGACGGCTGAAGGCGGCGACGCCGGATCACGCCTGAGCAAGAACGCCATCGTCACGGTTACCGTGCTCGAAGTTCGCGATGCGGGCCTTGAAGTGCAAACTGGTGACGCCGGCGCAACGGGCTTCATCAAGCGGACCGATCTGGGCCGCGACCGTGATGAGCAACGGCCAGAGCGTTTCCAGGTCGGGCAGAAGTTCGATGCGATGGTGACGGGCTTTGATCGTTCGAAAAAGCCCACCTTCTCGATCAAGGCGATGCAAATCTCCGAAGAGAAGCAGGCTGTTGCCCAATATGGTTCGTCCGATTCGGGCGCATCGCTTGGCGACATTCTGGGCGAGGCGCTCAAGGCACGTTCGGGCGACACCAAGAAGTAAGCTACTCATAATGGGGATATGGCACCCGCCATATCCCCATTTATTACTCGATCGTGAAATATTGTTACTCGCCGATTATAGCAAACCGCGCAAATCAAGGTTAAGGCCTTGTTTAGACGTGACGATGCGGGGGCTGCGTTGCGGAAACGCTCTTGGGGGAGAAAACAGTGATTCGTTCCGAACTGGTTCAGCGGTTAGTCGAGGAAAATCCTGATCTGACTGCACGTGACGTTGAAGCGATCGTCTCGACATTCTTCGATGAAATCTCTGCGCGCCTGGCGGCTGATGGTCGTGTTGAGCTCCGCGGTTTTGGCGCCTTTTCCACCCGCGCCCGCGATGCCCGCAGTGGCCGCAACCCGCGCACTGGCGAAGTCGTTGCTGTATCGGCAAAGCGCGTCCCCTATTTCAAACCCGGCAAAGAAATGCGCGCCCGCCTGAACGTGTGACCGTGCGGGGGTGAAGCGGCAGGGTAGCGCCTCATCGGTAATGTGGTGCGCCTAGCGCATGCCGCCCTCACCATCTTGCCAATGAAATGCGCAATCGGCTTGACGCGCGCGCCGTGTTGCTCTTGCGTAGGGCAAAGGCGGACGTGGCGAAATCGGTAGACGCAGGGGACTTAAAATCCCCCTCCTCTGGAGTGCGGGTTCGAGTCCCGCCGTCCGCACCACCACCCCCATCGGGGGGCTGGCATCACAACAACGCAGATATGCTGATAACCGCCACCGCCGCCGCCACCACCTGGGCAGGTGCTGGAGGGGCAGTGTGCGGCCATCGGCATGTGTAAAACTAAGGGCCCATCGCCGCCTCAGGTAACGCCCAACAGGGCGGGCCTTTCAGCAGCCAATTGCCGGATGCGATTTACTTTTCGCTGTCGTCCTTCACGCCAATGACGGGGACGTCGATGGTCGCTTTTTGCGTTTCGACCTTTGGCACGACGACCGTCGTCTTGGCGGTGCCCACCACGATTTCCTTCGATTTCATATCCACTTCAGGCAGCTCATCGCCCTTTGCGCTAACAGCGACCGTCGGCAGTGCGCCGCCCGAAACATCGGCGCTCCAAAATCCCGTTGCGAACAGGAAACCAACAATCAGGGCAATGACCAGCAAGATGCCGCCAATGATGACGCCGCCATTGCTGCGCCGTTCAACCACCGTGGTGGTGCCTTCAGAATTCGGGTAATCAGCCATTTTATTGTGCTCCATCAATGTGGGGCACGAACTCACCGGCTTTCGAATTGTTTCAGCAAGATTGTCGTTCGACGGATAAGGGCGCCCTGCCCCCTAAACCGCATAGCCCGGATTATGCCGATCGAGCTTGCGCAGCAGCGCCGGCCAAGCCAGCCCCTGTGCCAGCATCGCCATGCCTGCGCCCGACGATTGCTCCTCCACCTTATGCTCCACCCCCTGTGGCGGGTTGTGCAGGCCAGTGCGGCCGGCGCTCAGCATATGCACCTGCGCCTCACATGCGCGTTCCAGAAAATAGAGCCGCAGAAATGCCTGTGCCACTGTCTCCCCCACCGCCAGCGTGCCGTGGTTGCGCAGGATCATCGTGTGCTTGGTGCCGAGATCCTCCACCAGCCGTTCGCGTTCTTCCAGCTCGGTCGCGATGCCTTCATACTCGTGATAGGCAACGTCGTGCCCCGCGATCATCGATGTCTGGGTGTGCCGCAGCAGGCCGTCGGCCATCGCCGACACCGCCTGACCATAAGGCGTGTGGAGATGCATGACCGCGCCTGCATCCTCGCGCGCCATATGGATTGCGGAGTGGATAACGAAACCGGCGCGGTTCACCGGCGCGGGCGTATCATCCACCTTATTGCCATCGACATCGATTTTGACGAGCGCGCTCGCGGTCATTTCTTCGAACATATGGGTATAGGGGTTGATCAGAAAATGATGCTCCGGCCCCGGCACGCGCGCAGACAGATGCGTGAAGATCAGATCGTCCCAGCCATACATAGCGACCAGCCGATAAGCGGCGGCAAGGTCCACGCGCGCCTGCCATTCCTCGGTCGAACAACGATCACGGATTGTTTCGGCGGGCTTCAGGGCGGTGGCCATCGTCAAGTCTCCTGGCATCATCATCGGTTGCGCTGCAGCATATGTTGCGCAGCATAAATTGGCACGCATGCAGACAATAGCACCCCAAACGCCGCTTGACGAGCCGACTCCGCGGGTGAAGTATGCACCCATGGCTGGTCCTTCTCCCGTTGATCCTGCGTCGCTGTTCCGCGAAATGCTTGGCCAATGGGAAGCGATGGCCAATGAATTTGGCGGCAACCTGATGAAAAGCGGGGAATTTACCCGCGTGATGCATGGGGCCAACGCCGCCAATATGAAATTGAAGGAAGCCCGCGCCGACATGATGGAGCGCGCGCTTGATGCGGCGAACATGCCGACCAAGGCCGAAGTTGCCGATCTTTCTGCCCGTCTGCACCGAATCGAATCGACCGTTGATCGGATCGAGGCGATGATGGCCGCGCAAACCGGCCAATCGACCATTCCGAACAGGCCAAAACCAAAGCGCACGCGTACGGCGCCTGAAAAACCCGGCGCTAAAACGACCAGCAAGGCGACCGGGTGAACGATACGACGCGCACTGCTGAAGCTCCGGGGGCGGCACAGGCGGGAATTGTCGAGCAGGCCCGTGTCGAATTTGATCGTGCGCTGAAACGCAACATCAAGGGCCTGGGCTATTTCATGTCGTCCGCCCCAGTGCTGGGCGCGAGCCCCAAGGACCGGTTGATCCAGCGCGGGACGATGAACTTATATCACTATCGGCCGATGTCGGACGAGGTGTACCGCGTCCCCTTGTTGCTGGTGATGGCCACCACCAATCGCGGCTATATTTTCGATATGGTGCCGGGGCAAAGCCTGGTCGAATATCTGCTGCGGGCCGGGTATGACGTATTCATGCTCGATTGGGAGGCGCCGCGCGCCGACGAAAAAGACCTGGGCATCGCCGATTACGTGCTCGATTTCCTGCCAACCGCCATCGCGCGGGTGCAACAGGAAACCGGCGAGGAGGATTTCACGCTGGTCGGCTATTGCTTTGGCGGGGCGCTGTCAGTGTTATGGGCGGGGCTACATCCCGAAGCACCGATGAAAAATCTGGTGTGCTTCACCACGCCCATCGACTTTTCGAAAATGGAGATGTTTCAGGCCTGGTCTGACAAGCGGTTTTTCGACGTTGACCGGCTGGTCGACACGTTTGGCAATTGCCCTGGCGATTATCTGTACACCGCGTTCGACATGCTGCGCCCCGGCGCGCGGCTGGTCGCCAATTTCAAGCTGTACGACAATATGTGGAACGACGAATTCGTGAAATCCTACCGCATGTTTGATCGCTGGGCAGCGGATATTTTGCCGCTGGCGGGCGAATATTTCCGCGAAACCACCAAGCAGCTGATGTGGGATAACGAGCTGTATCATGGCACAATGACGGTCGCGGGGCGTAAGGTTGATCTGGGGGCGATCACCGTGCCGTTCCTGCACGTCACCGCGCAACATGATCATATCGTCCCGTCCGCCGCTTCCGCTCCGCTCATTGAGATGATCGGTTCTGCCGACAAGGAAGCCGTGGAGTTGAAGGGCGGTCACGTCAGCCTGGTTGCCGGCGGCAATGCGATCAAGCGGCTTTGGCCCAAATTGACAGACTGGCTTTCGGAGCGTTCGACATGAGCCACAGCATCCGCCGCTTTGCGGCAAGTGATGAGGCGGCAATGCTCGCCTTTACGAATAGCCTGCCTGAGCATGACCTGCTGTTCCTCAGCCGCGACGTGCAGCATCCCCGCGTAGTGGAGGCGTGGGCAGCAGCCATTGGTGAGGGCACGATCGACAGCCTTGTGGCCGAAGACGACGGCCAGATTGTCGGCACCGCCGCCCTTGTCCGCGATCCGCTCGGCTGGAGCCCGCATGTCGGCGAAGTGCGTCTGCTTGTCTCGCCAGACCGGCGCGGCGCTGGATTGGGCCGCGATTTGCTGGAAGCAATTTTTGCAATCGCACATGCGCATGGCGCAACCAAGCTGGTCGCGCAGATGACGCCGGACCAGACCGGATCAGTCAATTTGTTCGAATCGCTCGGTTTCAGGGGCGAAGCCATGCTGCGCGACCATGTTTGCGACCGTTCCGGGCAATTTCATGACTTAGTGATACTCAGTTTACGCTTGGGCGCGATCGCCGCGAGTCACCAAGCGTTCGGTTGGACCGAATGAACAATAGAAGAAGCGGGGCATTGATCCCCGGACGACAGGAGACACGATCATGGCTACCCAGTTTCACCCCTCGGCAGATGCAAGCCCGCCCTCGCTGCTGCTAGCGCTCACAGAGCTGCCGCGCGCAATATCGGAACTTGTTTCCCTTGCCCCCGCGGCCCCATTGCTGGCAATGGCCAAGCGCGGCGACGGCCACCCGGTGATGGTGCTGCCAGGGTTTGTGACCAGCGACATTTCGACAACGTTGCTGCGCCGTTTTCTGACCGGCCTTGGCTATCACACCCATGCCTGGGAACTTGGCCGCAATCTGGGCCCAAAGGCAATCGGCTGGGAAGGCGAGAAGCTGATCGCCCGACTGGACGAAATCCACCATGAAACGGGCAAGCGCGTCAGCCTGATCGGCTGGAGCCTGGGCGGCGTGATGGCACGCCAGCTCTCACGCCGGTTGCCCGATGCGGTGCGCCAGGTCATCTCCCTCGGCTCGCCCTTTGCCGGCACGCCAAAGGCGACCAACGTGTGGCGCGCCTATGAAATGCTGACGGGGCAAAAGATTGACGATCACGACACGCGCGAGCAGCTGCGCGAAAGTGCGACGCCCCCGCCGGTGCCCTCCACCGCGATCTACACCAAAGAAGACGGCATCGTCGCCTGGCAGAACTGCGTCGAACCCAAGGGCGCCGAAACGGATAACATCGAAGTCCATGGCAGCCATTGCGGCTTGGGCGTCAACCCCGCGGTCCTCTATGCCGTCGCGGACCGGCTGGCACAGGATGAGGGCGATTGGCACCCGTTCGAACGCAAAAGCGGGCTGCGGCCATTGGTATATCCGTTTGCGGGGCATGCCTGATCGGTTGTTATACCGGCCATTGGCAGGGCGAGTGATGTGCTGAATCTGGGCTGGGGTGGCTGTAGCCCACCTTATCCCACAGCATCTCCGCCATCCCGCCAGCGATCTGCCGCGTCAGCATCGCCCGCGCGCGGCTGCACCCAGCGCGCCACCTCACCGCGTACTTCGCGCTTCCAAAATGGCGCATCGGTTTTCAGCCGATCGATCAGGAACGCGCAGGCATCTAGCGCGGCCGCCCGGTGCGGCGCTGCCGTGCCGACGAACACCACCCGGTCCCCCGGCACCATTGGCCCTACCCGGTGGACGATATAAGCGGCCAGCAAGCCCCAGCGCGCAGCGGCCTGCACCGCCAGATCGTTCAATGCGGCCTCCGTCGCGCCGGGATAATGCTCCAGCTCCAGCATCGTCACCCCGTCATCACCGCGCACCAGCCCGGTAAAGCTCGCCACGCCGCCTGCGCCCAATACTTCCAGCAATGCCAGTTCAGTGGCGATATCGATTGGCCCCGTCTGCACGCGCGCGCCGACCTTCGTTTGCTGGCTCATCCGCCCGTCACCGGCGGGAAAATCGCAATCTCGCGCGCACCCGCAATTGGTGCATCAAGCTGCACGAAACGTTGGTCGATTGCCGCGCGTAACCTGCTGCGATCGGCAAGGGCGCCGGCATGGCCCTCGCTTGTCGTCGCCAGCCAATCGATCAGGCCGGCGACGTCTGCCACCCCGGCAGGCGGCGTAACGCGTTCGTGCCCGACGCCAATCTGTTCGCGTACCCAGGCAAAATACAGCATCTCAATCGCCACGGCGGTCAATCCATATGCTTCAGGCCGACGCGCAGATAATCCCAGCCCGTCACTGCCGTCAGCGCCGCTGCCAGCCACAATGCCGCCAGGCTGACAGGCTTGACCCACAGCTCGGTCGGAATTGCCCCGGCCAGAATCAACCCGCCAAAAGCGACAAGCTGCAACGTCGTTTTCCACTTGGCGAGTTTTGATACCGGCACAGACACGCGCAACTGCGCCAAAAATTCGCGCAGGCCCGACACGGCAATTTCGCGCAGCAAAATCACCAGCGCCGCCACTTTGTGCAGGCCGTCAATATCGCCAGTGCCGACCAGCAGCAGGATGACCGCCGCGATCATGATCTTGTCCGCAATCGGATCAAGGAACACGCCCAGCTTTGAAACCGTCCCCTGCGCCCGCGCCAGATAGCCGTCGAAATAATCGGTAATGCCCATCAGGCAGTACAGCCCAAACGCAATGGCATATCCCGCCTGCCAATCCGGCCACCATAAAAAGGCGGCCAGCAGCGGCACAGCCAGGATGCGTGACAGGGTGAGCAGGTTGGGTAACGTAAGCATTGTCCGCTGCTCTAGTCCTCTGCGCCGCCAGCGCAAACCCCCCGAACGCCCCTCGCACAGACACCGCGCCCCTGCCCGCCCGCAGCCGTTGCGATTATCCGATTGCCGGTTTCGTCACGGGTCGGCTATGGGCATGCCATAGTGTTGCCATTTTTAGGTTCGGTTGCTCCATGTTGAATGCGCTCGGGCTCCTTAAGGAGCGCCGTTTCCTGCCACTCTTCGTCACGCAGTTCCTTGGCGCGTTCAACGACAATCTGTTCAAAACGTCGATGGTGCTGTTTGCCACCTACCAGATTTATAACGATCCGACGGTCGAACAGAATTTCAACGCGCTGGCCACAGCGATTGGCATTTTGCCGTTTTTCCTGCTGTCTGCGCTTGCCGGGCAACTGGCCGATACGCATGACAAGGCCCGCATCATCCGCATTGTGAAGACGGCCGAAATCCTGATCATGGTGGTGGGTTCGGCTGGTCTGCTGCTCGCACATGGCGGGTTTACGACGCCCGGGCTGGTGATGATGCTGGTTGCAGTGCTTGGCCTGGGCATCCATTCGGCATTTTTCGGGCCGATCAAATACGCTATTTTGCCGCAGCATTTGCATGAGGACGAAGTGCTGGGCGGCACTGGCCTGGTCGAAGCGGCAACCTATCTCGCCATCCTGTCGGGCACCATTGTTGCCGGGCTGTTGGCACCCTTCCCCGCCGAAATGATCGTGGCGACCGTTATTGCTGTCGCATTGGTCGGCTGGGTGACCGCGCTCTTCGTGCCGCCTGCGTTGCGGCAAGGGCCCGAACTGGCGGTGAACTTCAACCCCTTCACCTCATCATGGCGCGTGATCAGCGCGACGATGCACATTCCGCGCCTGTTCATGACGATTTGCGCGATCAGCTTTTTCTGGTCGATGGGTGCCGTGCTGATCATCATCTTCCCGCCGCTGGTGAAGAATGTGCTGACCGCCGACGAAGCGGTTTCCACCTTTGTCATCGCGCTGTTTTCCATCGGTGTCGCGATTGGATCGGTCGCCATCAACGCGCTGCTGAAGGGGCATACATCGGCGCGCTATGCACCGGGATCGGTGCTGGCGATGGGCGTGTTCATCGTCATTTTCTCGCTGCTGTGCCGCGCCTGGCCCGCCGCGCCTGCGGGCACGCTGTATGATCTGATGACCTTTATCGAAATGCCACGCGGCATCATGATCGTGACCGCGCTGATTGCGATTGCGGTTACCGGCGGCATGTTCGTGGTGCCGCTATACGCCTTCCTCACCACCACGGTGACCAAAGACCAAACCGCGCGCACTGTCGCTGCCAACAATGTCGTCAATGCCGGTGCAATGGTGATCGGTGCAGTGGGCGTACAGGGTCTGGCGCTGGCGGGCATTGGCCCGGGCGAGATGCTGTTCGTGGTGGCGGCGATGTGCCCGGTATCGGCTTGGCTGGGGCACAAGCTGCATCTCGCCTGCGACGAGCCTTTGCCTGCCAAATAACGCGCGCCAGGTAGCGGGCTTAGCTGGCGATCAGAAAATCAGCGTATAGATGCACACAAAAAACGCAGTGAAACTCAGCGCGAACAGCTTCAGTTCGTCCTGGCCGTGCATCGGCACCATGGTCGATCCCTTAATCGGCGCTGCTGACTGCGCCAGCGGTCGCCGCATGCGGCGCGCCACTGCTACCTGGCGGCGGATGGGGTGCCCAGCCAGTGAGGCGGGGGCAAGAGCGGCGGTTGATTGGCTTTTCATGCAACGCAGTTAACAATTTGTTTACGAAATATGCCAGCATTCAAGATGGTTAAGCGATGTTCAGCATTGGGACAGCGGGTCTGGCACAGCGCCAATCTTGTTACGAATTATTGCCTGTCGCCAATCCATGCGGCGATTCGTTGACAACGGCGCAGTGCCGCTTAGTTCGGCGGCCAGAACAACGGACCACATGCTATGACATCGCCCACTATTTTGCTGGTAGAAGATGATCCTGCGCTCCGCATGCTCACCACGCGGGCATTGCAGGAAAATGGATATACGGTTCGCCCGGCGGCGGCGGCGCCCGAAATGTGGCTGGCGCTTGAAAAGGGGCCTGTTGATCTGGTGCTGCTCGATATCATGCTCCCCGGCACCAACGGACTTGATCTGTGCCGGTCGCTGCGCAACCAAAGCGATGTGCCCATCATCTTCATCAGCGCGCGCGCCAGTGAAACCGACCGGGTTGTGGGCCTGGAGCTGGGTGCGGACGATTATTTGGCCAAACCCTTTGGTACGCGGGAGCTTGTTGCCCGCGTCCGCGCCGTTTTGCGGCGGCCCGCGCTTGACCGGTTGGGCAGCGAGCCAGAGGCAAAGACGATCGTTTTTGATGGCTGGACGGTGAACCTGCCACGACGCGAATTGCTGTCCCCCAGCGGCGCGAGCATCGAGCTGACCGGGGCGGAGTTTGATTTGCTGATCGCGCTGCTTGATCACGCCCAGCGCGTGATTGCCCGGGAACGGCTGATCGAGCTGTCGCGTACCCGATTGGGCGACAGTTCTGATCGCAGCATCGACGTGCTGATCAGCCGCCTGCGTCGCAAATTGTCCGGCGCAGGCAAGGATGCCCCGATCATCACGGTGCGCGGCATCGGCTATATGCTCAACGTGCCCGCGGAGCGCCATTGAACAACCTCGCCCGCCCGTCGCTGGGGCTGCTCGGCCGTATTGTTGCCATCCTGCTGCTGACGGTGATTATCGAATTCGGCGTCAGCACATTGCTGTACGAGCGCGCCAGCCGGTTTTCGGTGCGCGATGATGAAGCACGCCGCCTTGCTGAGCATCTGGCGATCAGCCAGCGCCTGATATCGGAACGCCCCGCCGCACAGCGCGCGAAAATGGCCGCTGAACTGACGACAGATCACTATCTGGTGCAATGGGAGCCCAGCCTGCGTGCGCCGCCCCCGATCGCCGCTGAGCTGAATGGCATGCGGCAACAGATACAGGCATGGGAACCCGTGCTGGGCAGTGCCGATCTGCGCCTGCAGCTTACCTCGCCGGGCCGAAAATCAATCGTGTCGGGCGCATTGCGGCTGGCCGATAATAGCTGGCTGTTCTTTCGCACCCGCACGCCGATTGTCGGGCTGAACCTTTCGACCGACCGTATCCTGCTGGCGTTGACCCCAGCAATTGCGCTCTTCGTCATGGGTGGCTTGTTGATGCAGCGCACACTTCAACCCTTGCGCCGCCTGGCGAGTGCTGCCGAGAAAATGGGCAGCGGCACCGATGAGCCGGTGGAAGAGGCCGGGCCGGCTGATGTGGTCCGCGTGGTGCGGGCCTTTAATACGATGCAGGAACGCATTCACCGGCTGATTAATGATCGTACCCAGGGGCTGTTTGCCGTGGGGCATGATCTGCGCACGCCCCTGTCGCGGTTAAAGTTGCGGGCCGATTCGATCGGCGACCCGCAATTGCGCCGCGCCATTCGCGGAGACATTATTGAAATGGACGCAATGGTTGGTTCGCTGCTTGCCTATCTGGGCGGTGACGATGATCCCGAAACCCCCGCCCAGATCGACCTTGCCGTTACCTGCGCCACGATTGCCGACGATGCCGCTGATCATGGTGCAACCGTCACCTATGACGGGCCGGATCATTTGGAGATGACGCTGCGCCGATCAGCGATAAAGCGCGCCATCACCAATCTGGTCGATAACAGCCTGCAGCATGGCACACGGGCGATGCTGTCAATCACGCACGAGGGTGATTGGGTGTGCCTGAACGTCGATGATGACGGACCGGGTATCCCGGCGGACAAGCTTGATCTGGTGATGGAACCCTTTGTCCGGCTCGACCCGGCCCGCCAGCGCGATACCAAGGGATTTGGGCTTGGCCTGGCGATCGTGGCCAGCACGGTGGCGCGCGAAGGAGGCCAATTGACGCTTTCCAACCGCGCCGAAGGGGGCCTTCGCGCGCAGATCAAACTGGCTTTCCGGTAACCGGCCCCGCAAGACATCATAAATTACATTGATCTTAAATTACCGTAACTTATCGCCATTACTATCGCCCATGTGGACGCGGTAGCATCCTTCACCAAGGACGATTTGCCGTATTCACCCGCCTGCGACCCTGATCCTCGCATGTCAGGGCAGGCCGGAATATCACCGGCTGGCAGGCCGACCCCAAACCTCCCTGCCAGAACAACCGGACGGGCCGGCGCCCCCCATGCGTCGGCCCGGATATTCTGCGGTGCGCTGCCCGCGCCAAAGCTGCGTGTCAGGCGTTCACGGCCAAAGTCTTCAGCGGCACGGCAGGATCGGCCAGCAGCCCCAGATCGGGGGAAACCCCGCCGACCACCAGCGCACGCCCGGCAACATAATCCTTGACCATGTTGACGCAGTCGAGCGCGATCACCCGGCCCTTACGCAGATATACCAGCGAGAAACTCCGGGTCGCCGGATCGCCGCGCATCACGATGTGATCATAGCCAATCGACAGCCCAACCGTCTGCAACTTCAGATCATATTGGTTTGACCAGAACCACGGCACGGCATGATATTCATCTGCGCCGCCCATAATTGCCTTGGCTGCAACCGTCGCCTGATCATTGGCGTTCTGCACCGATTCAAGCCTGATCGTCGCCCCGCCTGCATAGCGGTTGGCGTGGGCCGCGCAGTCGCCGATTGCAAATATATCGGCCAGGCTGGTGCGGCATTGCCCGTCCACCTCCACCCCGTTGCCGGACCGGGCACCAGCGGCAATCAACGGCGCAATAGCGGGGATGATGCCGATCCCCACCACCACCAAATCACACGGCACCACATCGCCATCGCCCAGCCGCACGCCCGTCGCCACGCCCGCTTCCGCTTCAATCGCCACCACGGTTGCGCCCAGCCTGATATCAACGCCGTGGGCGCGGTGTTCGCTTTCAAAAAAGCGCGACAATGGCTCGCCCGCCACCCGCGCCAGCACGCGATCAAACGCCTCAATCACCGTCACCTGCTTGCCCAGTTTCGACAGCACCGCCGCGGCCTCCAGCCCGATATAACCGCCACCGACGACGGCGACGCGGGCAACCTGCGACAGTTCGGCGACCTTGCGGTCAACATCGGCGCGGGTGCGGACATAATGGATGCCGCGCGCATCGGCACCGGGGCAGGTCAGCTGTCGCGGCGCCCCGCCCCCGGCCCAGATCAGCTTGCCATAACCAATTGTCGCGCCACCATCTGTTTCAACCTGGTGTTTATCGGGCAGCACCGCCGTTACGCGCGCGCCCAGCCTGAACGTGACGGAGCGCTCTGCCCAAAACGCGGCAGGGCGGATCATCAGCCGCTCGAACGGTTTTTCGCCGGACAGATAGTCCTTCGACAGCGGCGGGCGTTCATAGGGCAGATCTGGCTCATCACCGATCACCAAAATCGATCCGGCAAAACCTTGTTGCCGCAGCACAATCGCCGCCTGCGCGCCGCCATGGCCGGCCCCGACAATCACCACATCCGCCTGGTCCACGCACGTACCTCCCCAATTACCGCTCCCCTATCGTTGCTGATCGATGGCATCGCAAGCCGCGCCCGCGCGCCCGGACCACTCAACCTGCAGGTGCGATCCCCGCAAAGGCCCAGCCAAGCCGTTCATCGGCATGGAACGGCACCAGATTGCCCGCATCGCCGACGTTAACGGTTGCCGGCACCACCGCTGCGCTGCGTTCCAGCACAATTCGCTGTTCGTTCAGCGGCAGCCCATAAAATTGCGGCCCGAAGTGTGAAGCAAATCCCTCCAGCCGATCCAGCGCCCCTTCTTCTTCAAACGTGGCGGCATAGCTTTCGATCGCGAAGGGCGCGTTGAAAATGCCCGCACAGCCGCACGCTGCTTCCTTGGCGGCGATGATGTGCGGGGCCGAATCCGTGCCCAGAAAGAATTTCGGTGATCCCGATGTGGCGGCACGGCGCAGCGCCAGCCGGTGCCGTTCGCGCTTGGCGACGGGCAGGCAATAAAAATGCGGGCGGATGCCGCCTTCAAACATTGCATTACGGTTGATGCGCAGGTGATGCGGGGTGATGGTCGCCGCAATCAACGGCCCGCTGCTCGCCACAAAATCGACGGCATCCTGGGTGGTGATATGTTCGAACACCGTGCGTAGACCGGGGAAATCGGCCTGAATACGCGCATAAATCCGCTCGATGAAAACCGCCTCGCGATCAAAAATGTCAATCGCTGGATCGGTGACCTCACCGTGGAGCAGCAGCGGCATGCCGATCCGTTCTATCCGCGCGAGCACCGCGCTGATCGCGCCGACATCAGAAACGCCATGGGCTGAATTGGTGGTCGCATGTGCCGGGTAGAGTTTGCAGGCCGTAAAAACCTGTTCGGCAAACCCACGCTCAATCTCGTCAGCGTCGCTGTGATCGGTCAGGTAACAGGTCATCAGCGGGGTGAAACCCAGTGCCGGGTCAACCGCGGCGATGATGCGCGCCCGGTAAGCCGCAGCAGCAGCCACGGTGGTTACCGGCGGGGCCAGGTTTGGCATCACGATCGCACGGGCAAATTGGCGGGCAGTGTGCGTGGCAACGCCGCGCAGCATCGCATCATCGCGTAAATGGACGTGCCAGTCATCGGGCCGACGGATGACAAGACGGTCAAGTGCTGCCCCCTGCGGGGCGGTATGATCGGGCGAAGGGATCGTGGGATTCATCGTCACCGGGTTTAGCCGAGCGCCGTGCATTGTCCACTGCGCGCACCATTGGCGACGACCATCAGCCCGTCAAAAACAAGGGAATCCCGCAGGTGCCCCCACACCTGCGGGATCACCACATCAAAAAGCTGCTGAAACCGAGAACACCACCTGCCCGCCGGCAATCGAGCCGCCGTCCTTGGTTGAGCTGAAATTCGGCAGCAGATAGGCGGATTCGGCCAGCCCGATATCGGTATCGGTATAGGCCACACCCAGCACAAGCGGGCCAACGACGGCATCAACACCAAACAGCCAATCGATATATTCGCCGGTTGGCGTCACGCTGGTGCCGTTCGGGCCAAGGCCCGGGTTGCCGTTTGAATAGCCGATATGCGCCTTGGCGGTCAGCGGCGTCTTGGGAATGCCAACGTTTGCGTCGCCCCAAAGATACAGATTGTCGTCGGTCTGGCCCCGGCTGAACGGCGTGTTCGAAAAGTTGCCGAGTGCGCGCTGCTTGGGCGCATAGGCCACGCCGCCGAGCACGCTTACCGGGCCAACCGTGCCGCTAACCTTGACATAAGGCTCGACGAAATCGGTCAGCTCAGCACCGCCTGGATACATGTACCAGGTCGCGCCGACGTCAACCGTTACCGAGCCGACCGCGCGCTTATATCCGCCAAAAATATCCAGCTCCAAATTGGAACCGCCGAATGCGCCCCAGCCGGCCAGGTTGGATGCCCAGGTGCCAGCGTAAAAGCCGCTTTCATGCGTAACCGTAAACCCGCCCTGCAGCGCGCCCTCTTCGTCCGATTGCGATACGCCGCGGAAGCGATAGTCCGATACCAGCGCAACGCTGGCCGAAACCGTCAGGGCCTTTGGTGGGTCAGCATCCTCTGCAGCGGCAGGCTGTGCTACAAAAACGAGTGCGGCCGCAGCCGCGAAAAACGATTTCTTCATGGGATCTCCTGTCACCAACAATGAGTTCCCGCCTGCGCCCGAACCGTCGCCACTGTCTGCCAAACTACAGGGTGCGATCGCTTCACCCACCCGAGAGTGGAGCCCAAAATTGACGAGAATTTTTCGATTTGCAACAGATTGTTTCGCTGTTGCGACGCGGGCCGATTGTACAGAAATGGCGCAATACCGCCAAAAATGCCTTGCGCTGCATACGAATATTGACTGGTCGTTGCTGCACTGCAACACAAAATAGGCAAATTGCCCCCGGCATTTTACACCGTCTGCCAGCACTGAGAAAGCGTGGCCAATCGCCAATTTCCGCCCTTGGGATTGCCGCGAAGCAATGACGATTCAAGCGTCAAGCGCGGGTCGCGGTCGCCTGCTCGGTCAGCCTGGCCAGATCAGTCACCACTATCCTGCGATACCCAAGCCTGATGGCACCTGATTGCGCCAGCCGGCTCAGAATTTGCCCCATGGTAACGCGCGACACACCGACCAGGTTGGCCAACGCCTCCTGGGTGGTATGCAATTCCGGCCCGGATCGCCTGACCATACCGGCCAGCGCCCGCGCGACGCGCGCTTCAGCGGACAGCGAGCGATCCCCCTCGATCCGGTCCAGCGCAATGCGGAGCTGATTGCCGAGCGATTTCAAAAGCCAGCGGCCGAAATCGGGCTGTTGCTGGAAGAGCCGGTCGATCAAGGCAGCGTCGATCCGTATCAGTGCCGCGTCCGTTTCGGCCAGCACATCAACCTGACGTGGCATGCCCGTGAAATAAGCCAGTTCCCCAAACAAATCCCCCGGGCCAACCACCGCATAGACCGTGACGGTGCCGTCGGGCCCAAATCGGCAGATCGACACGGCACCCCTTTCCACCAGCCAGAACCCATCAGCGGCATCACCCTGATGCTGGATAATGGCACCAGCGGCAAAATGGCATCGCCGCCCCTCGCGGATCAGCAGGGCGGCCATGTCGCCATCGGCGCGGGTGGGGGCAATTTCTGCTAATTGATAGGTTCTTTGCATTCTTGTTCGGTTTGTCGCGCTATTCCCGGATTCGCAAGCGGCCAGTTGAGCAATCAAGCCGCACCAAGATGGGAGATTTGCGATGCCAATCGCAACATGGGTGGTGATTGCGATTTATCTGGCGTTTGGCCTGATCGAATTTCTGCGTTCCGACCTGTTTTCAAAGAGCGAACAATGCCGCAATGACGGCATCGTCGAAGTCATCTCGACGACCTTGCTGCTGGTTGTCACCCAGCCGCTGATCCTTGCGGGCGTCAACTGGCTCGGGTTACGATACTTCCCTCAATATCAGGGCGCGCTGAGCGGAATAAGCATATTCCTCGCCGTGCCGCTGTTCCTCATATTTGAAGACATGGTGCAATATTGGTGGCACCGTGCTTCGCACAGCGTATCATTTCTCTACAATCTTCACCGCGCGCATCACAACGCCCGCTATATGAGCGTGCGCCTGGTCTATCGAAACAACATTATCTATTATGCCTTGATGCCCAGCATCTGGTTTGCATCGACATTGGTCTATCTGGGGTTGGGTTGGTTTTACGCCGGCTATCTGATCATCAAATTATTGGTGATCATCGGCGCGCACAGCGATGTGAAATGGGACGAACCCCTGTACAATGTCCCCTGGCTCTCGCCGGTCATGTGGATCGTGGAACGCACCATATCGACGCCTGCGACCCACCATGCCCATCATGGCCGCCACGCCACTGACAGTGCGGTGCATTATAAGGGCAATTACGGGAACCTGTTGTTTTTCTGGGATGTGCTGTTCGGCACCGCCAAGATCACGCGGACCTACCCCCAAAGCTATGGCGTCGAGAACCTGCCAGACGCGACGCTGGGCCAGCAATTGCTCTGGCCAATCTTCCCGGAAAACAAGGATATCGATTGCCGCGTGCCGGGCGCATCGCCGCGCTCAGCCGCATAATCGCGCAAACCCGCCGCCGCCGCCAGCTACCTGTCGGGCAGATCGCTTGGGCGGATTCGGCGGATAGACGTTGACCAAAGCGGCATCATCGTGGCACTCGGCAAGCGCAATCAGGGGCCCAGCGTAAACCGCGCTGTTAACCCGTGCGTTGCCAAAGCCAGAAAACCGCGTTTTTTGCGCTTTTGCGGGTGTAGCTCAATGGCAGAGCAGAAGCTTCCCAAGCTTACCGCAACCGCAGATTTCTGCGGGTTTGCGCTGTAAAGCGACCTAAAATAAAATAAACAAAATCAGCCACTTAGAAATCTGCTGTAAAACGCTGCACGCCTAATTGCATCGTTAATCCACCTTGTTTTTGCAGCATGTTCTGGCGGTTAGTTCTCGGTCGGCTTGACCCAAAATCGGTCACTCAGCTTCGCTCCTGCGCTCCCCAAAACCGGACACTCGTTCATCTTGGCCACACGCGACCGCTGCGCACCCTAATTGTCGTCGTTCGACGCAACGCTCCGCGTTCCTAAAACTTGCCGTTCCTTTAGGATCTTGGTCAGCACCCGGGAAGGTCCGAAGCTGGGGCGCAAAGCTGCTCGGCGGTCAGCGCCCCAGTTGCGGTCATTGTCGGAACGTGGCCTAATCTCGACATGCCTGCTCTTGCCAATCTATCAAATACGACAACCCAGCGCTTTAATGAGCTGCTGCGTAAGATCGTGAAGCATCAGCCGGTTGAGATGCCCGAAGCCACTAAGCCGTTCTAGATCCGTGCAACTCGTTGCCCTTGCAGTATTATGCGTCTCGGGTTTGTGGCTTGTAACCATTGGCGCATTGATGGCGCTTGATCCGCAGCGGTGCCTCCACATTTTGTGACCTGCTCCCCTGAAAAGT
>FSSH01000290.1_pt1 | contig 24889 bp, 20 predicted proteins | sample 1166101 | NCBI WGS metagenome assembly FSSH01 (sample SAMEA32972668, study PRJEB13176) | freshwater metagenome | biome: Drinking water system; feature: Biomass in drinking water that filtered by 0.45 um membrane; material: drinking water | place: USA | collected 2012-12-20 | depth 0 m
CTGGACAATGGGGTCCACTTTATAGGGAGGTTTTTCTAAGCTGTGTTCAAATTAAAAAAAGTGCTTCTATCTTGCCTCCGATTGATTTCCGTTTCTTGCTAAAGCACTGCATTTACAGGCTTAGCAATCCTACAAATTGCCAAGCTAGCCTGTTTTAAGCGAAAATGCCCGGTTTTACGATTCGGTGCGGACGTTGTTTTTCCCCTGGTTTTGCGAAACCGGTGGTGGATGGGACGTGGATGCGGCGAGTTTAGCTTGGAGAACAATTGGATACAGAAGGCGGGTTAGGGGCCCATAAGTTCACCTCAGAGACGACCAAGACGCATTGGGGAATCCTGGTTTAGCTTTGGCTTGGCTGATGGCTATAACCCCTCCAACTCAAAAGAATAGAAATCAGTTTTTGCACCGGTTCTAACCAGACTTTTGGAGCGCAGTATTTTCTGAAATGTTGCTGAACACCAGCCCCAAATCTCGTGTTTTGTTCGCCTAGAATTGCATGATTAGCGTTTACTGCTGCATTTTTATAGTTAGCAGGCGAATAGACATTGGATTTACAGGTAGGGAAATAAAAAAATCGGTTCATTCTTTCTTGAGATACCCTGCCGGTTTGGATGGGTATGTACTAGGGAGGAGCGTATTAAGAAAAATCCGATTGAATGCGTAATTGCCTCAAATACTGTTGATACTGAAACCTTAGCCTTAACAAGATAAACTGCTTAAAAATGAAACTCCAGAATGAGAAGGTGCAATAAGCTGACGCACATGCATCCCGGTAAATAAAACTATAAGCCAAATCGATTCGCCAACAGTTATGCCCACAAATTCAAGACACATCCAGTTGATGGATACCACGCTGCGCGATGGCGAGCAAACTCAAGGTGTAGCCTTTACACCGATGGAAAAAGTCAGTATCGCTAAGGCTTTGTTGCAGTTTTTGCGCGTTGACCGCATTGAAGTGGCGTCGGCGCGGGTTTCGGAAGGTGAGAAAGAAGCCGTCAGCCTGATCAATCAATGGGCGCGGCAGGAAGGTTTTGCCGAATGCGTAGAAGTGCTGGGCTTTGTCGATCATACCCGTAGCGTGGATTGGATCAAATCGACCGGCGGCAGTGTGATCAACTTATTGGCCAAGGGCAGTGAAAAACACTGCCGCGAGCAACTGGGCAAAACCCTGGAGCAACATAGCGCCGATGTCCTGCAAACCATCGCTTACGCCCATGAGCAAGGCCTGAAGATCAATGTCTATCTGGAAGACTGGTCCAATGGCTACAAAGATAGCCGCGATTATGTCTACGGCCTGATGGACCGCTTGCTACATAGTCCGATTAGCCATTTCATGTTGCCTGATACCTTGGGGGTGATGGCGCCGGAGGACGTGTTCAGCAGCTTTAGCGATATGTGCCAACGCTATCCGACACAGCAGTTTGATTTCCATCCGCACAACGATTATGGCTTGGCGACCGCCAATGTGATGGCAGCGGTGCGCGCTGGCGTCAGTGCCGTGCATTGCACTGTTAACTGCCTGGGCGAGCGCGCCGGCAACGCCTCCATTGCCGAAGTAGCGGTGGTGCTGCGCGATAAAATGGCCATGGAATTGTCCGTAGACGAAAGCCATTTGGCACGCATTAGCGAGATGGTGGAAAATTTTTCCGGCAAGCGGATTGCGGCCAATGCGCCTATCGTCGGTGCGGACGTATTCACGCAAACCGCCGGTATTCACGCGGATGGCGATCACAAAGGTGGCTTGTATAAAACCAAACTGGGGCCAGAGCGGTTTTCTCGCATCCGCAGCTACGCTTTGGGCAAGATGAGTGGCAAAGCCTCTCTGAAAAAGAATCTAGAGCAGTTGGAATTGGATCTGTCGGAAGACGATCAGAAGAAGGTCTTGGCTCGCATTGTCAGTATCGGCGACTCCAAGCAAACCATTACCACCGATGACTTGCCGTTTATCATCGCCGATGTGCTAGAGAGTAAGAGTTATCAGCATATCAAATTACTGGCTTGCGCCATCAACAGCGGCCTAGATCTGCCGTCCACAGTCAGTTTGCGAGTTGATATCAAAGGCGACAAGCATCAGGCCACCGGTGCTGGTAGTGGCGGTTTTGACGCCTTTATCGACGCCATCAGCAAAGTGCTGGAAAACTACGATTACACCCTGCCTACGCTGGCCGATTATGAAGTGCGCATCCCCAAGGGCGGCCATACCAGTGCGCTTACCGAATGCGTCGTTACCTGGGATTGCGGCAACGAATTGCGGAAAACCCGCGGCGTGCATGTCAACCAGGTGTTTGCCGGGATTTTAGCGACCATTAAGCTAATCAACATCCAACTGCATGAAATGGCCAACAGTCCGCAAGCTTAGACGATCCCTCCGAAGGTTAGCGAGCTAAGTCCGAGAAATGCTTCGATGGTTCCACTTTATCAACGCGGCACATAGGCAGGACCGCGATTACCGGTTCTGGCAAGAATGCTTCCATGCCATTGAGTTTGAATGAGGCGATGATGCTGGAAAAGCTGGACAAACATCCACGCCAACCCGGTTAAACGCGATTAAGTAAATTTGTCTTGGCATTGTAACCGCCTGTTCAACCTGTAAGCTCAACCTTACGGTATTCTGCAGAATCGGCTGGATTTACAAAGACTTCGGCGGCGCTTTAAAGAACAGGAAAGCAGTGGGAATATGTTTTGGAATCGCGGGTAACTCGCGTGAACGCACCATCGAAATGTTCTTCATGCCCTGGGGGATGTTCACGGCGGGCATGAGGCAGGGTTGTCGCGTTTGTGGTCGGATTATCGCTAAATCGAAGGTGTGATTTTATTGAAGTGGAGGAGCCTGGACTTCTAGCGTTTGGTTTGTCATAGGCAATGATGCGTCTTCCAGCGTTTCGCTTGCCGTTAGATCGGTTGAATCGCCTTTGGACTCTACGTTAGTTTGTTCGCATTTACCCTTCAATAATTCGATAGCACCGGGCCAACAAGATGCCTCTACGTAAGACTTGGCATACCAAAGAAAGGCTACGCCCGAGCAGTCTTCATGAACAATCTTGGCTGGAACACTGACATCCTCGTCATAAACTCTTTGCACCTTGCAAAAGTAAACGGGTTCAGACCAGGCTGTGTTTGTCGCTAGAGATAAAAGGGCTAGAGCAGATATTTTTTTAAGAAATGTCATCTTTTTATCCAAAAATGCTAAATAGTAGTTTCAATATTCGGCTTTACCATGTTGAAAGTCAAAATTTACATCTGATTTTTTACGCAAAACCCCGAAATTCAGTGAAGAGAACTTCAAAAAATATGGGAAACGCTATTTTCAGAGAAACCCAGAAGGTCAGAGACTTCTTCCTGACTATGGCATAATTCAGCAGCGATGGATTCTCGTCGCGATAAACAGGAAATACAAATGTATTCGTCAGATGATGAAATTGGCATTATTACGGCCTTTGTAGAGCAATTGGAAGAGCAGTCAATCCCGCGCGCGTTGGCCGTTAAAAAACGAGTGGAAGACGGAGATACGCTGAACGAGATCGAAATCATGCATTTTGAACAAATGCTTTCGGAAGCCAGCACCATGATGCCCCTCCTAAAGCATCACCCAGAATACCAAAAATTGATCGCTGAATTAGCCAACTTGTACAACGAAATTTCGGAACGTGCATTAAGTAACCAGCGGAACGTCAAAACTTAAACAGCCGACGCTTTAAGTTCGGATAAGGTGTCAGTTGGGTGCCAGATATAGGCACAAAAAAGCCGGGCGTACCCGGCTTTATGCAATTTCAGCGATCTAAACAGCTGCTATTCAAAAGAAATTTCTTCCAGACTGGCCAAACAGCCTAGTCCTCTGGCAAATTCCTGTAACTCGCTCGCCATATGAAAATTAACGATGGAGTTCGTCTTTAAGTCGACAACCGCGTACTCGACAATCGGGTCGTTGCTCTGCAATCTGGGCTTGTACTTTAATAGTTTTTTTGATTCTTTAGCCAGCTTACGATTAAGCCGAGCCGTTAGCGCGCGAATTGATACCAACTTTTTCATATCCAATCTCCATGCGTGAAAACAGAAAAATCAGTATAAGTGATTTTGACGGTTTTATGACAATGCCAAACAAAAAGCCTGAGACCTTTCGCACAATGTGCTCGATTGTTCAGTTTTGCCTATGACCTCAATCTGGCGAGAAGATTAAATTGGCGAGCAAGAGCAAAGCACCGCTAATATAAGCGGGATGTTGTTTGTATTAAATCCGGCGGAGCCGCTTCCGCGCTAACCACGAGAGCTGATATGTCTGAGCAAACCAAGGCTTTTCAATCACTATCTTCTGAAAGCCAGGAACGAGCACCTATCGGGGTTTGGCTGACCAGCGCTGACCAGCAGGCCTTGTTTGACCGGCAAGCCAGCCAATTCGGATTTAACGACAATACCGCTGATTTGCCAGTAATAGCGCTCGATACCAACCCTAGTTATCAAACCATTGAAGGTTTTGGCTTCTCCTTGACCGGCGGCAGCGCGATGCTGATTGCTGCGTTACCCGACGCTGACAGGCTGGCTTTGTTACGTGAGCTGTTTTTGCCCGATGGCGACGGAATCGGCGTCAGCTGTTTGCGGCTAAGCATCGGCGCTTCTGATCTAAGCGAGCGTTGCTTTAGCTATGACGATATGCCCGACGGTCAGACCGATTTGGAACTTGCCCAATTTGATCTTAACGCCGGCGATACGGATGTTATTCCGCTATTGCAAGACATTCTGGCGCTCAATCCTACGCTGAAAATTATCGCTACCGCCTGGTCGGCGCCACGCTGGATGAAAACCAACCAGGCGTTTATCGGCGGCAAACTGAAGCCGGAATACTATGCGGTCTACGCCGCTTACTTGGTTAAATATCTGCAAGCCATGCGCGAGCGGGGTATCGTGATTCATGCCATTACCCCGCAAAACGAGCCGCTGAATCATAAAAACGAACCGAGCATGGTGATGGAAGCGCCTGAGCAAGCCGAATTTATCAAACATCATTTGGGACCGGCCTTACGCGATGCCGGATTAGCTGACGTGGAATTGTTTTGCTGGGATCACAATTGCGATGTCAAAGAATACCCGTTGACCGTATTCGCCGACGCCGATGCGCGGCAGTATCTCAGCGGCTCCGCTTGGCATTTGTACGGCGGCGATATTTCGGTGTTATCGGAAGTGCATCAGGCCTATCCCGACATGAAATTGTATTTCACCGAACAATGGGTTGGCTCGGATGGTGAGTTTGGTGGAGATTTAATGTGGCACGCCCGGCACGTGTTGATCGGCTCGTTGCGAAACTGGAGCAGGGCGGTGTTGGAATGGAACTTGGCGTCCGACCCGTTTTGTGGCCCGCATACGCCGGGCGGCGAGGCCCGCTGTGTGGGCGCTTTAACCATCAACGGCGACCAGGTCACTCGCAATGTCGCTTATTACGTGATTGCTCACGCGGCGAAGTTCGTGCGGCCCGGTTCATTTAGGATTAATTCCGGCGACCAAAACGACTATTTACCTAGCGTGGCCTTCCTCACCCCTGAGGGTTCTGTGGTGTTGATCGTCCTAAACGACACCGCCGAACCGCAAGCGTTTGCCATTCACTATCAAGGCAAAAGTGCGTTCGTTGCGTTACCGGCCAGATCCGTGGCTAGCTATGTTTGGGCAGCCTAACGGCGCGTCATCCAAGCAACACGTCGACCCGACGGAATTGACCTAAACGTAGCGCTTCTGCCAAGGCCCCCGGAATCGATTCCGCCGTTACCGTCTGCGTAGTGCCGTCCTGGCCGAATAACTGGTATTGAATCGGTTTGGCTGCATCCTGACCAAAGGTATCGCGGCGCTGCGGATTCAGGTAAACCAGCAAGGTCGAGCCGAACACCGTGCAGGTCGCGCTATCGGCAGGCAAGGTTTCAGTCTCGGCAAACGGCGTGACAATTTGTGCTTCGCTGGTAAAAAACGCGGCTGCTAACAGCGGTGCCGGTTTAAACGCCAACAGGTCATCCGCAAATACAAACGGTGTGGGCCCGACAAATAAATGCGTCCACAGGTGCAAAAACTCCACTGTAGCGCCGGATAAACGAGCCACGCAGCCGCGTCCGTGCTGCCGGGCATCGACTGTAAAGCCGCTGCTGACCAGGAAACTGGAGTTTTCGATAGGATTGCGTTTGTATTCGCCGGGGTCGTGAAAAGGCACCAATAGTGATTCGATGTGGGCGTAAAACTCATCGACCAAGCCGGCGCGCACCATTTCCAGTACAAACTTGTAGTGCATGTGCAAAAAGATCGAACCGTTCTCCAGCCAGCCGTAGTTGAATACGCCAATTCGGCCTAAGTCCAGCGCATTGTCGCCCAAGGGTTCGTTGACCCGGTACATGCCCAGTTTGCTGTCGAACAACTCGGAGTTTTGCACGGCTTGATAAAGTGTCTGCGCCTGTGTCGGATCGGCGATCCGTAAGGCATGCACAAAGCCTTCCAGGAATAAAGGCAACTGTTTTTGCTGAAAGCGGGTAACGGCAATGCCGCCGGTTTCCAGCTTTTGATATTGCTCAACGTCGTAAGCAAAATAGGTGACAATGCCTCTGGGCGTGCGGGCTTTGTCTATCGCGGTATCCAGATATTTTGCCACCAAGCTCAGGAAGGTTTGGATTTCACCCAGCTTAAGCGCTTGTTCGGCACCGGCAAAGCCCATGAATACCTGTTCCCGATAAGCTTCTTTCAGCGCGCCGCTTTCCTGCCAGAACAGCTCCGGCGTCAAGTCATTGCGGGTCAACAACTTATGCAGCGCTGTTACAAAGTCCGCCAATTCGACGGGCACTGAGCAAGCGGCATCTAATTGGTTCAGCACTTTGCGCGTAAAATCCACCAGACGCTTCAGCTCGATGGTTTCGTTTACCGACGAGCCTAAAATGCCGGGCAGGCCGTTTAAAGCATCACACCAGCCAGGCCGGTCCGCTTCCATCTCGATGCCAACGCCGGCGGGATCCAGTGTAGCCAGCTTGTTGCTTACCAGTGTCAGGATCTTGCCCAATAAACTGGTGTAAACAATCTCGCCTTGGCCGGCTTGCGAACGCACTTGATAAGGGCGCTGCTTGCGGGATTCGATCAGCACCTTTTTGTTCGAGCGATACTGCACGGCGTTGTATTGGCGCACGCCGTTTGCGGTCACCACATATTTTTGCGCGCGCGGCGCTACCTTATGTGTGGGGTCGAAAAAGCTGTAGGTTTTGTCCTGAAATAAACTGGCCAGTCGATCTGGAAAAATCGCCGCGTAACTAATCAATAAATCCACCAGATAGGTCCAATGATCCGACCAGTAGCCGCGGTCGAATTCGGCATCCTCCACTTCCAGGGCTTGGGCCAAAATCGCGGTCAGCATGGCTTCAGAATCTGTCGCCGTTTCCACCACCTGCGCCAGCTCGGCGTATTTAAACGCTTTGCCCAGTAAAGCTTCCAGGGTGGGAAAGCGCGGAAAATACTCTGCAAAATCGTGCGGCGCTTCTAAGACAAACCGCGAGTTACGCAAAGAGCAGGGGTTATAGCCGTCCGGCTGAATCAGATTGAAAAAATAGCGAATGTTTTTGGCATCCAAAGCCGGATCGAAGTACAGATCCATGCGCCGATTTTGCAACACATCGCGAAAGTCGCCGTTGCCTTCGGAATAGGGGGTGTCTTGCAATAAAAAATCGTTGTAATCGCGTTCCAGATCGCCATGCTTGCGGCCAAACAAATATAAATGCGCGCCTCCTGGGACTGGCATGGAAAAGCCGCCGCGCAAGCCATTGTCCAGATAACATTGCCGGGCATGAGCGTCGAACAGCGGCTTGGCGGTCGCGGTAAAAGCCTTTTGGCTGATGTCGTTTACCAAGCGGAGATTGGCTTCGCGTTTGCCATCAAAATAGTCCGGTTGAGCGGCTTCTATAAGGAATTGATCCAAAATCTCACGAGAGCCGAAATGCCCGTAAACGCCGTAAAACACGCGGCTTTCGCCGGGTTGCAGTGATAGCGTTAGATGTTGAAATGCCGCTGGCGTTTGATTGCCACTGACTTGTTCGGCAAAATCCAGCGGCTGGTCTGAAAAAAATCGTTCCGCTTGAGAAAAATCCCCGGCCAAACCAAAAATCCGCTCCGGATCGACAATGACTTGATTGTGCTGGCCATCCAAAAAACCGACGAAGAAATTGCCTGCAATCACCGGCTCTACCTGCGGGCTGTCGGTTGGCCAGACTTTCAAACGGTAAAACGGCAGATTTTCCTCAACGCCCTCAACGCGCATAAACGCTTCCGAGGTGCGGCTCATGAATTTGAGGATCCATTGATTCATCGCATAGGGCAGCGCTTGCGGCAAACCATCGACGATCTCGATCTGTTTGATTTTATCGGAAGTGTTGACGACTTCCACCCGCCGCAGCAAACCGGCCACCGGCGCTTCGGCCAAGGTGAACACTTCGGCGCGCAAGCGCAAGCCGAGCGTGGGATTTACTTCCTCCACGCCTACCTCGTGCGGCGTGACATACAGGCGTTGTGTCACCTCTGGCCCGGCGCCGCGCTGAAATGGCTCGTAATTTAGAGCTTTCTCGCCATCGCCGATTTTTAGGAAGGTGCGGAAACCCCGAGACGGCGTCAGTTGATAAGCCTTATCCGCCGGAAAAAACTCCAAAAACGCGCCGTCTTTATTCCGCACCCCAAAACTGGCAATCGCCTGACCACGATTGACATAAAACACCCACGCCGGCCGGCCGCGCATGCCGGCAATCCCCGGCAAGAAACTGGCGAACGGCGCGCAGTCGTTGTATTGTTCAATGACGAAACAGTTTTCGCCGGCGTGGAAATAGTTAGGCTGGGTCATGGTGGCGTCATCATAGTCAAATAAAATACCGCAAATCCGGCGGCAGACAGCTACTTCGGAATTGCATCATAGACAACAAATTGTGTTTTCAGTAACCAAAAACACATGAGAAGAATAGGCGGGTTGGTCGGGATTGGTATGTGGAGATTCGTTAAGGGCTATCGGATATGGATTTTAAATACCCTACGCAGTGCCAGAAATGATTAAAAAACTTCAAGAGACACTTATAAGCACGGCGTTACGCAAATGCCGGCCAAAATCACGCCAGGTGAAACTAACGTGACTACGGTAATTGTCCTGCCAAAAGCAAGCGTAGGGTGTGGTGAGTTTACGAACCGCACCAGTCGCGAACGATGTGCTTCGCTCGGTTCAGCACATCTTACGGCCCTGGCGATTTTTAGGCTTTTGCGTCGGATGATTCGGTGGGCTGCAGACGATATTGCAACCGAAAGCCTTCAATATCGGCCCGGATTTCTGCGACGGTTTGCTCCAATTCCGGCCCCATGCGCAAGGCATCGTCGCGGCGGGATTCGCCGATTTCCTGCAGGATGGCGTAGTAATAGGGTTTGAGGCGTTCCTTGAGGTTCAGATGACCGTACCGTTCGTCTTCGAATAATTTCAAAGCAAATGCTGTTTGGCCTTTGGCTGCTAACATAGCGACAGGGTAGGCTAGGAAATCATCTAAATCATCTGTTTCGGTTAGAAATTCGGTCATTGCTAAATCAATTGCGGAAAATGCTTCAGGAAATTCTTCGTTCCATAATGCAAGCAGACTTAGTGGTAACTTAGTTTGGGCGGATGGTTCCGCTTGATCAGACTTTCGCATCAACTCTAGTGCGTCGAGAGGTCTCTTCCCATCTTCATAGTAAACCAAGGATAAATTATGAATCGCATCAACATAGCCTTTCTGAGCGGCTTTAAAAAAATAGGATTCTGATAGTTTCATATCCCCATTTTGCATATAAAGAATACCGACGTTGTACTCGGCCGTCGGGTAACCCTTGTCCGCTAATACTTTGTTTAACTTCAAAGCACTTTTGCAATCACCAGATTTATAAGCTTCACTGGCTTTTTTGAATAAGTCAGTGTCCGACTCCGGTAAACTCTCGGCAACCTGCGGAACAAATTCTTTAGTCGTATCCAACACTCGCTGCTGCAAATCCAAATCCCGCAAACTCTGGGCCAAAGCCTGACTCCACAACAATGCATGGCGCGGCGCCAATTTACCCTCCTTTAACGCATCCATATGCCGCTCCGCCCGTTCCGCCAGCTCCTGCTCGTCGCACCAGCTTTCCAGAAATTTAACCAACCAAATCGCCCGTTGCTTGTCGTTTTTTCTACCCAACCGCATCAGGCACCAGATATTAAAGAAGCGCTCTTCCAGTTGATATAGATGATTCTTGGTCGAGGTAGGGATGCGGCGGATCAGGCGGTTTTTTTCCAACTGGCTTAATTGTGCCGACACCTGTTTGCTGGGCAAACGGGTTTTAGCCGCGATTTCCTTGGTAGACATCGCGTCCCACCCCAAGGCAATTGCGTGAACGATGGCTTGTTGCTGGGCAGGTAAGTCGTCCAGGCGGTGCTTGTAAAGTGGGGTAACCCGATCCAGCAATGCCTCCAGATCGTCCAACGCGCTGCCGTGGTCGTCCAGAAAAATCTCGAACAATAGAATCATCGTGCGCGGTACGCCAGCGGTTAGACGGCGCAGGGCCTCCACCTTGCCGGACTGGGTACGCAGAATATCCTGCATTTTTGCGGTCTGCTCGGCATCGCCCAGGCCCAACAGCAATTCGTGTGTTTCTTCGCGATTCAGGCCATCCAGGGTTTTCATGGTGAAAAACTGGAAAAACGGCTTGCCTTGGTCGTAATGCTGTTCCAACATCACGGCAGAAGCACCGATGATGCGGATGCGGCGGCTGGTTTGTAGGATTTCCCGCAGCCGTTGCTGATCGCGTAATTCGAATTTGCCGAGCATTTCCCCCAGATTGTCGATCAACAGCAAGATGGTTTTGTCGGTCTTTTGCAACGCATCGCCCAGGATAGAAAAACAATCCTTTTCGTAGTGCGGCGACTGGTATGCCTCTTCATATTGATCCGGCAATGTCTCAAACTCAGGTTGGTCGGCTAAGTGCTCTACGACCAGCTCCCACAAACGGCATAAAGAGGTGACCGAATATTCCTCCTCGCGAAACAATACCGGAATCAGCCAGGGCGATAACTCAGCATTGTCGCGGACGCAAATCGACAGCTTACGCAGCAGCGTGGTTTTACCCTGGCCGCGCAAGCCCTGAATGATGGTGTGTTTGAAAAATTGGTTGGGACCGGTTTCGCGAATCCGTTGCATCAGTTCCGCCAAGGTATCGCGGCGTACGACGAAGCGTTCGACGAACAAGTCTTCCTGCATTTCCTGCGGGTTATAAATAGCTGCTACTTTCATCTTTGGGCTCCGGTCAGTTGGCGATTTCTTTCCACCACCAGGCGCGCAGCACCGGGGAGATGAAACGGAAACGGTTGTGTGCATCGCGGGCCAGATAACCATCGTGTTGCAGGATATTCAGCAAGCGTGACACCTCATCCATGACGTCGTGCTGCACGGCCAGATTGCAGGCTTCAGCGTAGTCGATGCCGAGGCGATCCGGATCAGTCGCCAGACTGAGCAGAGTTTTACAGAAGCGGTATTCCTCTTTGCTTAGTGCTTGCGGTTTCAGGCGGTTGTGCCAATGTTCGAAGTTGTGGCGATGGCCGATCATGGCTTGGAAAGCCTCATCGATATGCTTCTCTTCGAGCGGAGACGCGTGGAGTTCGTCGATCAGCAAACTGATGTAGAACGGCGCCAGCCAATCGATGCGATCCAGTAACGTTTCTAGCCAAGCGGCATCGGCCTGCAGTCCTTTGCGCTGCAATAAACACCGGGTATAACCCAATGCCTCCTCGCGCCGAAACGGACGCATTTTAACTTCGCGCAAATCGTTGATGTGCTTGGTAAAGCCCATACCCTCCACTACGTTCTGCAAGCCGATGGAACCCGCATAGAGAAACTGAATTTTGCCCTTGTAACGCGGCTCTTGTCGCAATTCGCGCTGGGTGGTCAGCAACTTGCGCACTTGCGGCACCCCTTCGTTTTCGCGGATGTTTTCCAACGTCTGGGGGAATTCGTCCAACATCATCACGATGGGCCGACCCGGCTCCAGATGTTCCAGCAATCGGCAAAACTCGGCGTGATAATCCAGCGCCTTGGCGTCGCCGAAACGTACACTCTTGCCCAGTTCTTGGATATTGATACTTTTGAAGCGACTGGTGATACTCCATCCCAACGAATCCCATCGGTTCAAAAAATTTTGATCCACCAAATGGGAAATCAGCTTGCGATAAAACTCGTCGACAGTGTCGGATGACTCGACGATCAAATAAGTGGGCAGGAAAACACCTGGAGCGTTGGCTTCCAGGTGTTGCATCAACTGGGTTTTGCCTATGCGGCGATGACCACTAAGGATCACATGCTCGCCGCTCCGCAAACGATCGGTAAGCGTTTCGAGTACATCGTGTAAAGGCTGATATTGAGGCATGAAGGGCTCCTGACAATAAATATGTTGCTATCGTAATAAGCAATAAATTTATTGTCAAATTAATCGACAATATTTTTATTGCTAAATAGTAAGAGCTGTATACCTACAATGTATTGCTCAATCACATTTATGGCCGGGCGAAAACGGTAATCCCCCCTGAAAAATCAGCGCTTAGAAATAGAATTTTCTCGTAACAGACGAAGGAAGTTTTACATGAAGACCTCACGATTTGGGTTGGTAAGCGCCTTTGGCATAGGCAGATTCCTGGTCTTTTACCGGGCGCAAGGTAAGCTCCCGCTTGATTCTTAATTATTCAGTGCTCTTTCATATCCCCCTGTTCCCCTTTTTCAAAGGGGGAGGTGATTTGGTCGATTGACCGTTCTGTTTAGATTTAGATATTTCGTGACTATGCATTTAGGAGCAGCAATGGGTTGGGCAACAGAGCAAGTGATCGACTTGATGGAAAGGGGCTCGATTCCCGATGCCATGATCCGCCTGGGCATCCGTCATGTGTTGAAGAAACGGCTGTCATCACTGCCTTTGCATGATCCTGAAGCCGGCGAACACTATCTGGCCGATTTTATCGACTCAATGGCTCGGGCGCCGGTTGCCGTGTTAACGGAAAAGGCCAACGAACAGCATTATGAAGTACCGGAAGCTTTCTTTGGCTTGGTGCTGGGGGCTAGGCGGAAATACAGTTGTTGCCTTTGGCCGGAGGCGGGTGGATCACTCGATCAAGCCGAGGTGGATGCCTTAACCATGACTTGTGAGCGGGCCGGGTTGGCGGATGGTCAACAGGTTTTGGAGTTGGGTTGTGGCTGGGGCTCGCTGAGTTTATGGATGGCAGAACATTATCCCGCCAGCCGGATCACTGCCGTTTCCAACTCGCACTCGCAGCGCGAGTACATCACGCAAAAAGCCTTGGCGCTGGGTTTGGGTAATCTTGAAGTAATTACCTGCGATATGAATCGTTTCGAGACTGACCGGTATTTCGATCGCATTGTCTCCGTGGAAATGTTCGAGCATATGCAAAATTGGCCCGCGCTGTTTGCCCGCGTGGCGGATTGGCTCAAGCCCGATGGCAGCTTTTTTATGCATGTGTTCTGTCACCAGCGCTTGCCCTATGCATTCAACAGCACAGATAGCCAAGATTGGATGGGTCGCTATTTCTTTTCCGGCGGCATCATGCCCAGCTTTGACTTGCCCTTGCATTTTCAAACCCAGTTAATCTTGAACAAACGCTGGTGTTGGGATGGTAAACACTATGAAAAAACCGCCAATGCCTGGCTGGAGAATATGGATAGGCATCAAGAGCTGATTTGGCCGATTCTGGTAGACACTTACGGGCTCGAATCAGCAGCGGTTTGGCGGATGCGCTGGAGGGTATTTTTTATGGCTTGCGCCGAACTGTGGGGATTTCGCGGCGGTGCAGAGTGGTGGGTGGGCCATTACCGGTTTGTGCGTCGACCGCTTTAATGGCTCACACATTGTTTAAAATCATGGAAGACTGAGGTGCTTAGAACAGGAGGTTTGGTATGATCGATTGGTCAATAGCCCTTCAAGGCTTGGCAGTAATGCTAGAGGTGGGTTTTATCACCTGGCTGATCAGCTTAGCGATTAAGGATGTCAGTATCGTAGACAGCGTGTGGTCGCTGTTTTTTGTGGCGGCGGCAGGGACATATGCGTTGCAGTCCACTGGAAACGGTCCACGCTCAGTTTGGGTGCTCGGTTTGATCATGCTATGGGCCATCCGACTGAGCGTTTATCTAACTTGGCGAAACTGGGGTGAGCCGGAAGATCGGCGTTATCGAAAAATTCGGCAAAAGAATCAACCGGCTTTTGGCCTGAAAAGCTTGATAATCATCTTTTCTTTGCAAGCTGTTTTGGCTTGGATCATTTCACTTCCCAGTTTATCGGCCATCAAGTCGGGTTTGCCGTTGGGTGGATTGGATTGGATAGGCATTGGTCTGTTTCTGTTTGGCGTGGGTTTTGAAAGCTTGGCCGACTGGCAAATGGCAGCGTTTAAAGCCAACCCTGAAAATCAGGGCCGTGTAATGGATCAAGGCTTGTGGCGATATTCCAGGCACCCGAATTATTTCGGAGAGTGCTGTGTCTGGTGGGGCTTTTATTTAATCGCTTTGGCTGCTGGGTCACCGATCTGGATATTGTGCTCCCCGCTCCTGATGACGCTGTTGTTACTGCGCATATCCGGGGTGGCCTTGCTGGAAAAAGACATCCATGAGCGCAGGCCGGCTTATCGGGACTATCAAAACCGCACCAGTGCGTTTTTTCCTTTACTGCCGAATTCCCACTTACCATCCTAAATGAGCAAAACAGTGCTTTTCAGGTCTGGGCAACAGGCAAAAAAGTCAGAAAAACGCAGCAGGCTTGGTAGGCTGCTAAGCAATATCGGATATTAAAAGGACTATTGACGGATGAAAATAGCCATTATCGGCAGCGGTATTTCCGGGTTGACTGCTGCTTACTACCTGCATAAAGACCACGCGATTACCGTTTTCGAGGAACGCGGCCAGGTCGGCGGTCACACTGATACCCATACCATTGAATTGGCAGGAAAAGACTGGCAGGTCGATACCGGGTTTATTGTGTTCAATGACTGGACCTACCCCAATTTCATTCGCTTGATTGATGAACTGGGGGTGACTTGGCAAGACAGCAAGATGAGTTTCAGCGTCAAATGCGAGCGTAGCGGCTTGGAATACAAGGGCGGCGATCTGAATGGCTTATTCGCGCAGCGGCGCAATTTGCTGAGCCCGACATTCATAAAGATGATCGCCGATATTTTGCGCTTTAACAAACAAGCGGTGCAGTGGCTAGCCAGCGGCGATGACGAAACCACGCTGAGCGGCTATCTAGCAACTCAAGGATTTTCTGAAGCATTTAAACAGCATTATATTATCCCGATGGGGGCTGCGATTTGGTCTGCCTCTGAAGCGGATATGTTGCGTTTTCCGGCGCGTTATTTTCTAAGATTTTTTCAAAATCATGGCATGTTGCAAGTCCGTAATCGCCCGGTTTGGCGGGTGATACAAGGCGGATCGAGCAGTTATCTGGCGCCGCTAATCAAAGGTTTTAAGGAAAATATTAGGCTTAATAGCCCGATTGAAAGCGTCAGTCGTGATTCGCAAGGGGTATTACTGAAACCGCAAGCCTGCGAAACCGAGCGTTTCGATGCGGTGATCTTTGCCTGTCACAGTGACCAGGCGCTGCGGCTGTTGGCGGATGCCAATTCCCAAGAACAAGCTATCCTCGGCGCGATTCCGTATCAAGAAAATATCGCCATTTTGCATACCGATACTTCGATTTTACCGGCCAGCCCCAGGGCTTGGGCAGCCTGGAATTACCATGTGTTGCCGCAGGCCCGCGATTGCGTTGCTCTGACCTACAACATGAACATTCTGCAATCGCTGCCGGCCCCGGAAACCTTTTGCGTGACCTTGAACTACCCAGAGGCGATAGACCCCAAACGCATCATCAAGCAGCTGGTTTATCACCACCCACAGTTCAGTTTGCAAGGCGTCGCTGCCCAGCAACGGCACGCTGAAATCAGTGGTGTCAACCATACCTATTATTGCGGGGCGTACTGGGGCTTTGGTTTTCATGAGGATGGGGTGCGCAGCGCTTTGAACGTTGTTGAACAAATCCGCCATGGATAGCTGTCTGTATTTTGGGACCATCCGGCACCGTCGCTTTGCGCCCAAGCCGCACATGTTCACTTACGATTTGTTCATGATTTATCTTGATCTGGCTGAGCTGGCCGAGGTGTTTCAAGGCAGTCGCTGTTGGTCAGCAGATAAGCCTGCGCTGGCCTGGTTCCGCCGCAGTGATTACCTGGGTGACCCCAATCAACCACTCTCGGAAGCGGTTGGCGATCTGGTTGAAAACGCCACGGGGCAAAGGCCGCTGGGGCCGATCCGATTACTTACGCATTTGCGCTATTTTGGTTACTGCTTCAACCCGGTGAGCTTTTATTACTGCTTTGACCGTTCGGGCCAGTATGTAGAAACCGTGGTAGCTGAGATTACTAACACCCCATGGCAAGAGCGCTTTGCTTACGTGTTGTGCCCGGCGATGGATAGCGGTAAGGCAGGGCAACATCGCTACCATTTTGCCAAGGCCTTTCATGTTTCACCGTTTTTTCCGATGGATCTGCAATACGACTGGCGCTTTGTTGAGCCGGGGTCGAGATTGGCCGTGCAGATGCATTTAAATCGTGATGACGATAAAGTCTTCGATGCCACCCTTAGTCTGCGTCGACAAGCGATTACCCCGGAACGCCTGGCATCCACGCTATTTCGTTACCCAGCCATGACTGTCAAGGCTGTCGTCGGTATTTATTACCAAGCTGCTTTACTTAAACTCAAAGGCATTCCCTTTTATGCGCACCCCTAGTGACCGTCTGCGGAGCACGTCATGTTGAATTTGACCTCCCCCCTCGATTCCCCATTGTCCCTGCTGAGCAAGCCGCAATTCAGCCAGCGTTGGGCTAAAACCTTAGTGTCTCGGCAATTAGAGCAAATGCAAACCGGTGGTGTCGTTTTGCATGCTGGCACTGAGTTGCACTTCGGAAAAGTAACAGCCGATTTTCCGCTTAGCGCGGATATTTTTGTCGAAGATGATGCGTTTTTTCGCGACATACTATTCGGCGGAGTAGTGGGTGCGGCGGAAGCTTATATGGCAGGCTACTGGCGCTGCTCCAATCTGGTGGATTTGGTGAGAATTTTGATCCGCAACCGGCCGGTATTGGAGGGCATGAATGGTCATTCGGCCTGGCTAACCCGAAAATTACGTAAGCTGATGCACAGCTATCATCTCAATACCCGGCAGGGCAGTCGGCGCAATATCGCCGCCCATTACGACCTGGGCAATGATTTTTTTCAGCTGTTTCTGGATGAAACCCTGCTGTACTCCTGTGCCTATTTTGAGCGCCCGGAGGCCAGTCTATATCAGGCTTCCATCGCCAAACTGGCGCTCATCTGCGCCAAGCTCCAACTTAAGCCGGAAGATCATGTAATTGAAGTGGGCTGTGGTTGGGGTGGGTTTGCGGAATACGCTGCCACTCACTACGGCTGCCGGGTGACTGCCACCACTATTTCCCGCCAGCAATTTGACTTTGCCCAACAACGCATTCAAGCAGCCGGATTGTCGGATCGCGTCACCTTGCTGTTTGAAGATTATCGAGACTTGACCGGGACTTATGACAAATTGGTTTCGATAGAAATGGTCGAGGCCATCGGCCATCAGTACTACGAAACCTATTTTGCTAAGTGCGCGCAACTACTTAAACCGGACGGTTTGGCGCTGATCCAGGCCATTACCATTGCCGACCAACAATACGAAAAAGCCCGCGACGATGTCGATTTCATTAAACGTTATATTTTCCCCGGCAGCTGTATTCCGTCGGTGACTGCCCTAGTGCAAGCCATGGCCAAGGCCTCAGACTTTAACCTGCTGCATCTGCAAGACATAGGCGCGCACTATGCACTGACGCTGCAACGTTGGCGGGAAGCATTTCTGGAGCGTCTGGATACGGTCCGAGAGCAGGGTTATAGTGAGGAATTCATCCGCATGTGGGAGTTTTATTTGGCTTATTGCGAGGGCGCCTACCGGGAGCGCGCTATTGGTAACGCGCATTTGCTGCTTGCCAAATCCTTATACCGTGAAACAGACGGCATCAACAACGCTCAACATTATCAAGGAGATACTGCGCATGAAAGCCTGTGATCAATGCAACACCACCTCACACGGCGAGGATCGGGTTTTCATAACGAATGATTTTAAAAACGCCTCGCTCTGGTATCGGCTAACGGCTGTATCGCTAATCTACCTACCTATTTTTACCTGGCCGTTTGTGCTGGCTAGCGCCTGGATCACGTATCTGCATTTGCGTATGTTGGGCGCGAAAAACATCCGGCCTTTGTCATCGTTTTTGCCGGACCCAAAATCGCATCGCTACGACATGAAAACCCAGATTACGATGCAACCGAAGTCGATGTTAAATCCGGTGAGAGCTAAAACCTTTTGGGTAGCCAATTGCACGTGGTATTGCCCGTATAGCGTGGGCTTGTTCGAATGGCACAGTTATCTGGTAAAAGTCGTTGAGAACTGGTGGTGTCCATTTCAGCACGAGCGTAAAAACACCCATTACCAATCCGGCGCGATCAACCAATCGTTTTGGCATATTTACCCCGAGGCGGCAGTCAAATTACACCCCGAGGATTATGAAAACCCGATCTGGAATTCGGAATTTAAAGGTAAAGACCAGGCAGAAACTAACACGTTGAATAAGGAATAAGCCGATCAGCGCTGGATTGCCGGGATCAGTATCTAGGCGGAGGTGCTAGAAAATGATTCTGCTTATACCCTAAACCGGGGTAGTTTTTCAGGCGAATGACCCTTGCTAATAGAAACGGTTTGATCTATTGGTCGCAGGATACGGTAAAAAAGACTCCAAATATCTGCGGCTTGCGCTAAACCAGCGGATTTCAGCCCGAACCGACGTGGTCAACTTTGTGCGCAGATTTGCTATTGCTTGCAATAGCTATCAAACAAATGACGAATTTCCTCAAGACCGTCCTCTATCGACCATGAAACCGATTTCGAAAGTAAGTCCAGCAAAATGACGCCGTTTACTGCAGCATCCTCGCTAATAGCCGTTTTGAGTCTTTGACTTAAATGCAGGTTGACAATTTGTAAATTATGATAAAGCGATAGAAGTTCGTTAAGGTCGAGCGAGTGGGGTAAGCTCTCTTTTTCGCGAAAATATTGAGCCAACAGGAACATGGTGGTTACGCGATAAATCGTTTCGATTTGGTCTGCCAGTGGCAAATGAAAACGGGCCATCGGTTTTAAAAACTCGGTATGCGGGCATGGGCTGGTAGCCATGATTAAGCCGAGAATTGAACTGGCGACATGTTGGGCTGTGGTGTCTGCTCGTATGCTTCTAATGTCGGTAATTACTTCTACGGCCATTTGCTTATGGGAAACCAAGTGACCGCATAAATCCAAAATGGGCACTAAATTAATCGCGACAGGACAATGCGGAACCTGCTCCGAGTTTAGGGGGCAATTGCGGCATTGTTGGTACGAAAGCTCGGTCCAAAAAGGGTAGGGTGGTTGTGCGACGGCAATAAGCGTCATGCTTTGTTTGTTGACGTCAATATGGAAATCCGCACTGTCGAAATCGTTCGCGCTCAAGCGATATGTAAAATGAAGAATGTCTTCGGACATAGAATCTCGGCAAATTAAGTGATGAGTGTTACGACGGTTGAGCGCTGGGACTTTTAAACCAAACTCCGGACGATTGTAGGTGCGCTGCGCAGGACTAGCAAGGAGCATAGCTACTTTGTTTGGGCGTGAGTAGAGCACTAGTATTTAAGTAAAAGGGCTTGGTACAGGCTCCGTGCTACAATCTCTGGCTCTAAAAACATAATCCCATAAGGCTTTATCATGCAATTTATTAAACTCACTGCTGTGGCGCTGCTCATTTCTTTTAACGCAGCGGCTGAAGTGCAGCTAAGCAAAGCCGACATTCTGGGTACCTGGCAAATAGATAAAGAATCCAACACCAGCGATGGCAGTAAAGCGCGTAGTTCTAATACGACTTGGACGTTTAAAGAAGACGGCACTATCGAAGGAATGACCCACGAAAATGACTCGCATGCCAGGATTGACCAAATGCGCGCGGTGCTCAATTACTCTGTTGAAGCCGGCAAAATAGTTAAGCAAGCCGCTCCGGGTCGTTCAAAGATGGAAACTTGCGAGGCTATCGAGAAATCTGGTAACAATATGGTTTTGAAGTGCCAAACCGTTTATTTTTTTATGTCAAAAAAGTAAGCATTTACGATACTCCCTGCACGACATCTCTCCGGTTAGCGCTTTGAATTTGCTCAATTCCATCAATTGCCTTTGCTAACTTGGGAGTGGATGTTTTAGCGGGTTCAGAGTGAGAGCAGAAAATTTGATTTTGGCAGAGCAGGCCCGGTGTATAGCCGATTTCGCGGAACAATGCTTATTCAATAGCAATATTGAACAAAAACTTGTTTTAACCCATCTCGCTAGGCAGCTAGCTGATCAGGGGCAATTACTGTTGCAGGCGGAGTCTCAGTGTTTGCCAATAAGCCGCACAGTATTTCCAAGCAGGCCGGCCTTACTGATGCCGCGTGATATGCCTAAACGTCGATTGGACTCCAATGAAGGCAGAGCGGCTTTTTTTCATGCGCTGGCGCATATTGAGTTCGTGGCTATTTATCTGGCTTGGGACATCATTTACCGGTTCCCCGGTCTGCCTGATGATTTTTACCGGGATTGGTTGCGTATCGCCGACGAAGAGGCGCAGCATTTTGAGTTGATTCGCCAGCATTTGCTTGGTTTAGGATTCGGTTACGGCGATTTGCCGGCGCATCGCGGGCTTTGGTTGCACGCCGTAGATACCGCAGACGATATTTTGGCGCGGTTGGCGATAGTGCCGCGTTGTATGGAGGCGCGTGGTCTGGACGTGACGCCAGCCATGATGGAGAAGCTTGCCGCCATCGACGATCAACCCGGTCTGGCTATTTTGAAGCGGATTTATGATGATGAAGTCGGTCACGTAGAGCGCGGTTCTTATTGGTTTAATACCCTGGCTGAGCAACGCGGTTTAAAACCTGAACAGTGTTTTAAGAACTTGATTCTGAATTATTTCAAGGGTAAGCCTAAAGGGCCCTTTAACCGAGAAGCGCGTATAATCGCCGGCTTTTCGAATAACGAAATCGACTGGCTGGAGGAACGTCTGCATGAATAACAAACCGGTTTTTGATTATCCGCTGTTAGCGATGGGTTTTAGGGCTTTTTTCGCGCTGGCGGGTTTATCAGCTCTGGCTTTGATTGCGGGTTGGAATTCGATGTCCAATGGCTCCTTGCATATCGATAACTACTTCTCGGGCAGCACTTGGCACGCTCATGAGATGTTGCTTGGTTACACGGCGGCGGTAATTGCGGGATTTTTACTGACGGCGGTCAGAAATTGGACCGGTTTGCAAACGGTTACGCCGTCTCAACTGGCGGCGCTGTGTTTTCTCTGGCTCTACGGTCGGGTATTGCCGTTTTATTCGGAATTGTTGCCTGATGCGTTCATAGGTGCCGTCGATTTCGTTTTTTTACCCGCCTTGGCCTTTGTTATTAGCAAGCCGATTTTGCAAACCGGCAATTACCGAAATCTAGTCTTTGTCGTCTTATTGCTGTTATTGGCTCTGGGTAATGGCTTGATCCACGCCCAAGTTTTGGGGCTTATGGCCGAAAGCGCTGCGCTCGGGCTTATTTTGGTAGTTACGATTATTGTCGTGATGATTTTGGTGATCGCCGGTCGAGTATTTCCGTTTTTCACCGAACGGGGTTTATCCGGGGTTATTTGTATCCGCAGTCCGGCATTGGATATTGCGGCTGTCGCGGTAAGTCTGGCGGTATTTGGGCTGCTAATGCTGAATATCGACGGTACTGTGTTGGCTATTGCAGCGGTAGCAGCGATTTTAGTCAATGTTGTACGGGTGGCAGCCTGGTACAACCCGCGCATTTGGTTTGTACCCTTGCTTTGGGTTTTGTACATCGGCTATGGCTGGTTAATCCTGGGCTTCGGTTTGGTATCTCTGGCTGCTTTTGGTGTGGTACCGCAGTCTTTGGCTTTACATGCTTTTACGGTAGGCGGTATTGGTGTCTTAACCCTAGGTATGATGGCGCGCGTCGCGTTAGGCCACACCGGTAGAGCCTTGAAAACCTCGAATGTTATGGCGCTGGCGTTTGTGCTGATTAATCTAGCAGCCCTGTTTCGGGTGCTGTTTCCGGCTTTCTTGCCGTCTTGGTACGGAGGGCTGGTAATGGTGTCTACCTATTGCTGGCTGGCCGCATTTTCCCTGTTCGCGTTTTATTATGTGCCGATATTGACTGCGCCAAGACTCGATGGGCAAGCGGGTTAATGGATTTAAGGCAAAATAAAGGCGGCTATTCAGCCGCCTTTATTTTGTAAACCAAGCTTTTTACTGGGCGCTGTAGTGGGATTCGATATAACGCTCAACCAATTCTTGGAACTCGCCGGCGATATTGTCGCCTTTTAATGTCACGGTTTTTACGCCGTCTTCGAATACCGGTGCCACCGGCGATTCGCCACTGCCCGGCAGACTGATGCCGATGTTGGCGTTTTTACTTTCGCCGGGGCCGTTCACCACGCAGCCCATTACCGCCACTTCCATGGTTTCTACGCCTTTGTATTTGTCTTTCCAGATGGGCATTTGGTCACGCAGATAAGCTTGGATATCTTGGGCCAATCTTTGGAAATAGTCGCTGGTGGTGCGTCCGCAGCCGGGACAGGCGATTACCATCGGTGTGAAGGAGCGAAAACCCATGGTTTGCAGAATCTCTTGGCCAACAATTACTTCCTTAGTTCTCGCAGCGCCTGGTTCCGGGGTCAGGGAAATCCGGATGGTATCGCCTATGCCTTGTTGCATCAAAACGCCCAGTGCGGCAGAAGAAGCAACGATGCCTTTCGAACCCATTCCAGCCTCGGTCAAGCCTAGGTGCAGCGCATAATCGCAACGGTTAGATAAGTCTTCGTAAATGCTGATCAACTCCTGCACATTGCTGATTTTGCATGACAGGATAATTTTATCTTTAGGCAAGCCTATCTCTTCTGCTTTGGCGGCGCTTTCCAAGGCGGATAAGACAATGGCTTCGCGGGTAATGGCGGGTAATTCTTTGGGATTCGCTAGCAGCCGATTCTCGTCAAGCAGTCGTGTCAAAACGGCTTGATCCAGGCTGCCGCCATTGACGCCTATCCTGACAGGTTTGTTGTATTTACAGGCAAATTCGATCATTTGCTGGAATTGCGGATCGCGGGCCTTACCTTTGCCAACGTTGCCTGGATTGATCCTATATTTGGCCAATGCTTGCGCGCAGTCCGGATATTTTTCCAGCAATTTGTGGCCGTTAAAGTGAAAGTCGCCGATAATCGGCACCGAAAAGCCTTTTTGTGCCAGTCGGTTGACTATTTCAGGCACTGCTTTTGCAGCTTCTTCGGTATTGACGGTTATGCGCACCAGTTCCGACCCTGCTGTCGATAATTCCATGATCTGTTGAACGCTTCCAGCGATATCAGCTGTATCGGTGTTAGTCATAGATTGAACTACAATCGGAGCACCACCGCCGACTTTTACGTTTCCTACCAAAACCTGTTGGGTGTTTTTTCTGGGGCTAATCGACATAGAATTGTTGTGTGCAAAAAAATCAAAGTTATCTGAAAAATACCAAGTAAATCACTTAGGATTAAATTATACCTCCTTAGTTACGAGACGAAAGAGCAAATTGTGCGGATAAATTACTTTTCTGATGTGCACTTAGAGTTTGGCGAGCAAAGATTGCCGGAAACTGATGCGGATATTGTCGTGGCTGCCGGCGATATCGGGATTTTCAAACAAGGTATCGATTGGCTGAAATCTATCGATAAGCCGGTTATTTACGTGGCCGGTAATCATGAGTTCTATGGTTACGACTATCAGCAGACACTCCGTATGCTACGTGCCGAATGCGCGGGCAGCCAAATTCAGTTTTTGGAAAAAGATCAGTTCATCTTCCAGGGAGTGCGTTTTTTGGGGTGCACCTTATGGGCCAATTTATTCATCGAAGGCGCGGAAAAAGCCGAAGCCCTGGGTAGAACGCTAAATGATTTTCGCAAGGTTTCGTATGCAGGCCAAGCCTTTGAGCCCAAACATTTTACTGAGTTGCATAAAGAGTCAAAGTCGTGGCTGGAAACACAGCTCGCCTTACCCTTCACCGGCAGGACAGTTGTCGTCACGCATCATGCGCCGACTGAATGGAGTTGGATAGACTCGCCTAATGTGCTGAAGAAGCTGGCGTATTGTAATGACTTAAAGTCCTTGTTTCACGAGTATGAAATCGCTGCCTGGTTTCACGGCCATGTGCACAATTTAGGTGACTACCGGATTGCGGATGCGCGTATTTTAAGCAATACCCGTGGATATGTTGGGCGTAAGTACGTCAATGGTTTTAACATAGATAAAGTTGTTGATATTTGAGCGGTATTTCCACTTACATTTGGCGTCATTCCAAGGCTTTACGGGCTGAGAACCTTGGGATTTCCCGTTGAGAAAGCCGATAACTTGTGATGTAATGAACACGTTTTGTCTTGAAGTGCCCTTTGGGATCGGTGTTTCTCATTGGGCTTTTTGCTGCAACTAGTCTGGGGAGCAGGCGTATTAACTATGCAATTTAATATAAAGAAAGGTTTGGATTTGCCTATAACGGGCGGACCTGAACAAAAGATAAGCGATGGTAACAGCATCAAATCGGTCGCCCTGCTGGGGTCGGACTATATTGATCTGAAACCGAAAATGATGGTTGCCGAAGGAGATAAGGTCAAATTAGGACAGGCGCTTTTTTCCGACAAAAAAAATCCTGGCGTCAACTTCACCTCGCC
>FSSH01000280.1_pt1 | contig 24866 bp, 18 predicted proteins | sample 1166101 | NCBI WGS metagenome assembly FSSH01 (sample SAMEA32972668, study PRJEB13176) | freshwater metagenome | biome: Drinking water system; feature: Biomass in drinking water that filtered by 0.45 um membrane; material: drinking water | place: USA | collected 2012-12-20 | depth 0 m
ATGGCGGCGATGCGCTCGCGCCACTGGCGGGTCTTGGCGCGAATGGCGGGCACGTCCATGTCCACCAGCGCGCCGGCGTCGAGCTTGCGAACGCCGCCGATCCAGACGTCGCTGACCTGGTGGCGGCCCGTGGCGTAAACCAGCTGGGAAATGGCGTGGTACATCGGCTGCGTCTCCAGCGGGTCCATGTCCACGCAGGTGAGGTCGGCGAGCTTGCCCGGCTCGATCGAGCCGGTGCGGTCGCCGAGGCCCATCGCGCGCGCTCCACCCAACGTTGCCATGCGCAGCGTGGTGGCCGCGTCGAGGGCCGATGCGTCGCCCGACACGCCCTTGGCCAGCAGCGCCGCGGTGCGCATCTCACCAAACATGTCCAGGTCGTTGTTGCTGGCGCAGCCGTCGGTGCCCAGCGCCAGGTTCACGCCGGCCTGGTGCAGCTTGTGGGTGGGGCAGAAGCCCGAGGCCAGCTTGAGGTTGGATTCCGGGCAGTGCGCCACCGACACGCCGCGCTCGGCGCACAGCGCGATTTCGGCGTCGGTGAGGTCGGTCATGTGCACGGCCATCAGGCGGTCGTTCACCAGGCCCAGGCGGTCCAGGCGCGCGAGCTGGCGCGAGCCGTGCTGCTTCATGGCTTCGGTGTTCTCGTGCGCGGTTTCGTGGATGTGGCAATGCACCACCAGGTCGAGCTGGTCGGACAGCATGCGGATGCGCTCGAAGGCGGCGTCGTTCACCGTGTAGGGCGCATGCGGCACGAAGCAGGTGGAAACCAGCGGGTTGCGCCGCCAGTTGTCGTGCACTTCCAGGCCTTTCTCGAAGTATTCGTCCTGGGTGCGGGCCCAGGCCGTCGGGAAGTCGATCACCGGCAGGCCCACCAGCGCGCGGAAGCCCAGCCGGGAATAGGTGGCCGCCTGCACGTCGGGGAAGAAATAGTTCTCGGCGCAGGCCGTGGTGCCGCCACGCACCATCTCGGCCACGGCCAGCTCGATGCCGTCGGCCACGAAGTCCGGGCCGATCACCTGGCCTTCGATCGGCCAGATGTGCTGCTGCAGCCAGGTCATCAGCGGCAGGTCGTCGGCGACGCCGCGCAGCAGGGTCATGGGGTTGTGGCAGTGGGCGTTCACCAGCCCGGGCACCAGCACCGAGCCCGGGCGGCTAACCACCTGGGCAGCCTGGAACCGCGCCCGGGCCTCGGCCCGCGGCAGCACCGCCACGATCACGCCGTCGCTCACCGCCACGGCGTGGTCTTCCAGCACCACGCCGTGCGGCTCGACCGGCACCACCCAGCCCGCTTCGATCAGCAGGTCGCAGGCCTGGGGAGCCGCCGTGGCCGGCATGCGGTTACTTCACCCGGCCGACGTACTCGCCGGAGCGGGTGTCGACCTTGATGATCTCGTCCTGGTTGACGAACAGCGGCACGCGCACCACCGCGCCGGTCTCGAGCTTGGCCGGCTTGCCGCCGCCGCCCGAGGTGTCGCCGCGCACGCCCGGATCGGTCTCGACGATCTTGAGCTCGACGAAGTTCGGCGCCTGCACCGCGATCGGCGTGCCGTTCCACAGCGTGACCACGCAGGGCTCTTCGCCCTTGAGGTAGTTCTTGGTGTCGCCCACGCCGGCCGCGTCGCACTGCACCTGCTCGAAGCTTTCCTGCTGCATGAAATGCCAGTACTCGCCGTCGGTGTAGAGGAACTGCATGTCGGTGTCCACCACGTCGGCCGCTTCCAGGCTGTCGGTGGCCTTCATGGTCAGTTCGACCGTGCGGCCGGACTTGATGAAGCGGTACTTGATGCGGGTGAAGGCCTGGCCCTTGCCCGGCTTGACGTATTCGGTGTCGGTGATCACGCACGGTTCGCCGTTGACGATGATCTTCATGCCGTTTTTGACGTCGTTCATGCCGTAGCTGGCCATGCCTTGCTGCTCCTGGTGTTGATTGCCGGGCCACCCCGGGTCGGGGCGGCGGCGCGGCTACAATGGGTGACTTTCCGGAGGAGCCCGATCGGCCCCGTCCCAGCCCGACATGATAACCGCCCAGACCCCTTCACCGCAGCCCGAGGCCACGCCGCCCCCCGTCCGCTGGCAGCAACTGTGGCGCGACGCCGTCCGCGACCCCGCGCAACTGCTGGAAATGCTGGGCCTGCCGGAGCTGGCCGGGCGGGTGTCGGCGGCCGCCGGGGCACAGTTCCCGCTGCGCGTGCCGCGCGGCTTCGTGGCCCGGATGCGCCGCGGCGACCCCCACGACCCCCTGCTGCGCCAGGTGCTGCCGCTGGACGACGAGGACCGCGCGGTGCCCGGCTTCGGCCTGGACGCCGTGGGCGACCTGGCCGCGCGCGGCGGCGCGGGCATCNNNNCGCGCCCTGCTGGTGGCCACGGGCAGCTGCGCCATCCACTGCCGCTACTGCTTCCGCCGGCATTTCCCCTACGGCGACGAGACCGCCGCCGCCGGCCAGTGGCGTGAATCCCTGGACTACCTGGCCGCCGACCCCTCCATCAGCGAGGTGCTGCTGTCGGGCGGCGACCCGCTGTCCCTGGCCACCCCCAAGCTGGCCGAGTTCACCGACGCCCTCGCCCGCCTGCCCCAGGTGCGCCGACTGCGCCTGCACACGCGCCTGCCGGTGGTGCTGCCCGAGCGCGTGGACGCCGAGCTGCTGTCCTGGCTGTCGGGCCTGCCGCAGAAGGTGGTGGTGGTGATCCACGCCAACCACGCCAACGAAATCGACGCCCCGGTGGCCGCCGCCGTCGCCGCCATGCACGGAACCGGGGCCATCGTGCTCAACCAGGCCGTGCTGCTGCGCGGGGTGAACGACTCGGTGCCGGCACTGGCCGACCTGTCGGAGCGGCTGTTCGACGTTGGCGTCATGCCCTACTACCTGCACCTGCTGGACCGGGTGGCCGGCAGCGCCCATTTCGAAGTGCCCGCCGACGAGGCCCGCCAGCTGCACGAAGCACTGTCAGCGCGGCTTCCCGGCTACCTGGTGCCGCGCCTGGTGCGGGAGGTGGCCGGCGCCCCGGCCAAACTGCCGGTTTGAATGGTTTTCATCGCTGCAGTTTTGGTATTGTCTTAATCCCCCCTCGCAAGCCCTTGATGGAAAAGGACACCCCTCCATGGCACAGCAGGATGCCGTTCTCCGCCTGCTCCTGGTCGAAGATCAGCTTGAAGACGCCGAACAACTGATCAGCCACCTGCGCAACGGCGGCATCGCCGTGCGCCCGCAGCGCCCCGAGGACGAAGCCGACCTCACGCGCCTGCTCGAGTCCCAAATCGTCGACCTGGTGCTGGCGTCGGCCGACGCGAAGTACCTTCCCCTGGCCACGGTCGTGCAGCGCGTCACCGCCACCGGCAAGGACATCCCCATCGTGGCCTCCACCACGGTGCTGGACGAGAAAACCGTCATGGACGCCCTGGCCGCCGGCACCCGCGACATCGCCCTGCGCACCCGCCCCGAGCACGTGCAGGCAGTGGTGCGCAACGAGTTCGCCGCCCTGCTGGCGCGCCGCGCCCTGCGCCACCTGGAGGCTTCGCTGCGCGAGACCGAACGCCGCTGCGACGCCCTCATCGCCTCCTCGCGCGACCCGATCGCCTACGTTCACGAAGGCATGCACATCCGCGCCAACGACGCCTACCTGGAAATGTTCGGCTTCGAGGGCTTCGATGAAATCGAGGGTCTGTCGCTGCTCGACCTGATCGGCCCCAACCACGCCGATTCGTTCAAACAGGTGCTCAAGAAGATTTCCAAGGGCGAATCGCCGCCGCGCCAGCTCGACCTGCAGGCGCAGCGCACCGACGGCAGCACCTTCGACGCGGTGATGGAGTTCACCAGCGCCACCTACGAAGGCGAGTCCTGCCTGCAGATCGTGTTCCGCCAACAGACGGTGGACGCGGAAATGGTGAAGGAGCTCGACACCCTGCGCCAGCGCGACTCGCTGACCGGGCTGTTCAACCGCCAGCACTTCATGACCGAGCTGGAAACTGCGATCGTGCGGGCCGCCGACGGCAAGGGCCAGCAGGCCTTCCTGCTGGTGGAACCCGACCATTACGAAAACCTGCTGGGCGAGATTGGCCTGGCCGCCGCCGACGACCTGATCAAGGGCATCGCCGAGCGCCTCCAGGGCGCGCTGGACGCCGACACGCTGGCCGCCCGCCTCAGCGACCACGGCTTCGCCGTGCTGTGCCTGGCGCACGACCACACCGCCAGCCTGGCCCAGGCCGAGCGCATCCGCGAAGCCTTCCACGGGCACATCCTCGACCTGGGCGATCGCTCGGTGAACCCCAGCGTCAGCATCGGCGGCGTGCAGGTGGGCGAGCGCATCGCCAGCGTGTCGCAGGTGATGAGCAAGTCCAGCCAGTGCCTGGCCTCGTGCATCGGCATGGGCGGCAACCGCATCGAGATCTTCGACCCGGCCGCGCGCGACCGCGCCGAGGAAGAGCGCATCCAGGCCTGGGTGGAGCGCATCCGCGAGGCGCTGGCCAAGGACCAGTTCGTGCTGCACTACCAGCCGATCATCAGCCTGACCGGCGCCGAGGAAGAGAACTACGACGTCTACCTGCGCATGAAGGGCCAGGGCGGCGAAGTCATCCCGCCGCTCACCTACCTGGCCATCGCCGAAGAGCACGGCCTGCTCGACGACATCGACCGTTGGGTGATCAAGCACGCGGTGGCCGTGATCAGCGAGCGCCAGAAGGCCGGCAAGCACACCAACCTGTTCGTCAAGGTCACGCCGGCGTCGCTGGTGGAAGGTGGGCTGGAGGCCTTCATCGCCGAACAGCTGGCCGCGCACGCGGTGCCCGGCGACCGCCTGGTGCTGCAGCTCCCCGAGTCCAAGGTGTTCACCCACCTCAAGGCCGTGCAGGCCTTCCAGACGGCGGTGGCCGCGCTGGGCTGCCGCGTGGCGCTGGAACAGTTCGGCACCGGCCTGAACTCGTTCCAGATGCTGAGCCACTTCGACCCGGCCATCCTCAAGATCGACCGCGGCTTCATCACCGAGCTGGGCAAGAACGCCGAGGTGCAGAAGCAGGTGCGCGACATCGTGTCCAAGGCCCATGCCGCCGGCAAGCAGACGGTGGCGGAGTTCGTCTCCGATGCGGCCACGATGAGCGTGCTGTTCTCGATGGGCATGGACTTCGTGGAAGGCAACTTCCTGGCGGCGCCAGGCCCGACGATGAACTACGACTTCGGGTGAACAAGAAAGCTTTTGCCGCGGATTACGCGGATCAAAGCGGATAAGAAAACAGGGAGTGGTTTCCGGCCAGGCCTTCCAGCCCGCGGGAACCACTCCCTTTTTTGCTTTCAATCCGCGTTCATCGGCGCAAATCCGCGGCCAAACGCCTTCGCTTTCAAGTGCGCACGGTAGCCGAATGGGCCGGGGCGTCACGCAGCGCCTGGATGCGCTCGGCCAGCGGCGGATGGCTCATGAACAGGCGCTTGAGGCCGCCGCCCACGCTGCCCGAGATGCCGAAGGCGCGCACCTGGGTGGGCAGGGTGCTCTGGCCGTAGGTGGCGGCCAGCTTCTGCAGCGCGGCGATCATCTTCTCGCGGCCGGCCAGGTTCGCGCCGCCCGCGTCGGCGCGGAACTCGCGCTGGCGCGAGAACCACATGGCGATGATGGACGCCAGCGCGCCGAACACCATGTCCAGCACGAATACGATGGCGTAGTAGGCCATGCCGCCGCCTTCTCGGTTGCCGCTGAGCCAGGAGTCGACGATGCGGCCCACCACGCGCGCCAGGAAGATGACGAAGGTATTGAGCACGCCCTGGATCAACGCCATCGTGACCATGTCGCCGTTGGCGACGTGGCTGACTTCGTGGGCCAGCACCGCTTCGGCCTCGTCGCGGTTCATGGCCCGCAGCAGGCCGGTGGACACCGCCACCAGCGAGTTGTTGCGGCTGGGGCCGGTGGCGAAGGCGTTGATCTCGGGCGCGTCGTAGATGCCCACCTCGGGCATCTTGATGCCGGCCGCCTCGGCCTGCCGGCGCACGGTGGCGTACAGCCAGGCCTCGTCGGCGTTGCGCGGCTGTTCGATCAGGTACATGCCGGTGGTGCGCTTGGCCATCCACTTGGAGATGCCCAGCGAAATGAACGCGCCGCCGAAGCCAAACACGGCGGCAAACACCAGCAGCGTGCCGTTGTTGCCCAGCCTGACGCCGAACACGCCCTGCAGGACGCTCAGCACGATGCCCAGCAGGGCCAGCACGGCCAGGTTGGTGGCAAGGAAGAGTGCGATGCGCTTGAACATGGGGGTTTTCCTGTCTCTCGGGTTGCGGCGATTCCGCAGCCAGTGGGTTAGATGTACGCTCGCCGTGTGAAATTCAAGTCGCCATGAACCCGCCACCCCGCCGCTGTGGACGCTTCGCCCCTTCGCCCACCGGCGACCTGCACTTCGGGTCGCTGGTGGCGGCGCTGGGCAGTTGGCTGATGGCGCGCCACGCCGGCGGAGGCTGGCTGGTGCGCATGGAAGACCTCGATCCACCGCGTGAAGTTCCCGGCGCAGCTGAACGGCAGCTTCAGGCGCTGGACGCGTTCGGCCTGGTCTCGGACGTGCCGGTCTTGCGGCAGAGCCAGCGCGGCGAGGCTTACGCCGCAGCGCTGCGCCGACTGCTCGACGCGGGACTCGCGTTCGAGTGCCGCTGCAGCCGCAGCGAGTTGGTCGCCGCGGGCGGCATCCACCGTGCCTGCGTCGGAAGCCGCACGCGCGGCCCGGCGGCAGTGCGGCTGAAGGTGCCCGAACTGACGCTCGCCTTCGACGACGGCCTGCAGGGGCCGCAGTCACAGGCGCTCGCCCGGGAGGTGGGCGATTTCGTGCTGCGCCGCGCCGATGGCCCCTGGGCCTACCAGCTGGCGGTGGTGGTGGACGACGCGGCGCAGGGCATCAGCGACGTGGTGCGCGGCGCCGACCTGCTGGACTCCACGCCGCGGCAAATCTTCCTCCAGCGCCAGCTTGGGCTGCCCACGCCGGCGTACGCGCACCTGCCGCTGGCCGTGGACGACCAAGGCCGCAAGCTGGGCAAATCGCTCGCCGCCCTGCCGGTGGATCCGGCCGCGCCGATGCCGGCGCTGTCGGCGGCCTGGCGTTTCCTCGGCCAGCCTGGCCAGCCGTTCGCGGGCGCCGGACCGGTGGCGGACGCACTGGAACGAGCGCTGGTGCAGTTCGATCCGGCGGCCATTCCACGGATCCTTCACGCCAGCGTGGACGCCGCCGTTAGCGGGGCTTCCCGCGAAACGTGAGCCCTTTCGCGAACCGGCCGCGCTTGCTTGCGCGTGGCCCCGCGCTGGGGGATGCTTCAGGCCCCATCGTCGCCGCTCCGGCGCGAACGTCCCGGTGCCCTACATGTCGCAGGTCCGCATCATCAAGAAGTACCCGAATCGCCGGCTCTACGACACGGAGATTTCGAGCTACATCACTTTGGAAGACGTCCGCCAGCTGATCGTCGACCGCGAGGAATTCGTGGTCCGCGACGCCAAGACCGGCAACGACCTCACGCGCAGCGTGCTCATGCAGATCATCGCCGAGCACGAAGAGCACGGGCAGCCGATCTTCAGCGCCGAGCTGCTGACCCAGGTGATCCGCTTCCGCGGCGATTCCCTGCAAGGCGTGATGGGCAACTTCCTCGAGCGCAGCCTGCAGTTCTTCCTCGACCAGCAGCAGCAGTTCCGCGGCCAGATCGGCAGCCTGGTCGGCGGCGCGCCGTGGACCCTGCTCAACACGCTTGCCGAACGCAACATGGACCTGTGGCGCTCGTTCCAGCAGGGCCTGGGCGGCGGCACGCCGCCCGCCGCCAGCCACAGCGCCCACCAGGTGGGCCACAGCAGCAGCAGCGTGCCCACCTGCCGGTCGCCGCGCACCAGCTGCCAGTAGTGGGGCCACTGGGTGCGCCAGGAGTTCGGCCCGCGCTCGGGGACAGGCGGGGAATAGCGTTCATAGGACATGGGCAAAGCCTAGCAGAGCGCCCGCACGGCTCCGAATCGGCCGCCGGCCTTGAACCGGCGCCCGGCATCCCCCACTTTCAGGAATGTAGTCCACCGCAACGGGAAGCCAACACCATGAGCACCGCCCAGGGTTCCACCGGCAACGTCATCGCCGCCATCTGCAGCCTGTTCATTCCCGGCCTGGGCCAGCTGGTGCAGGGCCGACTGCTCTGGGCCCTCACCTGGTTCGTGCTGGGCGGCGTCGCGTTCGCCATCACCTGGGTGATCACGCTGAGCCTGCTGCCTTTCGGCTGGTTCGTGGTCAGCGTGATGTCTTGCATCCACGCCGCGGTGTACTCGCCGCAGCGCTGAGCGCGCTCAGTCGGCCTGCGCCAGCAGCCAGGTTTCCAGCTCCGGCGGCGCCAGCGGGCGGGTGAACAGGTAGCCTTGCGCCTCGTCGCAGCCCTGCGCGCGCAGCATCTGCAGCTGCGCCTCGGTTTCCACGCCCTCGGCCACCACCGACAGGCCCAGCGCATGCCCCAGCCCCACCACCGCGTGGGTCAGCTCGGGCATGTTGGCCTGGGTTTCGAGCTGGCTGACGAAGCTGCGGTCGATCTTCAGGCTGCGCACCGGGATGCGATGCAGGTAGCCGAGGTTGGAGAAGCCGGTGCCGAAGTCGTCGATGGACAGCGAGATGCCGTGTTCGCGGAACAGATCGAAGCCGCGCCGCAGCGCATCGCTGTCGGCCATCAGGGTGGACTCGGTGAGCTCCAGCACCAGGCGGTCGGTGGGCCAGCCGCAGCGCTGCGCCGTCGCGATCACTTCGCCGGCGAACTCAGGCCGGCGCAGCTGCACCGCCGACACGTTCACCGCCATGCGGCCGAAGGCCAGGCCTTTTTCATGCCAGGCCACGGCCTGCCGGCAGGCCTGTTCCAGCACCCAGCGGCCGATAGGGACAATTTCGCCGGTCTCTTCGGCGATCGGGATGAATTCGCACGGCGAACGCACGTCGCCGTTGGCCTTGCACCAGCGCAGCAGCGCCTCGACTCCCGTTACCGCGCCGTCGGCTGCGCTTACCGTGGGCTGGTAGACCAGGCTCAGCTCATTGCGAGCCAGGGCACCGCGCAGCTCCTGTTCCAGGGTCACGCGTCGGCGCACCTTGTCGTAGAAGCTGTCGCTGTAGAACTCGAAGGTGTTGCGGCCGGCCTCCTTGGCCGCGTACATCGCCGTGTCGGCGGCGCGCAGCAGGCTGTCGAGCGTGGCCTCGTTGTCGCCAAGCAGGGCGATGCCGATGCTGCAGCCCACCTTCGCCTCCGAGCCGCCGATGTCCACCGGCTCTCCGATGGCGGCGATGATCTTTCGCGCCACGATGGCCGCGTCCTCGGGCCGCGCCACTTCGCGCAACAGCACCAGGAACTCGTCGCCGCCCAGGCGGCCCACCGTGTCGGTGCCGCGCACGCAGGCGCGCAGGCGCCCGGCCACTTCCTGCAGCAGGCGATCGCCGGCCTCATGGCCCTGGGTGTCGTTGACGAACTTGAACCGGTCCAGGTCCAGGAACAGGAGCGCCAGCGGCTTGCCGTCGCGGCGCGCTCCGGCGATGGCCTCGTCGGCGCGCTGGCGGAACAGGAAGCGGTTGGGCAGGCCGGTCAGCGTGTCGTAGTGGGCCAGTTGTTCGATGCGGTCGCCCGCCTCGTGTTCCTCGGTGATGTCCTGGGTGAGGCCGGTGATGCGGTAGGGCACGCCGTCGCGCAGTTCCAGCCGGCCGGTGATGCGCAGCCAGATGCGGCGTTCGTCGCTGGTGAAGTAGCAGCCTTCGATGGTCCGCTCCGCCTCGCGGTTGGCGACCATGCGCGTGAAGGTCTCCATGATGAGCTCGCGCGACTCCGGGGAGTACGACGGCAGCGTGCTTTTCAGCGTCAGCGGCGTGCCCGGCGCGATGCCGTGGATGCGGTAGTTCTCGTCGGTCCAGTGCAGCACTTCGCTACCCACGTACAGCTCGAAGCCGCCGATGCGGCCCATCGCCGCGATGCGGTTGAGCATGTCGTTGCGCCAGCGCGAGGTTTCCTCGGCGCGGCGCTGCTCGGTGATGTCGTTGATCACGCCCACCATGCGGGCGATCCGGCCGTCGTCGGACTGCAGGCCTTCGCCGCGCGCCTGCACCAGCCGCTCTTCGCCGTTCGGGCGCAGCATGGTCAGCTCGAGCGAGTACGGCGTGCCGTCGGCCAGGATCTTCTTCGACGCCGCCCGCAGGCGCTCGTACGACTCGGGCGTGAACAGGTGGCGCTGGTGCCGGAAGCGCGGCGGCGCCTGCCGCGGCGACAGCCCGGCGATGCGGTATAGCTCGTCCGACCACCAGGTGTCGTCGGTTTCGGCGTTCCAGCTCCAGCTGCCCAGCCGGGCCACGTGCTGGGCCTGGTTGAGGATCAGCTCGCGCTCGCGCAGCTGGGTCTCGATGCCCTTGTAGTCGTTGATGTCGGTATGCGTGCCGATGACGCGGCGCGGCCGGCCGGTGGTGTCCCAGCTGATGGCGCGGCCGCGGTCGAGGATCCAGCGCCAGCGGCCGTTGGCGTCGCGCACGCGGTAGTCCACCTGGTAGTTCGCCGATTCACCGGCGACATGGGCATGCAGCGCCACCTTCACCCGCGGCAGGTCGTCGGGGTGGGTGAGGTCGCGCCAGGCCTCGACGCTGGCGTCGAAGGCGTCGCGCTGGTAGCCCAGCATCGTGAAGCAGCGGCTGGAGCGATACACCCGCCCCGAGTCGGCATCCCAGTCCCAGAGGCCGTCCTCGGCGCTTTCCAGCGCGTAGCGCCAGCGGGCGCGGTCGGGGGATTCGGCCAGGCCAGCCGCTTCGTCGTGGGAATGCAGGCTGACGGTGTAGCCCAGCAGGCGGCCGCGGCGGTCGCGCACGTCGCGCAGCAGGCAGTCGAGCTCCATCTGGCCGTCGGCGTGGCGGTGCTGCATCTGCCGGCCCGGATGCTTGGCCAGCTGGGCAACGGCCTGGACGAGCACCACGCGCAGCTCGGTTTCCAGGGCCGGCGTCACCAGCTCGCCGGCGCGCTCGTTGGCGAACAGCAGCTTGCCGGCCGGATCGAGCACCAGCAGCGCCCGCCGCGACGGATGCTGCAGCAGGCTCGCGATGAATGCGGGGTCCAGGGGGGGCAGGCTGTCGATGGGGCTGGCGTCTGGCATGGCGACGCAAGCATTCCACCTGGCACCGCGCGCATCCGTGCGGACAAGCACACTTCCCGGCGAGCCCGACCCCGCAGACGTGCTGGCCCGCACAGTTCCCCGAACCCGCCGGCTGCGGTTCATCTTCGCGGCATGGCATAATCCCCGCCCGGGCGCCTGTAGCTCAGCCGGATAGAGTAGTGGCTTCCGAAGGCACTACTCACCCCCTGCCGGCCCCGGGTACAGTGTCACACGGTCCTGAACTCACCTTCGGGGCCCTGGAACACCGAAAGTCCTTCAAATATGCGCCCGTAGCTCAGCCGGATAGAGTAGTGGCTTCCGAAGCCATTGGTCGGGGGTTCGAATCCCTCCGGGCGCGCCAATCCCCCTGTGACAAATTTGTGCCCAAGCTGTGCCAAGTTCTATTCGGCGCTCTGGCCGGACTGAGTAAAGGCGCGCATGCCCCGCCCCGGTCACCTCGCCCCCCTCCCCCCCGCACTCGGACACTAGCCCGCCACTTCCGCCACAGCGCGGTTGGCCGGATGACCGAACTCGCGAACCAGCAATTAGCATAGGCCGAGGCCCAAGGTGGGGTCGATAAACACTAGTCCCCCGGCACTGGCCGCAGCCGCGCCGGCACACTCACCAAGTACCAGACAACTCAGCAGTTAATGAACCGAACGACCCGGCCTAGGTCAACCCGGAGTCAACTGAGATGCTGCTCAATAAGATAGCTAGCAAGGAAATCCTCCAAGTCAGCAACCAGAGCGGAGTGCGCATGCACTCTGCTGTAATCGTGAAAGATAATATTTCTTACCTTGTATATCAGCTCGCCAAATGGAACCTCCGTCTTCTCGCCGAGAGCAACTAGCAGCCTTTTTGCTGAATCCTCGCATCCCGTGCAAACGGGTGAAAGCGCGGCGTTGATTCTTGGCTTCTCTCGATAGACACCCTGAAACTTTTCGATGTAGTCACGAAGCTGTGACACCGAAAGATCACCCTCGGCTTTGAAATCATTGAGGATTGGACCCAACGCGCTCCGATATTTGTCCCCCATCAAAGTTTCTATAACCTGATACAGGTAGAAGAATCTGAGAAACGGATCAGCGGCATGCGGAGCGAGCTCAGAGAAAATGGTTTTCACGTACTCGGGCCAATTTTGGTTCCTTTTTAACGCTATAGGTTCCATGTACGAACTGCGCGTCCTGCGAGTCTGAAGCGGCTTGCTACCCTGAATAAACGAGCAAATACCCGCTCGGGCAAGCGAGACAAAATACTGGTCCAAGAAAGAATCGGAAGCGACGTCCAATTTCTTCAGCCACGCAACCAGATAGAACACGCCCTCATGAAAAACTGGCCCCGGCGAATCTGAGGCAACTACTGATGGCGAAGCAAGTGTGTAGTTTCCGGCGTGCGAGCTCCGACAAACCTCCATCGCCGCGATCAGTGAATAGGTGCCAAATAGACGGTCTGAGTTAAGCCTCTGGTCGGGCGACAAGATGGTTTGACCAGGAATAAGGAAACCAACAATGTCGCTGCCCAATTTAAGAGTGGCAACTTCTGACTCGGCTACTGATCGCCCCGTCACAACTGGAAGCACAACGTATTCCCTGCGGTCCGCGTGTACCAGCAGGTCTTGATTGAGTGCACTCGGCACCTCAAGCGCAATAAGACTCCCGTCTGGCTTGCGAAAGCGAAGCTCTTTGATCCGTCTGCATCGCACCATGGCGGCCATACTCAGATCCCAATTTTGACGGAGCTCTTGTACGCCTCCTCTTGAGCGCGACTTAGATTGAGGTAGCAACCGGAGTCTTTCCAAAAGAGCATCTTGAAAAACTGCCGGAAGAATAGCCGTTGGGCATTACCAATCCGCTTGGCCCTACTATTTATGCTCTCGATGGAAGAGTTGAGCGAAGTCAGGAACTCCACAGGGTCTGCGCCAATCTGAATTCGATCAATCGGGAGGCCCATGAATGACTCGGCGTCTCCGGAATCACGAAGCAGTCCAACAGCTGCGCCAAAACCAGAGAGCGCCTGCGGTCTCTTGAATGCCTGAACGCCGGTAGTCGACCAAATTCGATTGCGCGCCTCGCGCTGCTCCATGTCTTCATCTGCATCAGGCTCGACTGGAAGTGCTAGGTTAAATCCATTTACCAAGACAATAATCCTGTGCCATATGCAGATAAATTCCCTGAATAGATCGTGGTTGCCGTTTTCCTTCGCAAGATTCTCCAAGCTTGCGATATTGTCGAGAATGTCGCCCCTGTCTAAGGGCGATTCGCTTCGTTCAAGGTATGAATTGAACCCATCAATGACGTCCTTAAAGTTGTACTCATGAAGCTGTCTTGCTCGATTCTCATCAACTTCTCGAAGAAGTTGAACGCCGTCAATTGGCACCTTCAAGTAATCGAGATACATTATTTCAATCTGATGCCTTAGCGACATCGCGGTTTGACCGGTATTCAGTGTCAGCATTCGATAAAGAATTCCAAGGCGGTTGATGCCCGAGTAAATCTCACACCGAATTGTTCCACTCAGAAACTTTTCACGGAGATCTGCGTCTGTCGTTTCATTCCGCAGATCCAGAAGTGTGTAACTGCGCTGCAGCCCGTCAAGCAGACAGAAAGAGTCCTTCTCGTTCTCAATGGAGTGCCGGAGGTCCTGCTCGATGTTCCCGCCCTCCCTGGTGTAAGCGAGAACGATGGGTGGCATGACACAGCCAGCGAGAAGGTCGGCCTTGAGGAGCGAGTAAACAGACTTTGAGCCTCGGACTCTCTTGCGCTGGAATGGATTAGATCGCAGCAGGCTCTCTGCCAAGTCCAGGTAGTCACTAACCCGAATTTCGATCAGTATGCTGCGAGCGTTGACCTTGCTGTCCGTTAGTACCGACTTGATTTCCATGGCGTGGCTACCGGCTATCTTGCTCAGATTAGATAGGTCGTACAAAACCAACGCAGTGCATCAGCGCTGGGCCTCATACGCATTCTGGTGGAAAGAGGCTTCTGCCCGAAACGTAGGTTGGCCATCAGGGTCGTTTAAGGCGCTCAAGAACGCCCAGAGCGTGCTTGCACTGAAGCTCGCTCGGGATCTTTGATGGAATCGACGCGCAAACGTGAAGTATCTGCTTATCTTTTGGAGACAGCTTCTGCTCTGCTGATCCTTGTGCAAGGACTTCGTGCCAGAAGGCCGGCCCAAGGTTCACTACTTCCGCTTGGGCGGAAATGCCGTCGATCTCACGCTTCTTTCGACGCTCTTCACGCTCGTTGGATCGGGCCGACTCCACAAGCGTCAGACAGCTCTCGAAGTTGTCGCCATAGCTGAGCTCTCGGCTTTGCAGCGCGTTCCAGCATGCCTGCTGTTTTGCCCACTCGGACATGTTTCGGATGCCTGGTACGGGATGAGTTATGACGTCTTGGGCAGCAGTGGCCGCGACGAGTAGCGCTTCGACAAGCGCATCGGGAACAATCTGCTTTCTTGACACCGTATCAAGGTCGAGCACTTCATTTCCTCTCGTCGCATCGTGAAACACCTTTGCCATCGCGTAGGTCACGATGTTGGCTCGATAGCCGCCCTGGTACCAAGGCTGTTTCGGCACTTCGGCCTCAAGCCTTCGGAAGATGATCGCCTTGGCGATCAGGCGCCGGTACCACAGCTCGTCATATCGGTCCTCATTCTTCGACCAGGCATCACCGATCTCTTTTGCGAATTCAGAAAAATTCTTCTGGGCACCCTTGGATACTATGTCCGGCCTTCCTGTAGCCGAGTACTCGAACTTCGCGAGATCGGTCTTGCTAAACAGTTGCGCCTTTGGGAACTCCAGATCAAATTGCTTCTGCCGGGCTGCCGTCAATTTGGTACGAGCATTGAGGTACTGCCCCCGCGATCGCTCGTAGAACCACTTGCTTTCGTGGCGAGTTCCTTCGCGTGCAGCAAAGATCACGCGTCGTGAGAATTGCTCCATACGGATGTGGAATGGGTGGTTCGAGAAGAAGTCCGCCGCGTTCACCTTGTTCTGTGTGTTGGCGTACTCCGAGATCCTTGGCACGATGTCCTCGGATCGATCCGCCGGGACGACCGTTAGTTTCATCTGCACGAAGATCTTTGGGAGTTGGTCCTTGGCAGACTTCAAGGCCGAATGGATCGAGCCGGTTGTCTGCGCACCATTGACTATCTGCAGGTTGCTGACCGAAGAGACGGCGAGCCCCTCCTTGGTGCGCTCGCACACGACCGCATCGGCAGTTGCGGATAGCCCGTTGTTGTAGGGGAAAAAAAGCTCGGGCTCATCCCTGATCGTCTTCTGGATGCCCTTGTTGGTCTTGGCCCTCGCTTGCAGAAACGATCGGACATTCGCCTCGAGCAGGCGTGCGCCCCAGCGATCGTAGATCGCGGCAAGCTGTTCTCCCGGCATGATGAGCAGATAGCTCTCGAGCCCGGCGCCGTGCTGCGAGGCCTTGAGCGCGGGCAATGCGGCGCCGAAGTCATTCGCAAAGTGGATGACCAGATCCTCCCTTGCCTGCCCGGACCGGTCAAAGCGCTCGAACCTGGCCAGATCCCAGACCGACCAGGTGATCGGGATATCACCCGGCCCGGCAAGTTTGACCGTGTCGTCGCGGCCGATGTACTGCCGATTTGAGACCAGGATCAGCTTGATCTTGGTGATCTGCGACCAGGTCGTGATGATGAGATCGGAAACCTGAAAGGCTGGATCGACTTCGTTCAACGAGTCACGAAAGCCCTCGGTCCGGGCCTTCTTCAGGAATCGGACCAATGGGTTGAGGATTGGTGGAACGTCACTCTTGCCAAAGGTCTGAACATCATCTGTGTCGACGAAGTCGCAGACAATCAAGCCCAGCACTCCCTCGCTGTCGCGGGGGTCACCTGCATAGCCGTCAACCCTGAGTCTCTGTGCGCCCTCACCATCTTGGAAGAATGCCCGGTCGGCCACCTCCAACTCGCCCGCCTCCGTCAGTCGTTCGGTCATGCGGTCGAAGAACGCCTCGACCATCAGGACTCCGCTCGCATCCGCCTCACGTCGGATGTCCGCCATAAGACCCTGGTGATATTCCTCAAGCTCGCTCATGACTGGACTTCCTTGATTCGGGAACGCACGACGTCCCAGTCCTCACGGAAAGGATCGCAGGCGGAAAGCGCTATCGCATAGGTCACGCCCGAGACGCCAAGGGGAACCGGCGCAACGATCCGCGGGAAGCCTTCGGTGACAACATGGAACTCGGGGCTAGAAACTATCCATCGCCACGCCGAATAATCATCCAACGCGTCGAATCCCGCCTCGGCAAGATGCAGATCCCACTCCTGGATGAGGGAGGGATCCCCTTGCTCTAGGGTGTTTCGCACCTCGGAAACGTAATCGGTCAACGTCCTTCCGTGGGGCGACTGCACCTTGTCGACCGCAAGCACTCCAAGCCAGAGGCGGCGGTTCGGAACATCGGCAAGCTGATGTTCGTTCGATATCTTGATGAAGGGCTGGGATGCGCCTCGCCGTGCTTTCACCTCGATGCAATCCGCCTTGAGCTCGAAGTCCTTCGGGGCACCAGAGGGACCTGTCCATGCCGCAAGCGCTGCCTTCGCGCCGACGTCGGCCATCAGCAGCTTGAGAACTTCGATTTCGCCAATTAGACCCTTCTGAGCTTCTTCGGAGAGAAGGTCCAGCTTTCCGCCACGCAGAAGATAGTGCCAGCGGAACGTTCTGCCTATCGCGCGATCCAATGCCTCGGCCTCGGTTTCAGCGGGTTCGCCTGCCGCCATGACATCGCGGCAAAGTGTTTCGAACAGCTCCAGCTGACCGCTTTCCTTCAGTCGTATGTAAAGGATTGGCCCGCCCGGCAGTGTCTGGAAGCGAATCTCCAGACTCCTGAGTTTTGGAAGATCGGGTACTGGTGTCGGGAGATGCTTCAGTTGAAGTACCAGCGCCGCGTCTGCGCGAGGCATGACAGCCCAGAACCAGCTCCACTTGGCTGTCGCGTCCACGCGGCGCGTATCGGTCCTGCCGGGCTCTAGCTCTGACCACGGTGTGTCATTCGGTATCACCGAGCGCCTCCTCTTCGATTTCCTCTTCGCCGAACATCTCACGCATGCGGATTGTATTGACGACGTATTCGACAGTGCCTCCCTGAATCTGGGACGGCGGGAAGCAGATGCTCCATGCCAGGACGACCCCGGGAAGCTTCGATTTCAACTTGTCGTCTGAGACCGTGGGGTCCACAAAGCGGAGGATGATCAGCGGACGTCGCCCGGGAACCTCACAGAAGATGCGGGGAGGAAGCGTTTCGGGAACAGGCTTCCCATCGCTTTCCCGCTGCTGACGAAAGGCTGCTGTTGCGGTTTCAATCTGTTCCTGGGAGAGCCCTACTCGCTCGTCGCCCGGCGAACCGACCCTTCGGCTGGTTCCGCTGATTGAAAGAACGCCTTGGCGGAGGTCAGCGTCGCCAACCGATCTGCCAAACGCCTTCATTTCGATCCCATCCAGCTTCAGCGGTGATGCGCCCGCAATCTGAGCGCTCGCGAACAAGACATCCCACGCCTTCAACTCGATATCAGCCCGCGCATCTATGTAGTCGTTTATGAGGCGCGGGTCCGTAAGCGGATCTGCGGCATCGGCACGGAAGGTACGCAGAAAATCCCTTACCAGATCAACAGGAACCGAACGGTACAGGGTTCCCCTTGACGGATGCTCCGAAGCAAGACCGGAAGATTTGATGGACTCTGCCAGGATCCGCCCCGCCTTCTGGTTAGTAGTCAGTTGGTCACCGTCCGCGCGTATCCGGGTCGTCTCGATCAACTTGCCTGCAAGTCCAACCTTGACGGGATACTCCCGGCCGGTGCCCATCTTGTTGCGGGCAGTCACGATCAGCGACTCCGGATGGCTTCTCACGGCCAACCCGAACTGCTCGGGCGTCGCCTTTGCCAGCTCCATGCGTTTCAGCTGGGCCTGAAGATCCTCCATGGCCTCATGGATGTGGGCATACCAGCCAACCCCGTCGGCAGGCATCCACACCCGACACAGGTCCTCGTAGCCGGGGCGATAGCCGAACCAGCGCCCCATCTGCATCAGTGTGTCGTACATCACGGAGTTTCGGAGGAAGTAGCTGACCATCAGTCCTTCCAGCGTCAAGCCCCGCGAAAGGGAGAAGCCGCCAACGGCAATGACCGTCACGCCGTGCTCGCCACCCTGGTCATAGTCGAGTGCCTGCGATCGCTTCGACGCGTTCACCTCCACGACGCGGGCGGCAACCAGGACCTCGTGCAGCCGTGACTGGACCCCGGACCAATCGGCGCCTTCGGCATCCGCGAAATCCGCCTCCCATACCTCATGCAGCGCCTTGATCTCGGGGTTCCTCAGGGCTCCGCGGCCTTTTCCTCCGTCGACGGCGGCGGCATCCCGCATTCGTCCCACTACATCTGCAATGCCTGACCGAAGTCGGCCTTGGACATCCGTGAAGCGGGAGGCATTCACCAGCATTGAAGCATGCGCCGCCTGTTGTCCCCGGGCATTGCGGATTGCACGCGCAATGACGAAGCCACGCAGGGCCCGAACGAGGCTCTTTGGGAGGGTGTCGACCGGATGGTCGATCTTGTGCTTGATCGGCAATACGTCTTCGTTGTCGTCAATCAGGCGAATGTGCCGCTCACGAGCGTCGATGAAAACCTTCTGCGCTCCGAAGTAGTTTGAAGGTGCATCCAGGCCGATGATGAAGTGGCGTGGAAACAGGTCCTGTTTCAGCGCCTCATCATCCGTATCCGGGTCGATGAAGATGTTGGCGAACGGCGTGGCCGTATAGCCGACGTAGCAGCTGCGATGGAAAAGCGACAACAGCTCGCGGATCTGCCCGTTGATGCGTGTAACTTCATCCCGGGCATACGCTGTGTTGATCGAGGCATTGTCCGCTTCATCATCAATCAGCAGCATGGGTTGGCTGACCATCTGGGTGCTTTGATGGACGGAATGCTCCTTGAGCCATTCGAGCAGGTTCTTCAGGGTGCTCGTATTCTTCTTGATCACGAGGACGACGGGTACGTTGTACTGCCCGATCTGGCTGGTATTGGTTGTGGCTGTTGCCTTGTTGAAATCCCGCAGGGTATTGGTAAGTGAAACGGGGAACTCGCGCTGGTCGAATGTGCCCACTCCGATCAGCTTTTGACGCTGTGCCCTGTTGGCGTGTGCCAGCCGACCTGTGTCGCGACCGATGAACCCCTCATCGATTCGAGCCTGGGTCTGGTTGCGGAGGTTGTTGTGGATTCCCGCGATCACCACGATCAGGCGATAGCCCGCATCGGCTGCCTTGCATATGAGACCGGTGTAGTTCGCGGTCTTCCCACTCTGGACGTTTCCAACAACCATACCCCGGCGGCTCCACGGGCTCATGTCGCGCGGATCGCCCAGGCGGTCCAGCACCCTGTCCGTGACCTCGTCCGTCGCATCGATGACCGATTTTGGAAGCCCCTTCAGGTTCATAAGTCTGCGGTAGCGGCCCCAATAGAAGTCCCCAATCTCACCGTTGATCCGGGCGTCATGTAGCCACGGACGGAAGTCCTTGGCATCGACGATTGCTCCGAGTCCCATGCTTATTCCGACTTTCTCCTCGATGAGGCGGGCAAGCTCCTCAGCTTCCCCATCGTTTACCATTCCCGAGAAGAACGTCTCGCGCAACTGGGCGATGATTTCCCTGATGGACGCTGCCGTGTGCGGCCCTGGCTGCGAGGTCATGTAGAGCGAGGTCATGCCCTCAAGGCTGCTCAATAGCGGGTTCATGGCTGCTCCTTGGCTTCGACGATTGTCGAAATAATGCGTTGGGTGTCTTCCCACGCTGATCTGAACGGATCTACGTCCCGAAGAAGTGTGGATATTTCCTCGATGCCCTTTCCGGCATGCATCAGAACCTTCACGGTCGATTGGACAGCCTGCACCAGAGTGTCCTCATCGATCTGCCCTGGCGCGATCTGTTCAGCCGTGCCCGCCATGTCGGCATGCAGTGTTTCGATTGGAAGGGATGCCCCGACCAGATCGATGCAGTTGTAGAACCCGCGCCTGAGATCCGGCGGAAGCATTTCGGCGAAATCAGAGAACGCCGGATGGTCGTGATTGGGTTTATAGCGGATTTGTCCTTCGGCCTGAACGCGCAGCCACATCGGTAGACGCTCTTGATCCACCAGCTTCTGGCCACGCCTGCGATAGGTGCGCCTTGAGCCGTCCTGGATGCGTTCGATCACCTTCCGCAGACGGTCCCGCACGACGGGAGGCAGCTGAGCCGAAGACTTTTTGACGTCTATTTTCCATTCGGCGTCCATGCTGTTGGGAATGTCGATCCGAACCCTCGACAGCTTGGTGATTTCGGACTGCCTGCACAGTCCGAACCAGGTCCCGTGGAGAATCAAACGCCTCCCACGGTACAAATAGAATCCCTGTGATTTGAGGTGTCCCTCCGGGCCGCCGACGTCCTCCCAGTCCGACGTGCTCATCTGCTTGTGATGCGGAAGCGTGAAACTCTGGATGACTATGTCGCCGTGCGGCAGGGGAACCTTCTCCTCCGGATCGGAGATCTTCGCAGTGCTCCTTCGGACAAAGGGGTCGAGTGGCTTCAGAAGCCTTCCATTTAAACTGATGCGAAGCGGCTTCTGATCCTCCATGAAACGATGGAAAACGAGTCGGAGATGTCGTTCCGTTTCCGCGATCCGCTGGTTTATGACTTCGGCTCTTCTCGCGGCATTGTGGGATATCCCACCAGCCAGCCGATCCAACTTCTGCCATAGAACCAAGGTTCCTTTAGAACCAAGCTGTTCAATCCCCGGAATATCGGCCGTGCTGTCGGGCAGTTGTACCGCCCATTCATTGCGGTCAGCCACGTCGTCCAAGTCCCAGACAGCGATTGAGGTTACTCCGGGCTTGCGGGAGACCACGGTAAGGCGACGGCACTGAGAAAAGCTGGCGCTCTTGAGACCGAGGCCGAACCGACCAAGATCCGGTTCGTCTCGCCTTGCCAGGGGATTCTTGCTTCCGGGCCTCATGGCGGCGATCAGCTCGCCTTCATCCATACCGCTGCCATTGTCCAAGATGGCGATGTATGGCTCGTCCGAGGAGGCTTCCGTGACAATCTTAATGTCGGAGGCGCCAGCTGTTATCGAATTGTCGATGATGTCGGAGATCGCGGTTTCAAGTGAGTACCCGATGTCTCTCAGGCCTTCGATCAGTGCGGCGGCATGGGGCGTCGCATCTGCGCGCCTGTTCGAATCAGTGTTCTTCGCACCGTTACTGCTCGCACTCACCTTCACAACCTCCGAGTTCAATTTTTGGTCGTTCCTGAGGCCAGCAAGTTCTGGATCGACTTGCCGCCGCTAGATCAGATGCTATTTCTCTGCCGAAAGGACTCGAAGTACGACGTTGGCAATCTGCCTTGCCAGTATTGGTGGTACCGCATTGCCAACCTGTACGAACTGCTCGGTCCTTGAGCCCAGGAAGAGGTAATCGTCGGGAAATGTTTGCAGCCTGGCGGCCTCTCGCACGGTCAGGCTTCTGCACTGCGACGCGTCCCAATGAATAAAGGCGTGCCCGTCTTTTGATAGGTGGCTTGTGATTGTGTTTGAAGGTTCACCTTTCCGCTGGACCCGGAATCTGTCGGCAAACGATCCCACTGACCAGCTTTCGTGATCTGGCGCTAGTTCAACAGGGAAGTCGCGGCTTGTTGGTGAACGATTCTCTGCTTCCGCAAATGCTGCAACAAACATGTACCTGGCCAGGTCCGACGGCATGTGTCCTCTAGTTTCATGATTTAGCACGATTCCTGGGTTCTCTGCTCGCAGTTCGCTGGCAATGCTTGACACCCGCCCTGGGGCGTACTTCGTTGAACTTCTTGGTAGGCTTGCATTCGGGACCATGCCCTCCAACACTTGCGCTACTTCAGGCATTTTCCTCTTGATGGTCCTGACGACTTTTTTCCGCTCGCGCTCCATGGCGTCATACCATCTCGTAGAGTCGTCGGCTTCACGACTCAATCCACTGCGAAGTGGGGGAAGGCCTGCCAAGGCGTGCTCGATCCTAGTCTGCGCATCAGGTGAATCTAAGCCTGAAATTTTCGCAGTGGATGGCTTCACATGGTCTCTTCGGACGCCCATTATGATTACGCGGTGTCGCGCCTGTGGTACACCGTGACCTTCGCAGCGGATTACAAAGGCCGAGGGGTCATTGGCGACCAGATCCTCGGTTCTCTCCACGCCCTCAGGGACATGGATAGGTAACAGTGCGTACTGCTCAGCTAGGGATGTTGAATCTACGGCGCCCAGCGCGGCGGCTGGATTTGTCAGGTCCCGCTGGATAGCGGAGAACATCTCTTGATTGCCCACCTTCGACGTGAGGATGCCTTTGACATTCTCCATGATGAAGATTGCGGGCTTGAAGGTTGCAAGAATCGCCAAGTACTGCTTGTACAAGAAATGACGCGGGTCACCTTTGGTTCGGAAATCGGAGACCTTCTTCTGACGTGCCCTGCCCACCAGCGAGTACGCCTGGCACGGAGGGCCACCGATTAGGACCAGCTCGTCATATTGGGATTTCACCGATTCGATTCTCTGGTAGAGCTGCTGGTTGTCTCCGGCGTTCCCCAGCGTCAAATTTAGTGCCTCAAGCTCTGCCTCTTCCCAAAGCGCCCTCCATCGACCCGCCTGGAATCTCTCCCGGGGCGAGTCAGTTTTGCCCAACGCGACATCTCGGAGGTAATCCCAGTACTCCTGCGGGATTTGACCCTCGTTGCGCTGAAGCAGGCGGTAGAACGCCCTCAGCCGGAGCGTTGCGTGGGCTGATCTCTCCATCTCAGCGGAGACGGCCAGTTCAAAAGGGTAGCGTCCACTGCCCGGCTTCCGCTCAAAACTGCTGAAGCCTTCGCCAAGGCCACCCGGGCCTGCGAAGATGTCGATTACCCCGAATTGGGCGCGCTTTCCTGCTCGTGCTGCGGACAATGTCTGGACTCTGGTTATATGGTTGACGTGATGAGTGCCGAAAAGCGCTCTGCATTGATGTCACGCATCAAGGGGAAGAACACGGCCCCTGAGGTTTTTGTTCGCAAATACCTATGGCGGGCTGGCCTGCGTTACAGGCTTCACACCCGGGAACTGCCCGGCAAGCCGGACCTGGTGCTGAAACGATGGGGTGCTGTGGTTTTCATCAACGGCTGCTTCTGGCACCGCCATGAAGGCTGCCCGCTCTTCCGGCTTCCCAAGACCCGTGCTGATTTCTGGGACCAGAAGCTTCGTGGGAACCAGACAAGAGACCTGAAGGCTATCGCTGCTCTCTCGGCCGACGGGTGGCGTGTTTGTGTTGTCTGGGAGTGCGCGCTCCGGAGTGATCCGGAGTCGACCTGCCAGAAACTCCTTGATTGGATTCGTAGCGGCGGGACAATCGCCACGCTGGCGGCCACCCGGCACACAGGCCCGGTTCCCCCCTGACGCCTGGCTGTTGATGGATTCCCCTTCCCCTAGGGTCATCTCCGGGCCAGCCTCTTATTCGTTGATGCCTTTCTCAGGCTAGGCCATGCCGGTCTCACGGGTTGATACCCATATGCCCCGGATCATCGTCGACCACATGCTCAACCAGGTCCTCCACCCTGCAGCCGAAGTAGAAGCACAGCTTGTCCAAGGCTTCAGTCTGGACATTGGCGCCATGGTGATTGGCCATCTTCGACAGGGTCATTCGGTTGAGTCCCGTCACCTCCGCGATCTCCTGAAGAGTCACGCGACGACGCTCTCGAAACTCGAGGTCGGCTATTCGTTCGTTTAGTTTGAACCTTAACATCGGATGAACGCCGATTATTTAAATGATCAAATGCCATCGCTAATCATCGTTTGATTGCTATTCTGATCATCACTTGATCATCTAAATGATCATTTGATGACCCTGATTAGCAAAGGAGCGCGGCGATGGGCACGACTTACCTTACCACTGAACAGCTTTCCGGCCTGATCCATTACGACATCCGCACCATCCGGGATCGCCTGAAGGACAGCGTCCTGCTGGAGGGGGTCCACTACATCCGCCCCTTCGGCGGCCGGAAGCTCCTCTTCATCTGGGAGACCATCGAGCGCGACATCGCCGGCTTCTCGATGGGCCGGGGCCCGGCCATCCCGATGGCCAACGGCGGGGTGGCCCATGGCTAAGGTTCGAATCCCTCCAGGCGCGCCAATTCCTTCGCAACATCCGGCCTGCCCTACTATCGCGGCATGGCCCACGACCACTCCCACGCCCATCCCACGCCGCGCCCCGGGCGGGCCTTCGCGATCGGCATCGGGCTGAACCTGGCGTTCGTGCTGGTGGAAGCGGGCTTCGGCTGGCACGCGAAATCGCTTGCCCTGCTGGCCGATGCGGCCCACAACCTCAGCGACGTCGGCGGCCTGGTGCTGGCCTGGGCGGCGTTCGCGGCGGCAAAGCGGCGGCCCGACGACCGCCATACCTACGGCTGGCGCCGCGGCTCGATCCTGGCGAGTTTCGCCAATGCGGTGCTGCTGCTGGTGGCGATGGGCTCGCTGGCCTGGGAAGCCACGCAGCGCATCGGCGCCCCGTCGGACGTGGACGGCCTCACCGTGATGGTGGTGGCCGCCATCGGCGTGGTGGTGAACTTCGGCACGGCGCTGCTGTTCATGGGCGACCGCCATGACCTGAACATGCGCGGCGCCTTCCTGCACATGGCGGCCGACGGGCTGGTGTCGGTGGGCGTAGTGGTGGCGGGCGCGCTGACGCTGTGGAAGGGCTGGGGCTGGCTGGATCCGGTGGTGAGCCTGGCGGTGGCGGCGGTGGTGGT
>FSSH01000625.1_pt2 | contig 24798 bp, 28 predicted proteins | sample 1166101 | NCBI WGS metagenome assembly FSSH01 (sample SAMEA32972668, study PRJEB13176) | freshwater metagenome | biome: Drinking water system; feature: Biomass in drinking water that filtered by 0.45 um membrane; material: drinking water | place: USA | collected 2012-12-20 | depth 0 m
GCATTTTCATCAAGGTCATGCCGGGCGCCCGCATGTTGAAAATGGTAGCGATCACGTTGATCGCACCCATGATCGAAGAGATACCCAGTAAATGCACAGAGAAAATAGCGAAAGGAAACGATTTACCGTTTTGAAAAACCAAGGGCGGATAAAAAGTCCAACCGCCCGATGGTGCACCACCTTCCATGAATAAAGTGCTGGCCAACAACAATACGCCGGCTACCAACATCCAGAAGCTCATGTTGTTCATCCGCGGCAAGGCCATATCCGGGGCGCCGATCATCATCGGAATCATCCAGTTGGCCAAGCCGACGAACGCCGGCATGACGGCGCCGAACACCATCACCAAGGCGTGCATGGTTGTCATCGAGTTAAAGAAGTTGGGATCGACAAATTGCAGACCAGGCTCGAATAATTCGGAGCGAATGACCAAGGCCATGGCACCGCCGACAAAAAACATTATCAGGCCAAATACCAGATACAAGGTGCCTATATCTTTATGATTGGTGGTAAATATCCACCGTAAAACGCCCTTTTCGGGGCCGTGATCGTGGTGATCGTGATGATCATCATGTTCAGCTACGACAGCAGTCATACTTTATACCTCAGCAAAAATTAGAAAATGAGTTCATTGCGAAAATCAGTGAATTACTCATCATCGTCCCATTTGGGTGTGATTTTATTAGGCTGAATCTCATCACCCACGTTGTTACCCAATGCCGGCGCGTTTCTGATGTAAGTAATCAGCTCGGCCAATTCGTCATCCGGCAATTTTTTGAAGGCCGGCATTTTGCTCGTACCTGCCTGAATAAAACCAATCAGCTGATCCATATTGCCGGTGACTTTCTCGCTACCCCTCAAAGCGGGGAACCAACCGGAGATACCGTTACCATCGATCTGGTGGCAAGCCACACAGTTTTTCAGATACACAGACTCGCCTTTTGCCATCAGCGTATTGCGGGTTTGATCGCTCAAGTCAGGTGCTTGGTTCTGTTTCTCCAGAGTCGCTTTCACCCAGGCATCGTATTGATCTTGCTCCATCGCAATCACCACCACCGGCATGAAACCGTGGTCGCGGCCGCACAACTCGGTACATTGACCGCGATAAGTGCCGGGTTTGTCGACATAAGTCCAAGCTTCGTTAACGAAACCGGGGTTAGCGTCCTTTTTCCAGCCCAGATCAGGAACCCACCAGGAGTGAATTACGTCGGCAGCAGTAAACAGAAAGCGGATTTTCTTGCCCACCGGCACAACCAGCGGCTTATCAACGTTCAACAGATAGTTGGGTACGTTATGAGGATCCATTGTGCTGACCCGGTGGGTTTTTTCGCTGGCCTCGTCTAAATGACTTTCGAAATGCACGCCGCTATCCAGATATTCGTATTCCCAATACCATTGTTTACCGGTGACTTTGATGCTCATCTCGGAGTCCTGCACCTTGTCCAGATCGATCACGGCTTTGGTGGCAGGAATCGCCATACCCACCAGAATCAGCGTGGGAATGATGGTCCAGATAATCTCGACAGTCGTATTCTCATGAAACTGCTCGGCTTTATGACCCTTTGATTTACGATGATGGTAAATCGAGTAAAACATAGTGCCGAATACCGCGATCCCAATAAACACACAGATCCACAGAATCAGCATGTGCAAATCGTAAAGCTCGTTACTGAGTTGCGTCACGCCCTTCATCAGGTTGAGTGTATAGTCCGCATGCGCAGTCCCCAGGCCTAAAGCCATCAAGACCAGACAAGCGAGCAGTTGCTTTGTTTTCTTCACGGAGCAGCCTCCCCATTAGTAGTTATAAACTTGTATGCGTTATATCTTCGTAATATCGTCGCACGACATCAAACGCGCGAACAATTCCATTTACTGATAATTATCATAAATTAACTGGGCAATTTTAACCCATGACTCACCCACAAACCAGAAGAGGTTTTCCCGTTTGTAAAAAATACACATAAAAAAGGCTTGGGAGCATCACTGCTCGCAAGCCTTTTGTTGCATATTAGAGACAGATTTATGCTGTCATTACTTCAATGCGTCCGCATAAGCCATGTCGAATTTCGGAATGTGATTATCCAACCAGCCTTTTACCAATTGACCTACGTCCTCTGTGACTTCCGCTTCACCGGCATGGAATTTTTTCTGCAAATCCGCGCAGATACCGATCAATGCTTCATGCTCGGCTTTGTGACGATCATAACCACCAAAGCCTTTAGCAACCATTTCCCTTTCTTCGTGAGCAAAGTGATCGACCACGTAGGTAATCAATGCATCCAGCGAAGCGCCAACAGTAGCGCGCTCCGCGCCGCCCGTGGCCTCATCGTACAGTTTATTCAGCAAACCGAATAAGGTTTGATGTTCTTGGTCGGCAAATCCGACATTCGTGCCATACTGAGCCGCAGTCCAAGTAATTAAAGCCATATAACGTCTCCTGGTTGTTTTTGTAATGGAGTCGTCATTTTGAACATCTGTTAATCATTTTTTTTGATGTACATCAACTTTTTGCCAGTTTGGTAAACTCAAGTTCGTCGCCAAAAACTCAAAGTCGGCAGCAGCCAAAAATGGCAGAACACCCAACAGCGGTGCCTCTATCACTTCGCGCAAAAACGCCAGATTGCCATCGAAACCGGGCATCTTAGGGTCAATTTGCACCGCAACCCAACCGGCACAAGACAAACCGGCCTGGTGTATAGCCGACATCGTCAAGCGCGCGTGATTGATACAACCCAGCCTGACACCCACCACCAGAATCACCGGCAAACGCAAGGCTTGCGCAAGACCGGCATTGTCCAAAACACTGCTCAATGGCGAATACCAGCCGCCCGCACCTTCAACCAAAACTACCTCAGCCAGCTGTTGTAATCGGATAAATCCATTCGAAATAACATCCATCGAAACTTCAACGTCACCAGATGCCAGATGCGGAGAAATTGCCGCTTCAAAGGCATAGGGATTAATTTCCCGGTATTCCAGTGACACTGAAGCGTATTGCTGCATCAGTAGCGCATCGGAATTTTTCAGTATGCCGTCTTGCCATTCGCAGCCGGCGGCCACGGGTTTCATCCCTACCACACTCAAGCCCTGCATTTGAAACCAGCGCATCAACGCAATGGTTGTCCAGGTTTTGCCGACATCCGTATCGGTACCGGTGATGAAGAATGCGGATTTCATGGCCTTGCCCTAACGAAAATAATTTCATAGCTGGCCACTATTTCGCCGTTTACCATGCTGCTTTCATACTGCCGTATCATTTGCTGCAATTGTGAACGGGTGGTGAGCCGCCGATTTCTGGCATCGCTGACATTATGTGCCCCAAGACCTTTTAGCTCTCGCATCAAAGCCTGCACCGAGGGGTAAGCTAAGCGATACATCACAGTTTCCACATCAACCCGCCCTAAGCCGGCGAGCGTCAGAAATTCGCAAATCTCTCCGAGGCTATAAAAATCGTTAACATGAGCAAAATCGTCGACACCGGTCCAAGCTGCTTTCAACTCCTTTAAGGTTTCCGGACCGAAGGTCGAAAATACCAGCTGTCCCTCTGGTTTCAATATTCGCTGCACATCGGCAAACAGCGCCGATAAGTCCTGACACCACTGCAAAGCCAGATTCGAATAAACCTGTTGCAGGCTGTTATCCGCAAACGGCAAATTTTCGGCATCGGCGCAGACATAATCGACCGGCAAATCGCGGTTATTCCGCCGCGACGCTTGCAGCATGGGCAAAGCAATATCCAATGCCAAACAAGACTGATCCAGACTGCCGCACGCCAAACACCGCGTCAAAAAGCCGGTGCCGCAGCCCACGTCCAGCACCCAACCCGGTGCCGGCTGCAACGGAAATTTATCCAGCAAAGCCAATCCCACCTGGCGTTGCAATATCGCCGCCGAATCGTAGCTTTCGGCCGCAGCGGCAAACGAACGCCTGATTTTGGCTTTATCCAACACGGCAGGACTCATTCAGCCGCAGCAACAATGTCGCATAACTGCTGGGCATGCGACAGAAACGGCACGTGTCCGGCATTTGCCAAGACATGAAGTTTGACGCGCGAATTTAAAGTCTTTATGGATTGCCCGGTTTGCACCGGAATCAAAGTATCTTTATCGCCTTGCATCACCGTGATCGGACAACGCAAACCCACTAATGACTTACGTAAATCGCTGTTTTTCAGAATTTGCAAGCCACCCTGCAAGGCATCGCGCGCCGGCGCATCGCACTCATGCACCGCCAAGCGCAATTGCTGCAACAACTGCCGGCTCTCGGGCAAGCCTTGCACTTGCAAACCCAAAAAGCGTTGCAAGGCCAATTTCGTGTCATCGCTAAGCTGGGCGACGAAACCATCCAGCACCTCCGGCCTCACTCCCGGCCAATCGGCAGTCTTAACAAATTTAGGATTACCGGATAACAAAAACACCGACGCTACTCGCTCGGGACAGCGCGCCGCCATATCCAAAGCAACTGTGCCGCCCAGCGACCAACCTAACAGGCTAAAACGATTGACAGGGATCGCGTCAAATAAGGCAGAACCGATACTTGAGAGATCGAATCGGTCCAGTCCGGCGCTACGGCCATGTCCAGGCAAATCCAGGCAAATTACTTGCCGATGCCGAGCCAGTTGTCTGGCAAATTCGCGCCAGATCCCGCTATGCATCGCCCAGCCGTGCAGCATGACCAATGGTCTGCCCTGGCCATATATTTCTCTGTGAATGCCAGTCATGAAAAAGCCTTAGCCAATGCCGCCAACAAGGCATCGACCTGCTGTTCTGTGTGATTAGCAGAAAAAGTGATCCGCAAGCGAGCGCTGCCGGCCGGCACGGTCGGCGGCCGAATCGCACTGACCCAAAACCCTTGCTCCAGCAAGCGCTGGCTAGCCGCCACGGTTTGGCCGCTGTCGCCGATCAGAATAGGTTGAATCGCGGTAAAAGAGTCCATTAATTGCAAGCCTTGCTGCTGCGCACCTTGTCGGAAACGGCCGATTAGATTTTGCAGCTGTTCACGGCGCCAGGACTCCACTTGCAGCAAACGCAAACTGGCGCGAGTAGCCTCGGCCACTGCCGCCGGCAGCGCGGTAGTAAACACATAACTCCGGGCTTTTTGAATCAACAGCTCGATCAAGTCCTCGGAACCGGCCACAAACGCGCCGAAGGTCCCGAAAGCCTTGCCCAGCGTGCCAATCAGAATAGGCACCTCGTTTTGGTTCAAACCGAAATGTTCGACCACGCCGCCACCATTTTTTCCCAATACACCAAAACCATGGGCGTCGTCGACCAGCAAACCGGCATGATGCCGTTCGGCCAATCCGACCATGGCCGGCAGCGGCGCCAAATCGCCGTCCATGCTGAACACACCGTCGCTGACCACCATGGCCTTGCCGGCAGCATTCGACAGCTTGGCCTGCAAGTCTTGGACATCGGCATGCCGATAGCGCTGAAAACGCGCCCGCGACAACAAGCCGCCGTCCAGCAGCGAAGCATGATTCAAGCGATCCTCCAACACCGTATCACTGCGTCCCAGCAGAGCAGAAATTACACCTAGATTCGCCATATAGCCGGTAGAAAACAGCAAGGCCCTATCGCGTCCGGTAAACGTAGCCAACTCGTCTTCCAAGGCATGATGCGCATTACTATGTCCGCAGATTAAATGCGCGGAACCGCTACCGACGCCGTAACGATCGACGCCGGCCTTAAACGCCGCCTTCACCTCCGGATGATTAGCCAATCCCAAATAATCGTTGCTGCAAAAATTGATCAGCTGCCGTCCATCGGCATTCAGCATAATATCTTGCGGGCCAGCGACAACACGGCGGCGCCGGTACAGATTATCCTGCTCCAGCCGCCGCAGTTCACCGGCGAAGTCGTAGAAAGCGTTGGCCATTAGGCGTAACTTGATCCGCCCATACGCACACCCAAACGCTCGAACAACTGCTGGTCGTGGTTGGTCATCGGATTATCGGTGGTCAGCAGTTTATCGCCGTAGAAAATCGAATTGGCGCCGGCCAGGAAACACAGGGCTTGCATCTCGTCGCTCATTGATTTGCGACCAGCCGAAAGACGTACCCGCGATTGCGGCATTAAAATCCTGGCGACGGCGATAGTGCGGACGAAAACGATAGGATCCAGCGCTTCAGTGCCATGCAACGGCGTACCTTCGACTTGCACCAACATATTAATGGGCACGCTTTCCGGATGTTTAGGCATATTCGCTAGTTGCAACAGCAGCTTAGCACGGTCGGCTGCCGACTCGCCCATCCCGACAATCCCGCCGCAGCAGACGTTGATACCGGCATCGCGCACTCGCTCCAGCGTATCCAAGCGGTCTTGATAGGTGCGGGTGGTGATGATTTCGGAATAATAGTCTTCCGAGGTATCGAGATTGTGGTTGTAATAATCCAGGCCGCCGTCTTTCAAGGCTTGCGTCTGTTTGTCGCTGAGCATCCCCAATGTCACACAGGTTTCCATACCCAGCGCCTTCACGCCCTGCACCATTTCCACGACTCTCTCGATGTCTCTGTCCTTCGGACTACGCCAGGCCGCACCCATGCAAAACCGCGATGCACCCTGCTCTTTAGCTTGTTGCGCGGCTTTTAATACGGCGTCAACCGGCATCAAGGCTTCCGGATTTAAATCCGAATCGTAGCGCGCGCTTTGCGGACAATAACCGCAATCCTCTGAACAGGAACCGGTCTTGATGCTCAACAGACTGCTAACCTGTACCTCGTTAGGATCGAAATACACTCGATGCACGCTTTGCGCCTGAAACATCAGATCGTTAAACGGTAGCGTCAGCAAGGCTTCGACTTCGGATAACTGCCAATCGTGACGGATGGTCGCCGCTGATTCCAAGGGTTTCTGGCTTGCAGACATTCTGATAATCTCCGAGAGTAAGGGCAACAGCGGCGCTAACCGACTTATCAACCTGTATTTAAAATTATGGTAAACAACTGGCTGAACATTATACAGAAGAAATTGCTTCCGCCACGTTGTGTGTTATGTGGAAGTCCGGGATATGGCGATTTGGATTTGTGTTTGGGCTGCTTGACCGACCTGCCACGTAACCTGTCTTGCTGCTACCGCTGCGGAGAACACTTCGAAACCGCAATCGATGTGCCACAACTCTGCGGCCGTTGCCTGAAGAAATCGCCCGCCTTCGATGAGACCTATGCGCCGTTTTTGTACCAAAGCCAGATGCGCTATTTGATCGGCCAATTAAAGTTCGCCAACGATTATAAAAACGCCCGCTTAATGGCAGCCTTGCTGGCTCAACATATTGCCGATAGTGCGGAGCTGCCGGATTGCCTGTTACCCGTACCGCTGTATCCCAGGCGCTATCGGGAGCGCGGTTTCAATCAGTCAATAGAAATTGCCCGGCATTTATCCCGGCAACTCCGCATTCCACTGGATTTACATAGCTGCGTTCGCCTGCGTGATACCGGCCATCAAACCGGCTTGCCGGCCAAACAGCGCCGGAAAAACATGCGCCTGGCTTTTAAGGTTGTTAAGTCCCTGACGTTTCAACATGTCGCAATTATTGATGATGTAATGACCACCGGCGCTACCGCCTCGGCACTGGCCGCCGCGCTAAAACAAGCCGGAGCGGGCAAAGTTGATGTCTGGGTTTGCGCTCGCGCCTAAAGCACCGTCTCAATTATCCCGGACGGCCGAGGCTGCGAGCGGTAAACCGGAATTTTGCAAGGCGTTGAGAGCAGTCAGCAACTTTTCCCGCCGCGAACCGAGCAACTGAAAACCGTGCATCAGCATAGTAATTTCGTCCTGCAAATTTTGTTGATCGACGCCCATGACATTTAAAGCCTCGACAGCGGATGCCAGCGCCAGTTCGTGCCGGCTTTGGTAAGGCCGCTTGAAACGAGCCTGAAAGCTGTCCCGCAACTTTTCCAGCAATTCTTCGAAACGCTGTTCAGTAAACTCCTCGGCTTGCATACGTGCCAGCAAGACCTGCTCGGCATCGAACAGCTCTTCATGAAATGACTGCCGATAAGCCGCGCATAACTGCTCCACCAAGTCTTTATGCTGTTCTCGCTGCCCTTGTAACTGTGCTACCAATCGGGCCGCGTTTTCTTCCAGGCTGAACATCGGCCGCTGATAACGCATTGCCTGCAAGGCTTCTAATGTGGTGACCAACTCGATTAGCCTGGGCTCGGCGTAATTTTCGGTTTCCAGCCAGCGATAAAACAGCGGCTTGAAGGTATTCGGAAAACGGCCGAATTGCTCGCAGTAGGCTTCTACAAATTCGCCGGTAAACCGCTCCAGCTCCGGTTGATCGAGCAATTGATGTTTCATCGCCGACAACAGCCGCCGGCTCAACTCGCTGACACTAAGCTCCGTTTTATCGGCTGCACGCCAGGAATTAACCGCCGCAGTCGGTTCGCTATCGGCAATATCGGCCACCGTATGCTTGAACGGCGCGGGGGTTAACAAGGCTTGCCAGTAATCCAACAGCCCGGTGCCGGCCGTTTCGCTGCCGATGTGCTTGATAATATTATCCGCCAATGCAAACAAACAACGGCTGGCCGGGGAATTGGCGGCTAAATCCACCACCGACATTTGCAAAGCCACGGCTTTGGGCAGATTCTCGTCGCGAATTACAAAGCCGCCGTACTCCACCTTGAGTTGCAAACACTTTTCCGCCACGGCGGCAAAGCGCCGATAGGTATCGGTCGCTGCCGGATAATCAACGGCCTGATTGACGACCACGCGCAGGCTGCCCGAATACTGGCGGGCATTTAAGGTCTTCAGTAATGCAAAAGCATCGGTTAGCGCCGCCGGATCACCGCTGACCACTAAAAACGTAGATTGCGCCAGCTCGATAAAGCGCAACACGGTTTCGGTATGCGTCGCGGCGGTGTCGATCAAAAAATAATCGAATTGCGCTTCCAGTTCGGTCAACGCTTCCGTCAGCTTAGTCATCTGCGCGGCAGAAACAGGTGTGCCGCCAATTAGGCTTGCGGCGGACACCACGCCCACATCCTCGCCGGTCTTCAGCAAAACCTCAGCAATCGTTTTTTCGCCGCATAGCACCTGCTCCAAACGGTGCGCCGGCCGCAGCCCGAGTAATGTGTTGATATTTGACAGACCGGTATCGACGTCCAATACACAAACGCGCTTGCAGCGCATTGCCATCGCTGCCGCTACATTAGCCACCACACTGGTCTTACCGACCCCGCTCTTGGCACCGGCAAATACGATAATGTGCGGTTTTAATTGAGCGTCAGCGCTGTGCTGTTCTGAAAAATGTAAACTGTCCATCGTGGCAATGAAATAGGCTGTTTAAGGTCGAAAACCAATAATCTATCGGCAAACCAAGCCAGCCGAATTAAAGCAATATTGTAAGCCCAATCTTACAAATTCATGAACTCATACAACAAACCAGACTATCTATGTCGACGCATGAGCGACAGACAGGACCGTATCACCGGCGAATGGTCGATTAGCCGCCGTCTTCACGTATAATGCCCCGTCCCCAAAACTAATGCATACACTATGACCACGCCGCGTCTCGCCTGGGCTATTACCGGCTCCGGACACTACATTGAAGAATGTCTTGAATTCATGCTGACGCTGGACCACGTCGATTTGTATTTGAGTCAGGCCGGCGAGGAAGTCTTGAAAATGTACGGCATTCGCCTGGACGACATCAAAGCCAAAATGCCGGTCTATCGCGATAAAGCCGCCTCCGCGCCGCCGGTCGGCTTGTTCTATAAGGGCTATTACCATACCTTCGTGATGGCCCCGACTACGTCCAATACCATCGCCAAATCTGTGCTGGGCATCGCCGATTCATTGGTGACCAATCTGTATTCCCAGGCCGGCAAATGCCGCGTGCCCAGTATCGTTTACCCTTGCGACACTATGCCGGAAATTGAAACCACCGCACCCGGCAAAAAAAAATTCATGGTCTATCCGCGCCCCATCGATTTGGAAGCCACCGATAAAATTCGCAGTTTCCCTTATACACAGGTCGTCGATGATGTCGAGCAACTAATCGCTGCGGTCAAGGCGCGGCTGGCCAGTCTATGACCGAGCGCATTCTGTTCGTCACCGGCCGACTGGCGGAGAAGCAAGTCCGGCAGGTATTGGAAAAAATGCAACCGGATTTTCAATACAAGGTTTACGTGATGGGCGTGACGGTGGCAGCGCTGATTACCAGCGACATGATCATCCGCCGCATGCCCGACGCTCAAGGCGCTGACCGCGTGATCTTACCCGGCCGCTGCCGCGGCGATCTGGAGGCGCTGAGCCAGCATTTTGGCGTGCCCTTCGAGCGCGGCCCGGAAGAAATCAAAGACCTGCCGCAACATTTCGGCATGGCCGCCCAGCATTACGACCTAAGCCAATACCAAACCAAGATTTTCGCGGAAATCACCGACGCGCCCAGCATCAGCGTCGAGGCAGTCATCGAGCGCGCCTACTACTATAAAGCCAACGGCGCGGATGTGATCGACATCGGCTGTCTGCCCGGCACGCCATTTCCGCATCTGGCCGAGTGCATCCGCACCTTGAAACAAGAAGGCTTTACCGTCAGCATTGATTCCTTGGAAGACGCTGACTTGTTGGCTGGCGGTCAGGCTGGGGCCGATTACATGTTGAGCCTGACTGCAAAAAGTTTGTGGATCGCCGACGAAATAGCGACCACCCCGATTCTGATTCCGGAAACACACGGCGACTTGAGTACGCTAGATAAAGCCATCGAAATCTTGAGCGCGAAGAACCGCGCCTTCATCGTCGATCCAATTCTGGACCCGATCCACTTCGGTTTCACCGACTCCATCGTCCGTAACCATGAATTCCGCCGCCGCTACCCGAACGTGGAAATGATGATGGGCGTAGGCAATCTCACCGAACTAACCCACGCCGACACCTCTGGCATCAACGCGATGCTGCTGGGGATTTGCTCGGAGTTGAATATCAACCATATTCTGGCCACCGAAGTGAGTAAACACGCGCGCCGCGCGATCAAGGAAGCCGACAGCGCCCGCCGCATCATGTACACCGCCAAGCAGCACAATACCTTGCCAAAGCACATCGCGCCGGACTTGCTGACTGTGCACGACAGCTCGCCTTTTTTGAATAGCCGCGAGGAAATCGAAAGTTTGGCAGCGGAAATCAAAGACCCCAGCTACCGCATTCAAGTCAGCAGCGACGGTATTCATGTGTTTAACCGGGACGGATTGCACACGGCGCAAGACCCGTTTGATTTGTACCCCAAACTGCACGTGGAAACCGACGGCGGCCATGCCTTTTACCTGGGCGTGGAACTGGCCCGCGCCGAAATCGCCTGGCAATTGGGGAAACGCTTCACCCAGGATCAACAATTGAACTGGGGCTGCGCCGCGCAAGGCACTGAGCCGACCGTGGATTTACATACCTTCAAGCCAGCCGGCAGCACCCTAAAAAAGCACCAAGACTAAGCCGTTTGTCAGCTGCGCTTGTCGTAAACTCGACAAATCTTCGATCTATCGCTGCATCAGTCTCGCTACAATCCCACTATTAACCCGGCCCTTAAATCCCTTGAGTCGTCATTCCCGCGAAAGCGGGAATCCAATATAGCCCCTGGGCTCCCGCCTTCGCGGGAGCGACGATATTTAGGGGCCGGGTTAATAATCAAGCCTTAATTCATCTGGTATTGGTCTTGCTTGCGTATTGGTTAAACCCAAGACCGGTTGCATCCATTCACCTGAACAAGCGAACCCCCATGACTGAGTTTCCGTTAAAACTGGCCGTAGCCACCAAAGACCATATTGCCATCAACGAACATTTCGGCCACGCCAAGCAGTTTTCGGTGTATAGCGTTACCGAAACCGGCTGCGAGTTACTGGAAACCCGCGAAGTAGCCAATTATTGTCTCGGCCAGCATGCCGACGAATCCGCAATGCCGGGCATTTTGGAAACCATTAAAGACTGTTATGCGGTGTTCGTGGCGCGCATCGGTGACGGTCCGACCGCAAAGGTACATGCCATCGGCGTGCGGGCAGTTACGGAATATGCCTATGCGGCAGTCGAGGAATCCTTGCTGGACTATGCCAAACTTACCGCTGCCGGCGAGGAGATAGGATGACGCCCGAGCATGTTCAACAATGGGTGACCCGCCATCCTCTTAGGCCCATTCACGTCGATTGCGCAGTAACAGTGATGCTGAAAATCATCGACGGCAAATGCAAAATGCGGCCGACCGAAAAAGTGGTGATGGCCTTGCTCTATGACTGCGTCAAACACTTGCCTGGACAAATTCTGGAAGCCGATCTACATCCCTTGATCGCGACCGCCCGTGCCAACGAAAACGACGAAGCCTTAAAAAACCTGATTTACGAAAAACGCCTAATGGCGGAAACCGCGATTTCTCGGCCGGTGATGAAAGGTTTTAAAGCGATGATCCGTGAGCAAGGCTTGCTGGAAAGACGGGAAGAAGAAACCGAAGCCTGACACCAACTTCAATCGAAAAAATCGAAACTCATCTGTCCGCCTAAGTTTGGCGGGCGGAACAAATCACTGCGTAGCGGTGGCAGTGAACGCGCCAAATCCAACTTTTTAGTAATCAACTTGAAACGTTGCGCGATCAGATCGGCATAGCTGCCGCTGCCACGCTGGCGTTGGTGAAACGCCGCGTCGTAGGCTTTACCTCCCCGACTGTCCCGCACCCGATTCATCACATGTTCGGCTTTCAGCGGATAGTTTTGTTGCAGCCATTCTTCGAATAATTCCGCAGTTTCCAGGGGCAAACGCAGCAGGATGTATTGCACGCTCTGCGCGCCTGCCTTGTGAGCCGCACTGACGATGGCTTCCAGTTCATAATCGGTCAACACCGGAATTAAAGGCGCCACCATCACTCCAACCGGAATCCCTGCTCCCCGCAAGCGGGCGACAGCCTCCAGGCGGCGTTGCGGCGCGGCGGCACGCGGCTCCAGTGAACGCGCCAGCGTTCTATCCAGCGTGGTAATAGACAGATAAACTGAAGCCAGACCTTGCCCGGCCATGTTCGCCAGAAGATCGATGTCGCGTTCGATCAACGCCGACTTGGTGACGATGCTAACCGGATGCCGCGTCTCTGCCAGCACTTCCAAAATCTGCCGCATGATACGCTGCTGTCGCTCCAGCGGCTGGTAAGGATCGGTATTGGTTCCCAAGGCCAGGGGTGCGCAGCGGTAATTGCGTTTCGCCAATTCCTCACGCAACAGGCGCGCGGCGTCGGGCTTCACCAGAATTTTGCTTTCAAAATCCAGCCCGGCGGAATAGCCCAAGTAGGCATGGGTCGGTCTGGCGAAGCAATAAATACAGGCATGCTCGCAGCCGCGATACGGGTTTATGGACCTATCAAACGGTATATCCGGCGAATCGTTATACGTGATCACCGATTTGCTGCTGTCGATGATCACTTCAGTCCGCAAGGGCGGCAGTTCTGCGTCCAAACTACCCCAACCATCGTCCTCAGCTTGCGTGCGCTGCTTTTCAAAGCGGCCAGCCGCGTTGCTGATACTTGCTCGACCCTTGTAAATCAATGGCTTGGTCATAGCATAATCAACAAACAGGAGAAAATTTTGGAAAAGGGATTGTACCCATCACACGCCAATCTCCAGATCACTGCTCAGAAGTAACCACCATGTTGCCTGCCGACGTTCGGTTTTGCGCCTCAGCGTCTTATCTTGTAGCCGCTCTTGAATACCCACCAGACAAAAGTAAGGCAAACCATGAGAAAGCCGGAAATCATGCCAATGCTCACCGCAACATCCACATCGGCTATCCCATAAAAGCTCCAGCGAAAGCCGCTGATCAAATAGACCACCGGATTAAACAACGATATCTGCTGCCAGATAGGCGGCAACATGTTGATCGAATAGAACGCGCCGCCCAGAAAGGTCAGCGGAGTGACAATCAACATAGGTATAACCTGTAGTTTCTGAAAACTATCGGCCCACAAGCCGATGATGAAACCAAACAGACTGAAGGTCACGGCGGTCAGCAACAAAAAGCCTATCATCCACACTGGATGGGCGATCTGGTAGGGTACAAAAAAACGTGCAGTGCCCAGAATCAGCATACCCAACATCACCGATTTAGTGGCCGCCGCCCCCACATAACCGATCAACACTTCAATCCAGGATACGGGGGCCGATAGCAGTTCGTAAATCGTCCCGGCCCATTTGGGCATGTAGATACCGAATGAGGCATTGGAAATACTCTCGTTTAGTAAACTCAACATCACCAAGCCTGGGATGATGTAAGCGCCGTAACCGATACTGTCGATGTCGCCCATCCGCGAGCCGATGGCTTTGCCAAACACAATAAAATACAGCGAGGTGGTCAGTACTGGAGCGGCGACACTTTCCATTAAGGTCCGGAAGGTGCGGGCCATTTCAAAACGATAAATCGCGCGAATGCCGTAAATATTCATGCCTGTGCCTCCAGAGGCCTATGTACCAGGCTGACAAAAATATCTTCCAAGGAACTCTCGCTGGAGCGCAAATCTTTAAACTCGATGCCGTGCTCGCCTAGCGCGCGCAACAACTCGGCAATGCCGGTTTCTTCCGTCTGCGTATCGAAGCTGTATACCAAGGCTTGACCGTCTTCGCACAGCGTTAGCGACCAATTGCTCAGCTCTGCCGGGATAATACTCATGGCCTGTCGTAACCTGAGCGTAAGCTGCTTCTTGCCGAGTTTGCGCATCAACACCTCTTTATCTTCCACCAGGATCAGCTCGCCCTTGCTGATGACACCTATACGGTCGGCCATCTGTTCGGCTTCCTCAATGTAGTGCGTAGTCAAAATAATGGTAGTGCCCTGCTCTCGCAGTTCGCGGACCATCCGCCACATATCGTGGCGTAATTCCACATCCACGCCGGCACTCGGCTCATCGAGAAACAATATCGTCGGTTCATGCGACAGCGCCTTGGCGATCAACACCCTACGCTTCATGCCGCCGGACAACGCCATGATTTTCTCGTTACGCTTATCCCACAGCGATAAATCACGCAGGACTTTTTCCAGGTAAGTGGGGTTGGACGGCTTACCGAACAGGCCTCGACTGAATGTGACCGTGGCCCACACCGATTCGAACGCGTCGGTGTGCAGTTCCTGCGGCACCAGTCCAATAGCGGCCCGCGCCGCACGGTAGTCGCGGGCGATGTCGTGACCGTCGGCGATGATGCTGCCGGCAGTGGCGTTAACGATGCCGCAGACAATGCTGATCAACGTCGTTTTGCCGGCGCCGTTTGGTCCAAGCAATGCAAATATCTCGCCGCGCTGAATATCCAGGTTTATATTTTTTAGCGCTTGAAAACCGCCGGCATAGGTTTTATTGACCCCACGCACGCTAATGATCGGTATGGAGCTATCTGCGGATAGGCTTGCTGTGGGCGATTTATTCATGGATGAAGTCAAGGTTACGGGGTGGCGCATGGGCACCAATCGTTTCACGGCTGGCGTTAGCAATCAAGCATGCAGCAATATTTGTTTGGTTGCTCACTGACTGAAAACCATCTCCCGTGCCCGGTCAGTAACAAGGACTTTAACCTGGTCAACAAAGCGTCCTTATAGACGCACTCATTCCGGCGGATTGCCGGAATTCAGGCTTCATGGATGATTCAGAGCCTAACATTCACGGCACAGGGTACCCGTTCTTGTGCTCTGTGGGTATCCGCGCGGCTAAAGCACTTAGCTGAATATTCTTGCTGATCAGGAAAGTTAAGGTGCAAAAAAAAGCTTGCATCGCTGCAAGCTTTTTTATTCAAGCCTATTGATTTATCACGATAGCTAATTGATCAAAAACTCCGAGAAGAAGACGTCGCGGAAACCATCGCTATTTTGAGTTTTGGTCAACAAATCCGTTATCAATTGTTTGGTTTTCAAGCGCAAAGCTTCACGCTGTTCCATGGTTTGCAGGTCGGCGCTTTTCATGCCGCTCAGCATCATGATCATCTCATGCCGCAAGACCGGCATATATTTTTTGATTTTTTCGACGTGCTCAGCGCCCTCCGCCAATAGCTGCACATTCAGCATCAAATATTTTTTAGGCTCGGCCAGATTGACGGTGAACTTAGGTTTCATCTCCACATATTCAATAACCGGACCCGCGCTCTCGTCTGCTTTCTTTTCGCCGGAATTGGCCCAAGTCATCGTCGGTAACAGCATCAAACTGATCAACAAAATAAATGTTCGCACGGTTTCCTCATATAATGTGATGGTTGAACCAAAAGTATATTCCATTTTCGACATCTATCACCATGAAACCACAAGCTATCGGCCCGGTCATGATCGACATAGAGGCCCACAGCCTCAGCGCGCTGGACAAAGAAAAAATCGCTCACCCCAATACCGGCGCCTTAATCCTGTTCGCTAGAAATTACGACAACCCTCGGCAAGTCGCCGATTTGATCAAACAAATCCGCGCCGCGCGTAATGGCGACATTTTGATCGCGGTCGATCAGGAAGGCGGTCGCGTGCAACGCTTTCAAAACGGCTTTACCCGCTTACCCGCAGCAGCTTTTTACGCCGAACAACCCGAGTTAGCGGAAGCTGCCGGCTGGCTGATGGCCAGCGAACTGCTGGCGGTGGATGTGGACTTCAGTTTCGCACCTGTGCTGGATGTGGATTGCGGCGTTAGCGAGATTATTGGTAACCGCTCGTTTTCCCAAGACGCAAAATTAGCCGGAGAATTGGCCGGCGCGTTTCGACAAGGCATGCGCGCTGCCGGCATGGCGGCTACCGGCAAACATTTCCCCGGCCATGGCGCGATAGCACTCGATTCGCATTTGACCTTGCCGGTCGACGAGCGCGACCTGGAAACGATCCGCCGGCAAGATTTATTGCCTTTCAAACTACTGATCGAGCAAGGCCTGGAAGCGATCATGCCGGCTCATGTGGCTTATCCGCAGGTAGATCGCTACCCGGCAGGGTTTTCAAGCTTTTGGTTACAGACGATTTTGCGCGGTGAACTGGGTTTCGACGGTGCAATATTCAGCGACGATCTGAGCATGGAAGGCGCGGCCAGCATAGGCGACTTCACCGAACGCGCCGGCCTTGCCCAGCAAGCCGGCTGCGATATGCTGCTGGTTTGCAATAATTCGGCAGCCGCCGAACAAGTGCTGGATAAACTGCCTATCAGCCACAACAGCAAGCGCGAACAACGCTTGCAAGCCATGCGCGGCAAATGCCTGCTCGATAAAGACGCCTTGGCAAAAAATGAAAAATGGCAAATAGTTTCTAAACAAATTTCGGAATTTTATGAATCCCATGCTTGAAGAAATCGGCATCGTTAAACAACAAGCGCTATTGCTGCATAGTTCCGAGGAAGTCGAAGCAGCGTTGGATAATATGGCTGCGGCGATCACCGATAAACTGCAAGACAGCAACCCGCTGGTGTTGTGCGTCATCAACGGCGGCATTATCGCTACCGGCAAATTGCTACCGCGCCTGGACTTTCCCTTAAACTTGGATAGCGTCCACGCGAGTCGTTACCGCAACGCTACCTCGGGCAGCGATATCCACTGGCTATTCAAACCGACGACCCCGTTGGCTGGCCGGACAGTATTGGTGGTGGACGATATTCTCGACGAAGGCCATACACTGCATGCCATAGTCGAATATTGCCGTGAACAAGGTGCTAGCGGCGTATACACGGCTGCACTGTTCGACAAAGACCTGCAAGTCACCAAACCTATCGAGCCGGACTTTATCGGCCTGACAGTCGCCAATCATTATCTGTTCGGCTACGGCATGGATTACAAGGGTTATCTTAGAAATGCGCCAGGCGTGTTTGCCTGCAAGGACGTATTATGACATTGGCGATCATTGGCGGCACCGGCCTCACCCAAATCGAAGCATTAACTATCACCGGCGAAGAACGTGTAACGACGCCTTTCGGCGAACCGTCCGCGCCTTATTTACTTGGCGAGCTAAATGGGAAGAAACTAGTTTTCCTGGCCAGACATGGCAATCCGCATCGGATTCCGCCGCACAAGATCAACTACCGGGCCAATATCTGGGGTTTGAAACAGCTAGGCGTAACCGAGATTATCGGCGTCGCGGCAGTCGGTGGCATCGGCGCTGAGATGGCACCTGCCGTTATTGCGATTCCTGATCAATTAATAGACTACAGCTATGGCCGGGAACATACGTTTTTTGCCGACGATCTGGAGCATGTCACGCATATCGACTTCACCGAGCCTTATACACCCTCGCTACGCGCGCGCATTATGCAAGCCGCGCAACAGGCAAGCATTTCGATAACTCCCTCAGGCACTTACGGCTGCACCCAAGGACCGAGGCTGGAAACTGTCGCCGAAATCAAACGCATGGCTAAGGACGGTTGCGATTTGGTTGGGATGACCGGCATGCCGGAAGCCTCACTGGCGCGGGAACTGGGTTTGGCTTATGCAAACATCTCAGTGGTCGCCAATTGGGCGGCCGGTGTGGTCGAGGGTGAAATCACCATGGCCGAGATCGAGAAAAACTTGGAAGTTGGCATGACCAATGCCATCGCCTTACTAAAAGCAACGGTATTGTTTAACGACTAGCAGAAACAGAAACGGATTTTGACAAGGCCCGGACGCCCCGCCAAAATCCGAGAATTTGGGAAACGCAGATTACATTTCCCGAAACGCTGAAAAGAGCTTATCTTTTCGCGCCACCGCTGTGAAGTACATCATTGCGGTAAGCTGAGTTGGCGGAGTCTTCGGCGATATTCTTTGCCGCGGTAGCATATTTGTCATGCTCGGCATTTTTTACCATCAGTACGGCGCCAGCCGCCAAGACGACAGCAATGACGATATAGAGCCAGAAATTATCTTTTTCTTGTACTTCACTCATTTTGTACCTTCCTTTTGTTGTTTGTGATGGTGGTGCTGAAAAAATTTCAACGGGGCAAAAGATAACAAGTGGATGCTTAATTTTTTTGATATACATCAAACTTTTTATGGTTATTAAATTTCATGCCTAGCACCCGCCGCCTATTTCTAAAGCACTCCGGTATTTTGCTGGCCGGGGCTTTGCTAGCAGGCAAATCCGCAAACGCAGTTGCCGAGAGGTTGGCAAAGCATTTTGCCGCCGACGATTTTGCCACCCTCTACGCGCAATTTATCGATCAGCGAACGTTGATTGATAGCGATAAACTCAATTTGATCCTGCCCGAGATTGCCGAAGATGGCGCGGTGGTGCCGGTGAGCATTGCTAGTAAGTTGGACGGTATCGAGAAACTGTATCTTTTCGCCGATAAAAATCCTACGCCGCTGCTGGCGGAATTCGAACTCACGCCACTGATAACGCCTTTCCTTACCGCGCGGATTAAATTAGCCGAATCTTGCAACGTGATTTTGCTTGCGGAACACAACGGTGAGCTACTGCGCACCAGCCGCTGGGTCAATGTGATGCGCGGCGGCTGCGGAACAGGTTGATATGGCTAACAGTATAAAAATCAGAAGCCAACGGCGCGACGGCTACGTAGAAGTTAAATTGCTGATCTCGCATCCGATGGAAAACGGCCGCAACCGCGATGCCAACGGTGAGTTGATTCCGGCGCATTTTATCGAGCATTTGCTGGTTAAACTAAACGATCAACTGATTCTAACCGCCAATATGGCCGGCAGCATATCTAAAAATCCGTTTTTTACGTTTAGATTAAAAACAGGAAATAGCGGCGATAGACTCAGCGCCGGATGGACTGACAATAGACAAAGCAAAGATAGCGCCGAGCATGTGCTCGAGTGAAGCAAACGCTAACTAATAATAATTTCGGCTGTCTGATTTCGAGCGCTGGCCACCAAAAAACTCAACGGCGACGCGGCGAATTGCGCTTCCAACCGAGCCAGTAGCTCCGCCGCGCGTTGCGGTTCGGCAACCGCACAAAATCCGGTCGGCCCCCACGAAGTCTGACCTATCGCCACCGCTCCTTGCCCTGCCAGACTAGTCATCGCTGCCGCGACATCCGGGCTGGTAAACACCCCGCCTTGTACCGGCGCGAAATGCTCACCCACCGCTTGTTGCAACGAAGTAATCACTTCACCGAATTTATCAAGATCGCCTTCAGCCAGAGCCGGCAAACCTTGCATCAGCAGCAAGTAACACAAGCGTTCGGCCTGTGCTTGGGGAAACGGCGGCAATTGCTGAAAAGCGCTGACTTCCTGTTCGCCGTGCAAACCTTGGCCGCGTTGATCGAATACCAAAATAAATCGCCAGTCTTCAGGCACAGCCATTTGCGCAATAATCGGCGGGGTCTTGGTATCCGGTCCGCGACCGCCATCAACTACCAAGCCGCCTTTTTCAAAGATACCGATACCAATACCGGAACGCGCGCCGCGATCGGAGAGCTGCGCTATTTCCCGCACCGACAGCCCCAGCCCATAAAACGCATTCAACGCAGCACCGACAGCCAAAGCCATTTGCGTGCCTGATCCTAACCCAATATGTTCGGGGATGGCATTCTCTATAGTGATATTGAGTGCATCAGGAACGCCCAGCAGCTGACAAAATTGCCGGGTACATTTCAGGGCACGATCAGCTGACGGGCCGGTAACTTGCAGGCTTTCCGCTGCGGTTATGGTGAGCCTGGTATTGATTTCGTTCAGCGCCAAACCAATGCTACCGAAATGCCGCCCCAACGCCCCGCTTAAATCAATAAAGCCCATATGCAAGCGAGCCGGCGCTATCACCGTGACTGTTTGGTACCGCGCTATCACCACCTGGATTCCGTCAAATAGTAAGGAGCGGGCATTATAGCGGATGAAATTGGCGGGCCGAGATAAAATCAGCCACTTGGTGCAGATCGTCCATTAGAAAATCGGCGTGTCCGGCGGCCCATGCGTCAGCTGGTCGTAACGACGGCACGAAGACGCAAGGCGCTCCGCCGGCCAGAGCGGCGCGAATGCCTATCGGCGAGTCTTCCAGCACCAAACAGTCTTGAATCGGCTGCGCCAATTCTGCGGACGCGCGCAAAAAAATATCCGGAGCGGGCTTGGCGGCGCGCACCGTATCGCCGGCAACAATACAGGAAAAAATATCCGTCAATCCGGCCCAGGCCAGACACTGTTGCGCCGCCGCGAGTGGGCTATTCGTTGCCAGACAGAACGGCAAACCGTGCAGAACTAATACGTCCAACACGGCAAAAAAACCGGGTTTTACGGCGATACCGTATTGCTGCACATGCGCGAGCCAATATACGCTACTTAATTGCTGAAACCGTTCCAGATCGAAACCATCCCCGCATTGCTTTTGCAAACGCTGAGTAACCGTCTTTCCCGAGCAACCGGACAAGCCATCCCAAAATTCGGCCGGCATCGTAAAACCAAGCTCATCCGCCGCAGCCTGCCAAGCCCGCGCATAGGTAGGTTCACTATCCAAAACAAGACCGTCCATATCAAAAATTACCGCCCGCCAGCGCCGATCTTTCAACGGATTACCTTGATAAATTCGCCTATGGCTTCCCGATTCGAGCCAACCACTATGCGCTGGACACCGTCTTGATCGACTTCTAATTGCCCTGCCACGCGTATCCATTCGCCGGTTTGAGCCTGGCCGTTATACGTCGCGGTAAAACACACCACGCTATCGACTTGCGGATGCTTAATGACAAACCGAGCGGGATAATCGAAACTGAATTGGTCATCGCACACCTCAGCGTCGATACTGATAAAGCCCAGTTTACGGTAGCTGCGGTCCTGTGCGTCCGGGTCGGTAACCGTTAGCGACAAATCGAATTTGCGCCCATTGATCATGGCCTTGTTGTACTTGCGCAGTTCGTGCCAGACATATTCGTCAAAGGCAAAATCACAGGCTCGCCGCTTATAAGCCTCCAACCAATCCTCGTCGTTTAAGGCCTGACAGCGATCTTCGGCAATCAAGGCCTGGACGATATTGCGCGCGCGATGAAACTCGCCACGCGCGTAGCAAACCAAATCAATATCGGAACTGTGTTTTTGCATACCCACCAGTAGCGAACCGGTCACGCCGAATCGGCTAAGCGCCAAGCCGTTGTCTCGCAACAAGCCGCACAGTTTGTGCAAATCGGCTAATACCGGGTCACCGGGTTCGTCAGCCAATAAGCGTTGCAAGACTGGTTGCGGTTGGCAATGCCGGGCAATCGCCGTAACCGGCACGGCATGTAAATGCGCATCGAGCAGCGCCGAGTAATGCAGATATTGCGGGCAATATTGCTCAAGATAGCGATTCGCCAGCTCGGTATCGACCTTGCGCCAAACACCCTCCAGACAGAGGTAGCGCAGAAAGCACAACACCTTCCCGTTTTCCTGGCCCTGGGCAACTACCGCGAAAATCAAACCTTCCGCAGTTTCTATAAAATCTTTGGCTCGATACACGATTAAGTAATTTCCACCCGGTTCCGGCCATTATGTTTGGCCTTGTACAAGGCGGCATCGGCCGCTTCTAGCATTTCCCGTTCGGTTTTGTACTGACCAACATAGGTAGCAACACCCAAACTCAAACTAACGCGCCGCGCTTCCGCCTCCTCAACGGCAATATTTGTTTCAAAAACCTGCCGGCGAATAGCTTCGGCTAATGCACGAGCATCCTGTAAAGGCGTGTCGGGCAAGATCGCTACAAACTCCTCGCCACCATAGCGGCAAACCAGATCGCTATTGCGTTCCAACTGTGCCCTCATAACTTTGGCCACCTCAATCAAACAAACGTCGCCTTGTGGATGACCTAAGGAATCGTTGTAGTTTTTAAAGAAATCGATATCGCAAATGATCAAAGACAATGGCGATTTATTGCGGCGGGACAGCGCAAACTGCATGGCAAGATTACTATCGAAATGGCGGCGATTGCCCAAGCCGGTTAATTGATCGCGCAATGACAAGCGCTCCAATTCCAGATTGGCGGCCTGCAATTCCAGTTGGGTTGTTTGCAGCTTTTGCCGCATGACATAAATCCGCTCCATCGCGATCACTGTCAGCCGCAAACGGGTAGGATTCAGCGGTTTAGGCAGATAGGCATCGCCGCCGGCCAAAATACCGTTAACGAACGATTTGTCGTCATCATGCATGGTTAAAAAAATAATCGGAAACCAATCGGCTTTCTTTAACTCGCGGATCGCTTTGGTGGCTTCGAAACCGCTTAGAAACGGCATTTCCACATCCATTAGAATCAAGTCCACATCATGGTCGGCGATATACTGGAGCGATTCGGCGCCATTCTCGGCATAAGCCAACTCATGCCCCATTTCCTTGAGACATTCGGTGACCAGTTGCCTGATCATTTTGCTATCATCGACCACCAATATCTTCATTGTTCTTCTAGTTGGCTTGAGCAGACCCTCGGATTTTAGCGTAATTCGCCACGTCCACAGAAAACAATTGATAAAACCGGTTCAATCCCCTATCCTCGCCCGCTGGCTTTTCGGCCTAATAACAATCCGTTCTTTCCCTCCAAACCTTAGGAGAAATCATGAAAATCGGTGTTCCCAAAGAAGTTCACGACGGCGAAAAGCGCGTCGCTACCACGCCAGACGCCGCGGAAAAAATCATCAAACTGGGTTTTGAAGTACTGGTGGAAAGCGGTGCCGGCGACAATGCCAATATTTCCGATGACGCTTATCGCGCGGCAGGTGTACAAGTCGTCGCCTCGGCACAGGAACTATGGCAAAACAGCGACATCGTCATGAAAGTCCGGGCCCCCGAGTTTCATCCGCAATTGGCTATCGACGAAGTCGATTTGCTGCGCGAAGGCCAGCAATTGATCAGCTTTATCTGGCCGGCGCAAAACGAAGCGCTGATGCAAAAGCTCGCAACCAAGAAAGTCACCGTTCTAGCCATGGACAGCGTACCTCGTATGTCCCGCGCCCAAAAAATGGACGCACTCAGCTCCATGGCCAACATCGCCGGCTATCGGGCGATAGTGGAAGCCGCCCAACATTTCGGCCGCTTCTTCACCGGTCAGATCACTGCTGCCGGTAAAATCCCGCCCGCGAAAGTGTTGGTGATTGGCGCCGGCGTGGCCGGACTAGCCGCCATCGGCGCCGCGAAAGGCATGGGCGCCATTGTCCGCGCCTTCGATACGCGGCCGGAAGTAAAAGAACAAATCGAGAGTATGGACGCCGAGTTTCTGATGCTGGATTTTCAGGAAGACGGCTCGGGTACTGGTGGTTATGCCAAAACCATGTCCAAAGAATTTATCGAAGCCGAGATGGCCTTATTTGCCCAGCAAGCCAAGGAAGTGGACATCATCGTCACGACCGCCTTGATCCCCGGCAAACCCGCGCCCGAACTGATTACCGCCGAGATGGTGGCGTCGATGAAACCCGGCAGTGTGATCGTCGACTTGGCCGCCGAACAAGGCGGCAACTGCGCCTTAACCGAGAAAAATCAGGTGGTGGTTAAACATGACGTGACCATTATCGGTTACACCAATTTACCCAGCCGCTTGGCCAATCAATCCAGCCAGCTCTACGCCACCAATTTGCGGCATCTGCTCACCGACCTCACCCCCGGCAAAGACGGCAACACCGTCGTCAATATGGAAGACGAGGTGATTCGCGGCGCTACCGTGATTAAGGAAGGCAACATCACCTGGCCGCCACCACCGCCCAAACTATCTGCCGCGCCCAAACAGGCGGCAGCGACCGAAGCGGCAGCCACTGTCGAAACCAAATCGCTGTTGCCGGAATCGGTTAAACAATGGCTGCCGGTATTTTTCGCCGCACTGGCCTTGTTTGGGGTCGGCGCCGTTGCACCCACTTCCTTTCTATCGCACTTCACGGTATTTGTGTTGGCTTGCTTTGTCGGCTACCAGGTGATTTGGAACGTCTCGCCATCGCTACACACGCCATTAATGAGCGTGA
>FSSH01002892.1_pt1 | contig 24764 bp, 36 predicted proteins | sample 1166101 | NCBI WGS metagenome assembly FSSH01 (sample SAMEA32972668, study PRJEB13176) | freshwater metagenome | biome: Drinking water system; feature: Biomass in drinking water that filtered by 0.45 um membrane; material: drinking water | place: USA | collected 2012-12-20 | depth 0 m
AGAGACAGAGACAGAGAGAGAGAGAGCGTCGCCATCCGGCTCCCGCCTGCCCGCCGATTGGAAGCTCCCGGATGAATGGGCTGCATGGGCGGCCAAAACCAGGCCCGACATGGACCCGGCAGAAACCGCGCTGCGGTTCGCAGACTACTGGCACGGCGTGCCCGGGTCAAAAGGTCGAAAAGCCAACTGGCTGGCGACTTGGCGAAATTGGGTCCGAAGTGAAAACCCCGCGCGTGGAGGCGCGCAGATCATGAGTTTTGCAGAGAGAGACGAAAAGGCAAAGCGCCGGCAATGGGAGGAAATGACCGGGCGTAAATGGTCGGACGGCTACGACCATGATGCGGTCCACGCCTCGGGCGCAAAGCCGCTTGAGATCGCGTCATGAGCCTACCGGTTAAGGTCATTGACAGGCTTTTTGAGCGGCTTGGCGCGACATATGGCGGCGCCTGGACGCGCCAATGGTCAGGCGTCCCGATGTCCGACGTAAAAAGCGCCTGGGCTCATGAGCTGCAAGGATTCGCTGGGCGGCTTGAATCGCTGGCCTGGGCGCTTGAAAATCTTCCCGAGCGCTGCCCGAACGTGATCGAATTCCGCAACATCGCGCGCCGGGCTCCATCGCCAGAAATGCAGAAGCTGCCAGAGCCAAAGGCCGATCCTGAGCGCCTGAGGGCGGAGCTTGCAAAGCTTTCGGAAGTCCGTAGATCGGTGGAACAACGGCCTGGAAATGGAAGAGATTGGGCGCGACGCATCATGGGGAGATTCGCCGCTGGAGAGCGGATCAACCCAACCTCGCTGCAATTCGCACGGCAAGCCATGCGCGGAAATTTTGACCAAAAAGGTGGTGAATGAAATGCTGCCAATGCGAATCATCAACACAACGGCCCAACAGTGGGGAGTATTCACTCAAATGCGTCGAGTGCTGTGCCAGGCTGGTGCTGAGTGCCAGGCCCAGCAAGCGCCTGGCCGAGAAAATGCTGGCCGCGATTGCACGCCAGCCGGGCGCACCTGGCCGGGACGAGGTACTGGCGTGCGTGGCCCAGAAGTTGACGAAACACCCCTGAGCGCGGCCGAAGTCGCGCACTACCTGGAGCATTGCGATGGCTGAAAAATTCAGAATTTACAGTCACGACGTGATCGGCAATGACGGCCTCACGTACAGCCTTCGGACGATGCTCACGCTGGAAGAGGTCACCGCGTTAAAGGCGGCTGGGGTCATTCCAAAATCGGCCGATGAAGTCATTGGGCTCAGTTCGTTTGCCGACATCATGGCTGCAGGGTACGAGCTTGAGGCGCACCTTTACCACGGTGGAAGGCTCGCATGATGCCGATGAAATTCGGAAGTGTGTGCAGTGGAATCGAGGCCGCAAGCTTGGCGTGGCGTCCGCTGGGCTGGGATGGGACGCAGGCATTTTGAACTTGCCGGGCGGCAAACCGAAGGGGATGCACTGGCGGACCTTTGAGCGCTTGCAGGCGGCGCACGATGCTCACACCAATCGGGCGCTGGCGGGGATGGCGGCGAAGCTGGGTATCTTGCGCGATAGACTAGACGGGTAAATGTTTCAACGAGGTCCAATGCCAATACCAGCGCTAGATCATCACGGGCTTCTCCCCACTGGCACCCACGATTGCTCAATCAGTGAAATTGAACAATTGTTTTGCTGGAATCCGCATAGGGTTGAACTAATCAGCAAGCTAAAAGACTTTCTTGCTCAACGTTGGCTCCCACTTGGAATCCAGGCACCACTTTGGGTTGATGGCAGTTTCACCCGAAAGAAAGATAATCCTGCGGATATCGATGTTGTGGTGGACGTGGCCCACGTGCCTTTGGCTGATATGGGTCCAGTGCTTGCACTGTACTGTGCTCGTGACCAGCTAAAAACTGATTTTTCTGTTGATTTTTGGGTCAAACATCCCGCGTTTTTTCTTAACGACTTGACGTCATTTTTTTGTTACGCTGGCATCAAGGCAGCAGCAGAATTAGGTATTGATTCCCAACAGATTAAGGGCATACTGAGGGTGAATCCATGAGTCAACACGACAACACCATCCAACAAACAAGAATGTTCCTTGAGAACATGGTTGGCCTTGCCATGAATGCGCAAGCGGCTGGACTCGGCTTGACTGCAGAACAAGTGGTTGGTTCATCGCTCAGCAAGATTGTCGAGATTGCGGAACAGCAATTTCCTTTGGCAAAGGTACTGGATAACTCTGATTTGGTGCTGCACGCAGAAGGCCCAGGTGCATCCCAGTCTATGCCTTGGCTATCCGCCTTAACCTGGATGACCAGCACTGCAGAAACGAACATTCGGAAGCTGGCGGCTGCCTATTTCGATATGCGCGGGGGGAATGGAAAGCAGCTTGCCAGACATATGGACCCACGACTTACCGGCATCGCCCCTGGAAGTCTCTGGATTGGCATCAAGTTGGAGGATGTGCCTCAAACGATAGTTGGTGTGGAGCAAGATTCGTCGTTGACATTGAGCGACGAGCTCCACCTGCTGCCGGGCTTGATTCGCTTCATTGCGGATGAAGGAATGCGACCTGGTATCGAAGAAATTGCTCCTGACCCAGCTATGCGCGATATTGGTTTGGCAGCATTGCTGAGGTTCTCGCCCTCGGGCCGCAAGGGCATTCATACTTTGGAAATTGGTTCGCGGTCGGAAGGCATGATGAGTCTAGGTCAAAGGGAGAGAGTAGTGCTCCGTGAGGCAATTGAGAAACCCAGCATGCGGGCTTCCGTATCAGGCAGTTTTATCGGAGAAATTCGAGAAGCAGACCTTGATAAGTCAAGGTTGCATTTGAGAGGCGTAGAGGGCATCGGGACTTTGCGCTGCGTGGTTCCGGAAATGAGCGTCGATCATGCTCGGGCGCTTTTGGGCAGGCGTGTGCGCGCGATCGGCAACTACCAGGTCAACCAAGATGGTCGCCCTCGACTACTTTTCGTTGAGCGGTTTGAACAGGTACCGGTCACTCAATCCCTCGATCTTCAATAGTTGACTTCTTCTCGCCTAACGCCCACGTCACCCAGTCGCTGACGGGAATGACGGCGAAATTTGGGCTGGCAAACGCCGGGACGTGGAGACGTGGAAACGCCTGCTGACAGCAGCCTGGTGCCGAGCGCATGGGGAGACGCTGGAATTGCTTCCCGCTTTGGACGGCAACGGCGTGGACATTGTTTTCCGCCGAACAAGCCAACTGACGCGCAGCGAGTGTGCCGACCTGATCGAATTCGTCCAATGCTGGGCAGCGGAGAATGGGGTGCAGACGTGACAGAGCTTGTTTTACCATGGCCGCCAAAGGCGCTCAGCCCCAACACCAGAGTCCATTGGGCGGTCAAAAGCAAGGCGGCCAAGGCGTATAGAGGCGCCTGCTATTGGCTCACAAAGCAGCTCATGTCAGCAGGTGGGCTGCGCGATCTACCCGAAGGCGAGCTGCACATATGGGTCGATTTTTACCCACCGGACAGGCGCCACAGAGACGATGACAACATGATCTCCGCTTTCAAGAGCGGGCGCGACGGGATCGCGGAAGCGCTTGGGATCAATGACAAGCGGTTTCGAATGCACCCCTACGTCAAAGATCAGATTGGTGGAATGGTCAAAGTCAGAATCACGGGGGCACCATGACACCATGCCCAAAGGCGCCAAGCGACCGCAACCCGCACCTTCGGCGAATGGCCAGCAAATATGGCTGCATGTTTTTGTGGCGCCCAGGATGCATGGGGCATGACACCAGCACCACAGTGCTGTGCCACACAAACGTGCTGGCCGATAGCAAGGGCATGGGCTACAAAGCCCACGATGCGCTTGGAATCTTCGGGTGCGCAGTCTGTCATGCCGCAATGGATCATGGCGGGATTGATGCAGGTGAAAAAGCCCTCGCCTGGCAAGAGGCTAGGGGCAGGATGCTGCGCCTGCTGTGGGACATTGCCGACTCCCCGACAGCGAGACCGAAGGATAGAGATACTGCATTGCTCGCACTGCAATTCCAGCGTGGCTGTTACAAAATATCCGACGAACGGTAAAAAAAGAGCTTGACAGGCCCGCGTAAATGGGTATACTTCAACACATGGACGGCACAAAAGCAGTCCGCCGACGCCACCCGGTAGGTGGCTCCTCAAGAGGAAAGCATCATGACCACATTCAGCACCTGGACCCACCCCGCCACCGGCGCGGTCCGCGTCTACATCAGCGGGTTCGGTCAGACTAAAGTCTGGGCCGAGGAGCAAGCCGCTGATTCCTTCGGCGACACCATCCGCATTTTGGCCGTGAACCCGAACCGAAACCGCTCAGAGCTCGGCAATATCGTCAACGACGCCGAGCGCACCATCAACGAAGCCGCTGGCAAGCGCGTCAAGCTCTTCGCTGACCTGCTGGCCCTCGCATCCAAATAACCCCGCCCGCCCGCCACGGCGGGCTACTTTGGAGAATCACGATGACCCATGTACAAGCCGAAGCCGCAGCCATCGCGGCCGCTCAGACGGCCATTGCGGCCCACTACGACGCAGCCCGCGCCGAACTCTCGGCTCTTGGCTGGTTTGGCAAAGAGCTGGATCGCAAGGCCCGCAAGTTGGCCCTCAAAAAGGGCGGCTTCGGCTTGCCCGAAGGGTGGACGATTGCCATGGTCACCCCGCCCAACTGGGGGCATGGCGCGCTGGGCTACCGTGGGCAGTCTGCCCTGGACATGCAGCCATGACCGGCAAGCACTACCAGTGGCACAAGGCCTGGACGCGTGACGCACAGGGCCACCTGGTGCACACGTCTGGCCTGCGCCTGCTCGTAACCCATGGCCCGGGATTCACCGACCTTGAGACCGACGATGCCAGCTTGGCCATTCTCCAGGCCCGCGAGACCAGCCGGGGCGTGCCAGCGCATCAACTTGCCGAGCGCGTCCAGCGCCTGGTCAAAGAAGCCCAGATGTACCAGGAGCGCAATCCATGACCACACTCGCCGCCCCACAATTCGCCGCACTAGCGCAGCTCCTGCGCCTGCGTGGTGGGTCAGCAAAGGAGGTCGCCCGCATGGCCCTTGTGGGCGGGGCTACAGTGCCAGACGCAGCCCGGGCCATGGGTATGCGCTACCATCTAGCCTACAAAGCCGTAAAGCGCGCTAAAGACGGCCTTGCGCTGGCATTAATCGCAGTTTGAGAGGACGCCGCGGTGGCCAGACCAATCGGTAAGAACATCATCAGCATGTGTGAAATCGTAGAGAGCATCGGCCCATGTACAGCGCGAGAGGTACACAATCAGGCCCAGCAGATGCTGATCGTGGCCGTGAGGAAATATCTTAAGCGGGCAGCCGCGCTTGATCTTTTGCGCATCCGCAGAGGTGATGCCGTGATATTTGAAGTGGCCAGTGGCTGGCGCGCCCGTATTGATGCGGCGCCGCGCAAAATGACCGAACCAATTCCACGGGCATCGGAATTGCTGCAGGCTGAGCGGATCACGCGCCGGGCCATCAAGGTGTGCCCGAGTAGCGTTTTCGAGCTGCACCGCCACTTGTAGTATTCCCAGCAAAGTGGTGTAATAGCAACATGTTGCTTACAGCCAAAAAAGAAGCATTCGCGCAGGCAGTTGTCAGCGGAATGAATCAATCCGACGCCTACCGCGCCGCGTACAAGGTGCGCCCGGACACAAAGCCGGAGTCAGTGAATCAAAACGCATCACGCATCATGGCTGACGTCAACGTGGCGTCAAGGGTCGCAGAATTGCGCGCCCCGGCAGCAAAGAAGGCCCAGATCACGCTGGAAAGCCACCTGGAAGACCTGCTAATGCTCAGGGACAGGGCTCTGGAGGAAAAGCAATACAGCGCAGCTATTACGGCGGAGGTAGCGCGAGGCAAGGCCAGCGGTGTGCACGTGGAACGCTCAGAAGTGACCGGAAAAGACGGCGCCCCACTGAATCCGCCTGTAATCAATTTCATCCGTGAACGTCTATCTAAGTGATCCGCAGCATGAATTCGTCTGCACAGAAGAGCCGCACCCGCTTTTCGTGGGGGGCTATGGCAGCGGGAAGTCGCACGCGGCTATTTGCCGCGCCGTCGCGCTAAAGCTCAAATACCCCAAACAGACGGTGGCCTACTACATGCCCACCTATGACCTGGTTAGGACAATCGGCTTTCCGCGCTTCACGGAGCTAATTGAAAGCCTTGGGGTCGAGTATTCACTCAACAAGACCGACGCCACAATCACATTTGGCAATTTCGGGCAGATCATTTTCCGCACGATGGACACGCCCGAGCGGATCATCGGGTACGAGGTGGCAGATAGCCTGGTTGACGAGCTTGACACACTACCCGCAGAAAAGGCCCGTGATGTTTGGATAAAGATCGTCGCGCGCAACCGACAAAAGAAGCGTGACGGCAAGCCAAACACAATCGGCGTGGCTACGACGCCGGAGGGGTTCCGGTTCGTGCATGAAATGTGGGTGCGCGACCCGAGGCCCGGCTATCAGGTGATTCGAGCGCCAACAAGCTCCAACTCTGCGAATCTGCCGGATGGCTACATAGACAGCTTGCGGGCGATTTATCCGCCGGAGCTTCTTCAGGCTTACCTTGATGGCGAATTCGTCAACATGACGTCCGGCTCTGTGTACAGAGACTATGACCGCGACCGGTGCGCAAGCCGCGAGGTTATCAAGCCAGGCGAGCCGTTATTTATCGGGCAGGACTTCAACGTAGGCGAGATGGCCAGCGTGATTTTCGTGCGCCGCGCGGACGGTCTGCACGCTGTGCAGGAATTGACCGGCGTCTACGACACCCCGGAGCTGGTGCAGATCATCACGGATCGATGGCACTCAGCAGGGCATAAAATATTCATCTACCCGGACGCGAGCGGCAATAGCAGAAAGACGGTAGATGCCAGCCAAAGTGACATCAGCATTTTGAGAAAATCCGGGTTTATGATCCGGGCTGCGCACAGCAATCCGGCTGTGAAGGATCGTATCCTGGCCGTGAATGGCGCGCTGTCGAGCGGCAAGGTGAAGGTGAACGCATTGGCGTGCCCGCAGACAGCGCGATGCCTGGAACAGCAGGCTTATGGCCGAAATGGTGAGCCTGACAAGAAAAGCGGGCATGACCATTTGAATGATGCGTTTGGCTACACTGTGGCATACGAATACCCGATCACGCGCCCGGTGTTGCGTGGGCATGTTTCCTTCGGCTTTTGATAGGACAAGAAAATGTCGATTACTTCAACCAATGCACAGTACGACGCGGCGCTTGCAAGGTGGGCGCGTAATCGTGCGGCGCTTGCTGGGCAGGACGCGGTCAAAGAGGCCGGGCATCTATTTCTGCCCGATGACTCATACGAGGACAAGTCAAAAGACGGGCGAAGCCGGTATGCACGGTATCTGGCGCGGGCGACATGGATGCCGATCACGGGCTACTCGCATACCGGGCTGATTGGCATGATCTTCAGGCTTCCCCCAACGCTTGAGATTCCGCCGAATCTGGAATATACGCTTGAAAATGCCGACGGCTGTGGCCAGTCGCTCACTCGCCTTGCTGCGTCCGTATGCTCCGAGCTGCTGATTGTCGGGCGCGCTGGCATCCTTGTTGACTACCCGCGTTTAGATGGCGTGCCTGACAGCGAGGCCGAACAATCGCTTGGCCTCGAGGCGCGGCTGAAGCTCTACCATGCGGAAAATATCGACCATTGGGCGTTCGACTTTCAAAACGGTAAAAAGCGGCTTACCATGGTGAAGCTGCGCGAAGTCGTCACTGAGACAAGCGATGACTTTGTAGATTCATCGGCAATGCGCTATCGTGTGTTGAGGCTTCAAGATGGCGTTTATACGCAGACGCTTCACAATGACAAGGGCGAGATTCTTGATGGGCCAATCATCCCACTGATGGCAGGCGGCGTCCCATTCGATCACATCCCGTTCCAATTCATCGGCGCGAACAACAACGGCGAGGCTATCGACGCGGCTCCGCTTTCGGGTATTGTTGACCTCAACGTGTCGCACTATCAAATGAGTGCGGACAGCGCCAAGAACCTGCATATCCATTCGGGCGGGCTGATGGTCATCAGCTCCGATATGGATACAGAACAGTGGATCGCGGCCAACCCCAACGGCGTGACTGTGGGGGCAGATCAAGGTGTATTTGTCGGGCCTGGTGGAAGCGCCACACTGCTACAGCTTGAATCCGCGTCTGCGGTCGAAGAAAAGATCAAGCGCCTGGAAAACCAGATGCTGTCAGTAGGCGCGCACCTAATTACAGACAAAGGTGACAACGAAACCGCAGAAGCCGCGCGCATCGATGCCAGCTCCAAAGCCGCGTCATTGCTGCGCACCACTGACAATGCCAGCGAGGCGATCGAGGCCGCGCTTGAGGATGCGGCGTTGTTCATGGCCGCTGATCCGAACACCGTGATGTTCAAACTGAACAGGGACTTCTACCCCGACAGCCTTGCCGCTCAGGACGTGATGGCGCTGATCCAGCTTCAGGATCGCGGCAACATCGCGGCGCTTGATGTCCGCTCCAAGCTGCGCCGCGCAGGATGGATTGCCCCCGAGCGCACGGATGAACTGATTGATGAATCTGCGCTACCTGCTGAGCTGATTGCACCCGGTGCGTAATTCATGAGCGCAAACGGATTCCTGCGTGATGCCATGACGCGGCATCAAATATTTTTGCAGCGATTCGGCGGAGGCTTGGCACGGCAAAATCTTCCCGCGATCCGGCTCATGCAGAGACAGATCAGGGAGCTTTTACAGCGCACAGACTTGACTGATTTTCAGACAGCAAGATTGGCCGTCCTGGCGCAGGACGTTAACCAAATTATCACAGCAAACGCGCTGAATATCCGAAAGGTATCAGTCCCGGTGCTTGAGGAATTCGCGGCAAGTGAAGCCGCCTTCAATGAGCGCTTGCTTGGCGGCGCTGTGAAGGTCAGCCTTTTAGGGATCACGCCTGAGGCGCTTCTGCCCAATGTGCTTACCGCACCACTCACGTTGATCAGCGGAAAAACGTCAGTCGTTACGTCGATTGATGGAATCTTCAACGTTTTTGCAGAAGGCGCAGCGCGCGAGATCATGACCTCAGTGCAGGCGGGCCTTATCAGCGGGCGCACGAACAGGCAGATCGTCAACGACATCAGCAGCATGATTGGCACGCGCACAAAGGCGCAGGCTGAGACGGTGGTCAGAACCGCAGCGAATCACGTAGCCTCGCTGGCGCGTGATTCTGTGTACCAGCAAAACGCAGATGTACTTGATGGCGAGATATGGAGCGCCACACTGGACAGCCAGACGCGCCTTGAACACGCGGCACTAGATGGCGAGGAATTCGAGGTAGGGCGCGGGCCTATGACGCCCCTGGGCTACAACTGCCGATGCGTGCGCGTGCCCAAGGTGAAAGCGGTGTTCGCATTCTTGCGCGAAGGTGCAACGCGCGCGGCGTCAACGGGGCCGGAGCCGTCGTCTACAGCAACATTCGGCGGATGGCTTGGGCGCCAGCCAGCATCGTTTCAAGATGAATTCCTCGGGCCACAACGCGCGAAGCTTTTCCGCGAAGGCGGCCTGAGCATTGGGAAATTCGTGGATCAACGCAATGTGAGGTACACATTGGATGATCTTCGGAGACTGGAGCCGCTTGCATTTGAGCGTGCAGGGCTATAATATTCATAGCGTTATTTTTTATGGGGTTAAAAGATGGCAATCAAATTTGAAGTTGAATCACTCGATGGGCTCGACGATTCGATCAAACCGCTTTACGAGGCGCACGGCGACAAATTCAGGCTTTCAGTCGAAGGGCTTGATTCAGGTGATGAATTGAAAGAGGCGCTGCGCAAGGAGCGCGAAGAGCGCAAGGCGGCCAGCTCGCGCGCGTCTGAGCTTGAGAAAAAGCAGTCCGAAGCGGAACAAAAGCGGCTTGAAGAAAAACAGGAATTTGAGAAGCTGTGGAAGAGGGAGAAGGAATTGCGCGAGGGCGCGGCCACTGAACTGGAGACCGTGAAGCGCGCAATCAGTGAAAAACAGCGCTCTGAAACAGCTTTCAAAATTGCAGCGCAGCTGACCCGAGACACGGCGCGGGCCGCTCTGTTGACAAAGGAAGCGCTACAATATATTGTGCAAACGCCCGAAGGCGTTAAAATATCCGGGCAAGCGGGCGATATGACTGAGGATCAGTTGCAGCGTCAACTTGCAAAGGACTATCCGTTCCTGGTGGACGGAAGTGGCGCGGCTGGTGGCGGGGCTACTGGTGGTGGCGCAAGCGGCGGGGCTGCGCAAGGAAGCATGGGCGGGAACAGAAGCGAAAGGGTTTCTGCGATTGCTCGAAAGTTCAACATTCCAACCCACTGAGGTAGTAAATCATGTCTCTCGCTCAAATGCAGGTCTTCAATGACTATGTGGCCCCCGCCACAATCGAAACGCTTGGCCAAATGGTCGAGAAATTCAACGCCGCCAGCAATGGCGCGATCCGCCTGACTACGCAGGGCTTTTTCGGCGACTTTTTGCAGGAATCGTTCTTCGCCGCCATCCATTCGGCGCAACGCCGGGTTGATCGCTACGCCGCGCAAGCCGCTGCAAGCGCAACCGATCTGACCCAACTGAAGCACAGCTCTGTGAAGGTCGCCGGTGGGTTCGGGCCTGTCCGGTACGAGCCGGGCCAAATGACGTGGCTCACCAAGCCGACCGCCGAAGGTATCGAGGTCGCCTCGCGCAACCTGGCTGAAGCCATCATGCATGATCAGCTGAACACCGCCATTGCCGCCCTTGTCGCGGCCATTGCGAATCAGCCCACGGCCACGAATGACGTTTCTGCGACCGCTGGCATCAACTACGTCACCATGAACGCGGCTCACGCCAAATTCGGCGACCGTAGCGGCGACCTGGTGGCGCAGATCGTGACCGGCTCCGTCTATCACAAGCTGATCGGCGCGAACCTCACGAACACGCCGCAACTGTTCCAGGCGCAAGGCGTGCGGGTGGTTGACATCCTCGGCAAGGCAGTGATCGTGACCGACGCCCCGGCCCTGTTCCTCGCTGGCGCTCCGAATAAGGACTTTGTTCTGTCGCTTGCGCCCGATGCCGCTATCGTTTTTGATGGCTCGGACATGATCTCGAACATCCAGACGAACAACGGCCAGACGCGCATTGAAACGACTCTGCAGGTGGACTACACCTTCGGCCTGGGCCTCAAAGGCTACACCTGGGACGAAACCAACGGCGGAAAGTCGCCGACCGATGCAGAGATTGCGACCGGCTCGAATTGGGACAAGGTTGCCACCGACATCAAGAACACGGCTGGTGTCATCACTGTGGGCGACTCCGCCAAGGCGTAAACCTAAGCGGGCCGGGCATCGACCTGGCCCGCTTCCCCAGAGCAAGGAAAAACCATGTCCAAGAAAATCGCTTACGAGGTTCACCCTGTTTCGCCGGAGCGCAAAAAAGAGCTGCGCGAGCAAGGTTACGTGATTGTTGATGCGCGATTCAAGCCCGCAGAAGCAAAGCCCGCCGAAGTCAAGTCGCAAAAAAACGGGTAATCCATCATGGCCGTCACCTACACAAACGCCGTCAAAGTCGCCCGGATGAATGCAGTGGTAACGGCAATCGGCGCAAGCGGGCTTGTCAAACTGTTTACCGCCGCCGATGCGCTGCTCGCTACGTTTACGCTAGCGGCGACCGCTGGCACCGTTGCTGGTGCAGGCGTCCTGACCTTGAGCGACGCCAATGGCGCGACGCCAGGGATCATGAGCACCACGGCATCGGCAGCTGGCACTGCTGCGAAGTGCAGCATCCAAACGTCGGGCGGCACTGACATCATCACCGGGCTGACTGTCGGCACCAGCGGAACAGACGTCATCATAGACAACCCTGTGCTTGCATCGGGTCAAGCGGTGCAGATCAACACTGGCACGATTACGCACGCGGCATAATCAGACGCCAGTGCATGCGTCTCCAGAACTGAGGGCCAATCGTGCCAGTTAAACACGCTTTCGTCTCGCCAGTACTGGACGACGCCGATCCAAACTCGGTGAGTCCATCGCATTGGAATGATGACCATCCGCTGGTGGACTACCTGGACTACCCGCTGCCCTCTGGTGCAGTAGGTGCCCCGCCTGCCAACACAGTGCGGGCTTTCATGAAGTCTGTGGCCGGTCGCGCTCACCTCGCCATGATGGGGCCATCGGGTCTCGACTCGATCTTGCAGGAACATTTCGGGCGCAACAAAGTGGCCATCTGGAGCTCTGCGGGCAACTCCACCACGATCACTGTCATTGGCGCGGCAGCCCTCACTGCCACTGGCACAGTCACAGCGGCCAATTGGGCGGCGACGAACAGGCACACCCGGCAAAAGCGAGCCGACTACCTCATCACCACTGCGGCCACAACTGCCGTTGCGGGCTTTCGGCTTGCTGCAGCCCAGTGGACGATCGGCGCAGCAACCGCAGGGGATGGCGGCTTCACATTTATCTTTCGGTGGGCACCTGCCACCGGTGTGGCTGTGGCAACGACCCGATGCTTTGTAGGCATGGCCAACACCACCGCAGCTCCAACGGACGTACAGCCGTCCACGATCACAAACATCGTGGGCTGCGGTTGGGAATCCGGCGACACCAACATGAGCATCATGCACCGAGGCGCGGGGGCCGTGACAAAGATTGACCTTGGCGCCAGCTTCCCCCGCCCGTCGGCTGACCGGACGAGCTCGCTCGAATTGGCCCTGTTTTCTCCGCCGGGTACGACGCAGAGTGTGGGTTATCTGGTGACAGACCTTGTGAGCGGGGCAGAAGCCTCTGGACTCATCACGACCAACCTGCCGACGAACGCCACCCCGCTTGCCCCACGTGGGTGGCTCAGCGTGGGTGGTACTTCAAGCGTTGTCGGCATGACGCTGATGGGCGGATACCTCAGCTCGGACTTCTGACATGGCCGCGTTTCAAGTAAACGCCTTTCAGAATAATGCGTTTCAGCTCACGGAGCCTGGCGGGGTATCCGTACACCTCAGAAGCCCCACTGGCGTAGCCACAGCGGGCAGTACGGCCAGCGGAACGGTAAGCACCGACGTTGGCAACGGCACGCTGTATTGGCGGGCCACCACGAACGCCAGCGAGTCCATTGCCACGGTCAAGGCGGGCAGCTCGCAAGCGGTCGCCGCCACCGGCGTACAGAATGTGCTTGTCACGGGGCTGACCCCTGACACGCAGTATTACCTGCACTTCACGCAAACCACCACGGTGCCCGAAGATGCGGCTGTGGTCAGCAGCGCGGCATTCACCACAGCGGGCACGCAGTTGCTGCTTTCGCCCGAGGCGTTCGACAACGCTGCCTGGGCCACCTTCAGCGCGCCAACGGTCACGGCCAACGTCGAGAATGACCCCAACGGCAATGCCACGGTAGATAACGTCAACCTGGGGCAGGACTTACGGCAGCACATTGCCAGCCTGCCCGCGGGAACGTACACACTGTCCGCCTACGTGAAGAGCGGCCCGGCCACAGCGGCCACGGCGGTTCGGTTCACCACGAACAACACGCTGGCCTGGAACACGGGCATCAGCCAGAAGAACACTTTAAGCACCACGCTTACGCTGTATTCGACCACCTTCACGCTGGCCAGCACGCAAGCTCTTGCGATCATCATCGGCGCTGTAGATGCCACAGGCGCAGCAGACGGCACGATCACGGGCAATTTCCGTATTGCCTGGGCGATGCTGAACAAGGGCAGTGTGCGCGGCGACTATGTGCCCCAGGACGTGCCGACGGTCAATGTATCTATTGGCGCAACGGAGACTGGAAGCGATAGCGCTTCTTTGGCCACAATTGCGGTCGCGGCTGGCGCGCTGTCCGCCACAGAGTCCGGGGCAGACACTGCGTCGATACAGGCTGGCGCGACTGCGGCCGTATTGCCGTCTGCTACAGAAACAGGAGCTGATTCGGCGTCAATTGCGGCCATTGCACCGGCGCAGTGCGCAATTGCTGCGGCAGAGGCTGGGCAGGATTCGCTATCTATTGCAGCAATCGCGCAAGCGCAGGCGTCACTGTCTGCTGGCGAGGCTGGCGCTGATATTGCGAGCGTGGTCGCCGCCGCAGTTGCCGCGCTTGCAATATCCACGCCTGAGGTCGGCTCAGACACTGCGGCAATTTCTGCATCAGCGCCTGCTATCGCATCAATAGCGGCAACAGATGCATCCCAGGATACGGCCAATGTCGTGGCTCAGGCCGTGGCGCAGGCATCGTTGACAGCCCTTGAGTCTGTAGCTGATACAGCGGCTATTGCTGGCGCTGCGCCGCTGTCTGCAAGCATTGGCGCGGTTGAATCAGCATCCGACACAGCAAGCATTACCGTCGGCTCAGTTGGTGGTACTGTCAGTACGTCGATTACCGCAGTTGAATCAGTTTCCGATGCTGTGGCTGTTTCGGCTTCTGCGTTGGCAAGCAGTTCCATTGACGCGTTTGAGTCATCAAGCGATACGGCTGGGATTCTGGCGTCTGCCATTGCTGCGGGGAGCTTCATCGTTGCTGAGGCTGGGTTCGATTCGGCAGAGGTTCGCGCATACGCAGAAGCACAAGGATTTATCGCCGCTCTCGAGTCAGGCTCGGACTCAGCAGAGTTATTTTTAATCGACCCTGCAACTATCAATATGATAGTGAAGACCGTTTATAAAGACGCTCTGTACACACGATCCGCACAGTTTGGCGCTGGTTTCCAGGTGGCCAAAAGCGCATCGCCGGAATATGCAGTCCAATCGGAGAAAGACGCTGGTTTTCAGAGGGCTAAAAATGTATCATCGGACTATGCCGGTATATCGGCGAAGGATGTGGGGTTCTGACCATGGCTATTGATTTTGTAGCAGGCGACACAGCAAGCAAAATTGCCGTTACGTGTCTCGACAAGCGCACAGGCGCGGCCATTGATCTGACCGGCGCAATCGTGTTGATTCGCTGGCAATCCGGCGCGACCCTGGTAGAGCGGCCAATGGTTGTCACCAATGCCCCTGCGGGCGTTGCAGAGTACGCCTTTGGCGCTGGCGAGCTTGAATATTCCGGACCTGTGTCGATTGTGGAGGGTGTTCGGGTTTCAGCTATGAAATTTGAAGTTGAGATCACGGACGGCAACGGCAAGAAAATGACAAACCTGCGCACCATCGATGTTTGGCTGCGCGATCAATTGGGGTAAGCAATGGCCATTGTTGTTGGAACGAATAGCTACGTCACGTCTTCGGACGTGATCGCCTACGCGCTGGATCGCGGAGTTACGCTCACCGGCAATATTGATGCGGCAATCATCAAAGCCATGGACTATCTTGAGTCTCTGGAGCCGAAGTTTCAGGGCGACCGGACTGACCCGCTGCAATTGCTGGCGTGGCCGCGTGCGGGTGTGTGGATCAACGGAGCGGATATTGACCCGCTGGCTGTGCATCCGCGCGTCAAGAATGCGCAGATGGTGCTCGCTATTGAGGCCAGCCGTGGCGTGGACTTGATGCCGACTGTGCCAGGCGGGGCAAAGGGCGCGGTCATCAAAGAAAAGGTTGACGTTGTGGAGGTCGGCTACGCGCAGGGTCGTAGTTCAATGCAGCCCGTGATCACGGCTGCCGCGGCATTGCTTGCGCCATTTTTCTCCACGGTGGGCGGTGCATCCAATTTCATTGTGAGGCGCGCATGACCGGGTTTTACGATGGCCTTGCCGAAACTGCCGGAACATTGCTGGCGCAGTTTGGCAAGCCTTTGACGCTCAGGATTCAGACGGGCGCGAGCTTTGACGCCGTGAATCAGGTGACTGACCCGGTCTATCAGGACTATGCGGTAAGCGGGCTTGTGCTGAATTTTTCCGGCACGATCAATGAGGCGGGCACTATCGTCAATTCGCTTGACAAGAAAATCATCGTGTCCGTTGCCGGTGCGCCGGAGCCGACCACAGGCGCATTGGTGATTGACGGTGCCACCATCTACGCGATCCAGAACGTCAAGCCGCTGTCACCCGCTGGCGTGTCAGTGATTTATCAGCTTCAAGGGAGGGCCTGACCGTGAGCTTTTCCAGCGATATAGAAAAGATAGCGAAGAAGCTTAACCAGTCAATTGAATCGACGGTCAGGGCAACTGCACTAGAACTGTTCGGGTCAATTATTGTGGGCACCCCAGTGCTTACAGGACGAGCTAAGGGCAACTGGCAAACCAGCATTAACGAACCGATCACGTCTGTCATTGATCGCGCAGGCGACACTGAAGCAATTGCAGAACTCAAGAATGTTGCTGGTGGAAGTATCGCGGGGAAAATCCTGTGGTTGTCAAACAATCTGCCATACATTCGGCGGCTCGAATTCGACGGGCATTCAAGCCAGGCGCCGGCTGGAATGGTCAGAATCAACGTGTCCCGGATCAAGTCCATCGTGAGCAATGCAGCGAAGGACAACAAAATATGACCGCTGCCATCAACTCTGCGCTGATTGCAGCCTACCGGGCAGGCGGCTTCTTTAGCGACGCTTTGACAGCGTATGAAAACTCTGCGTTCGTCAAGCCTCCGGCGAATGCTTCATGGGCTTCGGTGTTTTTTTTGCCAGCGCAGAATTCAAGCCTGTCGCTCGACTCAAACGAACATAGCGGGGTCATGCAGATTGATGTGAATGCGCCAACAAATATCGGCGCTTGGGCAGTAATTTCTGTAGCAGACAATATAATGTCTGTGTTTCGTCATGGCGCTTTCTTCACGGCTGCGGGGCAACGTGTAGAGGTCGCCAGCACATCAATCAGCCCTGGGCGGGTTGTTGATGGCTGGTATCGTGTTTCTGTGTCGGTTTTTTATCGGGCATTTGTCCCACGCTAAGGAGATTGAATCATGGCTAATCTTGTCACTCTTGCAGGCACAATCATCAGTGTTTCTGCAAACATCCCTGCGACTTATGACAGCTCAGGGTTCACAAACGTCGCAATGGTCTATACGCCTGTCGGTGAAGTCACCAACCTAGGAAGCCGTGGCCGGACCTACCAAGACGTATCGTTTACCACGCTTGCAGAGCGAGGCACGGTCCATCTGAAAGGCACATATGATGAGCCAGAGACAACGTTTGAGATGGTTTCTGACCGCACCGACGCGGGCCAGATCATCATGAAGACGGCCAGCGGCTCAGACAGCGATTTTGCATTCAAACTGGTTTACCAAAATGGCGAGATCGATTACTTTTTGGGCAAAGTCTTTTCGTTCGTCACGAATGGCGGAGACGCGAACGCAGTTCGTTCCGTGAGCGCCAATATCCGCATTGATCGCCGTGGCGTTGTGGAGGCCTGATCTCAATGGACCTTGCTGCACTAAAGCCTGCTGAAACTGCAACGATGCAGGTTAATCACCCGCTCACTGGCGAGCCGATTGAGGGCGCGAGCATCGAACTCTACGGGACGGACTCGCGCCACTATTTCGGGCTGCAACTGGACGATGTGATCAGCCGTGCGCGCGGCAAGTTTTCAGAAGACGAAGACCTGAAAGACCGATTGCTGGCAAAGTTCGTTGCGATGACAAAAAGCGTCAAAGGGCTTGAGTACAACGGTGAACCTTTGGACGCAAAGACGCTGTACACGGAGTTCCCTTGGGCGCTTGAACAGGTGCAGAAGTTTGTTGATGATCGCGCTAATTTTTTTCAGAGTGCCTAGGCGAAATAGAGACCTTCGCGCGGCAACTTGCCTGGGCTGACACTAGCAGAAAAGCGTCGGACAAGCCGCGCAAGGCAGAGATGAAAATCAACATGCCGCCGCTGCGATTCGGCTACATCGTTGATCTTGCGAGAGAGGTCGGGTTATATCAAAAATCGTGGCCCGACATTCACGCATGGCAGAGTTTGACCGGCATTGTTGTGACAAAATTTGAGGCGGTGATGATCCATGAATTACTTGATTCCTACACCAGCGCCGTCTCGCAATTCCACGGCAGCGATGCGCCCCGCCCATGGGTCGGCGGGTACATTGATCGCGAGGCCGTTGGCAATTCCATTCGGGCCACTCTGCGTGGGAGGTGACCCGTGGAAATAGCGAACCTCAAAATTGGCATTGATGCTACGGACGTACCCAAGGGTGTCCGAGAGATTGACAAGCTCACAAAATCCGCAACGTCTGCGGAAAAAGCATCAGCAAAGCTGAGTGGAGCGCTCGCAGGTATCTCTGCTGGCATTGTTGTCACTGGCTTTACTAAGTGGATCAAATCATCGATTGACTCTGCCGATGCATCCGCCAAGGCCGCGCAGTCTGCGGGCATCTCTGTGCAGGCCCTCACCGGACTGCAATTCGCTGCTGATCTTGCTGGCGCATCAAACGAACAGCTTGCTGAATCCTTCAAATTCCTGAACGTCAACATCGTTGAGGCCAATCGCGGGAGCGAAAAACAGGCTGTAGCGTTTGCCCGCTTGGGCGTCGCCACAAAGGACGCTGCCGGACAGGCGCGCGCAGCCGACAAGGTGATGCTTGACATCGCCGATAGGTTCGCTGGCCTGAAAGACGGTGCCGAAAAAACAGCAATCGCGCAAGAACTCTTCGGACGCTCCGGCGCGAAGATGATCCCGTTCCTGAATCAGGGGCGCGAAGGAATTCTGGCGCTCACTGAACAGGCGCGTTCATACGGTCTGGTTTTGTCCGATGAAGTTGCAAAGGCATCCGAGCAATTCAATGACTCGCTCACCACGCTGGGGGCCATCTCCAAAGGATCAGCCAATCAAGTCGCGGCTGATCTTCTTCCAACTTTGAATAGCCTGACTGGTACCTTGATCGAGGTATCAACACAGACCGACACCACCGCCATCGCAGCATCCGCATTCGGTATTGTGCTGAAGTCGCTTGGCTCTACGGCGCTGGTAGTCGGCGGCATCTTCGGCGCAGTTGGGAAGACCCTGGGGGCGATTGCTGGCGCTCTCGTTGCGCTGGCGACGGACGGGTTCTCCACTGCGTTTGCTGTGCTTAAAGAGGGCATTACAGACGTTACGGATACTGTCGCTGGCACTGGCAAGCGCGTGGCTGATCTGTGGTCTGGCGCAGCAGAACAGACCGGGGCCGCCGCAGCTAAAACGAGCAAGGTGCTTAAAGACCTTGGCGCGCAGTCAGACGACACGTCGAAGAAAATAAAAGACGCTACGGCATCGGCTCGCAAAGCAATTGCAGATCAAATTGCACAATTGCGGCTGCAAGCCGACACGCTTGGATTGTCTGCCAAGGATGCAACGCTGTACAAGCTGGCACTGGACGGCGTGGCCACCGCAAGCCAAAAAGCCGAAGCGGCTACGCTTCTGACAAGAATCGCAAACTTCGAGGCTAATAAGGCGATTGAAGAACAGATCGAAGCACTATCAAAACAGGAGTTTGTACTTGGACTAACGACAACGCAGGCTACCCTGTATCAACTTGCGGCAAGCGGCGCTACAAAATCGCAGATTGATCTTGCACGCGCAACACTGGACACAATCGACAGCTTCAACAAGGCTGATGAAGCGCTAAAGGCGCAGACAAATTCGCTGCTGTCCATGATTGACGCTGCTGATTTTTCACGCATCAAGCGCGATCAAGCCGATATGGTGTTGCTGATGAAGGCTTTTACAGACGGCGTTGTTCTTGCCGATGGCACTCTCAAAAAGCTGAGTGAGGAAGAATATCTTGACGCTGTGTCCAAGCGGCTTGGAATCGTTGCGAGCGAGGTCCAAAAATCAGAATCATTTGCCGAGCAAGCGGCGAAAAATATTCAGGACTCATTTGCCAAGTTCCTTTTCAATCCATTTGATGGCGGCGTGAAAGGTCTTGTAAAAGGATTCGCCTCTGCGATCAGGCAGATGATCGCGCAGGCTGCATCTGCAAAGCTGCTTGAACAACTTGCACCAGGTGGCGGCGGTGGCATCCTTGGCGGGCTTGGCGGGCTGATCACCAAAGGCATCGGCGCACTCGCGGGGGTATTCGGTGGCACCGCCGCGCCCACCACGGGCGACTTTGCCCGGCTTGATCGGGCAAGTTTCGATGGTGGCGGCTTCACCGGAACAGGCTCGCGCAGTGGCGGCATTGATGGTCGCGGCGGCTTTCTGGCCACGCTGCATCCTAATGAGACGGTGATTGACCACACAAAAGGCCAAGGAACCCAGCCAGTCACGGTGGTGCAGAATTTCACGGTTGGAGACGTGGCCAGCATTTCGGCTGTGCGCGAGGCTGTGGCGAACAGTGAGCGCAGGATTGCTGGCGCACTGAGCCGCAGTCGAACCTACGGCGGAGCGCTCGCATAATGGCCTCGATTCCACTGCCTTCTATCCTGCGCGTATCGTCGCAGCGCGCATCGCTGGATATTAACCAACGCATCGGCGCGTCTCCATTCGGAGGCTCAGAACAGGTCGTTGACGTGCTGAACGACAGGTGGCGTTTCAGCCTGTCTGTGCCCGTCATGAATTTCAGCGACGCGGCCCAGGTGGAGTCGTACATCAACTCCATGCGCGGGCAAGTCAACACCAGCCCCATGCACCATATGGCACGGCCTCAGCCGCGAGGTACCGCGCGAGGAACCATGGTGCTTGCTGCGAACGCGGCGCAGGGCGCAGCGTCAATCCAGATCAGCGGCGTTTCTCCAGCTAATGGAACTCTGTTGGCTGGTGACATGATCGGCGTGTCCGGGCTATTGCTCCAGGTGGGTGCAGACGCTACCGCTGCGGCTGGCGTGATCACTGTCACGCTGAACAACAGGCTGCGCAAGGCGCTCACAAGTGGCGCAGCCGTAACGTGGGACAAGCCATCCATCGAATGCCGTCTTATGAGCGCAACCACGCCGGAATACGGGGCCGCACTGACCACGGGCGTGAGTTTTGAATACGCGGAAAAGATCGTATGAAGACGCTCACACCAGGGGCTATCACCGCGCTTGCAGCGTCCGAGGTCGCAATCGCTGCGCTGATCAAATTCAGCTTCTCTACGGGCACGGTGGCGCTGAATCTATCGAACTGGAACCTGGACTACCTTGGGCAGACCTACATAGGCGCTGCGGGCCTTGGCGACGTGTCCACGGTCACGGATTCTGCTGGCGAGGTTAAGGGCATGACCTTCACGATCTTCGGTGACGCGTCCGCGATCGCGCTCGCACTGGACGAAGCAGACATTGTGCAGGGTACGCCTGTCGAAATACGAACGGCGGTGATCGAGACAACGAACTACACGATTGTTGACGCGCCGATTGAATGGGTCGGCAAGCTCGACACAATGTCAATCTCCGAGTCTGGCGAGGCCGCATCCGTCGCTGTGTCCGCAGAGAGCCGGGCCGCTGATCTGCTGCGCGGCAAAGTGTCCTTTTACAACGACGCGGATCAGCGCCGCGTAGCGCCGACAGACGGATCATTTCGGTTCGTCGTTGATCAAGTTGACAAGCCGGTGATCTGGCCCACACGCGAGTTCTTTTTCCGATGACGCGCCTTCAGGATTGGACCATCCGATACTCTGCCTATATCGCAGAGCGGCGCAGCATGCCGTTTGCATGGGGCAGCAATGACTGCGCGTCGTTTGCTACAAATTGCATAGCAGCCATCACCGGAGTGGACATTGTTGATAAAGCATACGCCGGGCGCAAGTCAGAGAAAGACGCAGCGCGCATGATCAAACGCGGCGGCGGGCTTCGCGCCATTGCCGACAAGGCAGTCGGCCAATCGTGGAGCGCAATGTATGCAGGCGTCGGTGATCTTGTCCTGTTCGTCCTGGACGGGCGCGAGACGCTGGGCATCTGCAACGGCGATGAAGCATTTGCACCAGGTGAATCCGGGATCGTTGCCGTGCCAATGTCCGCCGTGATCGATTGCTGGAGGATCGGCTGATGCCAAAGACTCTGGCGACGCTAATACCGATTGTTGCGGCTGTGGTGGCTGTGTTTTACCCGCCCGCCGCCCCGTTTGCTGCCCAGATTCTTTTCGGCGCTGCTGTGGTTTCTTTCGGCCTGTCATCCATCAACGCCGCAGCCTTGCGCCGCCGTGCAAAGGCGCAATTCAACGCCGCGCAGACGGACAGGCTCGCCAATGTGGTCGGGGCCGTAGAGCCTCGTAAATTGATCATGGGCCGAGCGCGCGTTGGTGGCAGCATCTTTTACAAAGGCAGCACGGGCGAATTCCAGAAAGACCTTTACATTGCTCTGGCGATTGCGGGCCATGAGATTGACGCCATCGAAGAGATTTATCTTAACGATCAACTGGTGACGGTTGACGCTGGCGGGCTTGTGCAGACCGCGCCTTACGCATTCACGCGCAGGCTCAGTGAGCGTGTGCTGACTGGTGGCCCATACCTGCCAACAGTCGTGCCAGGCAGCATTTTTGCCGAAATATTGTCTGGCGGAGACGCGCAGGACGTGTTGACAGGGTATGAGATTTATCAGCGCGACACGTCCGAGTCAGCCGTTAAGCTCACATTCCATCTTGGCGGCGCTGGGCAAGCGGTTGACCCTCAGCTTGCAGCCGCATTCCCGGCAGACTTCACGGCATCCGATACTGTTTCTGGTGTCGCCTACATCGTCGCAAAATTGACCTACAGCGAGACCGCGTTCCCGACTGGCATCCCTGCGATTACAGCCGTTGTGCGCGGTGCAAAAATATTCGACCCGCGTTCCGGCCTGACCGCCTGGACGCAGAACCCCGCGCTCATGATGCGTCACGCCTACACGCATCCGAATTTTGGCAATACCGTGCCATCGGCAGAGGAAGACGCACGATTCATCGTTGCAGCGAATGCCGCCGACATATCTACCGTCTACACAGTAGGCGGTGTTGCACAGGCTGCAAGGCCGCTGTATCAGGCCGCTATCGTCGCACCGTATGGCACACCCACCGCATCCATGTTTGACGATCTGGCGCAGGCTATGGCGGGCGCATGGGCCTATGCGGGCGGGCAGCTATTCATCAAGGCTGGCGTCTACACCGCGCCGTCGCTGACGCTAACCGAGACCGACCTATCTGATGGTGGAGACAACTCCGCAATTACAATCTCACCACACCGTGAACGTGTCCAGAAATTCAACGTCATCAAGGCAAAAATCTGGGATGGCGGCAAAGACTTCAAACTTGTTGACCTGCCGCCATTGGTTGCCTCGGCTTTGGTCACGCGAGACGGTGAAGAGTTGACGCAAGAATTGACGATCCCGTCGGTCAGCTATGCACCCCAAGCGCTGCACATTGCAGGCATCTCGATTCGCGATGCGCGTGACTCGCTGGTTGTATCTGCCCGCTTCAAGTTGACCGCTTACAGGCTCGAACTGTTCGACGTTGTGTCGTTGACGATTCCGCGTTACGGCTGGACGGCAAAGGAGTTTATTGTTGTCGGGCGCGAGTGGTCGGCGGCGGGCACGATTGACCTTACGATGAAAGAAACGGCACCGCAGATCACGCAGATGGATGCTGACTTCGTGGCCTCCGGGTTTGCCAAGAATACCAATCTGCCAAGCCCATGGGTCATTACGCCGGTCGGCAATCTGACCGTATCAAGCGGCACCGCAGAGCTTCTACAGCAGTCCGACGGCACCGTGGTTAGCCGCATGCGCGTGTCATGGCCAGTGGTCAGCAATGCCGCCGTCATTGAAAATGGCAACATCGAAATCCAGTACAGGCTATCCGACAGCCAAGGAGCGTGGTCAAGCTCACTGGTGCCGGGCAACGAATCATCCGTGTTCATCACAGACGTAGCCGACAACAATTTCTACGTGATCCGCGCACGCGCCAGAACATCTATTGCGATCAGCGACTGGAACCTGCAGGTGTTGCACAAAGTCATCGGCAAGTCTGAGCCGCCGCCACCATTCGACACATTCCTTGTCAATTCGCAGCCGGACGGCACGCGGCAATACAACTTTTCCTACGGCGTGACGCCAAAACCGATTGACTGGCAAGGCGCAGAGATTCGCTACGTGCCCGGCAATGTGGCCTCGCCAGTCTGGGATACGATGATCCGGCTACAGGAAGTGCCGGGTTACTACACGTCAAGCCCTTTTGAATTGAATATCCCTGTCGAGGGCGAATGGACGTTTGCATGCCGCAGCCGAGACACCTCGGGCAATCTCAGCACACCGCTGACTCAAACGATCACGCTTGCCAAGCGCCGGGCCGGCAACACGCTGGAAGAATTCAGCGAGGGCACGGCAGGCTGGCCTGGCGTCAAAACCGGGCTGCGCATTGCTGGGGCATCGCTTGAGGCGACGGATTCGACTACCACCTGGGACACGCTCCCAACCACCTGGAACGCCTGGACACGCTGGATCATGGCCCCGGATTCGCCCAATATCTACACGGCAGCGGTGTTTGATATCGGTCTGGTTGTCAACGCGCAAATGTCGCTCGCCATCACCGCCACAGGTAGCGCGCTTGTTGAATTGCGCACCAGCCTTGACAACATCACGTGGACTGCGTGGGGCAATGTGGGCGCGGCGTTCGTCGCACGATTTGTGCAACTGCGGATGACGGTAACACCTACCGGGCCGCAGCCTGTGCCGATTATCGACAAGTTCGACTACTCCATCATCGCTGAATTGGCCACTGAATATGTCAACGACGTAGACATATCTACGCTTACCGGTGCGCAAAGAATCGGCATCGGAGATATCCGCGTTCCGCTCATAAAAACCTATGCGCTGATCAAGCGCGTAAACGTTACAATTCAGGACAACAGGGCGGGCCAGTGGACTGAACAGCGCATTGACAATCTGCCCACTGGCCCGCGATATCAATTCAAACTCAACGGCGTTTTGACAGACCCGGCGCTCGTTGATTTTTACGTCGAAGGATTCTGAAATGACTTGGCCAACGACACCAGTTAGCACCGTGAATCTTGACGCGGGCACGGATAGCCC
>FSSH01002100.1_pt1 | contig 24737 bp, 19 predicted proteins | sample 1166101 | NCBI WGS metagenome assembly FSSH01 (sample SAMEA32972668, study PRJEB13176) | freshwater metagenome | biome: Drinking water system; feature: Biomass in drinking water that filtered by 0.45 um membrane; material: drinking water | place: USA | collected 2012-12-20 | depth 0 m
CTCTTAGCCTATTCCTTATGGGTTGCGCTGTCGCTGCAACGGCGGTTCAAGCGCATCAAATTCATTGAAACATTCCGATGGCCGCAAGGATTGCTTGCCAAGCTTGAGGCCAAACATGGCTTGGCACGGAAGCAATCTGCACTCATTGCCCAAGGGTTACGTCAATTTTTTATGGCTTATCTTGAAGGAGGCACGAAATATGTCGCCATGCCTTCACAGGCTGTTGACGAGTTATGGCATGAATTCATTCTCTTTACGCGCGATTACGAGGATTTTTGTAAAAACGCTTTCGGCTCATTCCTTCATCACACGCCGGCGGTGGTATTAGACGGGGGAGAAAACAGGGATAATGCCGGCCTGGCCCGTGTCTGGCATCATTGCTGTGTCGATGAAGGAATTGATGCCCGCAACCCATCGCGATTGCCGCTTCTATTTGCGCTCGATACCAAATTCAACTGGCCCGGCGGTTATCGCTACACCCCCAATTGCGACGCCTTGCGTCGAAATGGCGATGATGCGACCCAATGCGCCAGCGACTTTGCCCAACATCTCGGGAGAGCAAAGGATGCCGGGTATAGCAACGCTGGATGCAGCGGCGGATCTGATAGTTCCGCCCACGGAGACGGAGACGGCGGCGGGTGTGGAGGTGGAGGCGAATAGGGCCGTAAGCCTCCTTACTGGAGCCGGAAATTACCCTGCCTCACCCTCCGCCTCTTCGAGGTCCTCGAAGAGGTCATAGGAGATGGCGGCCTTTTCGGCGTTGATCTTGGCTTCAATCGAGATGTGGCTCAGCTGCATGGCATCATAGATCTTGCGTGCCTTGTCGAGATCATCGCCGAAGCCCGCTTCTTCGGCATCATAGTAATAGGCGATACCGGTCCAGGCCATGATCTCCTGGCCCATAGAGCGACCGCCACATTGCTTCTCGAAGTAATCGAGCTGCGCGTCGGAGATGGCGGTGGCAAAATCGACGAGGCTCGATTTCTCGAACGCCTTCAACAGCTCACGCCATTTGCTGAAAGCAGCACGGTAATAGTCGCTAACCTGCTCGTTCTCGCGGAGCGCTTCGATCGTGTTCATCATGGCGTCCACCATGCAGGCGCAGTGAAGCGACCGGCGGCGCGCTCGATCACGTGGCCGCAGCGAAACAGCGTTTCCTCGGCAAAGGGCTGGCCGACAAGTTGAAGGGCAAGCGGCAATCCCTTCGCGTCAAGCCCGGCCGGAACGGCGATGCCTGGCAGGCCGGCCATGTTGACGGTAACCGTGAAGATATCGTTCAGGTACATTTCAACCGGATCAGCCGATCCCTTTTCGCCAATTCCAAAGGCAGAGGACGGGGTGGCGGGCGTCAGCACGGCGTCCACCCCGGCGGCGAAGGCCAGATCGAAATCGCGCTTGATGAGGGTTCGGATCTTCTGAGCCTTCACGTAATAGGCATCATAATAGCCGGCCGACAGCACATAGGTGCCGATCATGATGCGCCGGCGCACCTCTTTGCCGAAGCCGCTGGCGCGGGTTTTCTCGTACATGCCGGTGATGTCACCGCCCTGCTCGCGCAAGCCATAGCGCACGCCGTCATAGCGCGCCAGGTTTGAGGACGCTTCGGCAGGAGCGACGATATAATAGGCAGGCAGCGCATATTTGGTGTGAGGCAGCGAGATGTCGACGATTCTGGCGCCAGCATCCTTCAGCCAGGCAATGCCTTGCTGCCACAGCGCCTCGATCTCGGGCGCCATGCCGTCGAGCCGGTATTCCTTGGGGATACCGATCGTGAGCCCCCTCACCTCGCCAGTCAGCGCCTTTTCATAATCAGGCACGGGGGCATCAACGGCGGTTGAATCGCGCTCATCATTGCCTGCCATCGAGCGCAGCATGATCGCCGCATCCCGCACGTCGCGGGCAATCGGCCCCGCCTGATCGAGCGAGGAGGCAAAGGCAACGATGCCCCAGCGCGAACAGCGGCCATAGGTGGGCTTGATACCAACGGTACCGGTGAAGGCTGCGGGCTGGCGGATCGAGCCACCGGTGTCGGTTGCGGTCGCTCCCGCACAGAGCCGTGCCGCCACTGCCGCCGCCGATCCGCCTGACGAGCCGCCGGGCACGAGGGCGGTCCCTTCGAGCGCGCCGGCGTTCGTGCCCACGTTCGATCCCGCGCGTCGCCACGGATTGACCACCGGTCCGAAGGCCGAGGTCTCGTTTGATGAACCCATGGCAAATTCATCACAGTTGAGCTTGCCGAGCATAACCGCGCCATCGCGCCAGAGCTGGCTGGTGACGGTCGATTCATAAGGAGGAATGAAACCGCCCAGGATGTTTGAACATGCGGTCGAGCGCACGCCTTCAGTACAAAAGAGGTCCTTGATGCCAAGCGGAATACCCTCAAGCGGGCGGGCATTGCCTGATGCCAGCCGGCGGTCGCTCTCGGCTGCCATGGCAAGCGCTTTCTCCGGCGTCTCGATCACATAGGCGTTCAGCACGCGCGCCTTTTCGATCGCCGCGAGATAGGCACTGGTCAGTTCGTGGGCGGTGAATGATTTTGCCGCCAGGCCATCGCGCGCTTCGGCGATGGTCAACGCCGTCAGATCGTTTGCCCCACTCATTCGACCACCTTGGGCACCAGAAAGAAATGATCTTCACTTGCCGGCGCGTTGGCGGTGATCTTGTCCGCCTCACCGCCCGCCGTTACAACATCCCTGCGCTTCTTCAGCGCCATCGGAATGACCGAAATCATCGGCTCGATGCCTGTGACATCAACCTCATTCAACTGCTCGACAAAGGCCAGCATGGCATTCAATTCGCTTTGCAGATGCGGCACTTCATCATCGCTGAGTGCGATGCGCGACAGGCGCGCGACACGCTTCACGGTATTAGAATCAACCGACATGGCTTTCCATTTCTCAAAATGAACGGCCTGATAGCATCAGCCCTTGCGCCAGCGCAATCAACCACTGCCGTCAGGCGCGACATCGCCTCTAGCGGGTGACGAGGCGAAAACGCTTCAGCTCACGAGGTGACAGGACACGGATCATCGTCGGTTCGACGGAATGAGCAAGGGCGACCAGCTGCGGATTGGCGCCCATGAAGCGCAAATAGGTGCGCTCAAGATCACCGATCCGGTTGATGTCCCACCCGCCGGGCTTCTTCCTGTCGAACAAGGGAATTCCAAAGAAGGTTTCCTCGATCAAGGTCGGGCGGTGAACGCCAAGGCGACTGGTCTGCGGCACCATGCGCTTCACCCCGCCCATGAATGTGAACACGCAAGCCGAATAGCAGATGCCGTTCACCGGATGCGCGTCACCCCATTGTTCGCGCTCTTTCTTCGCGGTGCGCCCCTGCGTCAACAGCCCATGAGCCTCCAGCGTCTGCGCATTCACAAACCGTCCGACATAAACAATCATGCCGAGGCGGCGGAACTCGATACCAAGGCGCATGCTGGCAGCCAGATCGCCGCCCGGCGAATGCAGCAGCACAGCGCGGCGGGCGCCTGGCTCATTGCCTTCGCGTTCGACGAAACGGCGGAATTCTGCCGGAGTATCATGCGAAATGGCGCCAACAGCCTCCAGCACCCTGGGGCATGGCACGCGGCCGCACCGCCCGTCGGCACCCAGCGACACCCAGCGAAATTCCATATCTGCCGCCTGCGCCCGATCAAGCGTGACGCCGGCTAGGGCGATGATGGCTGCGAGCACATGGCACAGCCTGCCCGTTAGTCGTCGGCTCTGGTCTGGAACACGCAGGCGCATCTCGTATAAATCCTCTCCCTTTGAGGAAGTGCGATGGTGGGCGGTGAGGGGATCGAACCCCCGACATCTTCGGTGTAAACGAAGCGCTCTACCGCTGAGCTAACCGCCCGTTGATTTACGATTAGGGCGCGACAAAGAAACACGCAAGCGCTGTTGGCGCCTACTCGCTCCTCGGATCAAGCGCATCGCGCAAGCCGTCGCCCAGAAAATTGAGCGCAAACAAAGTGGACACAAGAAAAAGTGCTGGAAATACCAGCAACCAGGTCGCGCCTTCAATATTGCGTGCGCCCTCGGCAATCAGCACACCCCAACTTGTCATTGGCTCCTGCACACCAAGGCCAAGGAAGGACAGGAAGCTTTCGCCGAGGATCACTTTGGGCACCAGAAGCGTCATGTAGACGATGATGACACCGAAGGTGTTGGGAATGATATGCTGCGCAATCACGCCTGCAGGCCTGACGCCCAGCGCGTTTGCCGCCATAACGAATTCGCGCCGTTTCAGGGATAACGTCTGGCCGCGAACGATCCGCGCCATATCGAGCCATTCAATAGCGCCGACGGCCAAAAACATCAGCACGACATTTCGCCCCAGAAAGACAACGAGCATGATGACAAAAAAGATGAAGGGCAGCGCATACAGGATATCGACGATGCGCATCATCACACCGTCCACCAGACCGCCCGCATAGCCAGCAATGGCGCCGTAGGCGACGCCGATCAGCAGGGCTACCGCCGTTGCCAGACATCCGATCAGGAGACTGACCCGCCCGGCGATCAGCGTGCGCGCCAAAAGATCGCGACCATTGCCGTCGGTTCCAAAGAGGAAATAGCGCTTGATGATCGGCACGCTGACGGAAAGGCGCCTGCCGCCATCGCTGAGTTCGATCGCCTCGGCGGCGGCAAAGAGATCGGAGCGCTCGAAGAGGGCTGTCAGGCGCCGGTCGATCGGTCGCTCGGCGGTGAGACTGACCTCCACGCGCTCGCCTGATACCATCACGCGCTCGACCTTGGTGCGCATGCGCGCAGCGATACGGTCGATAGCCGGCCCGATCTGATCGGGGCGCGGATAGGCCGTCAGGCTTGGCGGGGTGCGGACATAATCGGTGAAGACGCGCGTGAAGTCATGGGGCTGGAGGGCTGGACCGACAATTGCTGCAAACGTCATGACGCAGAGAAAGACAAGGCTTGCCATGGCTGCCTTGTGGCGCTTGAGGCGTGCCCAGGCGCGCTGGTGCGGCGAGCCGGGCTGCATGTGGGCTGGCGGGGATGCGGGAGAATGCGCGCTCATGATTCTTGCACCCGTGGATCAAGAAGAGCGTAGAGAATATCGACGACAAGATTGAAAACCAGCACGAAAACCGCAATCAGCACAACGGTCCCCATCACCAGCGTATAGTCTCGGTTGAGCGCTGCATCGACGAAATAGCGACCAATACCCGGCAGACCGAAGACCGTTTCGACCACCAGTGAGCCTGTCAGCAGGGAGGCCGCCGCCGGCCCCAGATAGGAGACGACAGGCAGCAGCGCACCGCGCAGCGCGTGAAGGGCAACGCCAGTCTGCGACAGGCCATAGGCACGCAGGGTGCGAATATGGTTGGCGCGCAGCGCCTCGATCATCGATGCGCGCGTGAGGCGCGCTACAACCGCGATCTGCGGGAGCGCAAGCACGATCACCGGCATGATGAGGTTGCGGATGTTGCCATTGTCAAAGCCAGCGACCGGCAGCCAGTGAAGCGTCAGCGCCAGCAGGATTTGCAGCAGCGGACCGATGACGAAATTGGGGATCGTCAGGCCAAGCGTCGCGCCGACCATGACCGCATGATCCATGGTGCGGTTCTGGCGCAGCGCCGCGAGGGTGCCCAGCAACACACCAAGACCAAACGACAGCACCAGCGCCAGTGTGCCGAGCAGGATCGATACCGGCAGGCCGTGGCCAAGCAATTCGGCAACGGTAAAATCGCGCACGGAAAAGGATGGCCCGAAATCACCGCGCAGGAGCGATGCCAGGTAATTGCCATATTGAACGATCAGAGGCTGGTCGAGCTGGTAGATGCGCCGCAGATTAGCGAGTACCTGCGGATCAAGCGGTCGCTCAAGATCAAACGGCCCGCCAGGCGCCAGGCGGATCAGAAAGAATGACAGGGTGACGACGACAAACAGCGTCGGCACGCAGGCTGCCAGGCGACGGGTTACATAACCGATCATCGGCGGGGACGCCTGCCCTGACGATCAATTCCGGATCGACATGAAACGCGTGGCGTTGGCGCCGCGCAAATTCGGCGTGAAGCCCGAGAGCTTCGGCGAGATCAGGATGCGGTTTGTATAAAACAGCAAGGGCGCAACGGGCGCCTCGGCAAGCAGCAGGGTCTCGGCCTCGCGCAGAATACCAGCACGCGCCTCAAGGTTCAGTCCACGCGCCGCTGATTTCATCAACGCGTCGTATTTTGCATGTGCCCAGCTCGGGTAGTTGAGCCCGCCATTGCCGCTCTCGAACAGGAAGAGGAAATTCTGCGGATCGTTGTAATCAGCGATCCAGCCGGCGCGGGCGATGTCATAGGCACCCTTTTCGCGCAGAAAGGCAAAATGAGTTTTCGCGTCCGTCGAGATGAAACTGGTGTCAACCCCGATGCGTTTCCAGTCGCCCGCAAGGGCTACCGCCGTCGCCTTGTTGTTATCCGTTACATTATAGCGCAATTCCACTTTAAGCGGGTTTGAGGAGCCAAAGCCTGCCTCGGCCAGCAGTTTCCTTGCCGTTTCCTCGCGCTCGATCACCGACTGATCCTGCCAGGCGACGGCGCCGGGACTGCCATAATTCGCCGTGCCGGGCGGCACGAAGGAATAGGCAGGCACCAGTGTACCCGCCCAGATTTCTTCCGACAGCACCTCGCGGTCGACCGCCATAGCAAGGGCGCTGCGCACCCGCTTGTCGTCGAACGGGGGCTTTTTTGTATTGAAGGCGATGTAGTAGGTGCCAAGCAGCGGCGCGACGTTGACCTGGCTGCCAAGCTGCGTGCGCAGAGCCTTCAACTGATCGGCTGGAATGTCATTCATCGACAGGATTTCACCGGCGATGAAACGCCTTACCCCCGCAGCCGTGTCCTTGATGGGAATATAGTTCACCTGGTCGATCCTGACATTGGCCGCATCGTGAAAATGTGGATTCTTGACCAGGGTGATCATTGTGTTGGGGAGGTTTTCCTTCAGCATATAGGCGCCGTTGGAAACGAGATTGCCCGCTTTGATAAAATCAGCTCCAAGCGCGCTCACGCTTGCTTCATTCAGTGGGCTTGGCGTCTGGTGGGTGAGGAGTTCGAGAAAATACGGTGTGGGATGTTCAAGCGTGATCTCGAGCGTGCGCTCGTCGATTGCCTTGACCCCCAACGTCTCGACCGGCGCCTTGCCGGTGTTGATGCTCTCGGCCCCGGCGATGGGATAGATGATGCTGGCATATTTGGCGCCGGTTTTCGGATCAACGATGCGGCGGAAGGAAAAGACGAAGTCGTTCGCCGTGACCGCCGCGCCGTTCGACCATTTGCCATTGGCGCGCAGCCGGAAGGTATAGACCTTGCCATCGGCTGAAACCGTCCAGCTTTCGGCGGCACCTGGGACCACCCTGCCCTGTCCGTCATGAATGACAAGACCTTCATAAAGGTCGCGGACGAGGTTTGCTTCCGCCACCGTCGATGTTTTGTGGGGGTCGAGCGTCTCAGGGTCTGCATCATTGCCACGATGATAGACGGTCTGGGCAAGAACGGTCCCACTGGTCATGCCGATCAACGTCACAACAAGCAGCAGGGATTTACACCGATCAATAAGGGCCATGGCTCACCTATCCAACACGACCAGATGATCGAAGCACGAAGACATGGCAGGCGTCAAAGCGACAAGCGTCCGGCAGCAACCATGGTCAGACGTCATAATATGATAGCTGGACCCTATGGGACTAATTGCAGAAATCGCGTGGCGTTGGAGGCACGCAAATTGGGAATGAACCCGCTCAGACGGGCTGACACAAGGTAGCGCCCTGTATAATGGGCAATCGGTGTCAATGGGGTCTCATCGAGCATCACATCTTCCGCCTGGCGCAGAAGCATAAAGCGCCTGTCGGCATCGCGCTCACTCCGCGCCTCCTGCAACAGGCGATCGAAGGGAGGAAAAGACCAGCGCATCGTGTTCAGGCCACTGCCGCTTTCGAGCAGGAATAGGAAATTCTGTGGATCGTTGTAATCGGCAACCCAACCGGCCCGCGCGACGTCGTAATCGCCCTTGTCACGCAGATAGGCGAAATGCGTGCGTGAATCGGTTGCGACGAAACGGGTGGTGACACCGAGCTGTTTCCACATGTCAGCGACCGCCACCGCCATCGCCTTGTTGTTGTCGCTGGCATTGTAGCGCAATTCGACACTCAAAGGACGAGAGGCGGTGAATCCGGCCTCCGCCAGGAGCGCCTTCGCCCTGTCCTCGCGCTCGATGATCGACAGCGCCTGCCATGACGGATTGGCAGTTGTGGCAGCGGTTCCGGCCGTTCCCGGTGGAACGAAGCGCGCGGCGGCAATGATCGAACCGCTGGCGATGTCATCAGCCAGCACGTCGCGATCAATGGCGATAGAGAGCGCCTGACGCACACGCTTGTCGTTATAAGGCGGCTTGGCGGTGTTAAAGCCAAAGTAGATGGTGCCCTGCAGCGGGGCGATCATCAGCTGCTCGCCGTAGGCTAGGCGCAACGTCTTGATCTGGTCGCTTGGCACATCGGGCAGAAAATCAAGCTCGCCGGCACGAAAGCGACGCACACCGGCAGCGAGGTCCTTGACGAGGATATAATCGACAACATCGATGCTGACGGAAGCGGCGTTATGGAAGCGGATATTCTTCGTCAGGCGGATATGCGAGCCCGGTACGTTCTCGGCAAGCACATAGGCGCCATTGCTCACCAGTTTTCCCGGCGCGGTGAAGGCAGCGCCGTGGGCAGCGAGGCTCGCGCGATGAACGGGGAGCGTTGTTTGATGGGCGAGCAAGTCAAGAAAATAAGGTGTCGGGGTTTCGAGGGTGATGATCAGCGTATGGCGATCAGGCGCGGCTATGCCGAGAGCTTCGGGCGTCTTGGTACCGGCACTGATCGCCTCGGCGTTTCGGACAGGATAAATGACATTGGCGTATTCAGCACCGATTGAGGGGTCGACGAGGCGGCGCAGTGCAACGACGAAATCGTCCGCCGTCACCGGATCACCGTTTGACCATTGCCCATCATGTCTCAGCTTGAAGGTATAGGTCAGCGCATCGGGTGACACCGCCCAGCTTTCAGCGGCGCCCGGCGCCAATTCGCCGGTCCGGTCCTGAATCAGCAGACCTTCGAAGAGATCGCGAAGGATATGGGCTTCAGCGAGCGTGGAGCTGCGCTGCGGATCGAGCGTTTCAGGTTCGGCGTCATTGCCGCGATTGAAATGAACAGCGGCGCCCGCCGGACCTGCCGGGAGCGCCGCCATCATCAAATTTGCCAGGATAACAAAAGCGGGCGCGCACCATGCAACGCAGAGCCGCGCCCTCGTCATCAATGGGCGACAAACATTGTTGAGTTGTCATCGTCAGCGGTCTTGGCCCCGCCGGCGATCACTTCGCCCTCTTCCCACGTGATGGGGTCGGGCAGACGAACCAAAGCGTTTTTCAGGACCTCGTCCATGCGCTTGACCGGAATGATGGTGAGGCCGTTCTTCACATTATCGGGGATTTCGGCAAGATCCTTGACATTTTCGTCAGGAATTAGAACCGTCTTCAGCCCGCCGCGCAAAGCCGCCAGCAGCTTTTCCTTCAGACCACCGATCGGCAGCACGCGACCGCGCAGCGTCACCTCGCCGGTCATCGCCACGTCACGCCTGACCGGAATTCCCGTCATCACCGAGACGATGGTGGTCGCCATGGCGATGCCAGCCGATGGTCCATCCTTCGGGGTTGCCCCCTCGGGCACATGGACGTGGACGTCACGACGATCAAAGAGCGGCGGCTTGATACCGAAATCTATCGCCCGCGAGCGGACATAGGAGGCCGCTGCCGAAATCGATTCCTTCATAACCTCCTTGAGATTTCCGGTCACCGTCATTCTGCCCTTGCCGGGCATCATGACGGCTTCGATCGTCAGCAATTCGCCGCCCACTTCCGTCCACGCCAGGCCTGTGACAACGCCGACCTGATCTTCATCCTCAGCCGCACCAAAGCGGAATTTCGGAACACCCAGATAGGATTCAAGCACGTCCCTGGTGACCTTGACGCTCTTGCGCTTGCCCTTGGAGGCGACCAGCTCCGTCACGCCCTTGCGGCACAGCCGGGCGATTTCACGCTCAAGATTGCGTACTCCGGCTTCGCGCGTATAGCGGCGGATGACTTCCAGCAGCGCGTCGTCCTCAACCGACCATTCCTTGTCACCAAGACCATGGGCGGTGAGCTGGTGGGGAATGAGATGGCGCCGGGCGATCTCGACCTTTTCATCCTCAGTGTAGCCGGCGATACGGATGATCTCCATGCGGTCGAGCAGCGCGGGCGGGATGTTCAGCGTATTGGCGGTGGTGATGAACATCACATTCGACAGATCGTAATCGACCTCCAGATAATGATCGGCGAAGGTCGAGTTCTGTTCGGGATCGAGCACCTCAAGCAAGGCGGATGACGGATCGCCGCGGAAATCCATGCCCATCTTGTCGATCTCGTCGAGCAGGAAGAGCGGGTTGGTTTTCTTTGCCTTCTTCATCGACTGGATGATCTTGCCTGGCATCGAGCCGATATAGGTGCGACGATGCCCACGGATTTCCGCCTCATCGCGCACGCCACCCAGCGATACGCGGACGAATTCGCGCCCGGTCGCCTTGGCGATCGATTTGCCAAGCGAGGTCTTGCCCACGCCGGGCGGGCCGACGAGGCAGAGGATTGGGCCTTTCAGCTTGTTCGAGCGGCTCTGGACCGCCAGATATTCGACGATGCGCTCCTTGACCTTTTCAAGGCCGTAATGATCGTGCTCCAGCACGTTCTGGGCTGCGCTCAACTCCTTGTTGACGCGCGCCTTGCCGCCCCACGGGATCGACAGCATCCAGTCGAGATAATTGCGCACGACGGTTGCTTCCGCTGACATCGGCGACATCTGGCGCAGCTTTTTCAGCTCTGCAATCGCCTTTTCGCGCGCTTCCTTGGACAGCTTGACGGTGCGGATCTTCTCTTCGATCTCGGCCAGATCGTCCTTGCCATCCTCATCGCCGAGTTCGCGCTGGATCGCCTTCATCTGCTCATTGAGATAATACTCGCGCTGCGTCTTCTCCATCTGGCGCTTGACGCGGCTGCGGATCTTTTTTTCCACCTGGAGGACCGAGATTTCGGCTTCCATAATACCAAGAATGCGCTCGAGCCGCGCCTGAACCGTCGGCAGTTCCAGCAATTCCTGCTTCTCAGGGATTTTTACGGCAAGATGCGCTGATACCGTGTCAGCAAGCTTGTCCGGTTCGCTGATCTGCGTCACGGCGGCAACAATTTCAGCTGACAATTTCTTGTTGAGCTTCACATAGTTTTCGAACTCGGCGACGACCGAGCGCATGGTTGCGTCGACGGCCACCTTGTCACTCTTCCCATCGTCGATGAGGTCGGCACGCGCCTCATAAAAATCCTGGCGCGGATTATAACTGACGACGCGCGCACGCGCCGTCCCCTCGACCAGAACCTTGACGGTATTGTCAGGCAATTTCAGCAGCTGCAGCACATTGGCGAGCGTGCCAACCTCATAGATCGCATCATGCGCTGGATCATCATCGCCCGCATTGCGCTGGGTCACCAGCATGATCGGGCGGTCGGTACGCATGGTTTCCTCAAGCGCACGGATTGATTTCTCGCGCCCGACAAACAGAGGTACAACCATGTGTGGAAACACCACGATGTCACGCAATGGCAGGACGGCGTAAACATCCGATTTCTGGATCGTCGGGGGTGTCTTGTTCTTGTCGCTCATTGTTCAATTCCTTTCCGCGCGTCGTCGCGTCGGCAGTCCCACAGCCCGGGTTCGAGGACGTCGTCACTGACGACACCGGGTGTTCGTGTTCGAGGGCAACGAATCTTTGAAGACCAGCTTACGCTTCCACAGACCTGACTGCCAGAGAGGCGGCCATCGTCTGTCGTGTTGAGGGCTAGGTGGTTACGGCCTTGTAAATTGTCAAGAATACAAACCATACCGGCCGACATCACGAGCGCGGGATAACGGCATGTCAAAAGCCGACGTCAGGGGTTGATGCCGTAGCTGCGCACGCAGGGCATATATGAACCAGCCCAGTAGCCGCCATTTTGCGACGCGCACAGGCTTTGGATGTTCGCTGCCTCACTGGCGCCCCGCTGTTCGGCGCGGTGCTGCTGCAATACCGGACTGCTGTTGACGCGGCGCAGAAAACCCTGAGCACTGGGCAGAAGCTGCGCGCAGCGGCGCGCATAAGGGCTGCCTTCGTTGATGCAGTCACGCAAATTACTGATGAGAGATTCCGAATTATACTGACATTCGTCCTTATCAATAGCCGAGCGGGAGGCGGCGCATTGCTGGCGCGTGTAGGCGTATTGCCGCTCGGGATTCCATTGCGCTGCCGCCGGGTCTATTGACAGCTGCAGACAAGCTGCGGCGACCACCACAAACACCGCCAGGTACCGCATCGCCAGCCCTCTATCCTGTTACCCTTACCTTGGGGAATAGAATAGAAGGTGGCTGCTTTACAAGCCCTGTTTGCTTCAGGCGGTTGCGCCCTTTTCCTCGGGACGGTCGCTGTAAATATAGAGCGGACGTCCCTTCCCTTCGACAACCTCGCCGGAAAGGACGACTTCGGAGACGCCTTCAAGGCCGGGAAGATCGTACATTGTCTCCAGCAATATGCCTTCCATGATGGAGCGAAGGCCGCGCGCGCCAGTCTTGCGGTCGATGGCCTTGCGGGCGATGGCGCGCAGAGCGTCATCCTTCACGCTGAGATCGACCTGTTCCATCTCAAAAAGACGCTGATACTGCTTGACGAGGGCATTTTTGGGCTCGGTCAGGATTTTGATCAGCGCATCCTCGTCGAGATCGCCAAGGGTCGCGATGACCGGCAAACGGCCGATGAATTCAGGAATAAGACCAAAGCGGAGCAAATCCTCGGGTTCGACCATGCGGAACAGTTCACCCGTGCGACGATCCTCAGGAGCCGCGACGTTGGCGGCAAAACCGATGGAGGTCGAGCGCGAACGCTGCGAAATGATCTTTTCAAGGCCGGCAAACGCACCGCCACAGATGAAAAGGATGTTGGTCGTATCGACCTGCAGGAATTCCTGCTGCGGATGCTTGCGCCCGCCCTGCGGCGGCACCGAAGCAACCGTTCCTTCCATGATCTTCAGCAAGGCCTGCTGCACGCCCTCGCCCGAGACGTCGCGGGTGATCGAGGGATTGTCGGATTTGCGGCTGATCTTGTCGACCTCGTCAATATAGACGATCCCGCGCTGCGCCCGCTCGACGTTGTAATCGGCAGCCTGCAACAACTTCAGAATGATGTTCTCGACGTCTTCACCAACGTAACCAGCTTCCGTCAGCGTGGTCGCATCCGCCATGGTGAAAGGCACGTCAAGAATGCGCGCCAGCGTCTGGGCGAGCAGTGTCTTGCCCGAACCGGTCGGACCGACCAGCAGGATGTTCGACTTTGACAATTCTACTTCGTTGTTCTTGGCCGCATGATTGAGGCGCTTGTAATGATTGTGAACGGCCACCGACAGCACCCGTTTGGCATGCTCCTGGCCGATGACGTAATCATCCAGCACCTTGCAGATCTCGCGGGGCGTCGGTATCCCGTCGCGCGATTTGACGAGCGAGGATTTGTTTTCCTCACGAATAATGTCCATGCACAGTTCGACGCATTCATCGCAGATGAACACCGTCGGCCCGGCGATGAGTTTACGCACCTCATGCTGGCTTTTGCCGCAGAACGAGCAGTAAAGCGTGTTCTTTGAATCGCCGGTTGCCTTGCTCATGCCCGTCAAGCTCCTGTTCTATCCTCCGGCTGCGCTGTGACAGACGCATTCCCAGAAGTGAATTACCGAGTTGGCGTCCTAGACCCGGACGCCAATCTGACCATGGTAACCGATCGAAGATCAAGAAGGCTTTAATTCGATCAGACAGATTTCATAGCTCACGCGATCACGTTCGCATGAGCGTCACATTGTCGCCGCTCAGGGCTTTGCGCTCTCTTCCGGGCGTTTTTCCATGACCTGATCGATAATGCCCCAGCTCTTGGCGCCCTCGGCGGTCATGAAATTATCACGCTCGAGCGCCGTCTCGACTTCCTTGAGATTGCGCCCGCAATGGCGGACATAGATCTCGTTCAGGCGCAATTTCAGGCTCTCCACCTCCTTGGCGTGGATGAGGATGTCGGTCACCTGACCCTGGTAGCCGCCCGAAGGCTGATGGACCATGATGCGCGCATTGGGTAGCGCAAAGCGCTGATCCTTGGCGCCGGCTGCCAGAAGAAGCGAGCCCATCGACGCCGCCTGACCGACACATAATGTCTGCACGGCGGGGCGGATGAACTGCATCGTGTCATAGATCGCCAGCCCCGAGGTGACCACGCCGCCGGGTGAATTGATGTACATGGCGATCTCTTTCTTGGGGTTTTCAGCCTCAAGAAACAGCAGCTGGGCGACCACCAGCGAGGCCATGCCGTCCTCGACCGGTCCGGTGAGGAAGATGATCCGCTCTTTCAGCAGCCGTGAATAGATATCATAGGCGCGTTCGCCGCGTGCGGTGCTCTCGACCACCATGGGCACGAGATAACTACCATATGTTTCAACAGGATCGCGCATGTTTCCTCGCCTAAAGAATCGGGATGTTTCCGGCCTCGCGCCGGAAATCTCCGCCGATATTGAGAGTGAGCTCGATCAGAGCCCGACTCATTCGCAGATGGGTATTATGCCGCCGTTGTGTAAGAGGCTGCAAATATTCTTGCGCAACGAGGCTAACGGCCAGCTGGCGTGAAGCTCGTTATTCAGCCTTCTTGCGGGTGCGCTTGGGCTTGGGTGCCTCGGCCTCAGCCTCGGTGCCGGGCTCACCTTCCTCAGGCGCGAAAAGAGCCGCACGCTCAATCTTGTTCTCGCTCACCTTGGCAAGTTCAAGGATATAGTCGACGGCCTTCTCCTCAAAGATAGGAGCGCGCAATTCCGCCAGCGCTTCCGGGGTCTTGCGGTAGAATTCGATCACTTCGCGCTCCTGGCCGGGAAACTGGCGGGCACGTTCGAAAAGGGCGCGGTTGATCTCTTCATCCAGCACCTTGATCTGGTTGCGCTCGCCGATTTCAGCCAGCAACAGGCCGAGACGGACCCGGCGCTCGGCGATCTTGCGGTAATCGGCCTTGGCCTCTTCCTCGTTCGTACCCTCGTCGGCGAAGCTGCGACCGGCGCGCTCCATGTCGGCGGTGAGATTGCGCCAGATGGCGTCCACTTCCTGATTGACCAAAGTAGGCGGCAGATCGAATTTATATTCACCATCAAGGACATCGAGAAGGCGACGCTTGAGGCGACGGCGCGACTGGGCGCCGTCCTCGCGGGCGATCTGATCGCGCACCGCCTCTTTCAGCTTGTCGATCCCTTCAAGGCCCAGCGTCTTGGCGAAATCATCATCCAGCTTGAGATCGCCTGGGGCTGCCACTTCGCCAACGGTAACGGCAAAGCTCGCCTCCTTGCCGGCCAGATGGGCAGCCTGGTACTCGGCCGGGAATGTGACCTTGACGGTGCGCTCATCACCGCTTTTGGCGCCGATCAGCTGGTCTTCAAAACCAGGAATGAAGCTCTTTGACCCCAATACCAGGGAAATGCCTTGAGATGTTCCCCCCTCGAAGGCTTCGCCGTCAATGGTGCCGACGAAATCGATGGTCAGCCGATCGCCATCCTTCGCCATGTCGCCTGCATCGCGGGCAACAAAAGGCCGGTTCTGATCGGCGATGCGCTGGACGGCCTCGTCGATATCCTTGTCGGTCACGTCGGTAACGTCGCGCACCAGTGAAATCGATTTGAAATCCATCAATTCGATGGCCGGCAGCACTTCGAGCGCCATCGTATAGGACAAATCGCCGCGCCCCTCGATGACTGCGGTCAATTCGTCCTGATCTTCCGGAAAATTGACCTTTGGTTCGCTTGCCAATTTGAGCTTGTTATCAACCGTGATCGTCCGGGTGGCTTCCCCCACCGCATCATTGACCACTTCAGCCATCGCCGACTTGCCGTAGACGCGCTTCAGGTGCGCCAGCGGCACCTTGCCCGGCCTGAAGCCGGGGATGTTTGCGCGCGCGCGCATCTCTTCCAGACGCGCCGACAGCTTGCTGCCCAGATCGCCGGCGGTGACGACGACCTTGAATTCGCGCTTCAGCCCGTCATTCAGCGTTTCGGTAACTTGCATGGAATTCTTCCTTGGATAATTGGCGCAAAACCAACAACGCCATTTTCAGGCACGGCGGCGCGGATACGCTTCAAGATCGCGCGGTGCTACAGGAGTGAGCCGGGTTTTTCAAGGCGGCTGCATCCGCCACAAGAATGTTAGGTGGTGCGGGCGGAGGGACTCGAACCCCCACGACTTGCGCCGCTGGAACCTAAATCCAGTGCGTCTACCAGTTCCGCCACGCCCGCGCGCGGCGCTCTATATCATGGGTTACGTCACTCCGCGCGCGGAAAATCGACCTTTACCCATCAGTTTCCCTGGTCATAACTTACCTTCGATCCGTCATCAGCAACACCGTCTGCAGCACGAGAAACCCGGCGGCCATGGTAAGAAAACCAGCTGCCTGGGCATCATTTCCTGCATACCTGTCTATCATCACGTAGAGCACGACCAGAAACGCGATCCCAAAGCCAAGAACGGTCTTCGACATGAGACACCTCCGTTTCAAAACGGGACATCGCCGGAGCAAGACATTGCCCCGGATCGCAACACTGCCAGAGGCGTGCCAGAGGGGCACGGGGTCTGGTGCGAACCGCCGCGAGGTCATTGGAGGCGGGCTGATGCTCCCCTTCCTCACCATGAGCCGCGCCCATGGCGAGCCGGGTTACATTGTGCCCCCACGCCATTCACCCCAGATGCTGACCATCGGGCAAACTCGCGTCCAGTTATTGCCGGCGTCGGCGCTTGCGAGCGAGTTGCTGTCGATAAACGGGCCTGCCGGCGATGACGCTTTGAGATTGCGCGCGGGCAGCGAAGAACCTGTGATCATCAGAAACACCCTCGATCAGCCGGTCTTGGTGGTTGCGCGCGGCTTTCGCGGCGACGGGTTTGCGAGCAGCGGCGAGACGATCAGTGCGATGAGTGAGCGGACGCTTGCGTTGCGCCCGCATCGCAGTGGCACATGTCTGCTGGTGCCATCGCCGCTTGAACCAAAGCTCAGCGAGCGCGGAATGGCGGGCCTGCTGATCGTCGAGGACAAGGAACAGATCGCCGTTGACAATGATGTCGGCGTTCTTCTCAAGGATTTTCGCCTGGCGCCCGATGGCTCCATTGTGCCGCCGACAGGGCCACGACTGGGTAACGCCCTTGCGGTCAATGGTCGATTGGAGCGGTTTGATGTACCGATCCGCCGCCATGAAAGGCTGCGGCTGCGGCTTGCCAATGCGTCCACCGTCCGCATTCTCGTTCTGGAGATGCGCGGGTTCGTGCCACGCATCGTCGCTCTCGACGGGGTGTCGTGCGAGGTTTTCGAACCGGCTGGGAACAAAATTGTCCTGCCACCCGGTGGGCGGGTTGATCTGTTGGTCGAGATCAATTCCAATCCCGATGCGCCGCTGGCCATCTCGACCCGTTTCGGGCCGATCGATGTGGAGCTTATCGGCCTGCCTTTTGTCGAAGACACCCCGTTGCGACAGGGTTTGCCTGAGCCCCTGACCGGTCTGCCGGAGATTAAGGGACTGCGGCTTAACCTGGCGAAAGCCCTGCGCGTTGGCATTTCGCCCGAGGGTCGATACTGGCTTGGAGAGGCGCAGGACACGCAAACCCCGCCACCGTTGTTTTCGGCCGTGCTCGGCCGAACAATCGTTCTTGTTATCGATAATTTGCGCCCGACAGCCGCACTTCTCCATTGTGACGGCGCGCATCTGCGCCCGCTTGATGGCCTCGATGATGGCGTCAAGCCCTGGGTCCTCGACACGGTGCTGCTGGAACCAAGCGAGCGCCTGCTCATGGCCTTCGTCGCCGAACGCCCGGGACTTCACCGTCTCTACTGGCGCGATCTGGCAGCGCCATTTGGCGGATTTGTCTGCCGTTTTTCAATTGTAACGTAATTAACAATTTTTTATTATTATTTTATGTATTTGTTGTTATAGAAATTACAAATATAATTATATATCATTTTTTTTGATTTTTATTTAAATAAAAAAAATATAAAAACTTTTTTATTTTGTACAATCAACAGAAACATCTTAGTGCTTACGTTATGACGTACTAGATTTTTTTGTAAACTACATTTGTCATTAAAGGAGTCCCATGTCAATTCCATCAGTATTCCAACTTCATCCGCAGTCCAAATCAGCTCTCGCCGTCGCGGCATTGCTGCTGAGTGTCGCGCTGCCGACGCCTGCCAGCGCTCAGGCAAGGCCAGCCACTGCGCAGCAGACGTCTCGCATTTGCGCAGCCCTTCAATCGAGCCTGCCGACGTCCTTTTACGAGTCGTTATGCGGCGCAAATCCTACCTTGTCGATCGGTCTGCTGCCCAAGTCAGGTTCCGCCTCGTCCACATCCGCGCGTACACCCAGTGAACAGACCGCGGCCGTCCCGGCTGGTCCAACCTACCCGCTTGAATGTCTGTCAGCTGCAAATGCCCATCGTGTCGACGCATTCGGTGCCTTTGTCGCCGAGGATACGCGGCCTGCGGTGATCGCCGCCAACGCAGCGACCGTAAACACCGCCATCGAAACGCTGGGGTCCAAGGGTGGTGGTACCATCTGCCTGCCGGAAGGGCGCTATACGCTCGGATTCAAAACAGGCTTCCCCTCAAACGCCAATCTGACGGCTGCGATCGTCATCGCCCGGGATAACATCACGCTGTGGGGCGCAGGCCCCGGGCGCACGGTACTGCTCACGCCACCGACCTACCAGGTGGTCAACGGGAAAGTTCTGCGCGGGCGCGGTATCCATATCCAGGGGACAAGGACTGCTACGGCTCCACGGCTCAATATCACGCTGAAACGTTTCGAGCTTGACGGTCAGGCGGGATGGACGGGCAAGTATTACTGGCCAGCCGATGTTGGAACCGGCGATGGTTGGGATATCACCCACAAGGGTATTGTTCCCTCGCAGGACACTCAGGTCGACAACGTCGTTCTCGAAGACATCCATGTGCATCGTTACCGTGGCGAAATCATCTATGTCGGCGGTCTCGGCATGAAGCGGCTGCATCTCAATCGCGTCAAATCCGAAGATACCAACGCTTCAACCTACAATGCGACGGCTGATGCAATCGTTGAGAATTCGGAATTCGGCCTCAGCCGCTTCTGGATTGAAATCGGCACAGCCTTTCAGGGTAAATCGGGCACGTTCCGCAACAACAACTTTCACAGCGCCCGCGGCGCCCAGGGCATCGCGCTCGCCCAGGGCGACGGTCTTGAACAGCCCTATACCTTCATTAACAACCGATTTTCGGACTGCGTCGGTGTCTTCGGCTTCTATGGCGGTGTCGGCGGCCCGATCAAGATCACCGATAATACCGCCAGCAACTGCCCGACGGGTGGCTTTGTCCGGTTCGGTTCCGCCCCCAACACCGTTGTGGCTGGTCTGAGGATCAACAAGAACATCTCGGTTGAACGCAACACGATTTCCGGATTCGAATTGTTCATGGGCCTCGGCGGACAGATCGAAAACCTGCTGGTGCAAAACAACAGTTTTCGCAGCGCTGATCTTAAAGCTTCAAACAGCGTGATCTACGGGGCGGCGGGCGACTACAAAAACATCAAGATTGCCAATAATGTATTCAGCGAGACGCGCCCGCCCTCGCAAAACAGTCTGATTTTTGTCGGCACACGCCCCTTGTTCTCAGGTAACAGCTACAGCATCCTTTCCGGTGCCCGTTACTCAAGTGTCGTTGCTGCAGGCAAAGTTGTTATGCCGGTTTATGAGCTCTTCCCGATCCATGCTGCCAGTTCGCTCGTGACGGCAGCGCTCAACACCGACCAGTACGCTGACGGACAGATCATCAAGATCACCGGCGGCGGTCCATCCGCGCGCGTTGTCTTCGCCGCCGGCGGCCAGAATGGCTATGCAGTGCCGGCAACTCGCACCTTCACCGGCACGCAGACGATGGAGCTTCGCTACAATGCTGCCGCCAAGATATGGAACGAAATATCGTTCTCGGAAACCGGCGTCACGGCGGCTCGCTAGACCGGCACTTTGGCACAGATTGCGTTTGCACCCATTCGCAATCTGTCCTCGCCTTATCGCCTTCGCACGCCGTTATCGAAACGCCGATTACCGTGTTTTCTCAGCATATGCTCAACCACGTGACGAGGCGGGCTGCCGACACCGGTAGCCCGTCTTTGTCGTCAAGCCTGACAGCGCTTCAGGCCAGTTCTGGCGAAGGTGGTGACGAGTGTTCACCGCGCTTTTTTCACGCTCTCGCGGCACTCTTTAGCAAACAAATATCTGTTTAATTTTTATGCAATTTGCCTATTATTTAGGCAAATCCGGCCCAATATGGGGGATATCGAGCTTTTTACCCGCCGATCAACCGATAATTCCTTTCCTTTTTTCGTCTGGCAACTGGCACGTCCCCTGCTAGGGTGAGCGCTGAAAGTGGCCCGAAAGCGGGCGCCGCTCATAAGACATCATGGTTTAAAAGGCCGGGGAAAGCTCAGGACAAATTTCATGAAAAAAATCGAGGCGATCATCAAACCCTTCAAGCTCGACGAAGTGAAGGAAGCGCTGCAGGAGGTGGGGCTTCAAGGCATCACAGTCACCGAAGCCAAGGGTTTTGGCCGCCAGAAGGGGCACACCGAGCTTTATCGTGGGGCAGAGTACGTGGTCGATTTTCTGCCGAAGGTGAAGATAGAGGTGGTGCTGCGCGATGATCAGGTCGAATCGTCGATCGAGGCTATCCGCAAGGCAGCCCAGACAGGGCGCATCGGCGATGGCAAGATTTTCGTGTCGACCATAGAAGAGGTCGTGCGCATCCGTACCGGAGAAACCGGCGAAGACGCGATTTGAGGATTTAGCGCGGGGAGAAGGATGTTCACCGCCATCCAGGCCGACATCCACCGCGTGCTGATTGCAGAAGGTTCCGCAACCGGGGCCATGAAAAGGGGAAAACTATGAAGACTGCAAAAGATGTCCTGAAGCTGATCAAGGACAAGGATGTGAAATATGTCGATTTCCGCTTCACCGATTATCGCGGTAAGTGGCAGCATCTGACGTATGACGTGACGATGGTTGACGAGGACATGTTTGCTGAAGGCATCATGTTCGACGGCTCGTCGATTGCCGGGTGGAAGGCGATCAATGAATCCGACATGATGTTGATGCCTGATCCTTCCAGCACCACGGTTGACCCTTTCTTCGCGCAAACGACGATCTCGGTGGTTTGCGATATTCTCGACCCGATCTCAGGCGAGCATTACAATCGCGACCCGCGCTCGATTGCCAAGAAGGCGGAAGCCTACGTCAAGCAGCTCAAGATCGGCGATACGATCATGTTCGGCCCTGAAGCCGAATTTTTCATCTTCGATGATGTGAAATACGCCGCCGACCCCTACAATACCGGCTTTCGCGTCGACAGCATGGAATTGCCGACCAATACGGATGCCGAATATGAGTCCGGCAATCTTGGTCACCACATCGCCACCAAGGGCGGTTATTTCCCAGTGCCGCCGCTCGACAGCTGCCAGGATATCCGCTCCGAAATGCTCGCTGCCATGGCGCAGATGGGCGTTACGGTTGAAAAGCACCATCACGAAGTGGCTTCCGCCCAGCACGAGCTTGGCATGAAGTTCAACACGCTGGTGACCATGGCCGACCAGCTGCAGATTTATAAGTACTGCATCCACAACGTCGCCCAGGCCTATGGCAAGACCGCAACCTTCATGCCAAAGCCCGTTTATGGCGATAACGGTTCGGGCATGCACTGCCACCAGTCGATCTGGAAGGATGGCAAGCCGCTGTTTGCCGGCGACAAATATGCCGGCCTGTCGGAAGCCTGTCTGTTCTACATCGGCGGCGTCATCAAGCACGCCAAGGCGATCAACGCCTTCACCAACCCGACGACCAATTCCTACAAGCGTCTGGTTCCGGGCTTCGAGGCCCCCGTGCTGCTCGCCTATTCGGCGCGCAACCGCTCGGCCTCCTGCCGTATTCCGTGGACGAATTCGCCCAAGGCCAAGCGCGTGGAAGTGCGCTTCCCCGATCCGGCTGCCAACCCCTATCTCGGTTTCGCAGCGCTGCTGATGGCCGGCATCGACGGCATCGTCAACAAGATCCATCCGGGCGAAGCCATGGACAAGGATCTCTACGATCTGCCGCCGCGCGAGTTGAAGAAGATCCCGACGGTATGCGGAAGCTTGCGCGAGGCCCTCGTCTCGCTCGACAAGGACCGCAAATTCCTCACCGCCGGCGGCGTCTTCTCGGACGACATGATCGACAGCTATATCGACCTCAAAATGGGCGAAGTGATCCGCTTCGAGCATACGCCCCATCCGGTCGAATACGCGATGTATTATTCCTGCTGAGCGGGTTTATCAGGTAACGGAAAGGGCGGCTTCGGCCGCCCTTTTTGTTGAATTGACAAGGTAATGCCAAACTCACTGACGATAAACCTGCCATCACGGGCTGCCCGGATGGCCGCTGTGACCCCTGCCCCGGCAACGTCCTGTGAAGACCGGCGCACAGATGACCATAACATGCGATTATCATCGCAGTGATTCGGGGCCACGCCCCGGCCCTCCAGGAGACCTGCCCATGGCACGCGACAATTCGGCAAAGGTGCCGGATCTCTTTGCCAGCATTGAGCGAACGGCGCCCGCCGCGAAGCCGGCTCGTGTGGTCGCGCCGGCGAGTGATGGCACCTATAACGCTTCCGCAATCGAGGTCCTTGAAGGTCTGGAGCCGGTGCGGCGGCGCCCCGGCATGTATATCGGCGGCACCGATGAAAAGGCACTCCATCATCTCTTTGCCGAGGTCATCGACAACGCCATGGACGAGGCGATTGCCGGTCATGCGAGTTTCATTGAAGTGGAGATGAGCGCTGACGGCGTGCTGGCGGTGAGCGATAACGGGCGCGGTATTCCGGTTGATCCGCATCCGCGCTTTCCGCAAAAATCGGCGCTGGAAGTGATCATGTGCACACTGCACGCCGGCGGCAAATTCGGCTCGGGTGCCTATGAGACATCAGGCGGCCTTCACGGCGTTGGCGTATCGGTCGTCAATGCGCTTTCTGAAATGCTGGAAGTCGAAGTGGCACGCGGGCAGATGCTCTACCGCCAGACGTTTTCGCGCGGGCTGCCGACGAGCGAGCTTCAGACGCTCGGCAAAGTCGCCAACCGGCGCGGCACCAAAGTACGCTTTATCCCGGACGCGGAGATATTCACCAAGGGTGCGCGCTTTGATCCGGCCCGCGTCTTTCGCATGGCGCGCGCCAAGGCCTATCTCTTTGCCGGCGTCGAAATCCGCTGGCGCTGCGATGCGGCGCTCGCCGAAAAAGACAAGGTGCCGACCGAGGACACTTTCAAGTTTCCCGGCGGGCTTGGCGACTACCTGCAAAGCCGGCTTGATACCAGCCTGCAGGTGGTGCCGGCGCTCTTTGCCGGGCGCAGCGAGAAGCGCAGCGGCCATGGCGCGGTCGAGTGGGCGGCGGCCTTCGTCGTCGACGAGGCGCAATGCTCGTCTTACTGCAACACCATCCCGACGCCTGAGGGTGGCACCCATGAGGCGGGCCTGAGGCTGGCGCTGCTCAAGGGCTTCAAGGCCTATGGCGAACTGGCGGGCAACAAGAAGATCGCCCAGGTGACGTCGGATGATTTGGGTGTTGCCCTGCAGGCAATGGTCTCGGTCTTTGTGCGCGAACCGGAATTCGTCGGCCAGACCAAGGACCGGCTGGCAACGATCGAGGCCGGACGGATTGTCGAGAATGCGGTGCGCGATGCCTTCGACCATTGGCTGGCGGATGACCCGGCACGCGCCAACCGCGTCGTCGATTTTCTCATCGACAGGGCCGAGGATCGCCTGCGCCGGCGAGCAGAAAAGGAAACGTTGCGCAAGACGGCCACCAAGAAATTGCGCCTGCCGGGGAAGCTAGCCGATTGCGCCCAGGCGGGTCTAGCCGGATCAGAGCTATTCATCGTCGAAGGTGATTCCGCTGGCGGTTCAGCCAAGCAGGCGCGCAATCGCGCCACGCAGGCCGTGCTGCCGCTGCGCGGCAAAATCCTCAACGTCGCTGCGGCCGGCAAGGACAAGGTCCGCGACAATCAGCAGCTCTCCGACCTGTTGATGGCGCTGGGGGTGGGCACCGGCCATGCCTACCGCGAGGAGGATCTGCGCTACGAGAAAATCATCATCATGACGGATGCCGACGTGGACGGCGCCCACATCGCCTCACTGCTCATCACCTTCTTCTGGCGCCAGATGCCGAAGATCATCGAGGGGGGACGGGTTTTTCTTGCCGTCCCTCCCCTCTATCGCCTCAGCCAGGGCGGCAAATCGGCCTATGCGCGGGACGATGCGCACAAGGATGATTTGCTGCGCACCATGTTTTCCGGCCGCGGGCAGGTCGATATCTCCCGCTTCAAGGGCCTTGGCGAAATGATGCCGGCGCAGTTGAAGGAGACCACCATGGATCCGGGCAAGCGGATGCTGCTCAAGGTGATGGTGGCGCGCGAGGATGTCGAATTGGCCGAGGCGGCTGTCGAGCGGCTGATGGGCAACAAGGCCGAATCCCGCTTCACCTTCATCAGTGAACGGGCGCCCTACGCGAGCGGGCTGATTGATATCTAGGGTCAGGACCGATTAAT
>FSSH01000412.1_pt1 | contig 24671 bp, 17 predicted proteins | sample 1166101 | NCBI WGS metagenome assembly FSSH01 (sample SAMEA32972668, study PRJEB13176) | freshwater metagenome | biome: Drinking water system; feature: Biomass in drinking water that filtered by 0.45 um membrane; material: drinking water | place: USA | collected 2012-12-20 | depth 0 m
TTCGCTGCACAATGAAAATGCGCTTGATTTGGGTTTGTTTCTGAACGGGATTCCGGTTGCCACGGCGGAGTTAAAAACCAACTTCACTCAGTCGGTTGAAGATGCGGTTGACCAATACCGCTTTGACCGCGAACCACGCCCAAAAGGGCAGGGGAGCGCTGAACCGTTATTGTCTTTCCCCAATGGCGCATTAGTGCATTTCGCGGTGAGTAATAGCGAAGTGCACATGACCACGCGGCTGGAAGGGGCGGCAACGCGCTTTCTACCATTCAATCGGGGCGATAACGGGGCGGCGGGTAATCCACCCAACGAGCAAGGGCATCGCACCGCTTATTTATGGGAAGACATCTGGGCAAAGGATAGCTGGCTGGAGATTTTGGGCCGGTATCTGGTGACGCAGAAAGACGAGAAAAAACAGATTAAGAAAATCATCTTCCCGCGTTTTCATCAGTTGGATGCAACGCGCAAGCTGCTGGCGGCGGTGTTGCAGGAAGGTGCGGGCGGTAAATACTTGATCCAGCATTCGGCGGGTTCAGGCAAAACCAATTCAATTGCATGGTCGGCGCATTTTCTGGCCGATTTGCACAATGCCAGCCATAAAAAACTGTTTGATACCGTGCTGGTGGTTTCTGATCGCACTGTGTTGGATGACCAGTTACAGGAAGCGATTTTCGATTTTGAGCGTACGGCTGGCGTGGTCGCCACGATCAAAGGGGAAGGCGCTAGTAAAAGTGCGGAATTGGCGGCGGCTCTGTCCGGTAGCAAGAAAATTGTGGTTTGCACTATCCAGACTTTCCCTTTCGCGCTTAAGGCCGTGCAGGAATTGGCCGCAACGCACGGTAAGCGCTTTGCTGTAATTGCTGATGAAGCGCATTCGTCGCAAACCGGGGAGGCTGCAGCTAAACTGAAAGCCGTGCTATCCGCGGAAGAATTGCAAGAATTGGCCGACGGCGGAGAAATCAGCACCGAAGATATACTCGCCGCGCAAATGGAAAGCAGGGCGGCGGAAAGCGGTATTACCTATGTGGCCTTTACCGCTACACCCAAAGCCAAAACCCTTGAACTGTTTGGACGATTGCCCAATCCTGATTTGCCAGCCGGTGCGGACAATCTACCTGCGCCGTTTCATGTCTATTCGATGCGGCAAGCGATTGAAGAAGGCTTCATCCTCGATGTGCTGCAAAACTATACTCCTTATAAATTAGCGTTCAAACTTGCGCATGATGGCAAAGAATTGGATGATAAAGAAGTCGAACGTAATGAGGCCCTGAAAGGCATTATGCGCTGGGTCAGGCTGCATCCTTACAATATCAGCCAGAAAGTGCAGGTGGTGGTTGAACATTTCCGCGAAAATGTAGCCCCACTGCTGAACGGCAAAGCTAAGGCTATGGTGGTGGTCGGTAGCCGTATTGAAGCGGTGCGCTGGCGGCTGGCGATTGATGCCTATATCAAAGCCCAAGACTACAAAATCGGTACGCTGGTGGCGTTTTCCGGTGAGGTCAACGATAGTCAATCAGGCAGCGAGCCGTTCAGCGAAACCAGCAAGACCATGAATCCGAACCTAAAAGGGCAGGGTATCCGTGAGGTTTTCAATACAGAAGACTATCAAATCCTGCTGGTTGCCAACAAGTTTCAAACCGGATTCGATCAACCCCTGTTGTGCGGGATGTATGTCGATAAACGGCTGGCAGGTATTACGGCGGTGCAAACCTTATCTCGCCTCAATCGCGCCCATCAGGGCAAAGATACCACCTATGTGGTGGACTTCGTGAATGACCCCGAAGAAATTCTGACCGCCTTCCTTATCTATTACGAAACCGCAGAATTAGCCAACGTCACCGACCCGCACCTAGTTTATGATTTACGCATGAAGCTGGACGCAGCGGGTTTTTATGATGAGTTTGAAGTCAATCGTGTGGTTGAGGTGGAGTTTAACCCGAAGTCCAAGCAAAGCGATCTGGCCGGAGCATTAGAGCCAGTCGTCGCACGGATTTTGCATCGTTATAAAGCGGCTCAGGAAAAGCTGAAAGCTGCCAATGCCAAGGAAGATAGCAAAGCAGCCGAAGATGCTAAGAACGAAATGAACGTGCTTATCCTGTTCAAGCATGATATGGGCGCATTCCAACGTATGTATGCGTTCCTTTCCCAGATATTTGACTATGGCAACACCGCCATTGAGAAACGTTTTATCTTCTACAAAAGATTGATTCCACTGCTGGAGTTCGGGCGGGAACGTGAAGGACTTGACCTCTCCAAGGTCATGCTGACGCACCATAACTTGAAAGCTGAGGGAAAGCGAACATTAGCCTTGGTCGATGGCGAATATCCAAAACTGACACCAATGGAAGGCGCAGGTACCGGGCAAGTGCAGGAAAAAGAAAAAGCATATCTGGCGGAAATTATTGCCAAGGTGAACGATCTGTTTGATGGTGAATTGTCCGATGACGATCAGCTTATTTATGTTAACAATGTCATCAAGGGTAAGTTGCTGGAATCGAAAACACTTGTTCAGCAAGCTGCCAACAATACCAAACAACAGTTTGCCAACTCGCCTGACCTATCCAACGAGTTGATGAATGCCATTATGGATGCCTTGGCTGCCCATAGCACCATGAGCAAACAAGCCTTGGAGTCAGAAAAAGTGCGGAGCGGTTTGCGGGATATTTTGCTCGGCCCGGCGCAACTTTATGAGGCGCTTAGGGAGCGATCGGAAGGACACCCATGAATATGACTGGACTGTATTGGGGGAGCAGGGTGGCGTATAGCGGTTGAAAAAACATTAGTGATAGATATTTAGATAAGGATAACGCACATGAAAGCCACCGAAGCCAAACTCCTTGATTTCTTAAAGAAGTCACCGCAATTCGTCATTCCCATCTACCAACGCACATATTCGTGGACCGAGAAAGAGTGTCGGCAACTGTGGGAAGATGTTGTCCGCTGTGGAAGAAACGATCATATTCCCGTTCATTTCATTGGGTCCATAGTCTATGTGGAGAGCGGGCTATCGCAGGTTACACATCAAGCGCCTTTGCTGGTCATTGATGGACAGCAACGCCTCACTACTGTATCGCTGTTGCTGACGGCGCTGGCCGAAGCGGTAGGTGAAACGGAACCGTTCGAAGGCTTCTCCCAACGAAAGATTCGTAACTATTTCCTGTTAAATCCAGAGGAAATCGGTGAAAGGCATTTCAAACTTTTGTTGTCACAAACCGACAAAGACACACTGACCGCGTTGGTAGGCAAGCACCCGCAGCCTGATAATCATTCTTTGCGCGTATCTGAGAATTATGCCGCTTTTCAGAAGTGGATCAAGAGCGACGTGGTGAATTTGCCGACTCTCTGCAAGGGATTGGCTAAGCTGGTGGTGGTTGATATTGCTCTGAACCGCGATCAGGATAATCCGCAGCTCATTTTTGAGAGCATGAACTCGACAGGAAAAGAGTTGAGCCAGGCTGACTTGATTCGCAATTTCATATTGATGGGGCTAGAGCCTGCGCTGCAAACGCGCCTCTATGAACAATTTTGGCGTCCTATAGAGATGGATTTCGGGCAAGAAGCTTACGGTACTCATTTTGATGGCTTCATGCGTCATTACTTGACTGTGATGTCGGGCGAAATTCCCAACACCAATGCCGTGTATGAAGCGTTTAAGACCCATGCCCGAGAGACAAGGGCCGGTGCTGTGAGTGATGACAGTCATGTAGAAATGCTGGTCAGTACAATCCGAGATTATTCGCGCTATTTTTGCGCAATGGCTTTGGGCAAGGAGATCGACCACGAACTGAATCGGGCGTTTCATGACCTGCGCGAACTGAAAGTCGATGTGGCTTATCCATTCCTACTGGAACTGTATCGCGACTACGCTACACAGTACTTGAGTAAGTCGGATTTTGTGAGCGCGGTGCGTTGGGTTGAAGCCTATGTGTTTCGCCGTGCAGTTTGTGCCATACCCACTAATTCGATGAACAAAACTTTTGCTACCTTTAGCAAGGCACTAAAGAAAGACCGTTATCTGGAGAGTATCGCCGCCCACTTTCTGCTACTTCCTTCATACCGACGTTTTCCAAGTGACGATGAATATGTACGCGATATTCAGACTCGTGATCTCTACAATTTCCGCAGTCGCAGTTATTGGCTGCGTCGATTCGAGAACCACGGGCGCAAGGAAGTGGTGCCAGTGGATGAATACACCGTGGAGCACATCCTACCGCAAAATGAAAACCTGAATACTGCGTGGCAAGAATCTCTGGGAGCCGAATGGAAACGTATCCAGCAAACCTGGTTACACACCTTGGGCAATCTGACACTCACTGGTTACAATTCGGAATACAGTGACCGACCATTTATTGTAAAACGCGACATGGATGGAGGCTTCAGGCAGAGCCCTCTCAAGGTAAATCAAGGGCTCGGTCAGGTTCATGTTTGGGACGAAAGTACGATCATTGAGAGAGCTAAGCGTCTCGCCAAACTCGCCGTGCAAGTTTGGGAATCACCGAAGTTAGACGACGCTATTTTGGCAGCTTATCGCCCCAGGGCTGAGCCTTCCTCAAGCTATACGATAGACGATCATCCACACCTGATTACACCGGCAATGCTCTCTCTGTTCGAGGCGTTTCGCAAGGAAGTACTGGCGCTCGATCCATGCGTCAGTGAGGAATTTCTGAAGTTGTATGTGGCCTATAAGGCTGAAACCAACTTTGTGGACATTGTGCCACAGGCAAAGCGTCTGCGACTCTCATTGAATATGAGTTTTGCGGAGATCAGCGATCCCAAAGGGCTATGCAAGGATGTAACCAGATTAGGTCGGTGGGGTAATGGTGATGTGGAAGTGGGGCTGTCCTCCTTGGAGGAGTTGCCCTATGTAATCGGGTTGGTGCGACAAGCCCTCGAAAAACAACTCGGAGACACATCTAACACATGATCCGAAGCCAAATCCAAATCCCATTTTTGGGTGCGTTTAAACAACCGACACCAAAGTCTAATGTTCGAGACAACCAATTGAAGATCATTAAATATAACCATTTGATTGCCTACTTGCTGATCTTTCACAATTGCCATACGATACGCAGGCATTAAAAGCGCTAGAGACTGAAGGCTTCTCAGTTAACGCCGGAATTAGTCGCCCCATTCAGCCCTTATTGGAGGCATCCCAATCGTTTTGGCAGTATGAGCTACGGGAGCGGGAGCGGGAGCGGGAGCGGGATTGGATATCGTATGATAGCTATGATGTAACTGAGCCAAGTAGAAACTTCTGGATATTGAAAGGTGGCAAATTCTGATTGCTAATAGATATTAAGGATTTTTTTTGTGATTAGCTCAATTGAAGAAGGCAGAAAAGAAGATGGCAATCGCTCAATTGCCGACAAAATAATTAAGCGTTTGCATGACTTAGATTTAACTGTTGAGAATAATCAAGGTCGTTGGGCTTGGGAACTTCTGCAAAATGCAGAAGATAGTGTTGCCGAAGAAGATGAGAGAAAAATATCCGTAAAAATAATACTTAACGAAAATAATATCGAGTTTCAGCAAGGATAGAGCCATGGTTGACGGCACTATTTCAATCAGAGCATCTCAATTTACTTGTGGGTGCTGGATTAAGTACTGCTGTTCAACTATCTGCAACAGCCATACCCCGACCACAAAGTATGGGATGGATAACTGATCTGAAGGTTTGCAAGCTTGAAATTGAAGCTTATGTTGATAAAACTGCAAAGGCAGCCTCAAATTTAGATGCCACTTCTGTCGCGGATGAACTAAATGCTCTGATTGATCAGGGGTGGACAGTTGCCAAATTAGCGCATGAACTCGGTAAAAGTGCTAGGCAAGTATATCGGTGGCTAGAGGGAGCTAAATGCAAAGAGGTAATTCTGCGGAAAATTTCTGCACTGTCGGTGCCCTTGGTGTTGAATGAGGTCATATCGAAGTTTACCGATACCACATAGTTTCTTGCTTTTCTACAATATTCTAGTAAAAGGCATCGCTCATAATTGATCTTTGACTCCACCCAAATGGCTTCTTTTGACCCTTTGCTAGAGCTGACGCTATCGGTCAGAAGTAATCCACTGCAAATCCCTAAAAGGATTCCAGAATGGATGATCGGAAAATAGTCGGAATGCCAATTATTTAATAATTATTACAACAAAATCAATTAACCGAGAATTTCTCAGCTATTAATCTGCCATAATTTATCAATCTCATAGGCTAAATCCGTCCCCTAATTAGGCAAATTTAGCATAGAAAATATCCCCATAGAATAAATTTTCTTTTAATTCTGTGACTTTATGGTGTCTTGTCACTGGATTCTTTTTTTCCAGCTTATCTGAATTTTCCGACAGCTCCCTAAAATTTCATGGCTAGAAACATTTGTTAATACTACTAAGTAGCAGCGGGAATTGATAAAATTGGAAACAATTACATAAGCTTGTTTTTTCCCGAATCTATACGCTCCTGAACTTAAGAAGTTGAGCAGTCTTAATAGAGGTGATATTTGTCCAAATTGATGGTTTTAGTTGACTACGATAATGTTGAGCTAAGTCTAAGGAGTCCAGGACCTGTCAATTTTGCGAAAGTACTCACCCCCTTAATTTCTGGTCAGGTTTCATTTCGATACTCTGAAATGGACGTCCGGCTATATGGTGGCTGGAGATCTCGCGGACTACTAACCAATAGCGCGCAACGTCTTGTTCCTGATATTCACGCTTTCTCGCCAACATACGTTGGCACTGTTCATGCTGGATCGAATATTCAACTCAAGCTAACTGTTGAGTTGGCTGATAAACCGATTGGACTGACTATTCCATTAGAAGAAACACTTGTTAAAGAACGCGATTTAAGGAAATTTCGAACACGATCAGCGCCATGGGCTCAGTGCGCAAATCCTAGTGCGTGTTCATTTAAACATTTCACTGGGCTCATGCATAACACAGCTTGTGGAAATGGAGTATGCGCAAACCGACTGGGAAATTTGTTTGTTCGTGACGAACAAAAAATGGTCGATACCCTCATTGTTGCAGATATCGCTTTTCAGGTACTTTCTGAGAAAGCAAAAGAAATCGTGATCGTATCCTCGGATACAGATATGTGGCCTGGAGTGCTCCTTGCTCTACGAGCAGGGTGCTCAGTTATCCACATACATACCAAAGCCGGCTGGACAACCCAAAAACATCTTATAAGGACTCTCGGAGGACAGATGGTACGGCATTACAAACAATTAAGTGTTTAGGAGAGCGGTCAATGGATATTAATGAATTCAAAAGAATCATCAGTGCATTTGCTGATGAGCCATCTGATGTGGATGTTCGCATCGGGAAGGTGGTGGCGCAGATAAGGGACGAGCTTATAGACGTTACTATCAAGTATTCATCAGGTCCTAATCGAGAACTGTTGATTGGTGAAAATGGACAAGAATATCCAGCAAGGAGATGGCTAATCAATCGTGTTGCTCGGCTTCCTCAACTCGCCGACCGCATCATTGCGAGTACAACTCTTACACCTGAAGTAGAAGCAAAATCACCATTCGTTGAACCTTCTGGATTTTTGTCACCTGATCTATCTGCAATGAAAGCTGACGACTACGATCAACCAATCAGTGATGTAGTAGCTACGCTATTGGACAAAGCGTCGAATCCCCTGCCAGGAGCAACCTCAGTGTTGTATATTACATCAGATGCTGGTGAGGGAAAGTCAACAATTATCAACAAGATGGCGCGTCAACAAGCTATAAAATATAAGAGTAAGTCTGTCGATTCGCTCGTGGTTCCTATTCCTCTGAATGGTAGAGCGTTTCTTACTTTTGATGACGCGGTGATTGCTACCCTAGTCAACAAATGGCGCTTTAATTATCTTTACTTCGATGCGTTTATACAACTTGTGCGCATGGGTGTTGTTGTGCCCGCATTCGATGGCTACGAGGAGATGCTTGTCGAGGGATCAAAAGGGGAAGCTATCTCCGCGCTTGGTAATTTGGTCCAAACCTTAGAATCATCGGGAACAGTATTCATCGCAGCGCGTAAGGCATTTTTCGAATACTTGAGCTTCAAGACGCAAGCAAAACTGCTTGACGCAATTGGAGATCAATCGGCATCTTTCTCTCGACTAGCAATATCACGCTGGAATAAAGAACAGTTCTGCAAATATGGCACTCTACGCAAAGCAAATGCACCTGAAGAAATTTACGAAACTGTGGTCACTAAACTAGGTCCTACTCATCCCCTTCTAACACGGGCAGTATTAATTCGACGTCTCTTTGATGTGGCGATGAACCTATCAGACCGAACAGAACTTGCAGAGTTACTAGTTCAAAACCCGCATGATTATTTTTTTACTTTTGTGGATGCAATCGTAAAACGAGAAGCAACGGAGAAATGGCTGTCGAGGATATCAGGCGAAATAAAGGAACCGCTACTCAAGTCCGAAGAGCATCATCAATTACTTTCACATATTGCATTGGAAATGTGGCAAACATCTACAAACTCATTACGATATGATGTATTGGATGTTCTTGTGGACATGTTTTCCGAAGAAAGCAAAAAAAGAGCAACTGATATTCGCCAAATAAAGGAGCGTCTCAAACAGCATTCTTTACTTTCCACGGATACGTCACGACGTGAAGCAATCTCGTTTGATCACGAGGATTTTCAGAACTTTTTCCTCGGTGAAGGTCTTGGACTATTGTTATCAAAGGGAGGTCGTACTGAGTTGCAAGCGTTTCTTTCTGTCAATCTTGTTCCGATTGCAACGGTCGAACAAGCTATTCAACACTTGACTCGCCATCATGTTAATCTTCAGCCAATACTAGCTTGTTTAATGGCTATCAATGAATCCGAAACTGGATTCTCATTTTGTAAAGAGAATAGCGGTTCACTTTTGATTCGCTTAGCTGAATGTTTCCAGAAGCTCGACGATGCTATCGTACTGAAGGACATGTTTCTTTCATCAGGTGCACTTACTGGTCGAACACTCCGGAAAATACTGTTTGAAAACTGTCATTTTCAACCAACTGCAACATCGAAAAGCAGTTTCTCTGAAGTGGAATTTATTCATTGCGAGTTTGAACGACTTGAAACGGAAAAGGGTAATGGCCTTTCAGGCTGTAGCTTTAAAAACTCAAAGATCGAATCGCTAATTCTGGCCCCTGAAGAGGAACATACGTTTAATCCAGCACTCATTGCTGAATGGTTACTGAAAGCTGGTGCACAGACTGAAGATAGCCAGCCAGCATTAAAAATTGAAAATATTTTATTTGATGATCGAATTAAAATATTTGAGAAGTTCCTAAGAGTGTTCCTCAGAAGTACTTTTGTCGATGAAGAAGTTATTCGAATCCGCCTTGGCAAGGGGGGGGCTTCTGTTTTCTTTGAGGAGGTACTTCCAGCACTGTTGGAGAATCATATCTTGGGAGAGGTGCCTTGGAAGGGGCAAGGGTCACAGCGGCGTTATAAGATGCTGATACCGATGTCAGAAGTTAGCTACGCACTAGAGAAAGCTGATAATTTTGAAAAATTTTTAGAAGCAATCCTCAGTTAGTTAACGAGAGAAAGAATAGCTCATAAAGGGTGCATTTAAACAAACGACAGAATTGTTTCATGGGATTTTAGGTGGTTACTATTTAATCTACTAACGGTCTTCCCGAAAATGCCAAAGTCGCAATATATAAATAACTTTATCGTTTAACTCATAGCGAATTTCATATTTCTCAATGATGGGTAAAAAGTTAGGAAAGGACCAAATGTTACATAGTAATTTTAGTTTTATGTTTGTCCGCAACGGTTAGAGTATTTTCTGAGATTCCGAAATCCAGTATAGAGGGTTATTCTGCATAAAGGTACATAACGCACCGCATAAGAATTACTAATCGCCTGAATTTTAATGAAAAACGATTATTCTTCAACCCCTAAAATCTAGTTGTTTTTTACACTTAAATTTGGAAGTTCCAAAAAAGATGATATTGATTCATTTTCAATAACATGGCAGAAATACTATGGCGCGTTACGTACCTTTATGCAGAATAACCCTAGATTAGTCAGATTGGCGGATCTATAGACTCATATTTGGACTTCAGACTCCGTAACTGTTTCTCTTTGATTCTAGCCTATTCCGTATAGTTTGGATTGTTATAATGGCGTCGGAATTTTTCCGATATGGGGTAATAAATGGATATAAAAGAATGGTTTCCAGAATTTCTGGTATCAGCTGAAACTGATACTGATTTACAAAGCTACTTTTTTAAGTTGCCTGAAATTAAGAAAATCACTAATAGTAGATCATGGTTAGTTCTTGGTAGAAAGGGGATGGGAAAGACCGCGATTTATGAATATCTTAAACAATCAAATAGCTGTAATTTGAATGAGTATCATACGATTTGCATTAATTTTGGTGATTATCCTTGGCCCGCTCATCAACTTTATAAAGAATCTATTGCGGGCGAGTTATCTGCATATCAAAAGAGCTGGCGGTATTTATTTTTCGTGAAAGGATTGTCGCGGCTGCTAGAAATAAAGAAAGCCAATAATGAAGAATTAAACAGAGAACTCAAATGGGCTGAGTCTTATATTAATAAGATATATGGAAGTCCTGATCCATCGCTCACTGAGATAATTTTTTCAAAAATTAGTAGCCTATCTGCTATCAAGGGGCCTAATGTAGAGTTAGAGGATTTCTCTTTTGCCGCTGGGGAAATGTCATTTGAAGAGATTGCTGCAAATAAACAGTTACAGACAAAGTTGAGATCTAACGCGTTTACTTTGCTTGGCTACTTTGAAAGTATTTTTAAAAAAAATTGCGGTAATTATAAGATATTGATTGCACTTGATCAGCTTGATGAGAACTGGTTGGATAGTGAAATTGAGGAATACAGCAAAGTTTTAATTAACTTGTTAAATGTTTGTCGGAGTATTGCTCTTGATATCGAACTATCAAAGAACTTGAAAGTTGTCCCTTTTTTAAGAACAGATATTTATCACTCTCTGAAATTTAATGATAAAAATAAACTTCTGCAAGATAGCGCAATTATTATTTCATGGAATTCTGACAGTCTAGACGATATGTACTTTGAGCGTATCAAGAAATATGCACCTAGCAGTATTTCTATTGATAATGAACGTAAATCTGGAAATCTTTTTGAAATTAATTTTGTCCGACAAGGTACACCGCCGTTTAAGTATATTACTCGAAGGTCTTTTTTTAGACCGAGAGATGTAATTGTTTATTTTAATGAAATTCGTGCATGTCATAAACCTAATATATCAGGTTTATATACTACAAATGAGTTGTACGAAGCTGATAGAGAAGCATCAGCAAGTGTTTATAATGAACTGATTGATGAATGGTCAAATCAGTTTCCAGAGATAGAAAAACTTCTAACTGTACTTCAAACGATTCAGGTTGAGACTTTTAGCTATATCGATTTTTCAAATAAATACGATAATGAGTTTTCATCACCGAGTGAAGGTAAAAAAAGAGAGCATTTGGGGTTTCTTTTTGATAACTCGATTATTGGCCAGAAGAAACAAGGACGATGGGAGTATGTTTGTAGTACACCAAATCTAAAAATGAATATTGAAAAGGATTTTAGGACTCACCATGCTTTAAAGTATCGGTTGCATCTTATTGAAGGTCGTCCAAATCAGAGTGTTTAAGTTTTTGTATGAGGGGGTTGTAAGCCGGAACCCTCGGAACTTTTGAAGTTAGCTTCTCTTTAAACAAATAGCGAAGTACGCTAGGGCTGAATAGAAGCAGGAATCCATCGGTATAGAGTGATGAAAAAAACTGACGAACTGTTTCAAATCGCACAAACTGCGATTTACAACTATTCCGGGGATATCGATGTATTGAACTCAGCGCTGGGAATGCTGTTCACCGGCCACTATTACGGCTGGCGCTTCCTGTATATCGTGCATTTAAAGCAGCATAAAGGTACCAAAAGTCCCATAGGATTTGTTTATTCTTGAGAGTTATCAGCATGCTGGTTTCTGAGCTGTTTTATACAATCTGGCGGAAAATATCGGTAGAAAGCAGTGTGAGGTTCCCTCTGTTTTTCGTCGAGCTATGATCATTTCTGGTGTATGACGACGACTTGCGAAGTTTAATGGTGTATCAGTAAACTTTGAATTGCCTTTGAAAGAATCTGAATGGCGCTGGAAAAAACAGCCTGATGAACTTGCTATTGAAAACTGTGGCAACTCATCAGATATTTTTAATCTCTGCTAGTCTAGAGCCTATGCAGATAACGAGATGAGTGAACAAATTTTCCGATATTGTCTGAAACCATAATTGTGCAACTTGCCAGGTCAAGAACTTGGATCTAAGCTTACAACATTATTATTAAAAATTTCATGGCCCACAATCCAAATCATTAACAATTTACCATTTAAAGTTCTTTTCCCGCTATTTTCATACAGCCTTCAACTTTTGGTTCTCCATATAGACACACTGCCTATTTAAGATTTATGTAACAGATTTGCTGCAGAATATTAAGGATAATTACAAATCAAATACAATTGCTAAAGCTTGTTTGATCGATTGCAGATATTGATTCTCAAGCCTACCTTGCCTTTTGCTAATTCGAGAGATATCAACTGCACGCAATTGCTTGAGATTAATATGACGATCTTTATCCAGTCCATTATTACTAGTTGGCGTTAGATTTACTGCAAATGGCCAGGATTTATGGTTAGGTAGCATAGGTGCCACAACCAGGGTTTTCGATTCGATATTCACAATGTCTCCTTGAACAATCACGCACGGTCTTAGCTTCTTAGTTTCCGCGCCCTTAGTTGGCTCCAGGTCAACCCAATAAATATCTAGTTGCTTAAACTCAGCCATTTGAGAGACCATCGGACAGGGTTGTATCCCATTCTTTTAGTTCTTTCTGGTAATCGATATCCTGGGCTTCCTCCTGATTTGCCTTGAGTAAAGCTTGCTTGAGATAGTTCTTGCGCTCCTGTTTTAAAAGTTCGTTGATATAAGCACTACGATTGTCACCTGCAATATTATTCAGAAATGCAAAACTTTCATCATCCAGAGTAATGGTCGTTCGATGTGTCATACTATGCTCACACGATTGTGAATAAATAGTTATCATACTATATAGTATGATATTTAAATACTCCATCTGATATTTTGTACAAAAATACTTTTTGATAAGTCTCCTACTCTACTATTGATAAAATATGTTATCAATAGTAAAAAGGATTTTAAATTGTGTTTCTCATTTTTCTAAAATCGATCTATAATAGATCTAGCTAATCTAGCCTAGATAGGAAAAATTATGGATGAATGGCGAATTGCAGATGCAAAAAATAAATTTAGTGAATTGTTCAATAATGCATTGATTGGAAGAATTCAAATTGTTCACCGACGAGATGGTGATGTGGTAATTATTTCCAGAAATGAATATGAGCAGCTTGTTGGTCAGAAAAAGAGTTTTAAACAATATATTCTTTCTCCACCATACGAAATTAACGAGTTAGAGGATATGCGTGATAAAAGTCCAATGCGGTCAGTTGATCTATGAGGGTTTTATTGGATACCTGCGTTTTATCCGAACTCTATAAACCAGAACCATTGGTTACAGTTTATGAAGCTGTTGATAATGTTCCAGATGAACATCTGTTTATCAGCGTTATTACAATGGGAGAAATCGGCAAAGGTATTGCGCTTTTGCCAGATGGTCAACGCAAACAAGCATTATTTAAATGGTTCACAAATATTGAGTATGAATATTCTGAACGCCTATTACCGATCAATGCAGAAACAGCTGCGATATGGGGGAAAATAACAGCCAAGGCACAACAAGAGGGTTATGTTATCCATGCCAGTGATGGCCTGATTGCGGCAACCGCGTTGCAGCATGGCTTGCATCTTATGACTCGGAATGTGAAGGACTTTGAGCCTACTCATGTCATGCTCATTAATCCGTGGATGAAAGGGACATAACATGACAAATCTAATAACCACCAGCAATCGGGCACTCACTGCAAAAGAATTTCAAGGTCTTGCTGATGTTCCACCTGAAGTTGAGTGGTTCGCCAATTTAGGAAACAAAGCAACCCGTCGCGCTTATGAAAATGCACTAAAGGATTTTATGAATTTCACAGGTATTCAGAATCCGGAAGAGTTCAGGATTGTGACCCGTGCTCATATTATTGCCTGGCGCGATGATTTATTGAGTCGATCATTAAGCAGTATGAGTATTCGGCACCGTTTGGCGGCGATATCTTCTTTATTTGAGTACCTGTGTGAGAAAAACACAGTTACGCATAATCCAGTCAAGGGTGTGAAGCGACCAGCGGTAGAAAGTTATGAAGGAAAAACTCCAGCCATCGGCGATCATCAGGCGCGCGAATTACTTAATGCACCGGATGGTAGCTCACTTAAGGGCAAGCGTGATCGTGCGATACTCGCCACCCTACTCTATCACGCACTGCGGCGTGATGAATTGTGCAGATTGAAGGTTAAGGATTTTAAGCAGGAGCGGCGTGGTGTGCCACACATGAAAATATCCGGCAAAGGGGGGAAAACACGATATTTACCATTGCATCCTGCCGCCAGTGGCTTAATCCATGATTATCTCGACGCAGCCGGGCATGGCCTGGAAGATACAGGTGCATTATTCCGTTCAGCCAGTAATAATCGTGATAAGGAATCACAAAAACCAATTACACCAGACGGTGTTTATAAGTTGGTACAGAAATACTCTGAACAGCTGGGATTCAAGATAGGCGCACATTCATTACGCGCAACGGCGGCCACCAATGCACTCGATCATCAAGCAGATATTGCGAAAGTGCAAGAATGGTTGGGTCATGCCAATATTGCTACCACAAGAATTTATGATCATCGTAAAACCCGACCAGAGGATAGTCCAACGTTTAAGGTTGCTTATTGATTGCTCTATTACCCATTGATGAAGTAATCCTCCTGACTGACCAATAGGTAATCGCAATCAAAGAATCTTTTGCAGTCTATAACATATATGTTATATTAAATCATGGTATGGACTGTTGAAACATTAGATCAAACCGTTGATGAAGAGCTTGAAGCCTTGCCCACTGATATGAAGGCGAGGTTTGTTTGGATCAGTCAACTGATTGAGATACATGGTTTACAAAATGTGCGCGAGCCTTACATAAAACATGTTGAAGATGTTTTATGGGAGATCCGTATGAAAGGCAAAGATGGAATTTCTCGTGCACTGTATGCAACAGTCAAGCCCGAGCGAGTAGTCGTGGTGCGTGTTTTTGTAAAGAAAACGCAAAAAACGCCTCGCAGAGAAATCAAGCTAGCCCTAAAAAGAGCAAAGGAGATTGAGCAATGACTAAAGTAAATGAACTCCACAGGAAGTGGCTTAATGATCCAAGTTACAAAGCTGATTTTGAGGCAATCACTGAGGAATTTGAAATTGCTTCTGCAATTATTGAGGCCCGGAATCTGGCAGGATTGACACAATCTGAGTTAGCTAAGCGGTTGAAAGCTAAACAATCACTGGTTGCACGCCTTGAGAGTGGAGCAGACAACACAACGATAAAAACGCTACAACGTATTGCACAAGCCACTGGCACACACCTCAAGATCTCTTTTGAACAACCTGGCACCTAAATGGGATTCTTTAACCAAAAGTACAATTTGGCGCCCGCTCCTTCTACAAGTCTTGAAATACGTAGCTTTCAGAAGTGATTGGTTACACATCGCGCGGCAATCAGCATCCAATCGACATGGAAGCCACATTGGCTGGTGAATCTAAAATAACCATTATACAAATAGTTAAATATCTCACTGGTTTGGGCTTAAAACCTCCTTTAGCGGTGATTTTTTGAGAGCTCACAGCTCAGTGGAATCAATCATTTTTCCATCTAAGGAATCATACTCTCCCTACAGGTTAAAATGGCTCCACTGCATGACGGAATCGTTTCGGACGGCTTCAATGAAGTTGGCCAGTAGTGCAGAAAAAAAGGAAGCGCTAACAACAAATTTGCCACTAAATACCGTGAAACTTTAAAGCCTTTTGTTGATTAGCACCCGAAGTTAAGGAAAATTTTCAGTTGGGGGATTATTTGCGGAATTTTGGAAGGCATTAAGTTGGAATGCATGGCCGATTACCGATGTACACATGGGAAGATACGGGATGGACAAGTTAAATATTAATCTAGAAAACTGTTACGGCATAAAAAAACTCAAGGCAGAATTTGATTTCTCTACTGGAAAGGTCTACGCGATCTATGCCCCAAACGGGGTAATGAAGTCTTCGTTGGCGCAAACTTTCAAAGACATAGCCGATGGTGCCGCATCCAAGGATCGAATATTCCCTGCACGAACTTGCATTAGGCAGATCACTGACGAAAATGCTGTTGAACTATCAAAAGAAAGCATCCTCGTAATTCGTCCATATGATGAAGTGTTTGGACACTCGGAAAAAACATCGACTCTTTTGGTTGATAGTGTACTGCGGAAAGAATATGAACAGATCCACATTGCAATTGACGTGTCGAAAAACCTGCTTTTGTCGGCGTTGAAAGAGCAGTCTGGATCAAAGAAGGATTTGGAAAAAGAGATTTCTTCAACATTTACCAATGGTGAAGATGAGTTCTTTATCGCACTGATTCGCATTAAGGACGAACTACTCGCCCAGAAGGATGCCCCGTTCGCCAACGTACCGTACGACAAAATCTTCGATGAAAAAATCCTGGCATTCCTTGGAACCAAGGACTTTAAGAGTGCGATTCGCGAATATATTCAAAAATATAACGAACTTCTCGCGGCATCGACGTACTTTAAGAAGGGCACGTTTAATTATTACAACGCTTCAACTATAGCAAAGAGTTTAGCTGACAATGGTTTTTTCGACGCAAAACACACGGTAAGTCTTAATGCGGAAACCAAGACTGAAATCAATAGCGTGAAGGAACTTGAGGAGTTGATAGCGAAAGAAAAGGACGGAATATCTAACGACAAGGATCTGAAAAAGAAGTTTGCCGAGATTGAGAAGCAAATGTACAAAAATATCAATCTTCGGGATTTTGGCACATACCTCCAACAAAATGACGAAATTCTCCCAAAGCTAGAAAATATCGATAAATTCAAGGAAGAGATTTGGAAATCATACCTCAAAGCACGGATCGACGCATATACGGATTTAGTCGAGAAATTCCAAGAAGCCGAAAAGAGGAAGAAAGAGATCGAGGCCGCAGCAGCGCAGCAGCGTACGCAATGGGAATTGGTAATTCATATCTTCAATGACCGGTTTTTCGTCCCTTTCAAATTAATCGCCAAGAATCGAACTGCCGTTATCTTAGGGCAGGAACCCCTATTGACGCTTGGGTTTATTTTTGAAGATGGCGTAGATACGGCTCAGGTCGAACGAGCCGCTCTTCTACAAGTATTAAGTACCGGGGAAAAAAAGGCACTATATGTGCTGAACATTATTTTTGAAATCGAGGCACGCAAGAAAGCACAGCAGCAAACAATTTTCGTGGTTGATGACATCGCTGATTCGTTCGATTACAAAAATAAATACGCCATCGTCGAGTACTTGAAAGAAATATCAGAAGAACCGTTTTTCCGTCAACTAATTCTTACCCATAATTTTGACTTCTTTCGCATCATAAATAGTAGGTTCGTCAGCTACTCTAATTGCCTGATGGCATTCAAGACGGCAAACGGCCTAACTCTTGAGCAAGCTGCAGGGATAAAGAACGTTTTCGTGAACGATTGGAAACCTAGTTTCTTCACTGACTCCAAGAAGAAGATTGCGTCTATTCCTTTCATTCGCAATATCATTGAATACACAAAATGGGAGAAAGATCCGGATTTTGTAAAACTGACTTCTCTCCTTCATTGGAAGAGCGATTCGGCGGGTATCACCCTGAGTGATCTCGATACTATATATAATTCTGTATTCGGAGGTACGGGATCTTCCTTAGATCCAGGTAAACCGGTTGTTGACATCATTATAGAAGAGGCTAAGGAGTGTCTCAAAGCCGGTGAGGGCATCAACTTTGAAAATAAGATTGTGCTCTCAATTGCGATTAGAATTGCGGCGGAGCAATTCATGATCAGAAAGATCAATGATGCGAATTATGTTGCGAAAATCGATGCTAACCAAACATTCAGGCTGTATACGAGGTTTAAAAAGCTCTTCATCGGTGAAACGGAAGCCCTTGAAGTTATTCAGCGTGTGATCCTCATGACGCCAGAAAGTATCCACCTTAATTCATTTATGTATGAGCCGATCTTGGATATGTCAGATGAACATTTGAAACGCCTCCACCAAGCGGTTTTCGCACTTCCATGAGACTCGTCCGCCGATCAACTGTGTTGAGGTAAAAGGTTCACTAAGACGAACATAACTGACCAGACGTAACTTCACTCGGTAACACGTCACGCTAGTTACAGTTACCGCTCAACAAAAAAGGAAAAGTTTGTGAAATTCATTCATGCCGCAGACATACACTTGGATAGTCCTCTAACGGGATTGAGTGCTTATCCTGATGCCCCTGTGGAAATGCTGCGGATGGCGACTCGCGATGCTTTTACCAAACTCGTTACCGAAGCCATTGAACAACAGGTTGATTTCATGGTGATTGCCGGGGACCTGTATGATGGCACTTGGAAAGACCACAACACGGGAGTTTTTTTCTGTAAAGAGATGGGGCGCCTGAAGAAGTCCGGTATTCCTGTTTATGTACTCTTCGGCAACCACGATGCCGAAAGCGAAATGACCAAGAAGCTGCAATTGCCTGACAACGTTTTTACCTTCGATACTCGGAAACCAACCACTTTTCTTCTGGAACACCTAAATGTAGCACTGCATGGGCTCAGCTTTAAGGAAAAAGAGACCACAGAGAATCTCGTTACGGGGTATCCGACTCCGGTACAAGGGATGTTCAATATTGGTGTACTTCATACAGCGCTAGAAGGAAATTCAGCCCACGCAAACTATGCGCCGTGCAGTCTCAATGAGCTTCATGCAAAAGGCTATAACTACTGGGCATTAGGCCATGTCCATGAGCATCAAATTTGGATTGGTACCTCCATAGTGGTTTTTCCTGGTAACCTTCAGGGTCGTCACATACGAGAAACAGGGCCGCGTGGAGCGGTTCTTGTTACAGTTGATGAATTTGGCGTTCCAGGAATAGAGCGGCTTTTCGTCGACGTACTTCGCTGGTACAGCCTTGAAGTCAATGTAGCGGGATGTAACAAGCTATCCGAAGTGGTGAGCAGCATAGGAAAAGCGCTTGAAGAACTTGTAGAAAACAGCCTTTCAACTATCCCCACTGCCGTAAGAGTAACCATTACCGGCAAGACATCAGCCCATGGCGACCTTTTCGGGTTGGAATCTCAACTGCGAGCTGAAGTCTTAGCATTGGCTGCCGCAATTGGGACGGAGCGACTTTGGATTGAAAAAGTAAAAATAGCCACATCAGGAGTCGATGACGGCGAGGCGGTGAGGGCGCGAGCCGATGCCCTTTCTGATCTCCAGGATATCCTTAAGGCAGCTGAAAGTGATCGGGATTTTATCAAAAGCTTGCAAGAGGAGCTCTTGGGTTTGGTCAATAAGGCTCCCTTGGAGTTACAAACCTCTGTCCCTTACTTCAAAGCCATCCGCTCTGGCGACCTGGCTGGATTGGTTCGCGAAGTTCGTCCGGGGCTGGTTTCCCATCTGGCAAAGGTGGAGTGAGCCGAGTATGCGATTCAACCGTTTAGACCTCATCAGATATGGCAAATTTACTGACCGCTCAATCGAGTTTCCTGCAAAAAAACAGGACTTCCATCTGATTGTCGGTCCCAATGAGGCAGGAAAGTCCACTTTACGGTCAGCAATTGTTGATTTATTGTTCGGAATACCCACTCGCTCGCTGCTAAGTTTCCTTCACCCACTTAACGAACTGCGTTTGGGCGCAGACATCAGCAACACATCAGGTACTCTCGAATTTCACCGTACAAAAGCTCTTAAGCAAACACTGCGCTCGCCATTGGATACAGTATTGACAGATACAACGCTGATACGCTTTGTGGGTACAGCTGATAGGAATTTCTTTGATCAGATGTTTGGTCTTGACCACACACGGTTGGTTTCGGGTGGTAATAGCATCCTGAATGCCCAGAGCGATGTTGGGCAGATACTTTTTCAATCAGCGGCTGGTGTGGCCAGTCTTGGTAAGATTCGTGATGCACTTGCTGCTGAAGCGGATAAACTTTGGGCATCAAGAAAGTCTTCAGACAGGGCGTATTATATCGCCTCAGACCAACTTGATATGGCTACTGCCGCCTTAAAGGATGCAACAGTTCGCACTAAAGTATGGGTTGAGGCGAACAGTAAAGTCGAATCCCTGCAGGAAGCGTTGATGTCTGAACGTGTCCGCCACCAGCAACTCCAAAGCAAGAGAATTAGCCTTGAACGCATTCGAAGGCTAGCTCCGTATCTCATTGCTATTAAGGATAACGAAAAGAAACTACATGAACTTGGCGAGGTTGTAGAACTTCCAATTGATGCCGCTGCCATTCTTACAACGGCAGAGCGAGAGTTGGCCATTGCTCAACAGCGTTTGGAACTACGAAATGCCGAAGTCGAAAGTACAACAGCCGATTTAGGAAAAATCCATGTCGACGAGGCACTGCTTGGACTGGCTCCCGATATCAACAAGCTCGATAACCTTCGCTTGCAATACAGTGCCTATGGCCGAGATATTGATCGTCAAAAAAATGAAATGGCCGCTCATTGGCAAGCTGTTTGCGATTCATGCAACCAGCTTGGATGGATACCCGAATCTGAAGCCTCTATTACAAAGCGTTTGCCAACACTTCTTATACAACGCGAGCTCAGACAGCTTGTGCGTGACCACGGCGGAATGACCCAGATTTTGAGGGCAGCTGAACAGGCTGAAAGGACGAAACTAACCGAAATAGATTCCTTGTCTAAACAGCTTGCCGGATTACAATCGGGGGAGGTCAAGCCTGCCCTTCGTGCTGCTTTAACAAAGGCCAGGTCTTTTGGCGACTCAGAGATGACCATCCAGAAGCAACAGGCTGCGTTGACCAAGTCGAAATCAATGTTGGAAGGTTTATTGCGGGAGTTGGGACAATGGAGCAAAGCCTTACCTTACTTATTGTCAATTCAGCCGCCAAGCCAAGAAAATATATCGCGTTTGGTGCAACACCGGCAAGCTCTTATTTCTGACCAGAAGGCCGAATTAATACGGATGAAAAACCAAAAAACCGAGGTTGCCCGAATTGAACTGGACATCGCCCAGTTTAAAGAGATTCATCATCCCACAACGCACGATACAGTTATTCTAGCGCGAAATGAGCGCGACATTTCATGGCAGGCTATCAAAACCGGTAAGAGTAGCATGCAACAAGGAGCGGAGAACTTTGAGGTGACAATCATCCATGCCGACAATGTTGCTGATAAGCGTCTTGACGATGTGGAAGAGGCGACGAAGCTCCAAATTTTGGTTCATCAGCTCGAACGTGAAAAACAAAGCCTTTTGACATTGGAGAATCAGTACTCAAATTTGAAGGAAGAGATTCAACTGTTTGATGACCAATGGGCTGAGCAGGCTGTGGGTCTGGGCTTGATAGCCATGCCACTAGAAGACATTGGAGGCTGGATAATTAAACGCGAAAAAGCGCTTGCTGCAGCGGCTATTTATCAAGATTCTCAAAATGACCATGATTCATTTGGCAAATCAATTTCAGACGCTAGGCTCAGCTTAGCAAATGTATTACGCGAAACAGGGCTTCAGGTCGCAGAATCCGATAACCTCATTGTCCTCTGTATACAGGCAGAAAGTTATATCCAGACAATTGACGGTGCGAAAGTTCGTCAAGAAACCTTAACTGCTCAATTGCAAGCTGCAAAGATCCTTGCTGCCACGTTAAAGCAATCTACTGATGATGCGAAAGCTGAACAAAGCCGTTGGACTGAAGCTTGGTCAAATGCTCTTGTAAAAGCCGAGTTATCACCTGGCAGCGATGTTGGCACCATTGAAGGGGCTCTCGAACTCATAGGCCAAATTCAAGAAAAGTTGGGGAAGATGCGGCAAATTCAGGACGAGCGAATTGATGCTATGAACGCCGACCTAAAAAATTTTTCTGTCGAAGCAAATCGGCTCACGCAGATCATTGCGCCAGACCTTGCAAGTCAATTACCCGCTCAAATAGCACAAGTGTTAGCAAATCGGCTAACCCAAGCTAGCGAGTCCTATAAAGAAAGCAGTCGATTAAAGGAAAGCTTACGAATAGCGACTATACAGGTTTTGGAGGCAAAGGAATCGATACAAACGGCAATGGCCAGTCTAAAACACTTATTGGAAAGAGCAAGTGTCGACTCAAATGCTTTGTTGGCCGAAGCCATCAGTCGCTCTGACGAATACCGCCGTCTTAATGGAGAGGTGACCGAAATCAATACCAAGCTTCTCAATGGTGGTGATGGCCTCACCCGGATACAAATCGAAGCCGAGATAGATGCTGCAGACCTGGTTCAGCTTGTAAGTGAACTTGAAAAAATCAATGGTCAGCTGGCGGACACGGTGCTTCGGCAAACAGAACTTTCGGCTGACAACTCAACTGCGACACGAGTTTTGTCTGACATCGGTGGTTCTGACACGGCTGCACAGGCTGAAGCTCAACGACAGGAAGCACTCTCCACAATGTCGGATGTAGCAGAGCGATACATCAAGGTTTTCACCGCTCAACGATTACTCCGTTGGTCTATAGACCGCTACCGAGAAGAAAAGCAAGGGCCACTGTTAGTTCGTGCTGGCTCGATTTTTTCGACACTGACTTCAGGTTCATTTCAGAAGCTGGTTGTTGATTATGAGCGGGAACCCATGGCTTTGGAGGGGCAGCGATTTGATGGGAAGCTAGTCGGAGTTTCTGGATTGAGTGATGGCACACGAGACCAGCTTTATTTGGCACTCAGATTGGCGGCTCTTGAAATGCACCTTGACCAGTCCCTGCCTTTGCCCTTTATCGCAGACGACCTATTTATAAATTACGATGATGAACGATCAAAAGCAGGATTTGAAGCTCTCAAAGAATTATCCGAGCAAACACAAGTCATTTTCCTTAGCCATCATGATCACTTGATCCCAACGGTTCAAAAAGTTTTTGGCAAGCAGGTAAACATCGTGTACTTGTGATTAAGCGACGCTGGAAGATCAGATGACTTGTACCAAAAAAAACGATCGTTTTTTTGGTACATTTTACACCGCTATTTACAATCGCCTTAAAACGTAGGAATAAATTTGCTCCGCGCGCCCTGCACCTATCCCCGCGGCAAGACCACGGGGAATCGCAAGTTGAATGCTATACGATGATCTGCACTAGACCCAGTACGCAACAATTTTTTTGCTGACCAATACTTTGGTCAATTTCTAAACCAAGATACTCGGCTAACACTGTCGCTATGGCTATGGGTATTTTGTTGTTACCATTTTCTTCTACTAGCTGCAGGTTGCGTATTTTGTGTAGAAATGGTTTTTAACGTCAGCACCTTCTGCCCTGCCCGGGGACCAAGCGCTATCCGGTAGGTGCAGGCCGCCGATTGCAGTGGACTCAGCGCCGCATCCGTTTCCATTTCGGCTAAGTAGCTCATCCCCTCCTCCTCAATAAGCGCGCCGTTGCGGGTCAATGCTTTCATGATGCGCTGGATGATCTGGCTAAGCAGTCTTTGCAACTGCTCAGTCGTCGGTGACCGCACGCTATGAAATTCCGGCACGCCGTTTTGTATGCGATAAACACCATCCAGTACCAGGCAGTGCAGATGAATATTGAGATTAGCCGCCGAACCGAAGCGTTGAATAAGTGTAATCGCACCGGTTTGTGCATCAATCCGTTTCAATCCGGCCTGTTTGATCAGAAAAGTTGAGATGGCACGGTGAATCACCTGCAATACCGGTGTGAGCAGATGCGGATGGGCAGCCAACAGGTAACGCAATGGGATCGGCAGTGAGAGCACCCATTGGCGCACCGGCGCCCGGGGAATGATGTGATCAACCAGGTGAGCAGCCGTCTGCGCCATGCGCCGCCCACCGCACGAGGGACAAAATCCACGCCGCTTGCAGGAAAAGGCTACCAGTTTCTCATGGGCACAGCTGGCACAACGCAAACGTAGAAACCCTTGTGCCAGAATGCCACATTCAAGAAATGCCTCAAATTCGTCTTTAACAAAGTCAGGTAACCCTGAACCGGTTTCCGTCTCAACTTGCGCAAAGAAAGTTCCGATGTGCTCTTGCACCAACCGATACAGAGTGGTTTCTTCCGGTCGGTGCCGTTCATAGTGGAGCTGATTTTCAACCGCTGCGTGTTGAGCTGGTTGGCGCAGGTTCTTTTGGTGGAATTGGGCGCGGGGTGTGGCCGTCGACATGATCTTTGAGAACGAAAACATTTGTTCTCAAAGTATCGACCAGCTAATGTATTTCTTGAAATCCAGAAGGTGTAATGTCCATTGAGCAGAATGTGCCGCCACGCGGTCGGCGATATCTGGCAGCAACTCATCGATACGACTATTTGGCCAGGTTGGAAGTTTAACGAGTGTCTCTTTGAGCCATGCAGCCTGCTATGCTACAAAGCAACTACGGAAGAAGAGATTATTAAAACTGAGGCGAAACCCCAAGAATGCTTTATAAGTTGACATTATAGGATATTTCCTATATCTTGGTTCTGTA
>FSSH01000822.1_pt1 | contig 24636 bp, 24 predicted proteins | sample 1166101 | NCBI WGS metagenome assembly FSSH01 (sample SAMEA32972668, study PRJEB13176) | freshwater metagenome | biome: Drinking water system; feature: Biomass in drinking water that filtered by 0.45 um membrane; material: drinking water | place: USA | collected 2012-12-20 | depth 0 m
TGCTCGGGCGACATGCTGCTCGAAGCCCTGGTCGCCTGCGCCGGAGTCACCCTGAAGGCGGTGGCGACCGCCCTCGAGATCGACCTGCGGGCCGGTACGGTCAGTGCCGAGGGCGATCTCGACTTTCGCGGCACCCTCGGCGTCGACAAGGAAGCGCCGGTCGGCTTTCGGGCAATCCGCCTCGACTTCGCCCTCGACACGGACGCACCTCAGGAGAAGCTCGACCAGCTCCTCAAGCTCACGGAACGCTACTGCGTGGTGTTTCAGACCCTGAACCACAAGCCCGAGCTCAAAGTCGCCGCCGCGCGGGGATGAAGCCCAGCGGGGAAGCGAGGAGCCCGGCACAGGCCGTACGGTTCTTCATCGAGCTCATCGGGATGGGCATGTTCTCGTTGCTGGCGAGGCCCACGGCAGCGCCGGATTCGGCATCGCGCTGCAGCATGTCGAACCGGCCCTTGAAGGCCGGGCTGAAAGTCTTCTCATCGGATAATCCGCTAGCGTAGGCCACCGCCGAGACGCGAGGGCGGCCTGCGCCGCCGCCCTCGGTGAGGAGGCGAATGGCGAGAAGCAGGCGGCGCTCGCGGATATAGGCGGCGACGCCGCCATCGGCTTCGAACAGGCGAAAAAGCGTCGCCCTCGACATACCGAATCCGCGGTCATCAAGGAGAGCGAGTCCGACATTCCGGCCAAGACGCTCTGCCTGACCCTGCAGGTGCTCCACTCTTGTCGACGACCCGCCTGAAGCCGAGGACCTGTTCGCCCGCGAGGCCACCGCGATCCTCGAGTCGACGTCCTCCACGGCGCAACGGCTCCTCGCGATCCACGACGAGATCGCCGAGAAGCGTTATCGCAAGGCGCTCAAGCGAGGCCGCGATCTCGTCGCGTCCGAAGCGGTATCGAGCAATGCCGAGGAGGCGCGGTCCGGCGCCTGATCCGTCAGGACCTTTTGAGGCGCGCCTCGATCGCATCCCAGGTCGCGGCGGCGAGATCCGGTCCGCCGAGCCTGCGGATGGCGCGGATGCCGGTGGGCGAGGTCACGTTGATCTCGGTGAGGTGGCCGTCGATCACGTCGATGCCGACGAGGATGAGGCCGCGCCGCTTCAGCTCCGGGCCGATCGTCGCGCAGATCTCGCGCTCGCGCTCGGTGAGCTCGGAGGCGCCCGCCGCGCCACCGCGCACGAGGTTCGAGCGGATGTCGTTCGCCGCCGGCACCCGGTTGACCGCGCCCATGGCGATCCCGTCTACGAGGATGATGCGCTTGTCGCCCTCGGTGATGCGTGTCAGGAACTTCTGGGTCACCCAGGCTTCGCGAAAAGTCGCGGCGAAGAAGTCGAACATCGAGCCGAAATTCGGGTCCTCCTGCGTGACCCTGAACACCGCGGCGCCGCCATGGCCGTGCAGCGGCTTCATCACCACGGTGCCGTTCTCGGCCCGGAAGGCCTCGATCTCGGCCTTGTCGCGGCTGATCAGCGTCGGCGGCATCAACTCGGGATATTGCAGGACGTAGAGTTTCTCCGGCGCGTTACGCACCTCGATCGGATCGTTGACCACGAGAGTGCGGGGGCCGATCCGCTCCAGCATATGGGTCGCGGTGATATAGGCCATGTCGAAGGGTGGGTCCTGGCGCATCAGGACGACGTCGGCTTCGGCAAGGTCAATCCGACCCTCCTCGCCGAGCTCCGCATGGGCGCCCTCGACGTCCTGGACCTTGAGCGCCTCGATGCGCGCGGTGACGCGGCCGTTCTGAAGCGAGAGCCGATCAGGCGTGTAGTAGAGGAGGCGATGGCCCCGGGCCTGCGCTTCCAGAAGCAGAGCGAAGGTGGTGTCCCCGGCGATACGGATCGCCTGGATCGGGTCCATCTGAACCGCGACGGTCAGGGCCATGATTGTCGTCTCTCCCGAGGCCCCCACGATGCGGAGCGCCTCCCCTCTCGCACGGGAAGCCGGCTCCCGTCACCGGGCGCCGACCGGCAGGGTCAGTCCTCCGCGCCCGAATTGCGCTTCGAGGCGCGGCCGCCGGTGCGGCGGTCATAGTCGCCGATGGCCGCCCGGCATTCCGGCGAGAGCCGGCCGCGGTTGCGGTCCATGCACTTCTCGGCATCTGAGCTGTTGGGATCGACGCCGGCACAAAGGCGGAAATAGTCGTTCGCGCATCCAAGCTGCAGTCCCTGGTCCTCGCGCTGCGCCATGGCCGGGGTTGCGGCAAGAAGCGCGAGGGCGACTGGAGCCAGCAGCGCCGTGCGGTGCAGTCCTGAGATCGAGGGTCGTGACGTAACCACGCGCATCCTGCGGTGTCCTTCGCTCTTCATGGGTCAAAATCTGGCGGTCGCGGCGTTCGGCCATATCGGGCCACCGGGATGCATAGCAAGCGCATCCCAGCCACAGGGGTTCCGCCCGAAAGGAGGCGGCGATGTGGCGCCGCGTTGCCCCGGCTCCTCCCGATCGGCCGACGCGCGCACGAAAAGGCCCCGCTCGCGCAGCGAACGGGGCCAAGTGCAAGGGAGGAAACGCCCGCCATGGGCGATGGCTTATCATGCAACATACAAGCCAATGACGGGAAGGCTCGGAGAAGCCTCGGCGGACGAGGTCCGCCATCGGCCGGTAGCGACCAGGTACCGTTAGCGTGCATTGCCCTGGCAGTGCCGAACGCCGCGTGCGCCGGCAACACTCCGTTAACCACCCCGTGATGATCTGGCGCTCGCGACGCCTCGGGTCGGAAGGCCTGGACGGCCTTGGGGACCGGCGCCGCAAAGAGGTGACACGATTGACGGGATCGACGGCGATGAATGCTAATCCGAGGCTGTGCGAGGATGAGACCGCGAGGGTTCAGGCACTGCGTGGCGCAGCGATCCTGCCATTCGCCGCGGCCGCCGCGCGGCGTGCCCGGCGAAAGGCCGATCCGGCCGATGCCGTGGGTGAGATCCTCCTCTTCACCGGCGTCCGTTACGAGCGTCTGACCGTCGAGGGTGCCGGTCCCGAGGGCTGCGCCATGGTCGCGCGGGCACGGATGCCGTCCTGATCGCGGGCCGGATCCGACACATTCCTTTCCTTCCAGAACGCTCTGGCGCCGCTCGGCGCCAACGAGGATCCCATGCCGCCCGCCCGTTCCTTAGGCCGTCTCCGGCGGATCGCGGCCATCACGCCATCTCTGATCCTTGTCGGCTGCGTTCAGGAAGGCGATTTCGGCCGCGCCGCTCCGAGCGCGTGGAACAGGCTCGTCGACACCACCGGCTCGCTCGCGGCCAGCGCGCGCGAAGAGCCCTCTTCCGACTTCGCCCTTACCGACGACGAGCGGGTTCTTCGTGACCGCGCCTTCCGGTTCCTGATGCCGGCGGCCGGATACGACGTCTTCACCGGCGTCCTGGCGAACCTCACCCGCAGCCGCGTCCTTCCGCCGGACTGGCGATCCGACGATCCCGAGGCCTACCATCGCGGACTCGTCGGCGGCCCCTTTCGCTCCCCGGTGTCCCGCTATCGACAGCTCGGCGAGGATGCGAGTGCCGATGCCCGCTTGATCCCGTCCTTCGCGGCGACGGCATTGCGCGTGCGCGACGCGGACGCCTTGCGCCTTCGCGGCCTGCCCTCGGCCAAGACCCTGAACGACGATGACGTTCGCCAGGCGGCGATGCGCGTCGCCGAGAACCGCTGTCTCGTCGCCTGGGTCAGGTTGGAGGCGGGCCTGCGCGTCTCACGCTACCGCTACGCCCTCGAGCATCTCGTGGCGGAAGTGCCGGAAGCGGCCGAAGCGGTGTCGGCGGAACGCAGCCTCGGCTTCCTCGATGGCCGCCGCGCCCTGCTCGATCCGCTGCTGCCCCGCGACGCCGAGGCACGTTGCGGCCTTTTTCCGACGGAGCGGCCCGAGGCAGCCCTCGGCGGAGCGTCGGCCATACGTCCTGTCGCGCCGTTGATGCGCAAGTACTGAAGCACAAGACGAGTGAACAGGACTGCTGAAGCACCGGACGGCGCTCAGCCGCCGGGCTTCGTCTCTTCGCTGCCGGTATCCACGGTGCACGACACCGCCTGTACCGCCTCGTTGGCGGCAGCGCGCTGGCTCGGCAGTTCCGCGATCACCCGTACGACGACGAAACCCTGTCGATCCGTCGCGACGATGCGGACGTCGCGGCTGACCTCGTTCTCGTCCTCGTTCGCGAGGGCCTCGTCGAACTGCCGCCGGGTCAACACAACGAGATCGAGGGACCCGCGCAGGGCGGCCTGATCGGTGACCGCGTAGAACGCGCCCCGGCGGCCGTGGACGGCCATCGACATCATCAGAGGACCGGTGCGCGCCGCGACCCGCAACGGGCCCTCCGAGAGGTCGTAGGCACACAGGCCGACGGCCACGGCCGGATCTGGAACAGGCAGCCAGGCTTCGGCCGCCGGCGGCGTATCGCCGGTGGCCAGGGTGTGGATCCGCATTGCATGGTCGAGGCTCTCGGCGGTCCGGGCACGCGCCAGAGCATCGGTTTCGGACACCCTCGGGATCAGCAGGACGGCCGCGATATGCACGAGGCCGGCGATGACGAGGCCACAGACGGTGGCGAGGAGAACGCGTCCGCGCGGCGTCATGTGCGGCACCCGTTGCGGCGGATCGCCGGCAGCGCGCTGCGGTCGAGGGTCCCGGCGCTTGCCGCGACGGGGGTGTCGTAGAGGCGCAAGGCGAGGCGGACCGGGCCGCTCGGGCGAGGCATCGGCATCCAGTTTCCCGGCTGCGCCTGCGGCGCCAGCGTGATGACGAAGGTGCCGTCGGCCTCGCGCAGGATCTCGGTCGAGGTGAAGGCCTCGCGCAGAGACGAGGCGCCGTTCGGCCGGGCGCCCCGTCCGGCGACCGTCAAGGTCCAGGCCCGAGCAGGCGGCGTGACGCCGGCCACCGAGTACGTGCAGCCGGCATCGAGGACGCGGCCCTCGTCGTCCTGCGCCGCCGTGATGAGCAGGCCCTCGCCGACGCCGAGGGGAATCTCGCCGCGCCTCGCGTTGACCGCCCGGGTATAGGGATCGGCGCCCACCGCACCGGCCCTCGGCCAGGCCGTCCAGGGGCCGACGGTGACCCCGCCGAAGGGGTAGCCGCCGCTCGTGGCGTAATCGGCGCTGGCGAGGCCGAGGCCGCCGCCGAGAACGAGGGCGTAGACGACGAGGCTGATGTCCGAGGCGCTGCGCAGGGTGGCCCTGGCGCGGTCACGCGCGACACCGCCGAGGCGGCGGATGCCTGCGCCATCGCGGGGCAGGGCCGGCATCCGCGTCGTGTCAGCCGGTGTCGTCACGAAACGCACTTTCCTCAAGACGGTCGGGCTGCAGCCTGATGCGACGCCGCAGGTCGGGGTTTGGCGACGAATTCGGGCAGGAGTTTGGGCTCGGAGGAGAGGACCTGCACCCTCACGGCATGCCGATGCGCCCGCCGGCACTGCGCGTTCCCTCCGCCACAGCCCCGGCCGGTGTCGGGACGGTTTCGAATCCTGCGCGCGGTGCGGGCTTGGCCTCGACGTCCTTGAACAGGCCGCCGAGACCACCGATGACCTCGAAGGAGCGGCGCGAAAGCTTGCCGGCTGCGCTGGCCGCGGCATTGACGGGCGCGGGGGCGTCGCGGCTCGCCTGCGGCGCAGGGCGGCCGGGCTCCTTGAGGCCCGGCAGGGGCCTAAGCTCGATGCCCTGGTGGGCGCTCTCCATCACGTCGTGCCAGGTCATGGCGGGAAGCGAGCCGCCCGTCATCTTGTTCGTGGAGGTGGAATCGTCGTTTCCGAACCAGACGGCGCCGACGAGGTTGCCGGTATAGGCCACGAACCAGGCATCCTTGTAGGCGTTGGTCGTGCCCGATTTCCCCGCGACCTTGATGCCGTCGAGTTGTGCACGCTTGCCGGTACCCTCCTCGACCACCTTGTTGAGCATGAAATTCATATCGGCGACGACCTGTGTCGACAGGATCTGCTCGGGCTTCTCGTCGGCGTGGCGGTAGATGACGTCCCCGCTCGAGTTCCTCACCTCCATGGCGGCATAGGGCTTTGCCTTGCGGCCGCCATTGGCGAAGACCGCATAGGCGGCCGCCTGGTCGATCACGTTGACCTCCGCCGAGCCGATCGGCAGCGAGACCGTGTCCGTCAACGGCGTCGTGATGCCGAGGCGGTGGGAAAGGTCGATGATCTTGGCGCGGCCGGCCTTGGCGGCGTTGGCCTGATGGCTGATCCCCATGGCCCTGCCGAGGGCGATCGAGATCTGGATCGGAATCGTGTTGATCGACTTGGCGACGGCGACGGTGAGGTTCGTCGCGCCGGAGAAGGAGCGGCCGTAATTCTGCGGGCACCAGTTGCCGATGCAGATCGGCGTATCGACCACCTTGGTATCGGGCCGGTAGAGGCCGGCGGCGAGACCGGCCGCGTAAACGTAAGGCTTGAACGACGAACCCGGTTGGCGAAGGGCGTCGGTGGCCCGGTTGAACTGGCTCTGGCCGTAATCCGAGCCTCCGACCATGGCCCGCAGGGCGCCGTCTGGATCGAGGATGACCATCGCGGCCTCCTCGACCTCGTACTGGTCGCCGTACTTGCGCAGCGTGTTCGCCACCGCCTCGTCGGCCCGCTTCTGGATCGAGAGGTCGAGGGGGGTCTTCACCATGAGCACGCGGTCGTTGCGCAGCTTGCCCGCATCGGCGAGGCCCTTGATCTCGCCGAAGGCCCAGTCGAGGTAGTAGTCGGCCGTGATGTCGCGGGTACGGGTCACCGGCGTCGCCGGGTTGCGCAGGGCGCTCTGGATCTGTCCCTCGGTGAGGAATCCGGCCTCGACCATGTTGTGGAGCACGTCGACCGCGCGCGAGCGGGCGGCGGGCAGGTTCACGTGCGGGGCATATTTCGTCGGCGCCTTGAACAGGCCCGCCAGCATCGCTCCCTCCGCGAGGCTGATGTCCTTGAGAGGCTTGCCGAAATAGTAATCCGCCGCCGCCACGGCGCCGAAGGTGCCGCCGCCCATGTAGGCGCGGTCGAGATAGAGCTTGAGGATCTCGTTCTTGGTGAGGTGCATCTCCAGCCACAGGGCCAGGAACGCCTCGTTGATCTTGCGCTCCAGCGAACGTTCGTTCGAGAGGAACAGGTTCTTGGCGAGCTGCTGCGTGATCGAGGAGCCGCCCTGCGTCGAGCCGTTGCCGCGTGAATTGGAGACGAGGGCACGCGCGGTGCCGATCGGGTCGATGCCCCAATGCTCGTAGAATCGCCGGTCCTCGGTCGCGACCAACGCCTTGATCATGATGTCGGGGAATTCATCGAGCTTGAGCGAGTCGTCGTGCTTGATGCCGCGGCGGCCGACTTCGGTGCCGTAGCGGTCGAGGAAGGTCACCGCGAGATCCTGGGTCTTGAGCCAGTTCTCGCTGGTCAGATTGAAGGCGGGTTGCGCCAGCGCCAGCATCACGATCGCCCCGCCGGTGCCGAGGGTCATGGCTTCGCTCGTCAGATCGAGCGCTCCGCGCTTCCAGCCTTTAGCGGCGAACATGCCCATGCGTTTCGAGAAGGTCTCGTAGCCTTCGCCCGCCGAGCGGCCTCCCTCGTAGAGACTGGCATTCACCCATGCGTCGAAGGCGAGGGCGCCTCGCTTGATCCGGGTCAGCAGAGCGTTCACTCGTGGCAGGCGCACGGCACCGTCCTTCGGCCCCGCGGGGCCCCTGTCGAATCATAGCCGGATCGAAGGACGATCCGTACCGGTCTCGTTTACTGCCGCAATAACGCCTCCGGCGCAGCCCCGGCCTCAGGCTCCGCGGCAGTAACTTCTCATTAACATTGATACGCGATTGCGGCGCGCCGAAGATGAAGGCAGCTGTCGGGCCGCTGATCCGTCCGTGGCGCTTGCCCGCGGCCTCGCCTTGCGGCAGGAGGTCGGAACATCGTTCCCAGCTTCCTCTGACCGACGCAAGGCGCCCCGATGCGCATCCGCTCGGCGTTCCGCGCCGCCCCGCCTGCTCCAGACCGCGATGCGCCCTCGCCGCGCGACGAGGCTGTGCCGTTCTGGAAGCGTAAGAGCCTCGAGGAGATGTCCCCGCAGGAATGGGAGAGCCTGTGCGACGGCTGCGGCCGCTGCTGCCTCCTGAAGCTCGAGGACGACGAGACGGGCGAGGTCTATCCGACCGACGTCGGCTGTACCCTGCTGGACGGCCACGGCTGCCGCTGCCGCGATTACAAGAACCGGCAGAAGCGGGTGCCCGACTGCGTGCGGCTCACCCCCGAGGCGGTTCGGACCATCCCCTGGTTGCCCCGGACGTGCGCCTATCAACTGCTCCGCGACGGCCGCGACCTGTATGATTGGCATCCTCTGGTGTCGGGCCGCCGCGACAGCGTGCACGAAGCCGGCATCTCGGTGCGCGGGCGCATGTCGGGCAATGAAGAGGAGTTCAGCACTGACGAGCTCCTCGATCGCATCGTGACTTGGCCGAGCCGAACTCCGGACACTGAGGATTTCGGCGATTAGAATAACACAAGTTATTAATCGACGTTGATAAGGAACCCGCCAAACCCCGCCTCGTTGCTCTGGACAAGATCCGGCCCGGCTCTGAATGCCGGTCGATCAAGCTCAAGCATACGAGGATACTATCCATGGGTCTCTTCTCGAAGCCGATCAAGACGCTCGACGATCTGTTCATGCATATGCTGCAGGACATCTATTACGCCGAGCAGCAGATCACCAAGGCCTTGCCGAAGATGATCGACAAGGCGACGAGCCCGCAACTCAAGCAGGGCTTCACCCGGCATCTCGGCGAGACCGAGAATCAGATCAAGCGGCTCGATCAGGTCTTCTCCCTGCTCGGCAAGCCGGCGAAGGGCGTCGATTGCGCCGCCATCGACGGCATCATCAGCGAGACCAAGGAGATCATGGGCGATGTTGAGGATCCGGAGGTGCTGGACGCCGCCCTGATCGCCGGAGCCCAGGCCGTCGAGCATTATGAGATCACCCGCTACGGGACGATCATCGCTTTCGCCAAGCAGCTCGGCCACCATAACGTGGTCAGCCACCTGCAGCAGACGCTCGACGAGGAGCGGACCACCGACACCATCCTGACGAAGCTCGCCGAGAGCAGCGTCAACGGTCGCGCCGCCGCCTGAGGCGTCTTCATCGGCCGGCGAGCAGACGCCCGCCGGCCACCGAGTTGGCCCAGATGATGAGGCCGATGACGACAAGATGGGCTAGGAGATCCGTCACCGTCGCGTCGTGAGGATGGAAGGGTACGAGAAGCACGGCGGCGGCTGCGGCCGCCGCTAATCCGCCTAAGGCCGCCGTCAGGTTCGGTCGAAGCGGACACGCTCGCCTCAGCATCAGTACGAGCGCGACCGAGAACGGCGTCGAGACCGTCAGCAGGAAGACGAGACAGCCGCCCATTTCTCCCCCGTCAGCCAGATCCGTGCCAGGAACGGTCCATTGCCGCAGGCAGCCGAGGCCGCTGGCGCCAAGCCAGAGAGCAGCCGGGGCAGCCGGGAGAAAAGCCCAAGCAGCCGAACGCCCTGGCACGCTGGTCTGGAAGGCAGCGACGGCGGTGGTCAGCGCCGTCAGCAACGCGCCGAATGTCGCGACACGCAGGTCCATGACAGCCATGCGGACCTGCAAGCTCGCCATGTCCGCGAAGGGCAGTGCCGCCAGACCGGCCAGCACGGCGAGGCTGAACCACCCGAGGCCCCTCAGCCATGGATCGGGGAGGCGCCGGACCGGTGACAGTCGCTCGCTCAGGGAATTCACCAGCGCGTCGTGATTCGGCGGGTCAGGCCGTGTCCCGGCCTCAGACATCACTCTCTCCTTTGTCCCGCGCTAGCGTCGTGCGCAGCACCTTGAGGGCGCGGTGCAGGTTCACCTTGAGGGCCCCCTTGCTGCGACCTGTGATCGCGGCGGCCTCATCGAGCGAACGTTCCTTGAAAGCCAAATGCTCCACCGCCTCGCGCTGACCCGGCGACAACGCCGCCACGGCGCGAGCAAGCGCTCCGTCTCGCTCGCGTGTTTCGATGCTGGTCCCCGGTAAGGGGCCAAGATCCGCATGGGCTTCGTAGGCCAAAGGGTCGTGGACCTCCTGCGGCCGCCGTCCCGTTCGGCGCATGGCGTCGATCGCCCGGCGCTGCGTGATCGCGCGAAGCCAAGGAAGGAAAGGTCGCGAGGGATCGTAGGTGGCCCGCGCCTTGTGAATCGTCACCAGCGTATCCTGCACGACGTCGTCGACGGATTCCGGCCGAACGCCCTGCGCTCGCGCCATGCCGGCGATCACCGGCAGGCAATCCCGCAAGAGCTTGCGATAGGCCAGTGCGTCGCCGGCCTGGGCCGCGGCCATCGCGGCCGACAAGGTCTCGTCAAGCGCCATTCCGGCCCTGTTGTCGCTCCGACCCGCGCCCGTGTTCGACCCTGGGGTCTGACGCGAGGTGGTGGGCAATCCGAATGCCATGGACGCGCTCATCCTGCCACCTTCCTTCACGCCCGAGCCCGCGACACCGCTTCCGTCACGACCCGGCCTTGGCAAGGCGCGCCGCTCCGAGGATGCGCCCGTCGGAGGCCTGGAGGAGGAGTGCGGCGTCGGCACCGAGCGGCACGGGCTCTGACCATGACTTTGCCGTTCCCGTCCATTCGCCGACGCTGCGGATCGAACGGACGACGTTGGCCTGGGTGATCTCGCGCCCTGCATTCTCGCCGCGCGCGACCTTGGTCCGGTGTTCGTGGTCGAAGCCGACGAGCAGCAGGCGTCCGGCGCCGCTTCCCGCCCCGACCCTGACGACCAGGGCATCACCGTTACGGGTCAGGTCGAGGGTGGCTGCTTCGCGGGCCTCGCCGCGAGCCTCCACGATGGCGTTGCCGACGGCATCGCGGCGCGAACCGACGATGCTCCTGCGCCCATCCACCACCACCTGGGGGGTGAAGACGCTGTCGCCACCGAACTGCGCCGCATAGGCCTTCTGCCGCTCCGTCGCGGCCGGTAGCGAGACGGTGTCGCGCCAGTCGAGATGATTCCAATACGTGACGTGGAAGGCGAGGGGGAGGAGGTCGGCGCGCTCGGCGGCGAGCTCCTTCAACAGGGCTTCGGCCGGAGGGCAGGACGAGCAGCTCTGCGAGGTGAACAGCTCGACCACCACCGGCCGGGAGGCTGCGGCCGTCGGGCCTGCCAGCAACGCGAGGGCGAGGAACGGCAGGCCAAGGCAAGCGAGGAGGGGAGGGCGCACGGGACGGCTCCAGGGCAGAGGAGTATGTCCCTGTCTTCGTCGAGCACCGTTCCGCGGTTACGCCGTGAGTTCGAAGCGATCGACATCCCGAAGGAGGTCGACGAAAGCACGCGCCCCATGATCGAGTGCGATCTCGCCGGCTTCCGCCGAGCCCAGTCTCGCATCGCCGATTGCCCCATTGGGGTTGAGATCGCCGGCCTTCCAGGCGAAGGCCGCCGGTCGGCCGGCGCGCAGATGCACGTAATCGCGCTCCATCGCCAGGGAGCGCGAGGGGAAATCCGAGATTTCATCGCGGCGTACGCTGTCGGGCGCGAGCGCGAGCATCAGGGCCGTCTCGATGCCGCCCGCATGAATGCCGTGACGGATTTCGGCTTCCGGAAAGAGGCCGTCCGGGTAGCCGAAGCGGCTCCAGGCCGTGGTGACGGAGACCATTCCGTGGCGACCGCGTAAATCCAGGGCGACGAGATCGATGAGGGCGCTGTTGCCGCCATGCGAGGTGACGATGACGAGCTTGCGGCACCCGGCCCGGTAAACGCAGGAGCCGATCTCGATCCAGGCACGGAGCGCGGTCTCGGTGCTCAGCGTCAGCGTGCCGACGAAACCGTCATGCTCGTCCGATTTCCCCACTGCCTGGATCGGCAGGGTGAGGACGTCGAGCTCTTCGGGTACCAGAGCGGCGACGCGCGCCAGATATCCCTCGGCGATGGTCACGTCGGTGGAGACGGGCAGATGCGGCCCGTGCTGCTCGATGGCCGCCACGGGCAAGAGCGCGATCGCGCGGCTCATGTCTCGCCGGGCGAAGTCCTTCGTCGTCAAGGACGACCAGCGCTGCATGGGCATTCGACTTCACTCCGGGCTGTGGCCGCCCGACTGCCCATAATCCGGTTCCGTCCTGCAAAAAAGCGGCCTCAGCTCACTGAGAGCGCCCTCGACTCTGACCGGTAAGTTTATCGCGGCCGGCTCGGGAGCCAGCGGGCGCCGAAGGCCGCTGCGGCGACGAGCATCACGGTGATCGCCGTGCTGTCTCCCGCTGTCCGGAACACCGCGCGGCCGCGACCTTGAGATTGCTGCCACGCTCCTTGACCTCGTCGATCAGCTTACGGCCGCGCTCCAGGACTTCTTCTGCAAGGATACCGTCACGCTCCAGGCTGCGCGCGGTACCACGTGCTCCGCCGTAAGCGTACTGGACGGCACCGGCGATCTGCTCGAACGCAACCTCGGCCTGCTGGCGCGGACGGCCCGCGATGGCGACACGTGCGGTCCTGCCGCGGCCCTTGAGATGCTTGATTCCGCCTTCGAGGTGGTCTCTGCCATGACGGATCCCCGCCCCTGGAAGAGAAGCAGGGCGGTGGACCGCCCTGCCAAAAGGTTCTGCGAAGGATCAGATCTTCTTCACGGCGTCCGCGGCGCTCTGGGCCGCATTCTTCACGCCGTCCTTGGCATCGCCGACGGTCTTCTGGGCTTCACCCTTCAGCTCCTGCGCCTTGCCCTCGGCCTGCAGCTTGTCGTTGCCGGTCGCGGAGCCGATGCCCTGCTTGATGTTGCCCACGGCCTCGTTGGCGAGGCCCTTGATCTTGTCGGTCGTGCTGCTCACGGAATGCTCCATTCGTCGGCGAGGGCCATTGCACCACGCAACGTGGCCGTTCGCTTTCGGCAACCAGAACGGGAGAGCTCGACCCAGGTTCCCCCTAAAAATAACCTGCGTCGGTTTTGCCGCACGGTCGGCTACTGCCGATCGAAAATCGTATTCAACGCTGCGAATTCAAAAATTTTTACTTGGACGGTCCAAATTTTTTCGTGGTCTAAAGGTATACCAAATCGCTCGACCTTCTTGAATTCAACGGCTTCACCTTTAGAACCGCTCGATGACCGAAGCTCTCGACCGGATAGAACGACACATGATCACGCGAAGCGTGCACCTGCGCGTCGCACGTGGCCGCGTTTCGACGCTGCGGAGCGCCTGATCCCATGGTGCGGTGGCTTCGGTATCAACACGATGGCGAGAGCGGCTTCGGTCAGCTCGACGGTCAGAGCATCACGGTGTTCGAGGGCAACATGTTCGGCGAGCCCGTATCCTCCGGACAAACGATCCCCCTCGACGCGGTGACGCTGGACCTCCCCTGCCGTCCATCGAAGCTCATCGCCCTCTGGAACAACTTCCATGCCATGGCGGAGAAGCAGGGGCTCGATCGACCACAGTCGCCGCTGTTCTTCATCAAGCCGCCCAACACCTACCGGGCGAGCGGCCAGGACGTTGTCATTCCGGACGGCGTCGGGCGGCTCCTGTTCGAAGGCGAACTCGGCATCGTCGTCGGCAAAGCCGGACGAGACCTGACGGCGGAGACCGCGGCCAGCCACATCTTCGGCTACACCTGCCTGAACGACGTCACCGCTCTCGACATCCTCAAGGCGGACCAGAGCTTCGCGCAGTGGACCCGGTCGAAGGGGCTCGACGGTTTCGGGCCATTCGGCCCGGTCATCGCCACGGAGCTCGACTCCGACGCTCTCACCGTCCGGGTTCGGGTGAACGGGCGCGAGCGCCAGAGCTATCCACTCGCCGACATGATCTTCAAGCCAGCCGAGGTCGTTGCGATGGTTTCGCAGGGCATGACCCTCGAACCCGGCGACCTCGTCGCCTGCGGCACATCGAATGGCGCCGGCCCGATCCCGAAAGGAGCGACCGTGGAGGTCGAGATCGAGGGCATCGGCGTTTTGGCGAACCGGTTCGCATGACGAACGTTTCGGACCGCCGGACATCAGGACAGTCAAGGACAGCAGCATGAGTATCGCCATCGTCGGCGCCGGCGCCATCGGCGGATTCCTCGGGGTACGTCTCGCCAATGTCGGCGAGGCAGTCACCGTCATTGCTCGCGGTGCCAACCTCGCGGCCATCAAGGCGGACGGCATGCGGCTGATCGAGGAGAACGGCTCCGAGATTCACGCGACCAATCTGAAGGCCACGCAATCGATGGAGGAGGCGGGGCCGCACGAGGTCGTTCTGCTCACCGTCAAGGCGCACCAGGTCGGCCCCATCGCGGCCGACCTGCATCACCTCATCGGCCCCGACACCGTCGTGGTGACGATGCAGAACGGAATTCCGTGGTGGTACTTCTCCGGTGGCCATGGCGGCGATCTTGCCGGCACCCACCTCGAGACCGCCGATCCCGGCGGCCTCATCGCCAGGCACCTCGACGCCAAACACGTGATCGGCTCCGTGGTCTATCCGGCGGCCGTGCTGACCGAGCCCGGTGTGGTGCAGGTCATCGAGGGGCACCGCTTCGGCCTTGGCGAACTCGACGGGTCGATGAGCCCTCGGGTCCAGGCTCTGGCGCAACGCCTGATCAAGGCCGGTTTCCGCGCGCCGGTGACGAGCGACATCCGGGCGGAGATCTGGCTCAAGCTCTGGGGCAACCTCAGCTTCAATCCGATCTCGGCGCTCGCCCACGCCACCCTCGTCGACATCTGCCAGTTCCCTGAGACGCGAGCCCTGGCAGCCGACATGATGCGGGAGGCCGAAACCATCGCCAACAAGCTCGGCGTGACGTTCAAGCTCGGCATCGAGAAGCGCATTGCCGGCGCCGAGAAGGTCGGCGCCCACAAGACGTCGATGCTGCAGGACGTCGAGGCCGGCCGGCCGATCGAGCTCGAAGCCCTCGTCGGCTCGATCATCGAGCTGGGACGTCTCACCGACACCCCGACTCCGCATATCGGCACCGTCTACGCGCTGATGCGGCTCCTCTCGCAGAGCCTCGAACGGGCTGGCGGGCGCCTCGCCATCACCGCCGCCTGACAGACAGACTTCGCAAGGACACCCGAACCCATGGCCGAGACCGCCACTACCCTCCATGCGCTGATCCAGGCGGGCGCCGACGAGGCGACCGCCCTGTCGAGCCCCGGCGGTGTGCCGCTGACCTTCGCCGGCCTGCGGGCCCTGGCCGAACGTACGGTTCGGGATTTCAACGCCCATGGAATCGGCCGCGGCGACCGGGTCGCGATCGTCCTCGACAACGGCCCCGAGATGGCTGCCGCCTTCATGGCGGTGGCCGCCGGCACCACCTCGGCACCTCTGAATCCGGCCTACAAGTCGGACGAATTCACGTTCTACCTCAACGATCTCGGCGCCAAGGTGCTGGTGGTGGCCGAGGGATCGCAATCGCCGGCGATCCGCGTCGCCGAATCCCTCGGCGTCGCCGTGGTCCGGCTGACCCCGACCCCGACGGAAGGCGCGGGCAGCTTCACCCTGTCCTTCCCGATCGAGGGCGGCACGCCTGAGAACGGCGGCTATGCCGAGCCCGGCGACATCGCTCTCGTACTCCACACCTCGGGTACGACCTCGCGTCCCAAGATCGTGCCTCTCTCGCAGCGGAACGTCTGCGCCTCCGCGCGCAACATCCGCACCGCGCTCGCCTTCACGGCACAGGATCGCGGCGTCAACATCATGCCGCTGTTCCATATCCATGGACTCATCGCCGGCATCCTGGCGCCGCTCTCGGCAGGCGGACAGGTCTGCTGCACGCCCGGCTTCAATGCCCTGAAGTTCTTCGGATGGATGAGCGAGGCGCGCCCGACCTGGTACACCGCTGTGCCGACCATGCATCAGGCGATCCTCGGCCGCGCCTCTCGCAACCGGGAGACAATCGAGGCCAACCCGCTGCGGTTCATCCGCTCGTCCTCGTCCTCGATGCCGCCGCAGGTGATGAAGGAGATCGAGGAGACCTTCGGCGCACCCTTGATCGAGGCCTACGGCATGACCGAGGCGGCGCACCAGATGGCCTCGAACCCGCTGCCGCCGAAGCCCCATTACCCGGGTATCGTCGGCATCGCCGCGGGCCCGGAGATCGCCATCGTCGATCACGACGGCGAGCCGCTGCCGGTGGGCGAGACCGGCGAGATCGTGATCCGCGGCGACAACGTCATGGCCGGCTACGAGAACAACGAGAAGGCCAATGCCGACGCCTTCACCCCGCAGGGCTGGTTCCGCACCGGCGACCAGGGCACGCTCTCGCCGGAGGGCTACCTCACCATCACGGGACGTCTGAAGGAGATCATCAACCGCGGCGGCGAGAAGATCTCGCCGCGCGAGGTCGACGAGATCCTCATGGACCATCCGTCAGTGTCGCAATGCGTGACCTTCGCCATGCCGCACGACAAACTCGGCGAGGACGTCGCCGCCGCGATCGTGCTGCGCGAGGGTGAGCATCTCTCCGAGAAGGACCTGCGCAGCTTCGCCTCCGAGCGCCTCGCGCCGTTCAAGGTTCCGTCCACGATCATGTTCCTCGACGAGATCCCGAAGGGCGCGACGGGAAAGCTCCAGAGGATCGGGCTGGCGGAGAAGCTCGGACTGGTCTGAGCGCTCCCAGGCGCCCCGAACCTTGCTACCGCGCCACGAGCACGGGCAATGAGAAATGCGCGCCCTGAACTTCGGGCGCGACGCTGAGCGGACCGCCGAGCTGGTTCGCCAGGCTATGGACGATCCGCATGCCGAGGCTGGCGCTTCGTGGGGCCGAGATGTCGAGCCCCGCCGGAAGGCCGACCCCGTCATCTGCAACCCCGAGCATGAGGCCGCCCTCATCCGCTACGGCCGTCACGCGGATCTCGCCCTGGCCGTCGGCGTAGGCGTACTTGATGGAATTCGTCACGAGCTCGCTGACGAAGAGACCGAGTGGGATCGCGAGGTCGGCCGGCACCGTCACGGGGGCGGCCCGGCATCGGATAGGATGGCGCGGGGCATTCTCCTGGAGCTTGGCGCAGAGGGAGACGAGGAAGTCCGCCACGTCGATCGCCTCGAGGCTCGGCTGACGCCAGAGCTGGTCGTGGACCGCCGCAACCGCCTCGACGCGGGTGCGTGCGTCGGCGAGCGCCCGCTTCACCTCCGCGTTGTCGGAGGCCCGCGCTTGCAGGCCGAGGAAGCCGGCCACCACGGCGAGGCTGTTCTTCACCCGGTGGCTCATCTCGCGAGACAACAGGTCTTGGCGGTCCAGAGCCGCCTTTAAGCGCGCTTCGCTGCGCTGACGCTCGATGGCACCGCCGACGAGGTTGGCGAGACCCTGCATGAACGCGATGTCCGCCTCCTCGAAGGCGCCCTCGCTTGTGTCGTCGATCTCCAGCACGCCGTAATGGCCGTCGCGATTGGCGATCACAACATTGATCGCCCGCTTGATGCCACGCTTGGCCATCAGCTGCGGAGTCCGGAACCGGCTCTCGTTCTGGAGATGGTTCGAAATGACGGCCTTGCCCGTCTTCAGGGCATATCCGGCCGGGGATGCGAGGTCGGCCCCGATGATGGCCTTGCCGACGACATCCTCGCCCCAGCCGACCCCCGCGCAGACCACGAACATGTCCTGGTCCGGCTTGTACTCAAGCGCTTTGCAGAACTGGACCTCCATGCCCTCGGCGCACAGCTCGGTCGCTCTCTGGAGCAGGGGCAGAAGCTCGCTCGCGCGCAGGGCCTCGACGCCGAAATCGGAGAGAAGCGCCTGCTGGCGAAGCCGAAACGCCAGGGCCGGCGGCATGTCGGTCATTCCAGTCGGTCCCACCATCCGCCAAGGAAGGGGCGTTCCGCCATTTTGAAGCGTGGCCGCTGAGGCTGCAAGGGGCTGGCGAGGACCGTGACATGCTGCATATTGACCATGACGCCCGGGAGCACCGCACCCCCGATAGGCAAAACTTCGATCCGCCTTGGCGCTTGCTTGGTCGCTCGATCCGGCTTCATGATCCAGGTCGGGCATCGGCAGAGCCGCTCAAAGCGCTCGCGACGATTGAGTCGTATCCGGCCGAAGGGACAGCCAAGGAGACGCGTTCCTCAGTGAAAATCTTCCTGGCGGGTCTCGCCACAGAGACCAACACGTTCGCGCCCTTGCCCACGGGCCGGAAGGCCTTCCTCGCCGACTATGCTCGTCGCGATGGGAGCCTGGGACCGCCGAGCATGAGCAATATCGGGCTCGCCGCCTGGCGCGAGATGGCTCAGTCCGACGGACACGAGGTGGTGGAAAGCCTCTCGACTTTCGCCCAGCCCGGCGGGATCACCCTGCGGGCGGTCTACGAGGAGCTGCGCGACCTGCTGCTGGCGGACCTCGCGGCGGCGGTGCCGGTGGATGCCGTGCTGCTGTTCATGCACGGCGCCATGGTGGCGGAAGGCTACGACGATTGCGAGGGCGACACGCTCGCCCGCGTCCGCGCCCTGGTCGGACCCGAGACGGCGATCGGCGTGGAGCTCGATCTCCATTGCCATCTCACCGAGGCGATGCGCGCGGCCGCGGACGTGATGGTGATCTACAAGGAATATCCCCATACCGACATCGTGGACCGCGCCCGCGATCTCTACCCGTTGATCATCGCCGCGGCGGAGGGCGCGATCCGGCCGGTCATGGCGATCCACGATTGCCGGATGGTCAGCATGTGGCGCACCACCGCGGAGCCGGTCTCAGGGTTCGTGCGCCGGATGCAGACGCTGGAGGGACAGGGCGGCATCCTCTCGGTGTCGTTCGGACACGGCTTCCCTTGGGCCGACGTCGCCGATGTCGGCGCTCGGATGCTGGTGGTGGCCGATGGAGACGCCGCCAAGGCCGCGGTGCTGGCCGAGACCCTCGCCGGGGAGGTCTGGGCCATGCGCGAGGCGGCCGCCACCCGACACGAGACGATCGACGACGCCATCGATGCGGCGCTCGCCTCCGCCGATCCGCGCCCGATGGTGCTGGCCGACATCGCCGACAACGCCGGCGCCGGCGCACCCTCGGACAACACCGCGATCCTGGCGCGCCTCGTCGCTCGCGGCATCAAAGACGTCGCCACCGGCCTGTACTGGGATCCCGGCGCCGTCGGCATCTGCCACGAGGCCGGGATCGGCGCCACATTCGACCTGCGCATCGGCGGCAAGTGCGGCACGAGTTCGGGCGATCCCGTCGATCTGCGCATCACCGTTCGCGGGCTTGCCGAAAGCCATAGCCAGGGCGGCCTCAGCGGCGGCCGGGCACAACTCGGGGCCAGCGCCTGGGTCGAGGCGGACGGCATCCACATCGTCCTCACCTCCCGGCGCCAGCAGCCCTTCGCGCCCGACGCCTTCACCGGCCTCGGGCTAAACCTGGACGACAAGCGCCTCGTCGTGGTGAAGTCGATGCAGCATTTCCACGCCGCCTTCGCGCCCATCGCCAGCGCCGTGTGCTACGTGGCGGCGCCCGGCGGCGCAGTCCCCCCCGATTACGGCGCGATCCCCTACACGAAACGGCACCTCGCCTACTGGCCGCGCGTCGAGAACCCGTTCGAGGAGGAGCGTTCATGAATCCATCGGGCCTGCCCTTCGACCTCTCGGCCATGCTCGCGGGGCTGCGGCCCTGGATCGAGTGCGAGAGCCCCACCCACGATGCCCCCGCAGTGAACCGGATGATGGCGCTTGCCGCCCGCGACCTCGTCATTGCGGGCGCTGCCATCGAGATGATCCCGGGCCGCATGGGCTTCGGCGACTGCGTGCGGGCTCGCTTCCCCCATCCCAGGCAGGTCGAGCCCGGCATCCTGGTGCTCGGCCACCTCGACACCGTTCATCCCGTCGGCACGCTCGCGGCGCTGCCCTGGCGCGTCGAGGGCGAGCGCTGCTACGGTCCCGGCATCCTCGACATGAAAGGCGGCAACTACCTGGCGCTGGCCGCCATTAGGGCGTTGCGCGAGGCCGGGGTGGCGACGCCGCTTCCCGTCACCTTCCTCTTCACCAGCGACGAGGAGGTCGGCAGCCCCTCCACTCGCGACCTGATCGAGGCGGAGGCTGCACGCCATCGCTATGTCCTCGTCCCTGAGCCCGGCCAGCCCGAGGACGGCGTCCTCACCGGCCGCTACGCGATTGCCCGCTTCGACTTGGAGGCGACCGGCCGGCCGAGCCATGCCGGCGCGCGCCTGGGCGAGGGCCGCTCCGCCATCCGCGCCATGGCGCAGAAGATCATCGCCATCGAGGCGATGTCCGATTCCGACTGCACCTTCAGCGTCGGCATCGTGTCGGGCGGGCGCTGGGTCAATTGCGTTCCCACCACCTGCCGGGGCGAGGCCTTGAGCATGGCCAAGCGCCAGGCCGACCTCGACCTCGGGGTCGAGCGGATGCTGGCATTGTCCGGCGAGGCGGACGGGGTGTCGTTCAGGGTCACGCAGGGTGTCACCCGCCCGGTCTGGGAGCCTGATGCCGGGACCATGGCGCTCTACGAGATGGCGCGGGAGATTGCCGGGAGCCTCGGTTCGGCGCTACCGCACGAGAGCTTCGGCGGCGGCTCGGACGGCAACTTCACCGGCGGCGCCCTGGGGATTCCGACGCTCGACGGCCTCGGCGCCTGCGGCTCCGGCTACCATACCCTGGAAGAGCACGTCCTCACCGCCTCGCTGCCGCATCGCGCGCGCCTGTTGGCAGGTTTGCTGGCGCGTCTTGAAGGAGCTTGACGGCGCGCCTCATGCATACATCTTGTGACCGCGGCTGCGGCGCGGCATTGGGGAAGTGGTTCATGCACGAAGCGATCAAGTCCGGCTTGCGGTTGGCGCTGGGTCTCGCCGCGTTGGTTGCGGTGAGCGAACCACGGCCCGCTCTGGCTCAGTCCAAGCCCGTCACGATCCGCGCCGTGATGCATTCGGGCCTGCGCATCACCGACCCGATCATCACCACCGCCTACATCGCGCGCAATCACGGCTACATGATCTACGACACGCTGTTTGCGACGGACGCGAACTTCAAGGTCCAGCCGCAGATGGTGAAGGACTACACCGTCAGCCAGGACGCGCTCACCTACACCTTCACCCTGCGCGACGGACTCAAGTTCCACGACGGCGCCCCTGTCACCTCGGCCGATTGCATCTCCTCGATCCAGCGCTGGGGCAAGCGCGACGGCATGGGCCAGAAGCTCATGGACTACACCGCCTCCCTCGACGCGGTGGACGACAAGACCTTCACCCTCAAGCTGAAGCAGCCCTACGGCCTCGTCCTCGCCTCCCTCGGCAAGCCGTCGTCGAACGTGCCCTTCATCATGCCGAAGCGCATCGCCGACACGCCGGCCGACAAGAACGTGCCCGAGGAGATCGGCTCGGGTCCGTTCCGGTTCGTGAAGGGCGAGTTCCAGCCGGGGCTCAAGGTCGTCTACGAGAAGAACCCCGACTACGTGCCGCGCAGCGAAGCCCCGAGCTGGACCGCTGGGGCCAAGACCGTGAAGGTCGACCGCGTCGAGTGGATCAACATTCCCGACTACCAGACCGCCGTGAATGCGCTGATCAACGGCGAGATCGACTATCTCGAGCAGCCGCCGCACGATTTCCTGCCGATCCTCAAGGGTGCTTCGGGAGTCCAGATCTTCAACTACAACACCCTCGGCGTCTCCGGCATGCTCCGGATGAACTGGGTGAACCCGCCCTTCGATAACGAGAAGATCCGGCAGGCCGTCCTGCTGGCGGTGAACCAGCAGGATTATCTCGACGCCCAGATCGGCGACCCCGATTACATGATGCCGTGTCCGGCGATGTTCGTGTGCAACACGCCGAACGCCACCGACGCCGGCGCTCCCAAGACCGATCTGGCACGGGCCAAGCAACTTCTGAAGGAGGGCGGCTATGATGGCCGGCCCGTCGTCATCATGCAGCCGACGGATCTCGCCATCGTCGTGCCGCTCGGGCCTGTGACGGCACAGGCTTTGCGCAAGATCGGCATGAACGTCGACCTGCAGTCGATGGACTGGCAGACGCTGGTCGGCCGGCGCGCCAAGCAGGACCCCGTCGACCAGGGCGGATGGAACTTGTTCCACACCTTCTGGGTGAACGCCGACATGCTCAACCCTGTCGGAAATGTCGGGATCAACGCCCGTGGCAGGAAGGGCGGTTTCTTCGGCTGGGCCGAGGATGCTGCCATCGAGGAGATGCGAGACGCCTACGCCCGCGAGACTGACCCGGCCAAGCAGGCCGCCATCGCCAAGGCGGTGCAGCAGCGCGCCTACGCGGTCGGCATGTACTATCCCACCGGACAGTTCGTCATGCCCCTCGCAGCCCGTTCAAGCCTGACCGGCATCCTCGAGGCACCGGCGCCCGTCTTCTGGAACATCGCCAAGAAGTGAGGGGCGCGGTCCCGATCGCCCACTCCCGCTCGGAGATCTGAATGGGCCGTTTCATCCTCGGGCGGCTCGCCGCCACCCTGCCGGTGATGGGCGTGGTGGCGGTGATCGTCTTCCTGCTGTTGCGCCTGGCACCCGGCGATCCCGCCGCGATCCTGGCCGGCGACGCGGCCAGCCCGGAGCAGATTGCGGAGATCCGTGCGAGGCTCGGCCTCGACCAGCCGATCCTCGCCCAGTTCCTGTCGTGGATCGGACGCCTCGCCCAAGGCGATCTCGGCTCCTCGATCATTTCGAACCAGCCGGTGGCGAAACTCATCCTCGACCGGATCGAGCCGACGCTGGCCCTGGCGACGACCACGATCCTCTTCGCGGTGCTGGTCGCGGTGCCCCTCGGCGTGCTCGCCGCCTGGTGGCACGGCACCTGGGTCGACCGCATGGTGATGGCGATCTCGGTGCTCGGCTTCTCGGTGCCGGTCTTCGTGCTCGGCTACCTCCTGATCTTCGGCTTCGCCATGCAGCTTCGGGTCCTGCCGGTGCAGGGCTATGTCAGCATCACGGAAGGGCTCTGGCCGTTCCTGTCGCGGCTCATCCTGCCGACCCTGACCCTGTCGGTGATCTACATCGCGCTCATCGCCAGGACCACGCGCTCCAGCGTGCTCGAAGTGCTCGGCGAGGACTACATCCGCACGGCTCGGGCAAAGGGTATCGGCGAGACGCAGGTGCTCTGGCGCCATGCCCTGCGCAACGCCGCCGTGCCGGTGATCTCGGTGATCGGCCTCGGCATCGCACTCCTCATCAGCGGGGTCGTCGTCACCGAGAGCGTCTTCAACCTGCCCGGGCTCGGCCGCCTCACCGTGGATTCCGTGCTTGCCCGCGACTACCCGGTGATCCAGGGCGTGATCCTGCTCTTCTCGGCGCTCTACGTGCTGGTGAACCTTGCCATCGACCTGACCTATCTCCTGTTCGATCCGAGGATCCGCTATTGACCGGATCGACAGCACCATCCCGGCTCCCCGCGCGGCGTCCCATCCTGCCGCCGGCCCTCCTCAACCCTGGCGTACTCGCCGGGCTCGCGGTGCTCCTGGTCGTGGGCTTGGCGGCCGTGGCGGCCCCCTATCTCTGGACCGGCGACCCGATCCTCCTGCGGCCGCGCCTTCGCCTGAAGCCGCCTTTCGAGCTGGCCTGGCTCGGCACCGATGCGTTCGGGCGCGACGTCTGGAGCCGGGTCGTCTACGGGGCGCGGGTATCTCTCGCCATCGGCTTCGCGGTGGCGACGGCCTCGGTCCTCATCGGCCTCGTGATCGGGCTGGTAGCAGGCTACCTGCGCCGCCTCGATGCGGTGGTGATGCGGATCATGGACGGAATCATGGCCATCCCGTCGATCCTCCTCGCCATCGCCATGGTGACGCTGTCGGGGGCCGGCATCGGAACCGTGATCGTCGCCATCGCGATTCCCGAGATCCCGCGAGTGGCGCGGCTGGTGCGCAGCGTCGTCCTGTCGGTGCGCTCGGAACCCTATGTCGAGGCTGCGATCGGCGCCGGCACGCGCCTGCCGATGCTGCTCGTCCGCCACGTCCTGCCCAACACCATTGCGCCGCTCATCGTCCAGGGCACTTACGTTTGCGCCTCCGCGATCCTGACGGAGGCGATCCTGAGCTTCCTCGGCGCCGGCATACCCACCGAGATCCCGAGCTGGGGCAACATCATGGCCGAGGGCCGACAGGCATTCCAGATCGCCCCATGGGTAATCCTGTTCCCGGGCCTGTGCGTCGCCGCCACGGTGCTCGCGGTCAACATCATCGGAGACGGCCTGCGCGATGCCCTCGATCCGCGCACGGCGCGGCGGCTCGGGGCGCTCAGATGACCGAGCCGGTTCTCTCCATCCGCGGACTCACCGTGCCGCTGCCGCGCGGCGCGGACCGCGCCAACGCCATCGAGGGCTTGAGCCTCGATGTGGCGCCCGGCGAGATCGTCTGCGTCGTCGGCGAGTCGGGCTCCGGCAAATCGGTGACCGCGAGCGCCGTGATGGGGCTCCTGCCGCCCATCTTGACGCCTTCGGCCGGCGAAATCCTGCTCCAGGGCGAGAACGTGCTCAAAGTCGGCGCGGCCCGGCTGCGGCGCCTGCGCGGCAGCCGCATGGCGATGGTGTTCCAGGAGCCGATGACCGCGCTCAATCCGCTGATGCGGATCGGCGACCAGATCACCGAGGTGCTGCGCCTGCACCGCGACATGACCTCCAGGGAGACGTGGGCCAAGGCGGTCGAGATGCTGCGCCTGGTGCGGATCCCCGAGCCGGAACGGCGGGCGCTGGAATATCCGCATCAGCTTTCCGGCGGCATGCGGCAACGCGCTATGATCGCGATGGCGCTGGCGTGCCGGCCGGTGCTGTTGATCGCGGACGAGCCGACCACCGCGCT
>FSSH01000466.1_pt1 | contig 24613 bp, 22 predicted proteins | sample 1166101 | NCBI WGS metagenome assembly FSSH01 (sample SAMEA32972668, study PRJEB13176) | freshwater metagenome | biome: Drinking water system; feature: Biomass in drinking water that filtered by 0.45 um membrane; material: drinking water | place: USA | collected 2012-12-20 | depth 0 m
CTTTGCCGGGGGATATTTACTCAAAAACCTGCTGCAACAAGCCACGCGACCCGGCGACATAGTCCTGGATTTCTTCGCCGGCTCCGGCACCACCGGTCAGGCGGTATTGGAACTGAATGCCGAAGATGCTGCGACAGGCTCAGCACAGGCTATGCCGCGCCGCTTCATTCTCTGCTCAAGCACAGAGGCCACAAACAAGGAGCCGGACAAAAACCTGTGCCGCGACGTCTGCGCCGAACGTATCAAGCGCGTCATGCAAGGTTACGGCGACAAGCCCGGCCTGGGCGGCGGCTTTGCCTATCTGCAACTGGATTTGCTGGAAGCCGCCGATGTCGGGTTCGAAGCCACTGCCGATCATGCCCAGCAGTTGTTGGCTTTGCGTGAGCAGCAGGCGACGGTCTTTCCCGAACTCACTGTCAAGCATTTCCCCGCCAAATCAGCAACGCAGCGTCGTTCCGGCACGGATAGCCGGAACCCAGTGTCCAGGGAGGGAGAGGCCTCAACACCTCCATGTGACCTGGATCCCGGCATTCCGTGCCGGGATGACGCGCGCCACTCAGCGGTCACTTTGCCGTTTCTCAGCGCTGCAACCAGCACAGTCCGCTGGATAGCCGGCGACAATCAGCTGGCGGTATTGCTGTGCAGTGAAGTCAATCCCGATACCCTCGCGCAATTGGCGGCGTGGCCAGCCGAGCGCTTGGCAGTGTATTCACCAAGGCCCGACAGCGTGCGCGACTATTTGTTAAGCCTAGGCCGCGACATCAACAGTTACAGCCTGTTGGATGCCTTGCTGCGCGGGCAAACCAGCTGGCAAGGACGATGAACATGGATGAAAATATCAATTTAATGGCCACCACCGGCCAAGGCCCACTGCTGGAACCGGAAGCCTTTCAAGCGCGCTTGATCGACAGCCTGACTACCACCCTATTGCGCGCCAATCAGCCGCCCTGTTTGCTGCGCGCCCCTACCGGCGCCGGCAAGACCTTTATCTTGGCACGGGTGCTGGCTAACGTCAGCGCCGAAACCGGCGTGGTCTGGTTCTGGTTCGTGCCCTTCGTCAATCTGGTGGCACAAACACTGGACGCCTTAGCCAGCAATGCGGCGGATTTGACGCCGCTATTACTCAATCACGGTCGCAATCAGGACACCGCCGCCGGCCAGGTGTTGGTTTCCACGGTGCAGGCAGTAGCCAGGGCCCAGTGGCGCAATCAAGGCTATAACGCCGATGGCGACGACGACACCCGCACCATCGCCGAATGGGTGGCGCGCGCCAGAGGCAAGGGTTTGCGGATTGGTCTGGTGGTGGACGAGGCGCATATTGCCTTGAAATCAACTACGGAATTTGGCAAGTTTGCCCAGTGGATGCAGCCGGACTTTTTGATCATGGCCACCGCCACGCCCAAAGATCAGCATTTACTGGGGTTTCTGGCTAGTGCGGGCAGATCGGAATTCGAGGCCTTCGCGGTCAGTCGCGATGATGTGGTGCAAGCACGTCTGAACAAAAAATATATCGAGGCGGTGGTCTACGACTTGCGGCAAAGTGTACAAACGGTCGCCGACTTGAAGAGCACGGTTTTGCGCCAGGCCTGGAAACGCAATCAAAAACTGAAACGCGACTTAGCGGCAGCCGGCATCGCCTTGACGCCCTTGCTGTTGGTGCAAGTTGCCAACGGCGACCAGGCGGTGGACGACGCCGAGCATGATTTGCTGCACTTGTGCAAAGTGCCGCCGCAGGCGATCGGCAAGCATTCCGCGAATGAACCCGACCCGGTATTGATGGCGGCAATCGCCAACGATACCAGTAAAGAGGTGTTGATCTTCAAACAGTCGGCCGGCACTGGCTTCGATGCGCCGCGGGCTTTTGTGTTGGCTTCCACCAAACCGGTGAACGACCCGGATTTTGCGATGCAGTTTATCGGCAGGGTGATGCGGGTATCGCAAGCCATTCGTGCCGCTTATCCGCGCAGCCAGCCAATTCCGGAGGACTTCGATACGGCCTACGTATATCTGGCCAACGCCGAGGCGCAAAAAGGTTTTGAGCAGGCGGTGCAGGCCACCAGCCAGGTAAAAAGCCAACTGGAAGGGCAAACCGAAAAGATGACGCTGCGGCAAACGGTATCCGGCGCGACGGTGATTACCAATAAAACCAGTCAGCAAACGCCGCTGGTTTACGACACACCGCTGCCATTAAAGGACGGACCCGAAACCATCAAAGAACCGGAGAGCATCCAAAAACCGCCAGCGGGACCACAGACCGACTTGTTCAGCGGTGATGGTGATAACGACCTGGACCAGTTGGTTCCGACAGGTAAGGGCCAGCCCAAAACACCTCCAAGTTTGCCGAAAGACCTGCCGAGTTTGCATGAACAACTGGCCGAACGAGAGATTCGCTGTTATGCGCTACGGACCGATCTAGCTAATCTGCCCAAGGCGCTAAAACGCGAGCAGCGGCCACAGTTTCTGGGTATGACAGCGCTGTCCAAATCGGTGGCGGCGAAGCTGGATATTCCGGATAAATTAGCCGCCGATGCCATCAAAGTGGCGCAAAACCGGATGCGCGAAATTGAACGGCACACCGAGCTGACCACCCACCACAGCCACGACGAAAACGTATTGATCGTCACTGATCGGAGCGAGTTGGCGAAACAAGCCATGCAAGCGCTGCGGGCGCTGCCGCAGGCCGAGGAAGAAGACATCCGCACCATTTTGGCGGTATTGGCGCAGCGTTTACTGCCGTTGTTACAAGCAGCCTTGGACGAATGGGACGACGAGCAACGCCCCGACGCCAAAACCGAACAGCGCATGGCCCGCGACGCCGCGCACTGGATCGCCAAACAGCAAGCCGATAAACTGGCGGAAGCCATGCACGAAGCGATAGCTCAACAGGCCGAAACCCTGGATGCCGCGCCGTTGCCGGATGCGCTGCTGTTTCCGGCAACCCTGCCGCTTAGCCCGTCGCGGAAAAATATCTATGGGGTGTTTCCACCCAACAGCGACGAGCTGGCGCAAGTGGAGCAAAGTATATTTTTGGATGACAGGGCTTGGCTGAAAGATCGCGACTGGCCGTTTGGTTTTTTCACCGGCCAATATGACGCCGGCACGGCGTTGAACGGCGAGGAACTGGCTTTTGCGAAGGCTTTGGATCGCAGTGAGTTTGTGGTCTGGTGGCATCGCAACCCGGATCGCAAACCGTATTCGGTGAGGCTGGTGCGCGGCGAGCATCGCAATTTTTTCTATCCGGATTTTATTGTTTGCCTGGAGCATTTTCCAGGCGACGAACCCTTGCTGCGCTTGATCGAAACCAAAGAAAACGTCAAAGACGCCGCCCGCAAAGCCAAGCATATCCCCCATTTTTATGGCAAAGTGCTGTTCCTGACCAAGGATCAAAAACGCCTGAAATGGGTCAAGGAAGACGGCAGCTTGGGCGATGATGTGGATTTGGACGATTTAGGCGAGATTAGGGAATGGTTGCGGCGGACCAGGCCGGATTGAGAAACCACTTTTCCAATTAAAAAGTATTTCAAATGAAATTCGAATGGGATGAAAGCAAAAACCAGAGCAATATTCGTAAACATGGTGTCGACTTTCGTCAGGCCGTTTACGTGTTTGCCGATCCTTTCGCTTTGAGCATACCGGACGATGAACATTCAGAAGATGAAGAGCGCTGGCTGTTGTTGGGCAATAATCTGAACGAACAAATTTTGCTGGTTGTCCATACCTTTCGTTACGATGAGGTGATTCGTATCATTTCGGCCCGAAAAGCCACGCAAAACGAAAAAGCCACTTATACCAGGAGGGCAAAACAATGAAAGACGAATATGATTTTTCAACAGCCGAGCAAGGTAAGTTTTATGTGCCCGTGGAAGACATTCAAATGCCTATCTATTTGGATAAGGACATCGCGAACTATCTTTCGGAAAAATGCCAAGCGAACCCAGAAAGCCTGCAAACACTAGTAAATGATCTGCTAAGAAAAGATATTGAAATTGTCAGGCGTGTTGCCTTGTAGGTGAGAGATTTTCTCGAAAATCGGATAAATAGCGATTTAAAAAGATCATTACCCAACACAAGGAAGCATTATGTATACCGCAATTAAAGGTACATATGAAAACGGCCAAGTCATTTTAGAAGAAACCCCGCCCACTGATGAAAAGGCGAAAGTGGTTGTAATGTTTCTTACCGAAGAACAAATAGCAGCCAAACCGGTCCATCGAGACGTCAAAATCGGCAGTCTGGAGGGCAAGGGTTACAGTATACCCGATGATTTTAATGAACCTCTGGATGATCTCAAGGATTACATGTGGTGAGTTACCGTATCGACACGCAGATTTTAATCTGGACATTGGTGACGCCGAACAAATTAGCTCAACAAGTAAAAGATACGTTCGACCGGTTGTTGCTCGTCACGACTTTTAGCGAAAACAGCCCAATTATTTCCGCCGACGAAAACTTTGCTTTATATCAACCGCAAATCCAGCTAATCGCCAATCTTTGAATCATTCCATGCCTTTATATTCCTACAAAGCCGTCAACAACCAGGGTGTCGCCGAGGACGGGGTGCGTAATGCGGCCGACGAGCAGGCTTTGCTGCTGGAACTGCAAAGTCAGGGGCTGATTCCAATCCGCATCGAGCTGGCTAAAGATAAAACTTTCCTGGGTTTCAAACTGAAGTCAGCCACTGTCAAACTGTCGCAAAAGGAAATCGGTATGCTGACCGGTGAATTGGCGACTTTGCTGGAGTCCGGCTTGCCACTCGACCGCTCGTTGACGATTCTGATGCAGTTGACCGAAGAAAATCCGAAACTGAACAAGTTGGTTGGCGAGGTACTGGAAAAGGTCAAAGCCGGCAAGGCGCTGGCCGATGCGTTGGAAAGCCAGAGCGGGGTGTTTTCCAAGTTTTATCTGAATATGATCCGCGCTGGGGAAATGGGCGGCAATCTCGGCGGCGTATTGATGCGTTTATCCGAGTATATGGAGCGGTCGCAAGAACTGAAAGATACGGTCAGCACCGCGCTGATTTATCCGGCGATTTTGTTGGTGATGTCGCTGGCATCGCTGTTCGTGATGCTGACCTTCGTGGTACCGCAATTTAAGGAAATGTTCGATAGCGCCGGCCAAGCCTTGCCGGTGCCGACTCAGATCGTAATCGGCCTGGCCGAGTTTCTGCAAAGTTATTGGTGGGTGCTGCTGATTGTTATTCTTGGCAGCGTGCAAACTATAAAATCGCAGTTGGCCGATCCGGCCGGCAAGAAAGCCTGGGACGGCCGGCTTTTGAAATTTCCGCTGTTCGGCGACATCATCCTGACCATGGAAATAGCAAATTTCAGCCGCACCTTCGGCACTTTATTAGGCAACGGCGTGTCGATTTTAAAATCGCTGGGCATAGTCCGGGAAACCGTCGGCAACATGGTTTTGGCGGATCTGTTGGAAAATGCCGAAGCGCAGCTCAAGCAAGGCCGGACGATGTCGGACGCATTGGCCCAGCAAAACCTGTTTCCCAAACTGGCTGTGCAAATGATTAAAATGGGCGAGGAAACCGGCAAGCTCGAGGAAATGCTGATGCGGGTAGCCACCATTTACGACAAGCAACTAAAGACCACCATCCAGCGGATGCTGGCGCTGCTGGAACCGGCTTTGATTATTTCGTTGGGCTTGATGATAGGCGGGATTATCGTCTCGATTTTACTGGCGATTTTGAGCGTGAACGATCTGGCCATGTAAGTAAAATCACCAATTGATTCTAGGACTGTAAAAGCAAAGCATTTGCCCGCTAGATATTTAATTTAAAAAGGAAGGAGTGAATAACATGAAACACGCATTACGCGGCCACCGCGGTTTTACCTTACTGGAACTGTTGGTGGTGTTGGGCATTATCGCCATGCTGGCCGGGATTGTCGGCCCGCAGGTGATGAAACACATGGGCGCCTCCAAAACCAAGGCCGCCAGGGTGCAAATCGAGGATCTGGCGGCATCGCTGGACATGTACAAACTCGACGAAGGCCGTTATCCCACGGCGCAACAAGGTTTGGCGGCCTTAGTGGAAAGACCCGCCGAGGCCAAACGCTGGAACGGCCCTTACTTGCGCAAGGACAAAATCCCGCAAGACCCTTGGAATCAGGATTATCACTACGTCTTCCCCGGACAGCACGGTAAGTTCGATTTGTTCAGCTATGGCGCCGATGAAAAAGAAGGCGGCGAAGGCGAAGATCAGGACATCAACAGCTGGGAATAAATGACTTCCCTGCCCGCCTCCAAACCTGTCCGTGGTTTTACCCTGATCGAGCTAATCATCGTGCTGCTGATTAGCGTGCTGGCTTTTGCGGTAATCGGCAGCAATATCGGCTCCGGCAATCGCAGTACCAAGCTGCACGCGGTGGCCAGGGATATGGCCTCGGCCCTGCGTTACGCCCACGGCCAGGCCCTGATGACGCAAAAGCCGGTCAGCGTGGCAATCGATTTGCAAGACAATAGCTACAGCATCAGCAACCGCGACAAAACGTACCCGTTTGCCGAAGACATCGACGTGTCGCTAGTGGTTGCGGAGGAAGAGTTTAGCGAAGGCGAACAAGGGCATATTCGTTTCTTTGGCGACGGTTCCTCCACCGGCGGCAGAATCACGTTGGAATGGGGCAATCAACTGCGTCGCATCGACGTCAACTGGATTACCGGCCAGGTCAGTATTTCCGATGCAGCGGCATAACGGCTTTTCCCTACTGGAAATTCTGGTCGCCTTTTCCATCATGGCGATTGCGCTGACCGTGCTGCTGCGCATCTTCGGCACCGGCGTTAACAATGCGGTTATTTCCGAGGAATACACTATCGCGGTACAAATCGCCGAATCGCTGATGGCTCGCACCGGTGTGGAAACCGAGCTGACAGCCGGCGAAAGCCAGGGTACGGAAGGCGATAAATACGACTGGCAAATCATCGTCAGCCCTTCGGCGCAATCGCCGGCGCGTCCCAGCCTGAGAGACACGAACCCGGATCTGCAACAGTCAGCGCCGGAACTGATGTCCGTGCGCGTAATAGTTGCGTGGGGCGAGGCAGAACAACCGCGTTCCGTGGAATTGCATACGTTAAAGCTACAGCAACAAGGTCCGAGCTAGTGCTGAACCGTTCGCCCGTAAAAGGATTTACGCTGATCGAAATGCTGATTGCCATCAGCCTGCTGGGCATCATGGTGGTCTTGCTATTCGCCAGTTTGCGGATTGCCGCGGAAAGCTGGAACAGCGGCGAAGCCAAAATCAGCGAAGTAAATAAAAAAGCCGTGGTTTACCAATTCTTCAAACGGCATTTGAGCAATACCAAACCCTTTCCTGTCATCCAGGACAACCAACAACAGAACAATCAACAACTGGGATCTCAAGAAGCGCCGAAACTGGCTTTTGCAGGCTTGCCGCAAAGCATCAGTTTTGTCTCTGCGCTGCCGGCCGCGTCAGCACGCAAGGGCTTACAGGTATTTCATGTCGGCTTGGACCCGCAGCAGCCGTCTACCCTTAAAGTAGCGTTGACCCCTTACCGGCAAACCGAATCGATACCCGCCGACGCCGAACCGGTCGTGTTATTGGAAAATTTACGGCATGTCAAAATCAGCTACTTCGGCTCCTCAACTGACAACGGTGACGGTACCAGCGGTTGGCTGGACGAATGGCAGGGACAAGCAACCGGTCAGTTACCCAAGCTGGTGAAAATCAGCATCGCGCTAAACGACGACAGTTTTTGGCCGGACATGATATTTGCATTAAAAATCAACGGTCAACCGAATGCAGAAGCGCTGCTCGGCGAGCAAAACCAACCCGGCATTGCCAATGAATAGTATGCCTCGCGTACAGACAGTCACTCGGCAACGCGGTCTGGCGCTGGTGATCGTGATTTGGATATTAACGCTGCTGAGCCTGATGGCCGGTAGTTTTGCGCTAAGTATGCGCCGGGAAAGCAGCGTCGCCGGCGCGCTGAAAAACAATGCCCAAGCGCAGGCCCTGGCGGAAACCGGTTTAAGCATTGCCCAGTTCATGTTGCAACAGGCCGATCCCGACCAACGCTGGCACGCGGATGGCAGCATCTACCGGATACCGGGCAACGATAGCGAAATTCGTATCAGAATTCTCGCCGAATCCGGCAAAGTCGATATCAACGCCGCCGAGGAACCCTTGCTAAAGGCCTTGATTCATTCGGTAAGCGACGATGAAAAACTACAGCAGAACTTGCTGGACGCCCTGCTGGATTGGCGGGATGCCGACGATGAGCCGCGACCGCAAGGCGCCGAGAAAAAACAATATCGGCAGGCCGGACTGGCTTATCAGCCCAGCAATCAACCTTTTCAATCCCTGGAAGAGTTACAACTAGTGCTGGGTTTCAACAGCGATATTTTCGAGCAGTTGCAACCGTGGATTACCATTTATTCCGGACAAGCGGAATTAAATTTGCGACTCGCGCCGCCGGAGTTGCTGCAAATGGTTGGCGACAGCCTCAAGGAACAGAATATCCATGATGTATACTTGGACAAACGTTTGTCTGAATCGGCTACGGCGGATGATAACAATACCGAGCAGACCGATCCGGCATTGGCGGATGAAGAGCAAACGTATACTATTATGGTGCAAACCCTGTTGGAAGATCAGGCGACGGCCGCTATCGAAGCAGTGGTAAGAATCCAGAACCAAGACCCCAGCCAAGCGCCCTACCAAATCCTGGATTGGAAACAAGGTCAGCAAGTATTGGCCTTATTCGACTCGGCAAAGGAATCCCAGCTAATTACCGTTCAAGATGAATTTACAAACGAGCATTGATTTCGATCTGAAACGTTTCTTCCAGTGGTGGGGGCGAGAATTAGCGTTTTTGGTACCGAATCGTCTCAGATCCTTGCTGACAGACCGCAGTGGCGCACTCGTATTCAGCGCCGCCGACGCGGATTTTGAAATCAATTTTTACCGCCAGGCCGACCAGCACCCCCCCATGACCTGGCGGCTGGACAGCAACATCGCGGATAGTTATCAAAGCTTAAAAGCCCAAAATCCGGACTTTGACAAAGCCGAATGTATCTTGCGCCTGGACCATACACAGGCGCTAAAAAAGATCGTCTATTTACCCGCTGCCGCGCAAGAAAATCTGCAACAAGTCGTCGGCTTTGAATTAGACCGTTACACGCCGTTCAAGGCCGAGCAGGTCTATTTTGCCGCAATCCCGCTCGGCAAAACCGAGCATGGTCAAATTGAAGTATTGCTGGTATTTACGCCCAAAACCTTGCTGGATGAACAACTAGGCAAACTCCAGGCTTTAGGGATACAACCGCTACGGGTGGATTATGGCCATGCCAGCACCGTCTGCCCTGTCGATGCGCCTGCCTACAATTTACTCCCTGAACGCTACCGGCCGCGCGGCAACGCCTTAGCCCAAGCCATGCACTGGTTGCTGAACGGCTTACTGTTGCTGTTGTTTCTGGCGGTATTAATCTGGCCGGTGTGGCAGGAAGGCCAAGCGGTCGATGTATTGAAGAATCACATCAAAACGCTGGAAAAAGAAACTCGGGTGATAGAAGAACAACAGCATGAAATCGATGCCTTACGCCAGCAAACCCAGCGCTTGATAGACATTAAAACCCAGTCTCCCGCTCTGGTTGCAGTATTGAACGAGCTCAGCACCTTGTTAAAAGACGACAGCTGGTTAACGCATTTTCAATTTGCGGACAAACGTCTGCAAATCCAGGGGCAATCGCCGGCCGCTTCTTCCTTGATCGGTTTATTGGAAAGTTCCGGATTTTTCAGTAATGTCAGTTTCGTCTCGCCATTGACCCAGGATAAAGCCACCGGGCGAGAGCGCTTTCAAATTAGTATGGATGTTAGCCCGCCACCGGTAGCGCCCGGTTCGGATACCGATGCGACGACCGCTAGCGATTCCGCCCCATCTGAACCTGCGGCAAACGGAGAATCCGAGCAATGAATGACGCGCGTTATCAACGCTGGCTGGCGCTATCACTGCTGGGATTGGTGTTATTTACCGTAATATTTCTGGTATTGTTGCCTTTATTCAGCAGTTGGCTGGATTATCGCGAGCAAAAAAACGACCTGCTATTTCGTTTGCAACGTCAACAAGCTATTGTCGCCCGCCGCGACAGCGTTGCACAAAACCTGGAATCATTAAATCAGCAATACCAACAGCAGGGCTATCTGAGCGACAGCGATACTGAAGCGCTGGCCTCGGCCGAGCTGCAAAACATCGTCAAAACCGCGGTAACGGAAGCCGGTGGCCAACTGACCAGCACGCAAGGTTTACCGGGTAAGGCCGAAGAGGATTTTGTCCGCATCGCCGTCAAAGTACGTATGAGCGGCAGCATCGAAGCATTGCGCGCGGTATTGCACAGCCTGGATACCAATATGCCCTTGTTGCTGGTCGATCAATTGGACATTTCGCCGGTACGCGGCGCGCGCAATCGCAGCACCAACAAAATGGACCCCAGTTCGCAGTTGAATGTCAGTTTTGAAGTAATCAGTTTTATGCGAGCCAAAACCTCATGAATCAAAAGCTGATCAGATTGCAATTAGTGGGTTGCGGCGCGCTTAGCCTGCTGCTGGCGGCGGAATGGACTTATAGTCAATTTACCTTAAAACAATTGCAAACGCTGCTTGAGCCGCGCCCGCAAACCGACGCCCCCGCCGAGCAACTGCCCAATATCGCCGATAGTAGCGGCTCTGCGGAAACGTACAGCGATATTGTCGATAGACCTTTGTTTGTCGAAGGCCGAAAGCCTATCGCCGAAACCAGTCCAACCGATAACTTGCAAACCCAAGATTCCGGACAAATCGACGATTGGGAATTAATCGGCGTTTACGACAAAGACAACAAGCCGACCGCCTTGTTCAGAAAACGCAACGAAGCCAAGAAGTTTTTAAAAATTACCGCAGAACAAAGCATATCCGGTTGGCTGTTGAAGCAAATACAAGCCGACCGTGTTCTGCTTCAGCAAGCCGGCCAGGAAAAATCGGTGGTATTGAGAAAGCCGCGTGCGCAAGTCAAGCCTCCCGTGCCCGGCAAGCCGCCAGTACCACCAAGACTGCCGCAGCCCAACGCCGTTGCCAAACCTATAGAACCAGTACCCAATGAAAATCCCGAGAACATCAATGACAACTAAAAAAATCAACATTCCTCCAATGTTGGCGTTGGCGCTGTCCATGACCGGCTGTGAATTTATCGGCCCGCAATTGCATGAAAAACTGGCCCTTGTCGATAACAAACCGGCTCAAGAAGACACATTGTTGATTCCGGAGCTGGCTAACGATGTCAATAAAAACGCCGAAAATAGAATCACCAAAGTCGAAATGTACCCTAGCGGCGAAGCGAGTATCGCCCCGCAAGCCAGCCACCATAGCGGCGGCAAAAGTAGCGGCAAGGGCGAATACAGTTTGAACTTCGATGACGCCGATCTGGGTGAAGTGGCTAAAGTGATACTCAGCGACATTCTGGGCCGGAACTACACCATCAGTCCGCAAGTGGTCGGCAAGGTCACCTTGCAAACCTCCAAACCGTTAAACAAGGACGAACTGATCCCAACGCTGGATATGCTGCTGAGCTTGAATAATGCCGCGCTCACAGAGCAAGCCGGCATGTATTTAATCAAGCCTTCCAACGAAGCCTTGTACAGCAGCTCAATCAGCTCTCTGTCCGGCGCCAAAATGCCCAACGGTTATCAAGTGCGGGTAATTCCGGTAAAAAATGTCGCGGCCTCGGAACTGGCGGACATATTGAAACCGCTATTGCCGGAAAAGTCGTTGCTACACGTCGATCCGAACCGCAATCTGATATTGATCGCCGGTTCCGGCGCGGATATCTCCAGGGCACTGGATGTTGTCAATACCTTTGACGTCGATATATTGAAAGGCCGTTCCTTTGCGTTGTTCACCCCGGCAAACGTCAGCGCCGGCAAAATCATTGAAGAGTTGGAACAAATCTTCAACACTAAAAAATCCAAAGACGACGAAGCCAGCTTTTTCCGGTTTATCGAGATAGAAAGACTCAACGCGGTATTAGCCGTCACTCATCAAGCCGGTTACTTGAAGGATATTGAAAACTGGGTATTTCGGCTGGACCGCATCAACACGGCGGCCGCCGGCGGCGTGAATGTCTACCGGGCGCAACATGTCAGCGCTACGGATTTGGCCGATACCTTAAGCAATATTTTCGGTAGCGGCGGTTCCGGCAAATCCAGCAAGGCTTCCATCGCTTCCGGCCGCAAATCATTATCGGCCACCAATAAAAAGTCCGACAGTTCATCGAGTAGCAGTGCGGGCGGCGCAAATCGGCAGCAGGATTCGATGAGCGATAGAACGCTTAGCGACCGAACCAAAGACAAAAACAGCAGCGGTAGCGGCGCGCTAGGCGGCAGTTTAAGCAGCAGTTCGGGCAGCAACAATAACAACGACATGCCGAATGTGAAAATCATCGCCGATGAAGGCAATAACGCCCTAATCGTTGTGGCGACCGCCCAGGAGTACGCTGTGATCGAACGCGTACTAAAACAACTGGATGTGCTGCCTTTACAGGTTTTGATTGATGCAACTATTGTTGAAGTATCACTAGTCGATGAGCTTAAGTATGGTATTCAGTGGTATTTTAGTCATAACAACGCAGGAATAAACCAAATAAACGGTGGCGGGGCAAATCAAGGCCTGAACCTGATTGATTTCACTAAAGACGCCGCATCAGCGGTATCAACTGGCGGATTTTCGTATGCGTTTAGCAGTGGCTCAAAAGATATCCAGGCCATACTAAATGCCAGTGCCACAAATAATAACTTCAACGTAATTTCTTCACCTTCTTTAATGGTGCTTAACAATCAGGAAGCCACTATCAAGATCGGCGACTCAGTGCCGATTCGATCTTCAGTCTCAAGTAATTTAAGCGGCAATACCAATAACGGAATTGTGCAAACAAGCTCAATTCAAATGATAGATACCGGCGTAAATCTTTCTGTAAGGCCAAGAGTGAATTCGGGTGGATTGGTATTAATGGACATTCTCCAAAGTGTAAATGAGGCAAAAACTACTGACACTAGTAAAGATATTGACTCACCCACAATTCAGAAAAGGGAGATAGAAACCAGCGTTGCCGTTCAAAGCGGAGAAACAATAGTACTGGGAGGCCTAATAGATGACAAAAATACTTACAATCGAGGAGGTGTGCCTTTGCTCCATGAGTTACCGTTGATCGGCCCACTATTCGGAAGCACTACGCGTAACAACAATAAAAAAGAACTAGTGGTTTTAATCACTCCTCGTGTTATGAAAAGTCGCCAGGATGCCAAAGAGATCACAGAAGAATTCAAACGGAAACTATCGGGCATCTATTATCAAAAGCCTATCGAAATCAATGTTGATGTGGAAACGGTGCAATAGGCTCAAGTCTGTAGCCCTTATCCGCCAAAAAACCGGACGGTAAAACATGAATCCAATCTCGCCGGACAGGCTGATTTCGTTTTGGTCGATTGCCCAATTGGAAGCCAGCGTAGTGATTCTGATGAATATCGTCGGTGCGCTGTTTTTGGGCATGGTGGTGGGCTACGAACGTTCCTATCACGGCCGGGCCGCCGGCATGCGTACCTATGGACTGGTGTGCATGGCTTCCGCGGCGGTAACGGTTATCGTCGGTTATCCGCAGTTCTGGTTTGGCGGCTTATTGCCGCTCACGGCTACCGCCGACCCCACTCGTGTCATTCAGGGCATCGTGACGGGTATCGGTTTCTTGGGTGCCGGCGTGATCATGAAGGAAGGTCTGAACATCAGCGGCCTGACCACCGCCGCATCGATTTGGGCGTCTTCGGCCATCGGTATTTTATGCGGCGCCGGGTTTTATTTTGCGGCCATTGTGTTGGCTTTAATCGCGTCGGCAACCATGATATGGGGCGGACAAATCGAAGCGGCATTACCTTCCCGTCATGCAGTGTCGGTAATTTTACGTTTTCAATCGGGTTATCGGCCCAGTCAGACCGAGATAGACGAGTTGGCAAAAGCGTTAGGTTATCGCCTGGCCGAAGGCTCGATTACCGTAATCAGCAACAATAAACACGAAGAATGGCATCTGGTTTTTATTGCGACCGGCAATCATAAAATATCGATTCCTGCTATTGCTGAAAGCCTGGAACGCTGCGATTTTCTCAGCGGATATCAAGTAGCGTTTGCGCGAAACTGAGCTTCAGGAAGCAGGAAATCAATGCGATGCCCTGCTTCCCTAGCCGATTTTCTTGGTCCAAATGTCCGGGTTATTCCAATACGTTTTTCACACACTGTCTGGCGAAAGTATTAATCGACAGCGTATCGCTTAAGTATTGATTGAATAAACCGTTAATATCAACCGGGTTGAGATAGACATAAACTCCGCAGCCGGTTAGTGCGATAAATTGCTGACTCAGCGTTTCAACGAACAGCGTGCGTGTGTTGCTGAGTTGGGTAATTTGATTACTTGACGTTTCCATGACATCCACCTAATTTGCTGGTTAAACCCAACAACTAAGCAGCATGATCCAAGCCAACTCATTCAGCGATTACGCTTCAATACTCTCAACACAAACGGGGAACCGTCCACGTACCTGAAAAATCCCGCTATCTCTGCAACAAAAGGAATCCAGGCTTATTCTTTTCCTGAGTCAACGCTTGCAAGGGAACAACTTTTCCTAGGTAGCGGTGCATGGGAAACTGTGTGCTGACATGGCAATTTTGTCGCAAAAACTGCCAGACTTGTCACAGAACTGGCATTTTCAGCAAATCCTGCAAAAGTGTTTGACGGAAATTATTCGGCTGGCAGACAAGCTTCCACCAATCTCACCCAATAGGTTGCTCCCAGGGGCAAAATATCATCGTTAAAATCGTAACTGGTGTTATGCAGGGTACAAGGACCGGCGCCATGACCCTTACTGCGATGATCGCCGGAGCCGTTACCAATGAAGCAGTAGCTGCCGGGTAATTTTTGCAGCATAAACGCAAAATCTTCGGCACCCATCGTGGCTTTTTGCTCAAGTACCTGCCGCTCGCCAACGATACTGCTCATTACCCTGCGGGACGTTTCGACTGCCTGACCATGATTAACCGTCGGCGGATAGCTACGCTTAAATTCAAAATCACATTCCATCCCGTGTGCCAGGCAAATATGCCGGGCTACCTCCCGCATACGGGTTTCGATCAAATCCAGCAGTTGATTGGAGAATGTGCGTACCGTGCCCGCCAGTTCGCAGGTATCGGCGATGATATTGGTTGCCTCACCCGCATGCACCATGGTTACTGAAATCAAGCCGTTATCCAGAGGATTGGCGCTGCGAGTCAAGATTGTTTGAAACGCCATAATCATTTGCGCCGCCACCGGCACCGGGTCCAATCCTAAATGCGGCAATGCCGCATGACAGCCCTTGCCGCGGATGACGATGCTAAAGGTATTCAAGGATGCCATCACCGGTCCGGGACTGACGGCAAATCGTCCGGCTGGCAATTCAGGCCAATTATGCATGCCGTAAACTGCCTGCATCGGAAACAATTCGAACAGGCCGTCCTTGATCATCTCATCGGCGCCGCCACCGCCCTCTTCCGCCGGTTGAAATATCAGATAGACGGTACCGTCAAAATGACGCTGGATTGCCAAATATTGCGCCGCAGCCAAGAGCATGGCGGTATGACCGTCATGCCCACAGCCGTGCATTTTGCCCGGGTGCCGTGAGGCATGCGCAAAGTTGTTTTGTTCGTGCATCGGCAAGGCGTCCATATCGGCACGCAAGCCGACAGCCTTATCGGAACTCCCTGCTTTGATAATTCCCACTACGCCGGTTTTACCCAAGCCGCGATGAGTAGGAATCCCCCATTCAGTCAACTTTGCCGCGACCAGCTCGGCGGTACGCACTTCCTCGAAGCACAACTCCGGGTGGGCGTGTATATCGCGGCGCAATTCGCGGATACCGGCAATATTGGCGACAATTTCCGGTATCAGAACGGCTGGCGACGATTCAGCATCTAGTTTATTCATTGGGAGGCAGAAACCGGTCTAAGCCGCATCGGTTTTGCGCAGCTTTTCCACAAGAGTGGTTCTGCGCATATTCAGCAGTTTGGCAGCATGAGCGACAACACCATTGCATTCTTCCAGAGCCTGACGTATCAATTCGTTTTCGAGATCGGTCAGATATTCCTTAAGATCGATACCTTGTTCCGGTAAATGTACTGCCGCACCAGGTGTCGGCATCGCCAGAGCCTCCCTCTCGGCCGGACGCACGATGTGAATATCTTGCTCCGGCAGTGAAATCTGCACGCCTTCCGGCACCTCATAAGCTTGAAATTTTTCCGGCAAATCGCCGACATCGACACTAGCATCCGGACTAATGATAGCTAAACGCTCGATCAAATTAGACAGCTCTCGGACATTACCGGGCCAACTATGCTGCATCAAGGTGGCGATTGCACGGGGCAATAAACTGACGGTTCCCCTGTTGGCGGCTTCCATGCGCGCCACCAAATCGTTGATTAAATAAGGAATGTCTTCCGCTCTTTCCCGCAAGGCAGGCACTTCGATCGGAAACACGTTCAGACGGTAAAATAAATCTTCACGAAAGCGCTTTTCGGCGATTTCCTGTTCCAAGTGACGATGCGTCGCAGCAATAATACGTACATCGCAATGGATGGTTTTATTGCTACCGACCCGCTCGAAGGTGCGTTCCTGCAATACTCTTAACAACTTAACCTGCATCGGCATCGGCATGTCGCCAATTTCATCCAAAAACAGCGTACCGCCTTCCGCCATTTCAAAACGACCTTGCCGCGAAGTCAAGGCGCCAGTGAATGCGCCCTTCTCATGACCGAATAATTCGCTTTCCAGCAGTTCGCCTGGAATGGCGCCGCAATTGACCGGCACGAACGGCCTGTCTCTGCGCGAGGAAGCACGATGTAGCGCTTGCGCCACCACTTCCTTACCCGTACCGGATTCGCCCAATATCAACACTGTGGCGTCGGATTTGGCGACTTGATCAATTTGGGCGCGGGTTTTTTGAATGGCTTTGCTTTTACCCGCCAGACCCTTATCCGGTAGCGATTTTTTAGTTGCTTGAGCGGGCTGCGGCAAGCTGTCCAGTAATTGAATCAATTGCGGGTAAACAGTCGGCCACTCCAAGGTTTTGTTGGCCATTTGTTGAATGGCGCTAACCACTTGCGGCCCACCCGCGTCCACCAGCAAAACCACCGGTATATCGCCAACACTTTCGGTGACCGTTTTGATCAAGCTGGCTTGCTTGTCGCCGCCGCAGCCGACAAATACCGCATCGAAACCGCCGTGCTCTCTGAGCAGCGCTTCGAAATCGCTACTGGCAACCGTCTCCACCCGATATTCCAGAAACCGGAGTATACCTTCCACTTGCTGACTGCGGTGGGTGTTGTCATCAATGAGCAAAATTTCTGGCAAAGCCATGCGTATAATCTCTGCAAACTACGTTATTTTAAGGCGGAAGGGTGTTGCTGTTTTTAAGTTAAGCATCGAATCCGGTTATTGTCAAAATGGCCCCATTTCAATCTATTGCATAGTTTAGTTCATGTTGTTTACATCGATTGACTAATCAGCAATCCAATTTTGCGGCTTGACAAATTTTCCACAACATAGAAACTAGCTCAATGTTTAACAGCCAAGAGCCCTGTTGCCTTGAACGACATATCCTTGAGTATACTGTTCGGTATACTGGCAGCCCTACTGATCATTTCAGCTTTTTTTTCCGGCTCTGAAACCGCCCTGATGACGCTGAACCGTTATCGGTTGCAGCATTTGGTGAAAAAAAATAATAAGGGCGCCATTAAAGCCCATCAACTCCTGAAAAGGCCGGAGCGTTTGCTAGGCCTTATTCTGCTGGGCAACAATTTTGTCAATATCCTGGCATCGTCCTTAACAACTTTGATCGCCATCCGCGTTAGCGGAGACAACGCTATAGCCCCAGCTATCGGCCTGCTGACTTTCGGCATGCTGGTATTTTCCGAAGTGACTCCAAAAACCTTGGGCGCACTCAAGCCTGAGTTACTGGCGCTACTGTCCTCCTGGATTTACATTCCATTATTAAAAATATTTTATCCCTTGGTATGGGTGATTAACTCTATATCCAGCCTGTTATTATGGCCATTCGGCATTAAAAGCACGAGTAATACGGCTATCGAATCGCTTAATAAAGACGAGTTAAAAAGTATCGTTTCGGATGCCAATCATTTGCCGACGCGCTATCAAAATATGCTGTTGAGTATTTTAGATCTGGAATCTGCCAGCGTTACCGACATCATGACCCATCGCAACGAAATTGTCGGCATTGATCTGGAAGAATCGGTTGAAGATATTATCAAGCAGCTACAAAACAGCCCGCATACTCGCCTACCGGTATACAAAAAAAATATAGACCGGGTGATAGGTTTTCTACATTTACGTACGATTTTGGCGCAAATTAGTGACCCTGATTTTGACAAACACAATATCACCAATAGCCTATCCAAACCTTTCTTCATACCGGCCAGCACCTCGATTCATAAACAAATGCAAATCTTTAAGGCCGAAAAATTACGCATCGGCTTAGTGGTGGACGAATATGGCGACGTGCAAGGATTGGTAACGCTCGACGACTTATTGCAAGAGATTGTCGGTGAATTGGTCTCGGAAGAACCCGATATAAAGATGCAAAAAGACGGTAGCTATCTGGTGGATGCCGGCGTAACCATCCGCGAACTCAACCGCATCACCCACTGGGATTTACCCACCGAAGGTCCGAAAACCTTGAATGGCCTGGTGATCGAATATATGGAAACCATTCCGGAACCGGGCACCAGCGTCAAGTTACATGGGCACATCATTGAAATAATTAAGCGCGATGAAAACGCAATCAAGCTGATTAAATTCAATCCCAAACGCTAACCAAAATTTATTTTAGGCAAAAAAAAGGCGGTTATTTTTAATAACCGCCTTAGAAGCAATAGGAAGAAATATAACGCAACTTTTAACTATCAAACCGAACGAAAAAGCTAGGTTAATGATAGTTGCGAAAATTTCAAATTCAAATGTGGCATATTGTCGCAGGCTGCATTTGAGTTTAAATAGGCCAGAGGTATTGCCAATCGCTCATCTCAACCACCCCTTCCTTTTAAAGAAAATAAACGGCAGCAATACCGAGACAGTCATCAATCCGAGCGCAAAAGGATAGCCAAGCATCCACTGCAATTCCGGCATATTCTCAAAATTCATACCGTAAATACTGGCAATCAAGGTGGGCGGCAACATAGCCACCGAAGCCACCGAGAAAATTTTGATCACTTTATTCTGATTGATATTGATAAAACCGACGGTGGCATCCATCAGGAAGTTGATCTTGTCGAACAAAAACGCAGTGTGGCTATTAAGCGATTCTATATCCCGCAGAATTTGCTGCGCATCCTCCAGCTGCGTGGTATTCAGCAGTTTGCGGCGAATCAGAAACGACACGGCGCGCTGAGTATCGAGCATATTTCGGCGGATTCGGCCATTCAAATCCTCTTCTTCGGCAATATCGGTCAAAATATCCGCAGCTTCTTCGTCGCTAATATCCTGGCTTAATACTTTTTTGCTGACAATTTCCAACTGTTCGTAAATATTCTCCAGCGCGTCCGCGGAATACTCGGCTTCGGCACCGTATAAATCCAGCAACATATCCTTGCAATCCGAGACAAAGCCCGGCTGCGTGCGTGCGCGTAAACGCTGCAAACGAAATACCGGCAATTCTTCACTACGCACCGAAAACAGCATATCGCCGCGCAATATGAATGCGACCGGTACGCTGCGCGACTTGCCTTCGCGATCCAGTAAAAAATCCGAATGGATATGAATCTCGTGCTGATCCTCGACGTAGAACCGGGCGCTGGCTTCCAGATCGGTCAAATCCAGGGGGTCGGGTAACTCCAGGCCATAATGTTGCCCGATAAGCAGCCTTTGCGCCTTGCTTGGCGCCAACAAATCGATCCAGATCGGCTTGATGGCGTACAAATCGTGGCGGCAGGTAATCGCCACCTTGGCGAGGCGACCTTCGACCAACTCGAATGCACTCATCTGCCCCACGCCACAATGCGGTTCTCGGTCGCCGACCAAGTCCTCGCGCAAGCTATCCGACAATTCCCAAAGCACATCATCCTGTCTGGATTCCTCGACCTGCTGCCAGACCAAGTTCGCATCCTCCAGGTCCAGAGCATGCAGAATTTGACCTATTTCGATAGCAGACAGCCGCCCCAACAGACTACGCAGTTCCACCATGTGCTGCTTTTGTACCAAAGCGGTGATCAGCTTGCGGCGCGGCATGGGCTGATTGTTCAGCATGCCTTCGACAAGCTTATGTTTTTTCAACAAATCGTTGATTGTTTGTAACGACAAGAGCAACTCCGGAATAAAGCAAGCACCAAATTTTTTATTCGGCGGGTATAAAACGGCTAACTTTAAACCAAAACGCTGACAAAAAATCCGTCACTGCTCTTCGTTGAACGGCGAACTTCAGTAAATTTAGACAAAAGCACTTAATTTTGATGACACATCAAACGATGGATTGATGCAAACCATCTGCTTAAAGTAGTCGCTGACAGATAATTTACACCATATGCAAGTCACCACGCCGCGCAAACAGACACGGCGATAGCAAACAATTCCGAGTTAAATGCGGCCGTATTGATCTTCGTAACGGACGATGTCGTCTTCGCCGAGATAGCTGCCCGATTGGACTTCCACCATTTCCAAAGGAATCACTCCCGGGTTCTCCAGGCTGTGAATAACACCCAAGGGGATATAAATCGATTCATTTTCGGTGACCAAAATTTTCTCACCGTTTTTATCGACCCAGGCAGTGCCTTTGACGACAACCCAATGCTCGGCGCGGTGATGATGCTTTTGGACCGATAATTTTGCACCGGGCTTCACCACGATACGCTTGGTTTGATGGCGCTCACCGGCATCGACCAAATCGTAATGCCCCCATGGCCTGTAAACTTTACGATGCACACTGGCCTCGCTACGTTTCAATTTTTTCAGTTGATCGACCACTTCCTTGACGTCTTGCACCCTATCTTTAGCCGCAATCATTACCGCATCGTCGGTTTCGACCACCACCAAATTCTCTACACCGATCACCGCAACCAATTTGTTAGCCGAGTGAATATAGGAATTACAAGTATCCACCGTTAACACATCGCCTTTGATGGCGTTGCCGGCAGCGTCTTTCTCGGTTACATCCCAAAGTGCGGACCAGGAACCGACATCGTTCCATTCCGCATCCAACGGGATCACCACTGCCCGGTCGGTTTTTTCCATCACTGCGTAATCGATGGAGTCGGACGGGCAAGTCGAAAAAATCTGCTTATCCAATCGCACAAAATCCAGATCCGGTTTTGCCGCCCGCAAGGCTTCCCTGCAAACCTCCAGCATTTCCGGATTATATTTTTCCAACTCACGCAAAAAACAACCGGCTTTAAAAGCGAACATACCGCTGTTCCAAAAATATTCGCCACTTTCCAGATAGCGCTGCGCGGTTTGCAAATCGGGCTTTTCAACAAACGCTGCAACTTTATAAGCCTCGCCATAACGGGTATCGCCGCGTTTGATGTAGCCGTAGCCGGTTTCCGGCTCGGTCGCAACGATTCCAAACGTCACCAATAGATCCTGTTTCGCCAGCAGTTCGGCTTGGACCACCGCACGATGGAAAGCAGCGCGATTGCCGACCACATGATCAGCTGGCAAAATCAACAATACATCGTCTTCCGAGCGTGCACTCAATGCGGCCATCGCCACGGCAGGGGCTGTATTTTTGCCGACCGGCTCCAAAATAATAGCGGCAGGTTTGATCCCAATTTCCCGCATTTGCTCTGCGAGCATAAACCGATGATCTTCATTACAAACGGCAATCGGCGCTTGTAAGCCGGCGACGCCATCAAGCCTTAAAATGGTTTCCTGAAGCATGGTGTTGCCGGACACCAAGGGTAAAAATTGCTTGGGATACTGACCACGAGACAAAGGCCATAGCCGTGTTCCTGAACCACCTGATAAAACTACCGGGATCATAATGTCGTTTTCCTTACGGGCTGAATGAAAATTGGTTGAGCTAGTCTAACATTTAGACGACTGCTGGGGTCAAGCCTTGGTTTACGCGATTTAAGCCGAAAATGTGCACCTTCGTTTTCATCAAATTGCCACAATAACGTCGGCCTAAGCTTCTAATTGCAACAAGCTACCGCGAGCTGTTTCAATTTTTGCCTGGCCAGCTCGTAATCGCCATCCGGCGTTTCGGTATACAACACCACAAGCAACTCAGCGGATGCGTCACCCGACAAACGTTTCAGCAATTGCCACCATTTAGCCTGATAGGCGTTGGCGGTATTTTTGTCACCAACCCGATACCAACGCTCAACCAACAAACTCCGATGCGTACTGTTTAGTACCGCTTCTTCAATATCGCCGTTTTTATCGGCTGCCCACTGCATGGCAATAACGTCATCATGCAGTATCCGCCATACCGGATGTTTTTGCGGCACCAGATAATTTTGCGAATTGACCAATTCACCGCCTTGGGTTTCATCGCCGAAATTGGCAAAATACATACCGGCTATCGTTTGACCATCGCTTAAATACACTTTGGCATCCGCCACCACGCCCTTAAAACTAGGTTCCCAACCCCAATCGGGCGCTACAACCGGCTGCCAATTAGGCAAAGCGGGCCGACTAAAACGCTCGGGCACCTCTACGTGCGCGGCTTGTAGCGCCGATAAGCCTTGCGAAGCAACGGGCCAAATGAAAATGCATAAAACAGTTATCGTTAGAGCCGGCCAATAATATTTGTAAATCGTTGCGGAATCAGTAAGGGTGGAGTCGCTCGCCGAATCAATGGCAGATGAGGCCGGCCCACCAGCATCATTGTCGTGCCAAAAAGAGCCAAAATAAAACAACGCAAACATGACAATCCCAAAAAACACCCAGCCATAAACGATATGATCAACGCCGGCAGCGAGTTTCATATCGCTGAAATGGCCTATCATCACAATCAGATAGGCTCGCAATCCGTTAGCCAGAATCGGGACCAAGAAAGAGAGCGCGATGAAGATGCTGCGCTTCTTATAACTGCTGTAATTGAGGTAAGCGTATACCGACCCTAGTGTTAGCGATGAAATCAAATATCGTAAACCGCTGCACCCTTCTATTACCGACCAGTTACCCGATGTTAGCGTAAAAAACAAGCCTTCCCGGTAAACACTCATTCCCGTCAGCCGTATCAGCGTAACGACAAAGGTGGCGGTGTATTCCATTAGCGGCGGAATAAAAGCTTCCCCGAATGGCACCATCAAAAATAAAAACACTATCGGAAATAACATTTGCGCGATGACATGACTGCCAAGCGCAGCCCAAAAGCCACCGACTAAAATCCCGACCACGGCCCATTGCTGAATCACCGCCACATGCACCAAATCGGCAATTAACCAGCCAAATCCGCTCACCACAATAAACAGCAAACCTAATGTACTGAAAGCGGGCCGTAAATCTCGATAGTGATCCCGACGCAACCAAATCAACCAAAGACTAACGGGAGCCACTAAATAGCCATGCGTGAAAGTTTCCGACCGTGACCAAATAGCAACAATTGACTGCCAAGTCTCAAAAAAAACCGCTAGCGAAACCAGTGTGACCAACATGACGCCCATTAACGGTTTACGCCAGTGATCAGGTAGTGCCAACACTTTTAACATTCTATTTCCTCTGCTGCTTAGAGTTTTATACGGGTACTCGAGTATGAAGACCCGCGTGGTCTGGATGCTATTGAGACTAGACTCATTCCAAATTTTAGCGAATTGCTATTTACCGCTGCTATCATAAGCCTGCTGATATATCGACCACGTCTAAAGTTTGCGGCGTGGTTTTCAGCTAGTTCGCTAATCTCTGCTACGATAAAAGTTCACTGCGTTGGTCGACACAATATTCAGGCTTTTTAATTATTAAACAAAATCTATGGCAATTCTGTTTTTTTTGGGTTTCTGGCTGACGTGCCTCGCGGGGTTATGGCTATGGAAGAAATCCTTATTTATCGCCACATGGCGTGAACCGTATTTTGCCGATACGCCGGTTTTAATCGAAAGCGACGACTGGGGGCCTGGCGGCGACTTTCACGCGGAGCGCTTGACGCAACTGCTCTCCATGCTCGATCAACACAAAGATTCTGTGAACCGCTCTGCGATACTCACTGCGGATATGGTCTTAGCCGTACCGGATGTCGCGAAGATCGAGGCCACGGGCCAGTATCACAGACGGATGCTGGACAAAGACTTCCCAGCCATTTTTCAAGCTCTCCAACAAGGCATACAGCAAGACACTTTGGTACCGCAGCTGCACGGCATGGAACATCTAAACGGCAAGGCTTTCGCCGAATTATGCCGGCAGCAAGACCCCCGGCTCGCAACAGCGCGTGCGAGCAAGAATTGGTGGGACTGGGAAAAACTCGATTCGCCGCTACAAGGTCATTACGTTGACGGACGCAACTTACCCACCCAAGCCATTAGCGCGGCAGATGCCAGGTCATTGGTCGCAGATGCTATGCACTGCTTCACCAACATGTTCGGCTATCCCAGCCTCA
>FSSH01000819.1_pt1 | contig 24585 bp, 30 predicted proteins | sample 1166101 | NCBI WGS metagenome assembly FSSH01 (sample SAMEA32972668, study PRJEB13176) | freshwater metagenome | biome: Drinking water system; feature: Biomass in drinking water that filtered by 0.45 um membrane; material: drinking water | place: USA | collected 2012-12-20 | depth 0 m
CACACAGCCAATCGCAATTCCAAGCCCGGCCACCATGCCGGCCTGAACGAGATAGGTGAGGGCCGCAAAACCGCCGCTCGCGCCCAGCGCCTTCAGCGTTGCAATCGCCGGGCGGCGCGCCGCAATCTGGGCGGCAACCGCATTGGCAACGCCCACGCCGCCGACCAGGAGAGCGGTGAGCCCGACCAGATCGAGAAACTGGGTGAACCGCGTGATGTTGGACGCCAGCTGCTGCGAGGCATTGCCGCGGGTGCGCGCCTCCCATCCGGCGTTGGGGAAATGGGTGCGCGCCTCGTCGGCAAGCGCCTTTAACCTCGCAGCCGACGCCTGCGGCAGTGCGATGCGGTAGGTCCAGCGCACAAGACTGCCCGGTTGCAGCAACTGGCTTGCCCTGAGCGCGTCGGTCGAGACCATCACACGCGGACCAAATCCGATGCCGCCGGCAAGCTTGTCCGGCTCGCCATCAAGACGGGCACGAATCTGCAGGCTCAGCCCGCCGAGTGACAGGCGCTCACCCACCGCAAGACCGAGCTTGTCGAGGAGAGCGGCTTCGGCAACCGCCCCGAAGGCGCCATCACGAAACGCAAAAAGATCGCTTGGCGCCGCAGGCGGCGCGGTGATCAGACGGCCTGCCAGCGGATAGGCATCGTCGACCGCCTTCACTTCAGCAAGCGTCTGGCGCCCGTCGGCCCTGGCCATTGCCCGCAGCGTCGCCTGACGACTGACCGGCCCCAACCCGGCAAAATAGGCAAATTCATCGCCATCAGCCTCGCGATGGCTGAGCGACCACGAGACATCGCCACCAAGGATGCTTCTGCCCTCGCGCTGCAGGCTGTCGTTGAGGCCGCGCGCAATGGTGTCGACCGTGACGATGGCCGCCACACCAACCGCGAGGCACCCGACAAACACCGTCAGCCCCTGAAAGCCGCCGCGCAGATCACGCAACGCCAGCCGTGCCGCCAGGGTCAGGCTTTGCCACATCATCAAGCCCGTCACGCCGCCGCTCCGGCGGTACGATCGGTACTGTCGCTGTCGATGCGCCCTGCCCGTAACGTGATCTTCCTATCACAGCGATTGGCGAGGTCGCCATCATGGGTGACGAGAACGAGGGTCGTTCCTGTTTCCTTTTGCCGGCGAAACAGCAGGTCAGCGACCTGGGTGCCATTCGCTTCATCGAGATTGCCGGTGGGCTCATCAGCCACCAGCAATGTCGGCGCCCCGATCAGCGCCCGGGCAATGGCCACACGCTGCTGTTCGCCGCCCGATAGCTGGGCCGGGTAGTGGGTGAGCCGCTCGCCAAGCCCGATCAGCGCCAATTCCTCGCGCGCCCGGGCAAACGCATCCGCCCTGCCGGCAAGTTCCAGCGGCACAGCCACATTTTCAAGCGCCGTCATGGTCGCAATGAGATGAAAGGACTGGAAAACAATCCCGATTCGCGCGCCACGGAACCGCGCCAGCCTGTCTTCGCCAAGCCGGGCGATATCCTCGCCGGCAACGATCACTTTTCCTGAATCAGGCGGCTCAAGTCCGGCCAGGACCGCAAGCAGAGTTGATTTTCCTGATCCCGACGGCCCCACCACGCCCAGCGACGTGCCGCCCTCAATATCGAGCGTGATATCTTTGAGAACATGAACGCGCGCGGCGCCCTGACCAAGCGACAGGTCGACTTTTTCAAGGCGTGCTACACTTCCGTTCACTGCTCACCTCACCTATCTTGAACCAGGCATTCCCATATGTGGATGAAATTGAGCAATGCCAATCCCTGTCCTCATACTGTTTTGTGGTAACACTGGATTGAGCAGGGCGGCGATGATGATCAGGGGAAGTTCAAGACCATCATGACGAGGATTGCCGCGTATCTTGCCCTCACGATCAGCCTTGCATGCATTCTGGCAGCGCCGGCCGCATCGGCTGAGCGGACGCTCAGGCTGGTCGCGGTGGGCGACAGCCTGACGGCTGGCTACGGCCTGCCGGCGAAGGACAGTTTCCCTGCCCAGCTGGAAGCGCTGCTGCGCCAGCGCGGGCTCGACGTGCAGCTCATCAATGCCGGCGTGTCAGGCGATACAACGTCTGGGGGCCTGGCGCGCTTTGACTGGTCGGTCCCTGAGGGCACAGACGGGGTTATTCTTGAACTGGGAGCCAATGACGCCCTGCGCGGTCTTGACCCGGTATCGGCTGAAAAAGCCCTCGATGTCATGCTTTCGCGTCTCAAGGAGCGCCGCATACCGGTCCTGCTCGCCGGCATGTATGCGCCGCGCAATCTGGGGCCTGAATATGTGACGGCATTCGATGCCATCTACCCGCGCCTGGCTGAAAAATACGGGACTGTTTTTTACCCCTTTTTTCTCGAAGGCATGATGGGTGTCCCCGCCTTGGACCTGGGTGACGGGCTTCATCCCAATGCCGAAGGGGTCGGTGTGATCGCCCGTGGCATTCTGCCGAAGGTGGAAGAGTTGATCACCCGCATCCGCCAACGCTAGCGCTGCCTGCGGCGATTGCCCCATTGCCCGGCGCTAGCCCGCAGCGCTAGAAGCATTGTCATGAACGATCTCGCCGCCCCCTCCGGCCTCGCCGCCCTTGCCAATCCCAGCAAGTTTCTGGCACTTGCCGCGCGGCTGCTGCCCTGGCTGAGCGTGGCGACAATCATCCTGCTGGTGAGCGGCCTCTACGCCGCTTTCTTCATCGCTCCGCCGGATTACCAGCAGGGCGAGACGGTACGCGTCATGTTCATCCACGTACCCAGCGCCTGGTTGTCGCTTGCCATCTACACGATGATGGCGATCGCCGCCCTCGGCACGCTGGTGTGGCGCCACCCGCTCGCTGATGTGACCATCAAGGCCGCCGCGCCGCTGGGAGCGGTTTTTGCGCTCATCTGTCTGGTTACCGGCTCTCTGTGGGGCCGGCCGATGTGGGGCACGTGGTGGGTGTGGGATGCCCGCCTCACCTCCATGTTCGTGCTCTTTCTGATGTATGCGGGCATCATCGCACTGGCGCAGGCGATTGAAGAACCGACCCGCGCCGGCAAAGCGGTAGCTATTCTGGTGCTCGTGGGGTTCGTCAACATTCCCATCGTCAAATTCTCGGTCGACTGGTGGAACACGCTGCATCAGGGTGCCTCCGTGTTCCGCGCCGGCGGGCCGACGCTTGACCCGTCCATACTCTGGCCATTGCTCCTCATGGCGCTTGCCTTGTCATGCCTGTTTGCCGTCATGCAGCTTTTGGCCATGAAGGCCGAAATCGCCCGCCGCCGCGCCCGCACCCTTGCCATTCTGGCCGCCAGCCGGCCCGCCTCGCGCGCCACGATAGGCCGGTGATGGTCGTGCTCGGGCCCCATGGCAGCTTCATCATCGCGGCCTATGCCTTCGCCGTGCTGGCGTTGATCGGTCTTTTTGTCTGGATCCTCCTTGATTTGCGCCGCCAAACGCGGCTTGTCGCCAGGCTCGAGGCGGCCCGCACCATGCACACCGATGATTCGGCAGCCCCCACCCCATGATGGCCTCACCCGGCCAACCTGTTGCTCCCGAGCCCGCGCGCGCGCGGCGCCTGCTGCTGATTTTGCCCCTGGCTGCCTTCTGTGCATTGGCCTTGCTGTTTTTCCTCAAGATCACCGATGGCGGTAATCCCGCAACCCTGCCCTCGGCGCTGCGCGGCAGGCCCGTTCCCGACTTCGCGCTGCCACCCTTGCCGGGAAGCGAGCATCCCGGACTGAGCACTGCCGATGTCAAGGCGGGGCGCGTCAGCCTCGTCAATGTCTGGGCCTCGTGGTGCATCCCCTGCCGCGACGAGCACCCGCTGCTGATGACTCTCGCACAGAGCCCGGATTTCGACCTTTACGGCATCAACAACAAGGACAATGCCGAAACCGCTCGCCGCTTTCTCGGCCAGCTCGGCAATCCCTTCAAACGCATCGGCAGCGACAGCAATGGTCGCGTCTCCATTGACTGGGGCGTTTACGGCGTGCCCGAAACCTTTGTCGTCGACGGCGCGGGCACCATCACGTTGCGCCATGTCGGGCCGCTGAGCCAGGATATCATCGACAAGGTCATTTTGCCGGCGATTGCGGCGGCCGCACAGCGATAGGCCCGCAATTCTGCGGATTGTTTGCAGGATCGAACGCCAGTGCGGCTGAGATTCGAACCCTCATTTTTTGGACAGCAGCGGATTTGACACAAATCTGCATCCCCATCTCGTCTTGTGCCATCGCTACAAATTACTTTAAGGTCTTGATTATTAACGCAATGAGTGGAGAGCGGCGTGAACCCCTTGATTGTACCTGTGATCTTGTGCGGTGGGTCCGGCTCTCGCCTGTGGCCGGCCTCCCGCGAGGCTTACCCGAAGCAGCTTTTGTCCTTCGGGAATACAGGGTCGCTTTTCCAGCAGACCATCGCCCGGGTCGCCGGGCCGGAATTTGCCCCGCCCGTCATCATTTCAAACAATGATTATCGGTTTCTGGTGGCAGAACAGATGCAGGCCGTTTCCTGCAAGGGGGATCTGATCCTCGAGCCGGCGCGCCGCGACAGCTGCGCCGCGATCGCCGCAGCCGCGATCTATGTCATGGCGCGTGATGCGGACGCTGTCCTTCTGGTTTTGGCAGCCGACCATGCGATTGCCGACACGGCCCATTTCGTTGATCACGTCTTGCGCGGCAGGATGGCGGCTGAGAGCGGACATCTTGTGACATTTGGGGTCACACCTACCTCGCCATCCACCAGTTACGGTTATATCCGGCCAGGTCCCGCTTTGCCTGATATGGCGGGGATCAACAGGATAGACGCCTTTGTGGAAAAGCCGGATCGGGTAACGGCACAACATTATATCGAAGCCGGATATCTGTGGAATACGGGTAATTTTCTGTTCTCGGCCCAAGCCTTCCTGCGGGAATTGCAAATCTATCAGCCAGTCATCTTCGAAACCGTCAGCAGGTCTGTACAATCAGCGACACGCGATCTCGATTTTATTCGGCTCGATAGCGCGTCTTTCATGGAAGCGCCGTCTATCTCCGTCGACTATGCCATTATGCAGGAAACAAAATCGGCAGCCGTTATTCAATCGGATTTCAACTGGTCTGATGTTGGCTCCTGGGACATGATATGGCAATTGTCTGATAAAGATGAATTCAATAATTCAATAGAAGGAAATGTGGTTTTACATAACACAAATAATTCATATATACGATCGCAAAACATACTAACGACTGTAGTGGGACTTAATGATATTATTGTTATCACGACAAGAGATGCTGTTTTAGTAACATCACAGGGAAAATCCGAAGAGCTAAAAGGCCTGGTAGCGAAACTCATAAAAAACAATCATTCTGAAGCACGAGATCATGTGCGCGTTTATCGCCCCTGGGGTGATTATGAGCAGATTGATAAAGGAACGCGCTATCAGGTCAAACGTATAACGGTTAAGCCAAACGGGAAACTTTCATTACAGAGTCATAAACACCGATCTGAACATTGGGTTGTTGTTTCAGGATCAGCGCATATAATTGTCGATGGAGTGGAAAAAAAATTAGAAGAAAATGAATCGATCTATATTCCTCTGGGATCAATACATAGGCTATATAATCCAGGTCCTGATAAACTTGAATTGATCGAAGTGCAATCCGGAAATTATTTAGGTGAAGATGATATCATACGATATGAAGATATTTATAATCGAGTATAAATAACATTTGTTTTCATGTGACATTTTTCTGACTTTAATCGTCTGTGACGTCTCATTCAGATCAAGACAGGCGTGAGCGGGATGTGTTGACGAAGGCTGCAAGCCCCTGCGGCGGCCATCCCATATGTACGACCGAACACCAGGATAAAATCAGAACAAATAATTGATGTCGTTAAAGTTTTCTCAGCGCCACCCGATCAATCGAATGATCGGCGCCCTTGGTAAGGATGAGGTCGGCGCGCTGGCGTGTCGGCAGGATGTTTTCCAGCAGGTTTGGCAGATTGATGCGGCCCCACAGGCGGTTTGCCGCTTTCAGCGCCTCGCCCTCCGACATTTCGGCATAACGGTGAAAATACGAGCGCGGATCACGAAAGGCCGTTTCGCGCAAGCGCATGAAGCGCTCCACATACCAGTCGTGGATCTGCTCCTCATCGGCATCGACATAGATGGTGAAATCAAAGAAATCGGAGACGAAAGGCATCGTGCGCCCGCCATGAGCAGGGCGCGAATATTGCAGCACGTTGAGACCTTCGACGATGAGGATATCAGGGCGGTCGATCTCGCTCGTTTCCTCAGCGACGATGTCATAGAGAAGATGCGAATAGACCGGCGCCTTGACGTGGCGCTTGCCCGCCTTGATGTCGGAGAGGAAACGCAGGAGACGCTTGGTATCGTAGCTTTCGGGAAATCCCTTGCGCTCAAGACTGCTTTCAGCCCGCAGGACGTCGTTGGGGAACAAAAATCCATCCGTCGTCAGCAGATCGACCTTGGGCGTCGTTGGCCAACGTGCCAGCAGCGCCTGCAACAGGCGTGACGTGGTCGACTTGCCAACCGCCACCGATCCGGCAAGGCCGATGAGATAGGGCACTTTGCCCTCATTGCCCTGATCGCCGAGAAAGCGGGCGGTTGCCGAGAATAATTGCTGGGTTGCGGCGACATAAAGCCACAGCAGGCGCGACAGCGGCAGATAAATCCGCTCCACCTCCTCGATCGAAATCTGGTCATTGACCGAGCGAAGCTTCTCCACCTCGGCCGCGCTCAGCGTCATCGGCGTATCGGCGCGCAATTGCGACCATTCCGCCGACGAGAATATGCGGTAGGGTGACAAATCATCGCCGGTGATCTGATCCATACGCTCTCCAGACGCCTCTGAAACTGGCGCAGTGCCCGCTTCAAGGTTGCTTGCGCGCCGCCTTTTCTTCAAGCCCGGATTGCACCATACGCCCTTCGATGAGGGCGCTGACTTCTGCCAATGTAATGCCCTTGACCTGCATCATCACCAGCAGATGGTAGAGGAGATCGGCAATCTCGCCAACCAGCTCTGGTCGCTCCTCGACAAGGGCGGCAATCACCACTTCGACCGCTTCTTCACCAAGTTTCTTGCAGATCTTGGGCAGACCCTTGTCGATGAGCCGGCGCGTGTAGGACTGCGCCCCGCCATCGCGCGCGCGCTCGGCAATGATCGCCGCCAGCCGGTCGAGACCATGCGCGGACATATCGCTTTGTGTGTTGACCACGACTTGCGTCATCAGCGACCCTCCATGAGGTGGCGCGACTCATCTAGACCACTCACGATGAATTCAACGCTCATGGTCGATTTTGTCAATGCGCACCGGCACACCCTGCGCTGCCAGATGGGCTTTCACCTGTCCTATGGTGAACGTGCCGAAGTGAAAAACCGATGCCGCCAGAACGGCCTGCGCATGGCCTTGCGTGAGCCCGAGAAGAAAATGGTCAAGGGCCCCGACACCACCCGACGCGACAACGGGGACGCTCACTGCATCGGCTACCTGTCGGGTGAGCTCAAGATCAAACCCGCGGCCGGTACCGTCGCGATCCATCGACGTCAGGAGAATTTCACCGGCACCAAGGCCCGCGACCTCCCGGGCAAACGCCACCGCATCCCGCCCGGTGGCACGACGCCCGCCATGGGTGAAAATCTCATAGCGCGGCGCCTCGCCAGCCGCCTGAACCGCGCGCGCATCGATGGCGACGACGATCGCCTGCGCACCGAATTTGTCTGCTGCCCGTCCGACAAGTGATGGATCGCGCACGGCGGCTGAGTTGATCGACACCTTGTCAGCCCCAGCCAGCATCAGATCGCGGATGTCGGAAAGCTCGCGTACCCCCCCGCCAACCGTGACTGGCATGAAACAGGCTTCAGCCGTCCGTGCGACCACATCAAGCAGCGCGCCGCGCCCCTCCTGGCTGGCCGTGATGTCAAGAAAGCACAGCTCATCCGCCCCCGCCGCATCATAGGCCCGGGCCGCTTCAACCGGGTCCCCCGCATCCACCAGATTGACGAAGTTGACGCCCTTGACGACGCGGCCATCCTTCACATCGAGGCAGGGGATAATGCGCTTCTTCAGCATCACGCCGCGCCTTTGCCCAGCCGCGCCAGGGCCTCGCGCGCCGCCAGCCGGCCATCATAGAGCGCCCGCCCGGCAATCGCCCCGGCAAGGCAGGCGTTTTCAGGCGCACACAGCGCCTCGATGTCAGCCATGCCCGCAAGCCCGCCGGAAGCGATCACCGGGACCCTCGTTGTCGCCGCCAGCGCCCGTGTTGCCGCCAGATTGAGGCCCGTCAGCAGGCCGTCCCGACCAATATCGGTGAAAATGATGGCGCTCACCCCGACATCCGCGAAGCGCTGCGCCAGCTCCGTCGCACTCAAGGCCGTTGTTTCCGCCCAGCCTTCGATCGCGACCATACCCTCCCTGGCATCGATGCCAACGACGATGCGCCCAGGATAAAGCTCACAGGCTTTGATGACGAGGGCGGGGTCGCGGGCAGCCGCCGTGCCGAGAATGACGCGGGTGACACCTGCCGACAGCCAGCCGGCGATGGCATCAAGATCACGGATGCCGCCGCCAAGCTGCACGTTGAGGCTGGTTGCCTTGATGATGGCCTCAACGGCGGCGCGATTGACCGAGCGCCCGGCGAAGGCACCATCAAGATCAACCACATGGATCCATGAAAACCCGTCAGCAGCAAAGCTCGCCGCCTGCGCGGCCGGCGCGGTATTGAAGATGGTGGCACTCGCCATCTCGCCTTCTCTGAGACGTACACAATGGCCGCCTTTGAGATCGATAGCCGGAAACAGGATCATGGGGCCCACTTGAGGAAATTTGCGAGGAGAGAAAGCCCCAGAACCTGACTTTTCTCGGGATGAAACTGGGTGCCGACCATGTTGTCACGCGCGATGATGGCGGTGATCGGCCCGCCATAATCAGCACTTGCCACAATGTCTTGCACCGCGCTGGGCAAAACGTGATAGCCATGGAGAAAATAAGCGTGATGCCCATCGTCTCCCAGTTTCAATCCGTCGAGCAAGGGGTGGGAGCGGTGCTGGCGCAGGGTGTTCCAGCCCATATGCGGCACCTTCAAGCTTGGATCGCCGGACTTGATCGCCTCGCAAGTGCCTCCGATCCACCCAAGCCCCGGCGTCAGCCGTGCTTCCATCCCCACATCGACCAGAAGCTGCATGCCCACGCAGATGCCGAGAAACGGGCGCCCCCGCACAATGACGCTTTCCTCAAGCGCCTGATCAAGGCCCGGAATCGCCATCAGATTTTCCCGGCAATCGGCGAACGCACCATCGCCTGGCAGGACAATGCGCTCAGCCTTCATGACGTCGTCAGGATCGCTGGTAACGCGGATATCCAGCGATTGGCCAAGCGACCGGGCAGCCACCGCGAGCGCTTTTTCCGCCGAGCGCAGATTGCCGGCTCCATAATCGATGAGGGCGATACGCAAGGATCAGCCTGTCATGCCGGCTTGGCTTGGCGGTGACAGCGTGAAATAGCGCTGCTCCGCTTCAATCCGGCTGTTACCGACAACGCTTGCCACATGGAGAAAGCCGCGCCGGCGCAACGTGTCCTGGCGCAATGCGGCTGCCTCGAAGCCGAAGTAAAGGCCAATGAGAAGCGAGGTTGCGAGCCCAATATTGCTGTCGAAACCCAGAAAATATTCACCCGCTGCAAGGCAAGCGACTACCACGACATAAACCACAAGCGGGCGCCAGACGCGGTAGACGACGAGCCAGACAAGCGGGGCAATAAATGCAAGGAACGAAAAACCTTCGCGGACAAAAACAAATTTTTCCGCAGACGGCGCAATCCCCAGAGGCGCATGCACAGTATAGATGCCCGGCCTCATGCGCCGATCCTGCCCTTGGTCGTCGGCAGCGTGTCCCCCAGCCGCGGATCACGCGCCACAGCGATCCGCAACGCGCGCGCTACCGATTTGAACGTCACCTCGGCAATATGGTGGGCATTGCTGCCACGCACATTATCGATGTGCAATGTGATCGCCGCATTCATGGCGAACGCCTGGAAGAATTCACGCACCAGCTCGCAGTCAAAACTGCCGATCTTGGCCGCCGGGAAACTGACATTGAAGATCAGAAACGGCCGGCCCGACACGTCGATGGCCGTGCGCGTGAGAGCTTCATCCATCGGCACCGAGGCTTCACCATAGCGCGTCAACCCGCGCATATCGCCCAACGCCTGCCGCACCGCCTGCCCAAGCGCGATACCGACATCCTCGACTGTATGGTGATCATCGATATGAAGATCACCCTTGGCGGTGATTTTAAGATCAAACCCGCCATGGCGCGCCAGCTGGTGAAGCATGTGGTCGAAAAAGCCGACCCCTGTCGCCACCTCACACGCGCCCGCCCCGTCGAGGTTCACCTCGACGCGGATATCGGTTTCCTTGGTCGTGCGAGTAATCGTTGCCTGCCGCATGGGTCTCACTCTGGACGTCTTTGTGTCCCTTTATCAGGCGCAGGCGTACGAGGCTATACCGCCATCCCGCCATATCGTCTGGCAGCGCCGGTCGAACTCGGGTAAGGGAAACACCCCCCCCCGGTTCTCAAACGGCGACGGATAACACATGACCCTTTCCAGGGCGGCGGTCGAACAGGCGCTGTCGCAGATCCAAGATCCCGCCGGCCACGCGCTGACCAGCAATGAGCGCATCGAATCGCTGGTGATTGATGGCGCCACCATCCGCCTCACCTTGCGCATTGCGGCAGCCGAAGCAAAAGCCTTCGCCGACGTGCAGAAGGCTGCGGAAGCAGCTCTGCTCGCATTGCCGGAGATTTCGCGGGCGCTGGTCATTTTGACGGCTGAAAAAACGGCATCAGCGCCGCACGCGCAAGGGTCAGCGCGCGACATTCCCGGCGTTCGCCATATGGTGGCGGTGGCATCCGGCAAAGGCGGCGTCGGCAAATCGACGCTTGCCGCCAACCTCGCGCTTGCGCTGCGCCGCAAGGGCCTGGCGGTTGGCCTCGTCGATGCCGATATCTATGGCCCCTCTGTGCCGCGCCTCATGGGGGTGAGCCGGAAGCCGGAATTCATCGACGGCAAAATGCTGAAGCCGATCGAGGCGCACGGACTTAAAGTGATGTCGATCGGTTTCATGGTGGAAGAGGAAAGCCCGCTCATCTGGCGCGGCCCGATGATCGATTCAGCCCTCACCCAGATGATGCGCGAGGTCGCCTGGGGCGATCTTGACGTTCTGATCGTCGACATGCCGCCGGGAACGGGCGACGCGCAACTCACCATGGCGCAGAAAATGCCGCTCGATGGCGCCATCATCGTCTCAACGCCCCAGGATCTTGCGCTGATCGACGCGAGGAAGGGGTTGACGCTGTTTGCCAAGGCTGACGTCAAGGTTTTCGGCCTGGTTGAAAACATGTCGACCTTCATCTGCCCTGCCTGTGGCTTTCGCTGCGATATTTTCGGCCATGGCGGGGCGCGGCGGGAAGCGGAAAAGCTCGGTCTCGATTTCCTCGGCGAGATACCGTTGCACATGGCAATCCGTGTTGCCGCCGACGCCGGGGCGCCCAGCGTGGTTGCCGATCCCGACGGACCGCACGCGGCGGCCTATGGTGCCGTCGCCGAGCGTCTGTGGGCAAAGCTCGCTGCGCGCATATGATCCTCGAGCGTCAAAAATTGGCCACCCCCTTGTTCCATCCCGGCTCACGGGTTATCGCCTCTCTGACCTGTCCGCCCGCCAGGGAGGCCCTGTAGTGCCCGGCCGTTTCGCGCTCATCGATCTTGCTCCCTGGACTGATCGTGCCGGCCGGCTGTCATGGCTGAAGCTTGCCTGCTTTATCAGCGCGCTGCTGCCCGCGTGCTGGCTCGCCTACGCCTACGCAACCGATAATCTCGGGACCAAGCCGCTGACCGCGCTCAATCACGAGACCGGCCTGTGGGCGACGCGGTTTCTGGCGGTGACGCTGGCAATCACGCCGTTTCGCCGGATTTTTGCCTGGCCTCGGCTTATTGTGCTGCGCCGGCAATTGGGCTTGACCGTGCTCGCCTATTCGCTGATCCATGTTGTGATCTACGTGATCGACCAGAGCCTCGATCTTGTCTTTGTTCTGAGTGAAATCGTCCATCGCTTCTATCTCGGCCTCGGCGCCATCGCGCTTGTCATCTTCCTCGTTCAAGGCGCGACCTCGAATGATGGAGCGCTGAAGCGTCTTGGCGCCGTGCGCTGGAACGAAATTCATCGCCTGATCTATCCGGCGATCCTCATCGTTCTTCTGCATTTCCTGCTGCAGTCAAAGCTCGATGTCAGCGAAGCCTGCCTCATGCTGGGCCTGTTTGCCGCGCTCATGCTCTACCGCCTTGCGCATGATATCGGCCTGCCGCTGAAATTCCCGACGCTCCTTTGTGTAGCTGTTCTATCCGGCGTCCTGACCATGCTGACCGAGGCTGGCTGGTACGCCAGCGGTGGACGTATTTCCTTCTGGCTGGTCCTCGAATCAAACCTCGATCCACTGTCAACCTTCCGCCCCGGCTGGTGGACCTTCGCCAGCGCTGCCCTGGTGGCGGTGCTGGCGTTTGCCCGCGCCCGTTTTGCCGAGCCGGAGCGACCGGCACGACGCCATGCACCACATCGCGCTTGAAAGCGTCGATTCGACCAATGCCGAGGCCCAGCGCCTGATCGTCACCGGCGCCGTCCGCGGCTGGACGATGATCACGGCGCGCCTGCAGCACGCCGGCCGCGGCCGCCAGTCGCGATCATGGACGTCCCCGCCCGGCAACCTCTATGTGAGCTTTATTGTGCCCAAGGATCAGCGCGGCGAATGGCGCCGCCCCTGGCTGTCAGGCTTTGCGGTGGCCCTGGCGCTTGCCAACACCGTGGAAGACCATATCGACGACGGCGCGGATGTGCGCATCAAATGGCCGAATGATGTGCTGATCACCAACGCCAAGGCCGGCGGCATCCTCATCGAGTCGGGCGCCGCTGCACCCTTTCTCGTCATCGGCATCGGTGTCAATCTCGCCTCGCACCCGCCCGATACACGTTATCCCGCAACGCATGTCGCCGCCCATCGCGCCGGAAGCCTCACACCTTTGGCGTTTGCAAACCGGCTGGCAGCCCATCTGCAGCAGATGATTGAACGCTGGCTAGCCGACGGTTTTACCCCCATCCGCGCTGAGTATCTGAAAAAGAGTCATCGCCCCGGTGATCCTCTCACCATCGGCGCCAGCAGCGCCGCGCCGCGCCACGGCAATTTCATCGGGATCGACGAGGAGGGATGCCTGTGTCTTGAATGTGATGGCGCATTCGTTCGCTTTGCCGCCGGTGACGTCTTCCCCACGCTCACGCCATCGCCGTGAGGGCGGAAAGGCGCGCCGGCAGGGTGGCGATCCGTGCGGCATCGGCATTGGCAAACGCAAAGCGCAGATAGCCATGATCGCGCGGCTCGAAATACGTGCCGGGAAGAACCAGAATGCCTTGTTGCAGCGCCATGCGTCGCGCCACCTCTTCGCTCGACAGATGAGGAAAACCGTGACGGACATAAGCGAAATAAGCACCAATTGAACCGATTTTCCAGTCTTTCAGCGGCACAAACGCGTCATGGAACGCAATGGCGCGGCGCAGAATATCATCGCGGTTGCGCAAGCGGTGGCTGGTGAGCGCGTCGATCGCCCAGGCGCAGGCGATCTGACCGGGACGCGGCGGACAGATCTGAAGTGTATCCAACACTTTGCCAAGATCGCTGCGCCAATGCTCCGGCACCACCATGGCGCCAAGGCGATGCCCGGGAATGCCATAGGCCTTGGAAAAGGAATAAAGCTGGACGACATGGGTCCGCTTCCCGGCGGCGCGCGCAAGCAGGCGATGCGGCGGCAGCGCCTCGTCGGCCAGAAAATCGCGATAGGTCTCATCAATGACCAGCGTCAGTCCGCGCCGCTCGCACAGATCAGCGAACGCCTCGATGATCGCTGGCGGGTACACGGCCCCTGTCGGATTATTGGGCGTGACCAGAATAATCGCCCGCGTCGAGGGGTCGATGAGTTTTTCGGCCTCACCCGCATCCGGGACGAACCCTTGCGCCGGCGGACAGGCAAGAACGCGCGCCTCGATGCCCAGCATTCCCAGTGCCATCGCGTGATTGAAATAGCACGGCGTGGGCAGGATGAGATTATCGCCGGCCTTGGCAAGCGTCATCGCCGCCATGACAAAGGCAAGATTGCAGCCAGCCGTGATCACCACATCGTCTGGCGTGAGCTGGCTGGCGTAAAGGCCGTTGACGTGATCAGCGTAAGCCTCGCGCAGGATCATGTCGCCGGCAATCGGTCCGTAGGCGGCCGCGGCACTATCGCCAGCAGCCTTTGCCAGCCGCTCACGCAATGCAGGTGGCGGCGGATCAGCCGGCACCGCCTGCGACAGATCAAGCGGCTCCCCGGCGCGCCCGTCATAGGCCGCAAGCCATGATTTGGCTTCAGGTATCGGCGGGCTGGCGACAGCCGCAAGCCAGGGATTGAGAGGTGTCATACTCATCGATTGGCGCAATCACAGTGGTTTATGAGCAAATCCGCAGGCAGATGTCACATGTTTGCGCCGGCTCTGCCCGCCCGGCTGCCGATGGCCCGAGCGCCTAGCGCTTCTTGCCAAGCCGGCGTGCATTGCCACGCAGCGTCCGACCGCTTGGCTCCATGGCCGCGCGTGCGGCGCGCTCAGCCCCCCGCAGGGCAGGCTGGAGCGAGGAGCGCCCGCTCATCATTGCCGCCCCCATATCCATGGACGTTTGCACCATTTCCTTCTGGATTGCTGCCACGCCCTCGGCGAAGGCGTCCACTTTCTCGCTCACCATGCGCTCGCTTTCCGAGCGGCCCTTGGGCACGAAGCCAAGCGCTTCCCACCACAGCAACGGCAAACGTTGTGCCACGACATAGGGAACCAGAAAATAATCAGACAATGTCATTTAAGCCTCTATCCTGGTGCGGCACCGGATGCATCCGGTGGCCTTCCACCTGATCGCGACCTTAGCGCATTTTCAAGAAAATCCCATGCGTCCTGATACCAGCTGCCACTGATGTAATGTCCGCCGTCATGAAAACAGGCCTTGAGGTTATGACCGCTGCCACACGCCGTATCTGTGCGGCAATTGACACCCTCTGGCCCGCCTGACAGCGGCACGCGCTCGTCTCTCCCCGCCGCAATCGTGCAGCCATTGATGCGCCGCAGCGTATCGAGGCTCGAATAGGCATTCCCCTGGTGAAGCCCCGGGCGGATAAAACGCCCCTTCACTGGCACCGTATCATCGGCAAGGCCGTGAATATGCATGAGATGAACCGGTCCGTTACGGCAGGCTTTCGGTTCAGGTACCCAGAAGGCGCCGGAGAAGGCTGCAAAAGCGGTAAACCGACGTGGTCCCTCGCAGGCCATGTACCATACCATCGATCCCCCCAGCGAAAAGCCGGAGGCGAGAACCCGCATCGTATCAATGGGAAAGCGCTTTTCGACATCGTCAAGTACGGCGCTGATATAAGCAAATTCATTGCGTTGGCGCGGCTCACCGAAGGCCGGCAGGTTCCACACCAGGCCGCGCGCCTCGGCCGCAACCACCAGAATGCCCAGCCGGTCGAAGACCGCGAGCGCGTCCTTGTCGTGCATCATGTCGTCCGCCGTCATCTGGTAGCCGGGGAAGTGGACGATCATCGGCAGACGCGATGTCCCGTCCCAACCAGCCGGCGGGCGCACCAGATAGCGCCCGTCCTTGACGCGGCAGGGCGAGGACGAGCCACAGGCCAGGCCTGCCGTGGACAAGCCGGCAACCAGGGCAAAGATCAGCAGAGCAAGGCGAAGCATGGAACTGTCCTTGGCTGTTTGGACTGGTGCTAGCCTCTGACGGCGCCAGGGAGAAGAAGAAAGCAATCACGATCTCTCGATTGCTCGCACCTCTCATTATCGCCTAAACTGCCATGGCTATGGCGCCACAGCGAACGGATAGTCTCATGAATGAGGTGCCAAACCTCCTCAGCCCGGCGGAAATCGAGCGTTACGCCCGCCATATCGTCTTGCGAGAAGTGGGTGGGCCTGGCCAGCAGCGCTTGAAAAAAGCCCGCGTCCTGGTCGTTGGCGCCGGCGGCATCGGCGCGCCCGTGCTCCTTTATCTGGCAGCGGCCGGAATCGGCCATCTCACCATTATTGATGATGATACCGTGTCGTTGTCCAATCTGCAGCGCCAGATCATCCATGCGACCGAAGATGTCGGCCGCCGTAAAACCGACAGCGCCCGTGCCGCTTTGGGCCGCATCAATCCGTATGTGGCCGTCGAGACGAAACCGGTACGGCTGGACGCGGCAAACGCCCCCGCCCTGGTGGCTGGCCATGATGTCATTGTGGATGGCTCGGATAATTTTGCCACGCGCTATGCCCTGGCCGACGCCTGTGCCGGGAACCACGCAATCCTTGTCAGTGCCGCCGTCGGCCGGTTCGAGGGGGCGCTGACGACGCTGAAACCCTTTGCGCAACGTGATGACGGTCGCTTTTTTCCCGGCTATCGTGATATTTTTCCGCTGCCGCCCCCCGACGGCACCGTGCCGAGCTGCGCCGAGGCGGGTCTACTGGGCGCGCTGACGGGCGTTGTTGGCACCATGGCCGCGATGGAAGTGCTGAAGGAAATCCTGCTGATCGGCGAGGGGCTGGCCGGGCGCCTGCTTCTGATCGACCTGATGGGAATGCGGATCGAGGAGATCGCTTACGGCTAAACCTCCCCCGACACTCCGCTACGGTGAGGGAGGGGTACCGCTGAGCGCCCATGTCGCCACGGCGCGGGTGAAGAACACGATTTTGATGATCTCACCGTCCTCGACAACGGTGTAGCACGTGTCTTTTTTTTCACCCGTCCAGCGCGAGCAATAGGCGTCCCCGGCAAATTTCCATTTGCCGGTCACCTTGTCGCCCTTGGCGTCCGTCCGCTCGATCACACCGTCCTTGTTGAAGACCAGGGTGAACACGGCTGTTGAGCCACGCCCGCGCGATATAATGGGCACGCCGTTAAAAAACCGCGTTTTCAGCTCGGCTTGCGGCAAACGGCGGGGGAAATTACCAGTTGCCGGCGGCACCTGTTCGCGCGCCGTCGGCACCTCGCCATTCAACGAGGCCTGTGTCTGGTCACGGGTGGCCTTCGCTTTCCTGTTGGCGCCATCGGCGTGTTTCGGTGCTGCCCGGGCGGATGGTGTCTCAAGGGCGGATTGCGGCACGTCGCCGGGCGTCAGACGCAGCTGTGCCCCAGCAGGTGACAGCCAAAGTCCTGCCAGCAGCACGATAACCGCACCCGTTGCGAAACGACGACCCGATATTCCCGACCGCATTCTGCCTGATCCCGCCTGGGCTGATGGCGCACGCACATGCCCGCCAATAAGCCGAACGGCCAATATTTCCGCCTGCGGCTGGTACTGCCAGCAGGCGGCGCGCACCGCAATCTCTGGCACACAGCCTTGAGATTTTCCTTAACGGGCGTGCTTTTTCGGCCTCACAACATGCTGGGCAGAACGCGGTCAGGGGGGCGGTGGCCATCCATCCACGTTTTGATGTTGACGATAACCTTCTCCCCCATTTCGATGCGCCCCTCGAGCGTCGCTGATCCCATATGCGGCAACAGCGCCACTTTGCCGGTGCGCGCCAGCCGCAACAGTTTGGGATTGACCGCTGGCTCATGTTCGAAAACGTCGAGGCCGGCGCCAGCGATCTCGCCTGCTTCAAGCATCCGCACCAGCGCACTCTCATCGATAATCTCGCCGCGCGCCGTATTGACGATATAGGCGTCCTTGCGCAGCAATTTGAGGCGGCGCGCCGACAGAAGATGGAACGTTCCGGGCGTGTGCGGGCAGTTGACAGATATGATATCCATGCGCGCCAGCATCTGATCGAGGCTATCCCAATAGGTCGCCTCCAGCTCTTCCTCAAGCGCCGCCGCCACACGCCGGCGGTTATGGTAGTGGATCGACATGCCGAACGCCTTGGCCCGGCGGGCGACGGCCTGGCCGATGCGCCCCATGCCCAGAATGCCAAGCCGCTTGCCCCAGATACGGTGGCCCAGCATCCAGGTTGGCGACCAGCCGGTCCACTCCCCCTGGTCGAGCACGCCCAGACCCTCGGCCACCCGACGCGGCACGGCAAGAACGAGCGCCATCGTCATGTCGGCGGTGTCCTCCGTCAGCACGCCAGGCGTGTTGGTGACAGTGATACCGCGTTTCATAGCCGTATCGACGTCGATATTGTCGACACCATTGCCGAAATTCGCGATGAGCTTCAGCGAATCACCTGCCTGCGCCAGGAAACTCGCATCAATGCGATCAGTGACGGTCGGCACCAGCACTTCGGCCGTGCGCGCAGCTTCCAGCAGTTTTCCCGGCGTCATCGCCGTTTCGCTGTCGGCAAGGCGCGTGTCAAACAATTCGCGCATACGCGTCTCGACCACGTCAGGCAGCCTGCGGGTCACCACCACCAGAGGCTTTTTTCTGTTTGGCATCGTTCCCTCTTCTGTTCCGCTCATCGTCAGCGGATTTATAGCCTATTAACCGAGCTTGCTGCATTGTGCCGCATTCCACCACCCTTGCGAATGGCGCTTGTTCCTATCAGAAGGTCGCTTGGTGGCAAAGCTTGGTGGCAGCGCCTGAGAAAAGACCGAGATCAACAGACAGCAATGCCGTATAATACGTCGATTTTCATGTCTTGTTTGCGCTCGATCCTGCTCGCGATCCTGGTCTTGATCGCCGGGGTCGTGATCGTGCCCGCTCTTGCCCAGCAATCGGTCGGCGCGTCATCGAAATTGCCGGTGCCACGATTTGTGTCGCTGCGCTCCGACATGGTCAAAGTCCACCGCGGGCCAAGCAAAGATCATCCCGTGGTATGGACATTCACGCGCGCCGGCCTGCCGGTTGAAATCACCGCTGAATTCGACAATTGGCGGCGTATCCGCGACGCCGACGGCTCGGAAGGCTGGGTATCGCAGGGGCTGTTGTCGAGACGACGCACCGGGCTGGTGGCGCCGTGGGAAAAGGCGAAGACGTTCGATCTGATGACGCGCCCGGGCGCAGGCGAAGTCAAGGCGCGCGTCGAATCAGGCGTCCTCGTATCCCTCAAGACATGTGATGGGGTCTGGTGCCGCATCACGGTCAATGACGTCGACGGATTTATGAAGCAGGAGACGCTGTGGGGCGTTTATCCTAACGACAAACTTGCAGAATGACGTCGAACGTCAGGTGCGCGCACCGGTGCGGCGCCGGATTTTGCGCAAGCGCACCACCACATCGACCCGGACGATTTCCATCCCCTCCGGCGGCTCCGGCAATGCCGTGATGGCGATGCTGTCCTGGGGGACATCCAAAACGCCGCCACCTTCGATGATGAAATGATGGTGATCAGCCGTATTGGTATCAAAATAGGCCCGCGCGCCATCAACCGACAATTCGCGGAGCAATCCCGCTTCGGTAAACTGGTTCAGCGTGTTGTAAACCGTTGCCAGCGATACAGGGATATGCGCATTGCGCGCCTGTGCATGAAGAATTTCAGCCGAGACATGGCGGTCGCCTTGCGCAAACAGCAATCTGGCAAGCGACAGGCGTTGTTGGGTTGGACGCAATCCGGCGCTGCGCAGGCGGCCCGAAATATCCTGGACGCTGGGGTCGGGACGCCATGAACGGACGTTGCGCGATGTCTCGCAACCCGCCTGAGCCATACCGTCCTTCAAGCCGTCTGCCTTGGAGCCGTCTACCGTCATTCCCGTCCTCTTAAGGCTGGACCCTCAATTTAGTGGTGATGGGCCGCGATAGCAACCGCCTGCGGTGGTGTCAGCACACGTGCGACGAAAGCGGCGGCCGATCGCCAGGAAATACCTCGTCGTCAATCCGCTTTCAGCAGCCAACCCCTTATGTTAACACACGCAGCGACAAGCACCGCTGGAAAGGCCGCTCGATGAGCGAACGTAAGACGAGTTTTGCCTATGACGACCTCATCGCTTGCGGGCGCGGGGAATTGTTCGGCGAAGGCAACGCCCAGTTGCCCTTGCCGCCGATGTTGATGTTTGACCGGATAACCGACGTCTCCGAAACCGGTGGTGCCAATGCCAAGGGCATGATCCGCGCCGAGCTCGATATCCATCCCGATCTGTGGTTTTTTCCCTGTCATTTCAAGGGCGATCCTGTGATGCCAGGCTGCCTTGGGCTGGATGCCCTGTGGCAGTTGACAGGCTTCTTTCTCGGCTGGCTCGGGGCTGCCGGGCGCGGTCGCGCGCTGGGGCTGGGAGAACTCAAATTTTCCGGCCAGGTGCTTCCGACCATGACGCTTGTGGAATACGGTGTCGAATTCAAGCGTGTCATGCGCTCGAAGCTGGTCCTTGGTATAGCCGATGGCTGGCTCAAGGCCGATGGCCAGATCATTTATCGGGCAAGCGACATGAAGGTGGGCCTGTTCCGCGACGAAGCCGCCCAGCCGGTCTGAGCGGCGAACACGCATTCGGATTTATTGCGGTAGAGAGAGGGAAGTCATGCGGCGCGTCGTCGTCACCGGGATGGGTATCATCTCTTCCATCGGCAATTCGACCCAGGAAGTGCTGGCAAGCCTGCGCGAGGCCAAATCGGGCATCGCCTTCGATGCCGAGCAGGCGAAGATGGGATTTCGCAGCCAGGTGAGCGGCCGCCCGACATTGAATGCCGAGGAAATGGTGGACCGTCGCGCCATGCGCTTTCATGGCGGCGGCACGGCATGGAACCATGTGGCCATGGATCAGGCCATCCGCGATGCCGGGCTTGAGACGAGCGATATCAGCCATGAGCGCACCGGTATCATTATGGGCTCCGGCGGCCCTTCGACCCGTGCGCTTGTCGAGGCTGTGGACACCGCGCGTGCCAAGGGCGTGAAGCGCATCGGCCCCTTCGCCGTGCCCAAGGCTATGTCGTCCACCGCGTCAGCGACGTTGGCGACGTGGTTCAAGATCAAGGGCGTGAATTATTCCATCTCGTCGGCCTGCGCGACCTCCAATCACTGCATCGGCAATGCGGCTGAAATGATTCAGTACGGCAAGCAGGATGTGATGTTCGCCGGCGGGTGCGAGGAACTTGACTGGTCACTCTCCGCGCTTTTCGATGCCATGGGCGCCATGTCATCGAAATATAATGATCGCGCCACCACCGCCAGCCGCGCCTACGACGTCAACCGTGACGGCTTTGTGATCGCGGGCGGCGCCGGCGTCGTCGTGCTGGAAGAGCTTGAACACGCCAGGGCGCGCGGCGCCCGCATCTATGGCGAGATCGCCGGCTATGGCGCGACATCCGATGGCTATGACATGGTGGCACCTTCAGGCGAGGGCGCGGTGCGCTGCATGCGCCAGGCGCTCACCGGTTTTGGCGGCAAGGTTGACTATATCAATCCGCACGGTACCTCGACGCCGGTGGGCGATCTGAAGGAAATCGAAGCCATTCGCGACGTGTTTGGCTCTGGCGAAAAATCGCCACCGATCTCGGCCACCAAATCGCTGACCGGCCATTCGCTGGGGGCGACCGGTGTGCAAGAGGCGATCTATTCGCTCCTCATGCTCAACAATGATTTCATCTGCGAGAGCGCCCATATCGAGGAACTTGATCCGGCGGTGGCCGACATGCCGATCGTCAGAAAGCGGATCGACAATGCCGGCCTTGGCGTCGTCATGTCGAACAGCTTCGGCTTTGGCGGCACCAACGCCACGCTGCTGTTGAAGCGGTTGGAGGCGTGATCCATCCTTTGACCAAGGGGTCCACTCTATAGGTTAAACAAGCGGAGGTGATGATGACCCTCTTTATCAGAGATCCGGAGACTGACAGACTTGTCAGGACGCTCGCAAAGCGCAAAGGCATGACGCTTACGCAAGCGATTCATTACGCCGCCAGTCGGGAGCTGGGTCGGCTTGTTCGTGATGAGCCTCACGAATCCAGACGTCCCTTGAGAGAGCGGATCAAGAGGATGCAGGACGAGTGGGCGGCGTTTCCCAGGACCGGCGCCCGGGCTGACAAGGCCTTTTACGATTGGCTTTCTGGTGACGAGTGATTTTCGTTGACGCTTCGGCTATCGTTACCGTCCTTGGCGGCGAGGCCTCCGCGGACAAAGTGATCGACTGCCTTGAATCGAGCCAAGACCTCATCACATCGCCGGTCGCCATTTTTGAAGCGGCGGTGGCGCTCACTCGCATTTTCAAATGCACGCCTGAAGAAGCTTCTACACGGGTCGTTACTTTTCTCGATGAGGCCGGTGTCGCAACGATACCAATAGATTTCAATCTTGCTCTTCTTGCGGTTGAGGCTTTCCAAGCCTACGGCAAGGGGCGCCATCCTGCGAAACTCAATCTAGGGGATTGTTTTGCCTATGCCGGCGCCAGAGCGAACAATGCTGAACTTCTCTTCATAGGCAACGACTTTACCAAAACAGACGTGACGAGCGCCTTGACGACCCCAACCTAGGATATGTGTATGACATCGCCTCTTATGCACAATAAGCGCGGCCTGATCATGGGGGTTGCGAATAATCATTCGATCGCCTGGGGCATTGCCGCAGCCTGTGCCGCGCAGGGTGCTGAACTTGCCTTCACCTATCAGGGCGAAGCGCTGGGAAAACGCGTTGTGCCGCTGGCCAGAAGCGTCAGCTCTGATCTCGTCTTTCCCTGCGATGTCGAGGATATCGCCTCGGTTGATTCCATGTTTGCGGCTCTTGGCCAGCGTTGGGACAAGATCGATTTTCTTGTTCACGCCATCGCCTTTTCCGACAAGAACGAACTCAAGGGACGATATGCTGATACCACGCGCGAGAATTTCGTCCGCACCCTCGTCATCTCCTGCTTTTCATTCACCGAGATCGCCCGGCGCGCCGAGGCGATGATGGCACAAGGTGGCGCCATGCTGACGCTCACCTATGGCGGCGCCACGCGGGTCTCGCCCAATTATAACGTGATGGGTGTGGCGAAAGCCGCTCTTGAGGCCTCCGTGCGCTATCTGGCGGCGGATTTCGGCCCGCGCGGCATTCGCGTCAACGCGCTGTCGGCGGGTCCGGTACGCACGCTTGCTGGCGCCGGCATATCTGATGCCCGCTTCATGTATAATTTCCAGGGCCGCCATGCCCCGCTGCGCCGCCCCGTGACGCTGGACGAAGTCGGCGGCGCCGGGCTCTATCTCCTCTCGTCGCTTGCCGGCGGTGTCACCGGCGAAATCCACTTTGTCGATTCAGGCTACAACATCGTTTCCATGCCCCGCCCCGACGAATTGAAGGCCGGCATGGATGAAGATGCGGGATGAGCAACCACACCGCGCCTGAACGCTCCGGCGGCTCGCTTGACGCCGTCTTGCAGCGCCTGCTGGGTCTTCACAGGAAATCAATCGACCTGTCGCTGGAGCGCATTGATCGCCTGCTCGCAAAGCTCGGCTCGCCCCATGAGCGCGTGGCGCCCACCATCCATATCGCCGGCACCAANNGGCAAGGGATCGACCAGCGCCTTCTGCCGCGCCATTCTCGAAGCCGCAGGGCTGAAGGTTCATGTCTATACCTCGCCCCATCTCTGCCGCTTCAATGAGCGCATCCGCCTTGCTGGTACATTGGTGAGCGATGAGGCTCTCATCGCCGCTCTTGCCCATTGCGAAGCGGTGAATGCGGGGGCGCCCATCACCTTCTTCGAGATTACGACGGCGGCAGCCTTTCTCCTCTTTTCGCAAACGCCCGCCGATGCGCTGATCCTCGAGGTCGGCCTTGGTGGCAGGCTTGACACCACCAACGTCATCACCTCGCCGGCGGTCAGCGTGATCACCCCCATCGGCCTTGATCATCAAGCCTATCTTGGCGACACGCTGGCGCTGATTGCTGGCGAGAAGGCCGGCATCCTCAAACGTGGCCGCCCTGCGATCATCGCCCAGCAGGAGGATGAGGCGCTTGCCGTCATCGAACGGGCAGCAGCGCGGCTTTCCGCCCCCTTGCGCATATCGGGCCAGCACTGGACCTCGGCAGAGGAGAGTGGACGGCTGGTTCTGCATCATGAGGATGGCCTTCTCGACCTGCCGGCGCCGCGCCTTGTCGGGCGCCATCAGTTCGAGAACGCTGGCGCCGCCCTGATGGCGGTGCGGGCATTCATGCCCACTATCGCACACACGGCTCTCGAACAAGGATTAGCCGGTGTCGACTGGCCGGCGCGCCTGCAAAGACTGAGTGCCGGACCTTTGCTGGCGCATCTGCCGGAGGGAGCGGAGCTGTGGCTTGATGGAGGTCACAATCCCCATGCCGGGCGGGCGCTGGCAACTGCTCTTGCCGATCTTGAGGAGCGGGTACCAAAGCCGCTTCTGCTCATTTGCGGTATGCTGTCGACGAAGGATGCGGCGGGATTTTTCGCGCCCTTTTTGGGACTTGCCCGCAAGGTACTGACGCTGACCATTCCTGATGAGGCGCTGGCTATTTCCGCTCATGACCTTGCCGCCGCCGCCCGCTTGGCCGGCCTTGATGCCAGCCCCTGCGACACGCTTGACCAGGCGCTTCAGGCCACAGCCGGCAGTGCGGACGGACCACGGATCCTCGTCTGCGGCTCGCTCTATCTGGCTGGAAAAGTCCTGACGCGTAACGCCATGGCACCGCGCTAGGTGTTCAGTCCCGGCA